>Ga0181590_10000340_pt1 | contig 36911 bp, 37 predicted proteins | sample 071ome_34_FD_132446 | JGI IMG/M metagenome (GOLD analysis project Ga0181590, IMG submission 132446) | Coastal salt marsh microbial communities from the Groves Creek Marsh, Skidaway Island, Georgia - 071411BT metaG (megahit assembly) | ecosystem: Environmental > Aquatic > Marine > Intertidal...
CGGGCCGAGCACCGCCGTCGGCATCGGATCACGAGTTGGGTCAAAGGGAGGCATGGCTGACCTTAAGGGAAGACTAAATCCGGATTATGCCCAAGAGCGACGTAAGGGGGAAGAGGTTAAGGGCCAAGTTTAATAAAAATCCCCCGCCAGATGACCGGCAGGGGAGATTTTTGATTTCGCATCAGGCGAAAGGGGAAACATCCCCTATGATGCTTTCGCGTGCCTCAGATCAGGCGGCGGCAAGGCTCCGCAGCACGAAGGGCAGAATGCCTCCATGGCGGTAGTATTCGGCTTCACCTGCCGTGTCGATCCGGCAGAGCAGCGGCACCTCAGCCGAACTGCCATCCGCTTTGGTGATGGTAAGCGTGATGGTCATCCCAGGGGTGATACCACCTGCAATACCGGTCAGATCAAAAACTTCGCTTCCATCAAGGCCCAGCGTCTCCCGGCTTACACCTTCGGCAAACTGAAGCGGCAACACCCCCATCCCGATCAGGTTGGAGCGGTGGATACGTTCAAAGCTTTCCGCCACCACGGCCTTGATACCGAGAAGAGATGTTCCTTTTGCCGCCCAGTCCCGGCTGGAGCCGGTTCCGTATTCCTTACCGCCGAAGACGATCAGCGGAACGCCTTCCCCGGTATATTTCATCGCCGCATCATAGATCGACATCTGCTCGCCCGAAGGCATGTGACGGGTAACACCGCCCGATGTGCCGGCTACCAGCTCATTGGCCAGACGGATATTGCCGAAAGTCCCGCGCATCATGACTTCATGATTACCGCGGCGTGAGCCGAAGGAATTGAAATCCACAGGCCGGACCTGGTGGCTGATGAGGTATTCGCCCGCCGGGCCGTCCCGGTTGATGCTTCCGGCAGGAGAGATATGGTCAGTGGTGATGGAATCCCCCAAAAGTGCCAGCATCCGGGCGCCACGAATATCATCAACACGTGACGGGTCCACCTCCATGGTCATGCCGGTGAAATACGGCGGGTTGCGGACATAGGTGGATCCGTCATCCCAGTCGTAGGTCTGGCCGGAGCCGGCACTGATCTGCTGCCATTCCGGTGTGCCTTCAAAGACATTGGCATAGCGGGATGCGTACATGTTCGGTGTCACCACCTTGTCAACAACAGCCCGGATCTCCTCATTGCTCGGCCAGATATCTTTGAGCATGACGGGATTGCCCTCAGCATCCTCGCCAACGGGCTCTGTCGTGATATCCACCAGCATGGACCCGGCAAGCGCGTAGGCCACCACCAGCGGCGGGCTGGCAAGATAATTTGCCCGTACATCAGGGCTCACCCGGCCTTCGAAATTCCGGTTGCCGGAAAGAACCGACGTCACTACCAGATCATTGGCGCTGATTGCCTCGGAGATTTCTTCAGGCAGGGGGCCCGAATTACCGATGCACGTGGTGCAGCCATAGCCGACAAGATTGAAACCAAGGGCATCAAGCTCATCCTGCAGTCCGGCTTTTTCCAGATAGTCGGTCACCACCTGCGAGCCGGGGGCAAGTGATGTTTTCACCCATGGCTTGACCTTCATCCCCTTTGCGTTCGCAGCCTTGGCCACCAGCCCGGCTGCAATCAGCACCGACGGGTTTGAGGTATTGGTGCAGGAAGTGATGGCGGCAATCGCCACATCACCATCACTGAGTTTTTCATCACGTCCGGCAACGGCAACGGCCCTCGGCTCACTGCGGCCGAGGTCAGCCAGCACTTTGCCAAAACCGGCCGCCGCCGTATCGAGCGGCACCCTGTCTTGCGGCCGCTTCGGGCCCGCCAGCGCCGGAACAATGGCGCCAAGATCAAGGCTCAATGTATCGGTGAATACCGGCGTGGCTGAGTCCTTACCCCGCCACATGCCCTGAGCCTTGGCATAAGCTTCAACAAGAGCCACCCGCTCCGGCGCACGTGCCGTCAGTTCAAGATAGGAAATCGTCTCCGCATCGATCGGGAAAAAGCCGCATGTTGCACCATATTCAGGAGCCATATTGGCAATCGTGGCACGGTCCGCCAGAGACAACTGATCCAGCCCATCACCAAAAAATTCAACAAATTTGCCGACAACACCTTTCTGGCGGAGCATTTCGGTCACCCGAAGCACCAGATCGGTTGCGGTTGCGCCTTCAGGCAAACGGCCCTTCAGCTCAAAGCCGATGACATCAGGCACAAGCATCGATATGGGCTGGCCAAGCATGGCAGCTTCCGCCTCAATGCCGCCGACACCCCAGCCCAGCACCGCCATACCCCCTACCATGGTGGTGTGGCTGTCCGTGCCGACGCAGGTATCAGGATAGGCAATCGTCGTGCCATCCTTATCGGCTGTCCAGATCGTCTGGGCCAGATATTCAACATTGACCTGATGACAGATCCCGGTGCCGGGTGGAACAACACGGAAGTTTTCAAACGCCTGACTGCCCCAGCGCAGGAATGTATACCGCTCACCATTACGGGCCATTTCAAGGGCAACATTCTTGGCAAAACTGTCCTTACCGGCGAAATGATCCACCATCACGGAATGATCGATAACAAGATCCACCGGTGATAAGGGGTTAATCTTTTCCGGATCACCACCAAGCCTGACCATGGCATCCCGCATCGCCGCAAGATCAACCACCGCAGGCACGCCCGTGAAGTCCTGCATCAGCACCCGGGCCGGACGATACGCAATTTCATGCTCGTCCCCGCCTGTTTCTCCCCGCCGGGCAAGCCGGGTGATGTCTTCATCCTTTACCGAAGATCCGTCCTGATTACGGATCAGATTTTCAAGCAGCACTTTGAGTGAATACGGCAGGCGCGCAATCCCCGGATAGGTTTCGCTCAATGCTGCCAGCGAATAATAGCCATAGGTCTTACCATCGATGGTCAGACTGCGATAACATGTGTCCTTGAGGTTTTCAGCCATGGAGAACTCCCTTCAGCAATCAATAAGGGTTTTTTTGCATCCGAGATGCGTGTAACGGGAAATCCAATGGCTAGCAGGGGTGTGCCCCTGTGCAAGTCTTGGAATATTTTACTGATACCTTATCAAAGCATGTTTTTCAACCGGCAACTCCGGCAGGCGGCAGATCGCCCCTGAAATCCGGGGCTGGTTTTCAGGGCAAAAGAAGGATAGTAAAATACATCATGTCCGATACAGCACCCACAATGCCGATACTCACCATAAGGGACCTTTCCGCAGGTTATGGCGGAATACCCGTCATTACAAAGCAAAGCTTTGAAATTTTCGCCGGCATGACACTCATACTTGAGGGAATGAACGGAAGCGGCAAGACCACGCTGCTCAGATGCCTTGCCGGATTGCTGCCGCCAATGTCAGGCCAGATTATCATCGGGAATATCCCCCTTGAAAAGGACCGGGTCCATGCCGCACGCAAAACCGCTTATATCGGCCACCGGGACGGGCTGGCCGCAGAACTGACCGCCAGGGAAGCACTCGGTCTCTGGGCGGCAAGCCGCGGGTTTTGCCCGGACATTCAAGACATCCGGGATAGTTTTTCCACCCTCGGCATCACACAGGTGATGGACCAACCTGTCCGCACTCTCTCACAGGGACAAAAGCGACGCGTGGGTATGACCCGCCTTGCGCTCATCACCAGACTGGGCCGGACACAGGAAACCCCGTTATGGCTCCTGGACGAGCCCACCACCGCGATGGACAGCACAGCAACCGCGAAATTTGCCGCCCTGATAAAAGCCCATACCAAGGCTGGCGGAGCTGCAGTGCTGACCAGCCATCACGATACCGGAATCAAACCTGCTGAAACTCTTGTGCTTTCGGGGGGGCAGGTATCATGACGAGCTCTTGCCGGATCCTTCTTGCGGTGATGAAACGAGATCTCCTGATCGGCTGGCGCGGGCTCAGCGACAGCCTCGCCGGGGTTACGTTCTTTGCTGTTGTTGTTGCGCTTGTGCCGCTGGCTCTGGGGCCTTCTCCGGAAACGCTTCGCCTGCTGGGCCCAGCCGTCATCTGGATTGCCGCACTGATTGCCGCCCTGCCGCAGATGGAACGACTTTTTCAGCAGGATGCGGCGGATGGCTCTCTTGACCAACTTATCCTTACCCCCCTGCCCCTGCCCGTGATCGTGCTGGCAAAGGTTGCCGCCGGATGGATCATTGTCGGCCTGCCCCTTGTGCTGATGACACCGGTAATCGGCCTGCTTCTGGGGTTGCCCTTAACCTCCATGAGTATCATCGTTGCGACCGTTGCCATCGGCAGTGTCGGGCTGTTGCTTCTGGGTGCCATGGCGGCCGCTATCACTATCGGCGCCCGTCGTGGTGGGATTCTTATGGCGGTGCTGATCCTGCCCCTGGCCATGCCTATACTCATCTTCGGCACCGCCACCGCCAACGCCGCCAGCGAAGGCACGCCCTATTCAGCATCGCTTTTGTTCTTGTCGGCCATTGTCCTGATGCTGATGGCTGTAACCCCCGTTGCCACAGCCGCCGGCCTGCGCCATGCCGCGGAATAGAAACCTCTAAGGTCAGCCGCGCCGGCGACGCCCGCGACGACGAGCGCTTGACGGATCATCAAGGCTCGGCTCACCTACACCAAGGGTTCTTTCGGGCAGTTTAACAGCTTCGCTTAGCTTCACGTAAGGATCGGTCTTGTGCGGGATAGCCATCGCCTTGACAAAATGATCCTGAAATGAAGGTTCGATGGCGGTTTCGATTTTTTCAATTTTACGCACCATGTCTTCAACACGGCGTCTCGCCCCCTTATTGAGCAGGCATATGCGTGCACCGGTGCCTGCCGCGTTGCCCGCTGAGCGAACATGGTCAAAAAGACAGTCAGGGATCATGCCAAGAACCATGGCGTATTTTGGTTCGATATGCGTGCCAAAAGCCCCGGCAAGCACAACCTTATCCACATGATTGATATTGATTTTATCCATCAGCAGACGGAAACCGGCATATAAGGCGGCCTTGGCCAGCTGAATGGCCCGAACATCATTCTGGGTGATCACCACCGTATCCGAAACCCGGTACCTGAACGTGCGTTGATCAGGCTCGATGCGTGATGATACGGCCGATTTCTCACCGTTGATGACTCCGTCTTCGGTGATGATACCGGCAAGATACATCTCTGCCAGCACTTCGATGATGCCTGATCCGCAAATGCCGGTGATGCCGGTGGCGGCCGCTGCATCGTCAAAACCTTCTTCATCCGACCAGGCGTCAACACCGATGATACGGAAACGGGGTTCAAGGGTTTCGGGATCAATTCGGATACGCTCAATCGCCCCGGGGGCAGCCCTCTGCCCGCTGGAAATCTGTGCACCTTCAAAAGCCGGGCCCGTCGGCGATGACGCCGCCAGCAGACGATCTGAGTTGCCGCAGATGATCTCAGCGTTCGTGCCGACATCCACAATCAGGGTCATATCTTCGGATTTGTCCGGACTTTCAGCAAGTGCCACCGCGGCGGCATCGGCCCCGACGTGACCGGCGATGCAGGGCAGAACATATACCCTTCCGCCCTGATGGATCGAAAGATCAAGATCACGCGCCAGAAGCTCACAGCTTTCATCCATGGCAAGGGCAAAAGGCGCACCCCCCAACTCTACCGGATCAATGCCCAGCACCAGATGATGCATCACCGGGTTGCCGACAAGCACCACCTCAACAATATCCTCAACCGAGACTTCAGCCTGACGTGCCGCCCCTTCCAGAAGGCCCTGCAGCCCCTTGCGGACAGCGTTGGTCATCTCTTCAGCGCCACCCTGATTGAGAAAACCATAGGAGACCCGGCTCATCAGATCTTCACCGAAACGTATCTGGGGGTTCATCGCCCCGGAAGATGCCAGCACAAGCCCGGAGTTCATGTCACAGAGATGGGCCGACATGGTGGTGGAGCCGATATCGATGGCCGCACCGACAATCTGCTCTTTGAGCCCCGGCCAGATGCCGATGATCCTGTTTCCATCTCGCAACGCAACCGTGATCTGCCACTTTCCCTTGCGAAGGGTCTGCTGCAACTGCCTCAAGACATGAAGATCCGCCGAAATCTCATCGTCTGAGACACGGTCCGGCCATTGACCACGAAGCGCTTCGGCAACCCGGCGCAGATCACCGGAAGGCTCATGCATGTCGGGCTCTCTCACCTCGATAAAGCAGAGACGGACAGGCGCGTCGACCTCAATCACCCGATCATCGGCGGCTTTGCGTATGACCTGATCATGCACCTGACTTTCAGCCGGAACATCAATCACCACATCCGAGGTCAGAACAGCCTGACAGGACAGCCTGCGGCCATCCTGAAGACCACGTTTCTCCGCATAGCGATCTTCCACCTTAGAACGTGGTGTCACCGAAGAAGAAGAGGAATGTATCCCGTGTTTGGCAAAATCCCCCTCGCCGACAACGACCTGGCATCGGCCACACATGGCCCGGCCACCGCAGACACTGTCGATATCAACCCCGAGGGTTCGCGCGGCCTGCAATACTGTTGTTCCGGCCGCTATTTTCCCCTGGCGCCCCGATGGGGTGAAAACGATGCGGATTTCACCTGTCGGGTCCTGGGTTTTTTCATGTTCCTCTGCCATGGCCCGTTTATCGTCTCCAGGTGCTTGACATTGATCAGGCGCGGCGGCGACGGCGGGTTTCGCGCCCTGCACGTCCGGCACCTTCGGCCACCGGCTCACGGTATTTCTTGATCCAGCGGCGGCATTCAGGGTCTGTGCCCATCATCACATCTGCCCCCATGATAGCGGACATTTCTTCGGTATGAAGCGGGTTCATAATCGCCGAGGTCATGCCAGCGCCGACGGCCATGGAAAGAAAGGCCGCATTCATGCCATGACGGTTTGGCAGTCCGAAGGAAATGTTTGAAGCACCGCAGGTCGTGTTGACCTTAAGCTCAACCCTGAGGCGGCGAATGAGGTCCAGCGCCGAGCGACCAGCCAGATTGATGGCGCCAACCGGCATAATCAGGGGATCAACAACCACATCTTCACGAGGGATCCCGTAATCTTCCGCACGCTCGACGATTTTCTTAGCCACTTCGTAGCGTACGTTCGGATCTTCGGAAATACCGGTTTCATCATTGGAGATAGCCACTACGGCGGCATTGTATTTCTTGACCAGCGGCAGAACTACTTCAAGTCGCTCTTCTTCGCCGGTAACCGAATTTACAAGGGGTTTGCCCTTATAGACCGAAAGACCAGCCTCAAGCGCTTCAACAATGGAACTGTCAATGGCAAGAGGAACATCCACCGTATTCTGAACAAGCTGGATGCATTCCGCGAGGATCTTCGGCTCATCCGCCATCGGGATGCCGGCATTTACATCAAGCATGGTTGCGCCGGCTTCTACCTGGGCAACCGCATCGGAAACCACGCGACTATAGTCGCCTTCGGCCATTTCAGCGGCCAGCAGTTTACGGCCTGTCGGGTTGATGCGCTCACCGATAATGCAGAACGGCTGTTCAAATCCGATGATGATTTCCTGCTTGTCGGATGAAATTTTGGTCTGTGTCATCACTTTGATCCTTGTTTGTCTGATCCGGGGTGTGTTCCGGTTATTGGCTTACCCCGGATATCTAGTCTTCGTTAACCTGAAAACCGCCCTTGGGCAGCAAATCAAAATTTCCTGTGGCTACAGCATCAGCCCAGCGGGATGTTCTGGCGAAACCACCGAAAGGGTAATAATGAAAATGCTGAATACAGCTGTCCTTGTCAGATGCCATGGCTTCGGCAAGCCCAGCAATGAGCATATGCGGAGACTGCACCGTCAACAGTTTGCTGACATTACGAGCCTGTTTGGTGATCATCCGCATAGAAGGACCAATGCCTGATATCTGGGCAAAACGAAGCAGTGTCTTGATCGTTGCCGGTCCCGGGATGCCGATGCGGATGGGAAGCGAATTTCCCGCCGCACGGATGGATTTCTCCCAGGCGATGACGGGCTCAGCCTCAAAGCAGAACTGTGTTTCGATATAAAGATCAAGCCCCTCTTTACGGGCAAATTCGTTTTTCCATGAAAGGGCGTCCGCAAGTTCAGAGGGGGAGATATCGGGGCTGCCTTCAGGATGCCCGGAAACACCGATGCGGCGTATACCATGTTTTTGCAAAATACCTGTGCCCAGCACCTGCATGCTGTCTGAAAATTCACCCACCGGGTTATCAACACCGCCGCCGATCACCAGCACTTCATCAACACCGGCGCGTTTAACCATGTCGCTTACAAGTGCATCCAGCTGGTCCCTGGACTGAAGAGACCGCGCCGCAATATGTGGTACCGGGTTCATGCCATCTTCACGAAGCCGGACAGCAACATCGACCGTATCCTTCGGATCCGTGCCCGGCAGGAATGTGACATTCACCGTGGTGTTTTCAGCAAGAACACCGGCAAAACTCTCTATCTTTGCGGCACCGGGCGGGGTGACTTCGATAGACCAGTTCTGGCCGGCTTGTGTAATAGCATCATTGAGTGTGGTCATGGATCTACTCCGACAAAGAACGATGCACTTTGGCCTTTTCTTCCCACCGGCTCTGGCCAGATGGCGGCACACACTCTTCCATTTGCGACAACAGTATCAGCCGTCAGCTTTTCCGCCATTTGCCACCAGCGCCGCCAGCACTTCCTTGTCAAAATGCTGGTCAAGCTCTGTAGCCCTGGACCTGGCCGCCGCATCAAGATCACCTTCACATGGCTCAGGCTCACCTTTGCGCCATTCGGCAAGATAATCATCGGTGCTGTCCGCGCCGTCACGCATGGCGGCCTCGTCAATGGCAAGAGCGAATCGACGCGGCATTTCCACCTTGGCCTGCTGGCGGTTACGCCCCCTGCCTTCTTCGGCAACAACCTGCGCCGGGATATCCCGCCAGTAGATAACAGTGATGCTTGCCATGGAGCAAATCCTCAGGCTGCGCTGCGATCAGCAACCATGGATTTGGCCATTTCCACTGCGACAGCAGCATCACGGCAATACGCATCCGCCCCGATGGATTCGGCAAAAGCTTCGTTCAGCGGAGCGCCACCCACCAGAATGATATAATCGTCGCGCATGCCCTTCTCGACCAGCGCATCGATCACGACTTTCATATAAGGCATAGTGGTTGTCAGCAGGGCAGACATGCCGAGAATATCGGGTTTGTGTTCTTCCAGCGCCTCAATGTAATTTTCAACAGGATTGTTTATCCCAAGGTCAATCACCTCAAAACCCGCGCCTTCCATCATCATGGAAACGAGGTTCTTGCCGATATCGTGAATATCGCCCTTTACCGTCCCGATAACCATCTTGCCCTGCTGAGGTGCACCTGTTTCGGCCAGCAGAGGACGGAGGATAACCATTCCGGCTTTCATGGCATTTGCCGCCATCAGAACTTCGGGGACAAAAAGAATTCCATCACGGAAATCAATCCCGACGATGGTCATTCCTTCCACCAACGCTTCGGTGAGCACGCGATACGGCTCCCAACCACGCTCAAGGAAAATGTTTACAGCTTCAACGACTTCATCTTGAAGTCCGTCATAGAGATCATCATGGATCTGCTGAACGAGTTCATCATCATCAAGTTCAGAAAGGATGATATCGTCTTCGTCTGCCATGGCTCTTTCCTCCGGTTAAGGGGGCCCTGTTGGGCATAGTTCCAAACTGTATTAAATCTGCGCCGCTTCAAGATACGCCGATGCAATCGCCGCGACTTTTATTGTTCCAGTTTCGGCATCTCAGAGATTTTTAGGACAGATTCAGGCCCGGTCATCCCCGTTGCCGTCATCATTTGCGGTATGACGGGAGAGATAGATTGCCATCACCACAGCAAAGCCGAGGGAAATACCTGTGAGCCCGAAGACCTTGAAATTGACCCAACCGTCGGTGGACAGATTTCGCCAGGCCCATTCATTGGCCAGGGCCATCGTGCTGAACATCACGATCCAGAGCCAGGTCAGCCGGTGCCATACTCCGGGCTCCAGCGACATATTCATCGCCTCCCCCATCACCGCTTTAAGCGGGTTTCGGCCAAGGATAACCCCGCCCAGAAGAACGGCTGCTATGGCTGCGCTGACAACAGTCGGCTTGATCTTGATAAAGGTGTCATCTTCGAAAATCAGTGTGAGCGCACCAAAGAAAACCACCGCCGCACATCCGAAAGCCAGTATTTTAGGGATACGACGTGTTGTCACCCAGGAAAACCCCAGCGCAAGGACCGTCGCCACCACCAGCACAGCGGTTCCGTAAAAGATACCGAATTTTGAATTGACCAGAAAAAACAGCACCAGCGGGCCGTATTCCACCAGCAGACGTGTTTTCGATGTAGGGTTAGGTGTCTCAGTCATGATCTAGGCGGCATCCTGCTGGGAAAGAAACTTATCTTCAAGAATATCCGTTGCGCGGCGAACAACCTCAGCGCCGGCGTTTTCAGCTCGTGCATCTTCGGAAAGGGCCCGGCGCCAGGCTCTCGCCCCCGGCAGCCCCGACATCAGCCCCAGCATATGGCGGGTGACCGCAATCAGCCGTGTCCCCTTTTCCTGTTCTCTTTCGGCATAATCGGCCATCGCCCGTGCAACACCAAATCGATCGGTCACGCCGTCGCCCTGAACGGCCTGTGCCATCAAGGCCAGCTCATAAGGGGTCTGGTAAGCCGCGCGACCTACCATCACCCCTGTAAATCCAGCCGCGAGATCAGCGGCCTGATCTGCTGATGTGATACCTCCATTGAGGGAAAAGCAAAGTTCAGGGAAACTTTCCTTCAATCGCGTGACACGATCGTAATTCAACGGAGGGATTGTGCGGTTTTCCTTCGGGCTGAGGCCATTGAGCCAGGCTTTTCTTGCATGAATGATAAAATGATCAACACCACTCGCCGCCACAACACGGATGAAATTGTCAAGATCGTCTTCAATGTCCATCTCATCAATGCCGATCCGGCATTTCACGCTGACCGGTCTTCCCGCCGCGGCCGTGATCATAGCCTGTGTGCAGGCTGCAACCAGTTCCGGTTCAGCCATCAGGCAGGCGCCAAACCGACCAGATTTCACCCGGTCTGACGGGCACCCGACATTGAGATTGTATTCGGCGTAATTATAGGGCCGGGCCAGATCTGTTGCTGCGGCCAGCGCTTCGGGATCAGAACCACCAAGCTGCAGAACCACTGCGTCACCGTCTTTCTGGTGATGCCCCGAAAGAAGACGGTCACGATCACCATGAAGGATGGCATCGGCAGTTACCATTTCCGAGTAGAGCATAGAAGAAGGCGCGAGCATCCGGTGAAAAACACGGCAATGCCTGTCTGTCCACTCCATCATCGGCGCGACAGCAAGTTTGTGGTGATGCGCATGGGCAAGTTTCATCATCCGGGCTCCTGCGTTGGCACCATAAAGCATGGGCTTTACGGCATCAAGAGACCGAATGCTTTACGCCAGCTTCAGGATCGCCTAATCTGCTGATGAGAGGGAGAGGCAACAGCGTAACAGGAGCCATTGCCATGCAAATCAATCAAGAAGTCAAAAAATGGGCAACAGATCTGCACATCTTTCTCTACAAGGCTGAAAAATTCCTTCCCGATTGTTCTTCCGGGGAAGAATTTGTTGCAAAGGTCTTCGATACTTTTGAAAACAAGCCCCAGTTTCTTTCCAATGAAGAATGCGAGGAGATTCTCCTCGAAGTCTGGAAGGCCCATGAAGACGGGCGGCTTAGCTGAACACGACCATCAGTGGCAGGGACCGTTGAGGGCCGGGGTTTTTATGCCGGGCCGGAAGCCCTTTTTTAAAGATTGCGGAAAGGGTTGGCGCCATTGACCGCATCAACGGCAATGATCCACAGATCCGGATCATAGCGGCGCTCTCGATCCAGTCTGGCTTCCGCCTCTTCTGGCTTTAGCATATCTTCACCAGTCACGTCCTGCCACTGATACGTGCCGTCCAGATCAAGCTGGCGCTGCTCAATCCGCGCGCTTCCGTCCGGATAATCGAGCCGGACCAGAATGGATCCTGCCTCGGCATTCCCGCGATGCACAAGCACCGCCGTGACCATCATCTGGTTGGCCAGAGCCAGTGCCGCCTTGACAGCCATGGTTGAGCTTAATTGAGGAGACAATGTCATATCCCGGTCAGAAATCCGTGCACCGGCCAGCTTTTTCCCAATCGCCGAAACGGGTGGGTTCCGGACCTTTGCTTCCGCCATGTTCTGTTATGTCAGCCGGTGATTTGCCCTGATCAGGCTGAGGTGGCGATAGACCTTCATCATCAAATAGGAAATCAGGCGTATCAGGCATTGTTTTGGACGTTGTTTTTGTCATGCTCTGAATATGGGCAAGCTATGACCAAAAGGCAAGTTTAGCGGCCATGATATGATCAGATGAAACCGTGATTTTCTGCTCTCGCATCCTGCCGGGGCCTAGGAAGAAAAATGCATGGTCTTGATGCTGGACAAGAGATCAGCGGCAAAGGTATACAGCCTCATGAACAGGACATCCCGATACCACCGCCGCCATCATCAACCTGCCTCGCCCACCCGAAAACTGGCTGTTGAAATCCTGAGAGATGTGCTCCATCGCGGTCTGCCGTTGCAACAAAGCCTTGAGACGGCGGAAGCGTACCGGAAACTGGAAAGCCGGGATCGCCGTTTTGTGCGCCGGGTTATCACCCTTAGCCTGAGGCATCATGGGCAGGTCCAGGCTATTCTTTCAACCTATATCTCCAGACCTCCAAAAGGACGTGACCGTCTGGCGATGGTGATACTTGGTATGGCGGTGGCCCAACTTGTCTGGGGAAAGGCCGAAGCCCATGCGACGGTGGATCAGGCGGTCCGACTGATGCGAGATTACCGCATGGACCACCTTTCCGGCATGGTCAATGCTGTTCTGCGCCGTATTGCCGGAGACGCCGCAGATCTGGCGACGACAACAGATCCGGCCGAAAATGTTCCGGCATGGCTGATGGAAGCGATACGTTCGGACTGGCCTGATCAGTGCCAGAATATCATCTCAAGCCTGATGGCAACACCTGCGCTTGATATCAGGCCACAGAAAGATCCGGCAAAATGGGCGGAAATCCTCAACGGGGCTGAACTTAAGCACGGCTCCGTCCGTCTGGGTGACGGGCATGTGCCGGAACTGGAAGGCTACGATGAAGGCCATTGGTGGGTTCAGGATGCCGCCGCAAGTTTGCCCGCAATCCTGCTCGGTGATATTCGGGGAAAGACGGTGGTGGATCTCTGCGCCGCACCGGGAGGCAAGACCGCACAGCTCTGCGCCGCAGGGGCCAACGTCATCGCTGTCGACGCGTCTGCCGAGAGGATCGAACGTCTTGAAGAAAATATGGCAAGGCTCGGATTTTCGCCTCAGATAATTCACGCAGATGGTTTGAACTGGATACCGGACAAGCCGGTTGATGCCGTGCTCATCGACGCGCCCTGCTCGGCCACAGGAACCCTGCGCCGCCGGCCGGATATCTGGACACATGAGAAGGCGCCTGACTTTGAGCATCTGGCCCGGATACAGCATGGTCTTTTGGAACGTGCGGCAAGCTACCTCAACACCGGGGGCATCTGCATTTACGCAACCTGCTCTATTTTAAAGCGTGAAGGTGAAGATATCGCCGCCAAGCCTCCGGCAGGCTTTAAGCCCTTGCGTATTGAAAATAATGAAACCCCGGGATTTGAACGCGTCATAACAGACCATCACCACATGTTGCGCCTTCATCCTCATGCTCTCCGGCTGGACAGTTCAGCGAATATCCCGCAAGGTAATGATGGTTTTTTCATCGCCCGTTTCATCAATTCTCCAGAAAGGGTCTGACCTTGCCTGATACCTGGTCATTATCCTTGCCCGAAAGAATGTACCGGCGCTCGGCTGTGTTTGAATGGCGCATCCGACCCAGGATACGCGCTATACCCCTGCACTGGCAGCCTGCCGACATTTGGCGTGGCGATGCCACGATCGGACAGGTTCTGGCCAGTGGCCTGCACCCGGTGGAACAGATCGGACCTGCCTGGCACCGATTCAACTGGCTGAGAGACATGCGGGAATTTGGTGGAAGCCAGTGCCGGACACTTACAAGACGACTTGTTCTCGACTGGATCAAACGTGACGGCCGCTGGCGGCAAGATATCTGGCATCCCACTTTGATGGGTAACCGGATCAAGTCCTGGATTTTCACCTGGGGCTGGTTTGCTGCATCCGCATCAGAGTCGCAGCAAAAGACCATGCTGCTGTCGCTGGCAACACAGCTCGCCTGCCTGCGCCGTGATTGGCACCGCATCCCGGATGAAAATGATCAGCTCCATGCTCTGTCAGCGCTAATTGTGGGGGCACTTTTTCTTCACGAAGATGAGGACATCACCCCGCTTGCCACGACATATGCGGATCTTTTGCATCAGCAGCTGCTGGGTGATGGTTGCCATGGCAGCCGTCAGCCTGATCGTCACTTTGCGCATTTGAAAGCCCTGATCGATGTCCGCACTGCTTTAGCAGCCCGGATCAACCTTGCGGGTGACGCACATGACAACGTCGGCCTGCTCCCTGCCCGAAATTGCCTTGAATCCATTGACGATACCATCCTTCGGATGGGGGCCATCGGCCGGATGTGGCGTCATGCGGACGGGACCCTGATGAACATCCTCGGAAGCCTCGATATCTCTCCCGAGGACGTCGAACAGATACTCCAGCGAGCTGTTGCAAGCGGGAAAGTCACACATAACGCCTCGGATTCGGGGTTTGTCCGCCTGACAAGCGGCCGTTCCGTCCTTCTCATGAATACCGGCATTCCTCCATGGGCGCTCAGCACGGCAGTGGAAACGGGAAGCCATAATGACGCCGGCGCACTGGCCATTGAATTTTCTAATAATCAGCAACGTATCTTTATCAATGCAGGGCAGAGCCGCGGGCTGTATCAGGACCGGCCGGAACTGGCGACGGCACTTGCCGGAACCGCCGCGCATTCAACCCTGACACTCGACAAGACGAATTCAGGCGACACGTCCAATTCCGGCGAAACCGCACGCCGGGCAATGGCGGTTGAGGTGGAAATGGGACCTGCTCCCGGGGGACTGCTCGCCGAAGCCTCCCATAACGGATATGACACCACCCATGGGATATTGCATCGGCGTCGGGTCTTTCTCGCCACCGGAGGCAATGATCTGCGCGGCGAGGACACGCTTATCTATACCGCCTCACCCGGGGCAATCCCGACTGAGGCTGTGATCCGCTTTCACCTGCATCCAAGGATATCGGCCAGCCTTTCCATCGGTGGTGACGCGCTGATACGCCTTCCGGGAAGTTCTTCATCATGGATTTTCAAACTTTCCGGCGCCAGACTCGATATTGAAGAAAGCATCATGCTGAGCCAGACCGGCATTCAGAAAACAAGGCAACTCATCGCCACCGTGCCGCTGAACGACATCAGATCAGTCAGCACGAAAACGGTGAAATGGGCGCTGCGCCGCCAGAGCAGCCGCCGCAAAACTTCTGATGAGGCTTGACCCCGAAGACACATCATCGCAAGACACGCTGAAAAGAGAGTAGCATCATGACCAGAACAACCATTGCCAACGCGCTGATCTCCGTTTCGGATAAAACGGGTATCGCGCCATTTGCCCGGACCTTGCATGATATGGGTGTGCGCATAATTTCAACCGGCGGGACAGCGGCACTGCTTGAAAAAGAGGGGATACCCGTCACACCGGTAAGCCAGGTGACCGGCGCGCCTGAAATGATGGATGGACGTGTCAAGACACTTAACCCCATCATTCATGGCGGTATTCTGGCACGTCGTGATACCGATGATCATCTGAAAGCGATGGAAACACATCACATTCCGGGCATTGACCTTGTCGTCGTCAATCTTTACCCGTTCGGTGCTGTCCTGACCCGGCAGGATGCCGACCGGGATGAACTGGTTGAAAATATCGATATTGGTGGCCCTGCCATGATACGTGCCGCCGCCAAGAATCATGATTTCGTGACGGTGGTAACTGATGCCGGCGCTTATGAGACTGTACTTGATGAGTTGCAAGCCGGAGGTGTTACTCTTGCAACCCGGCGTCGCCTCGCCGCACAGGCCTATGCCCATACCGCCTGCTATGATGCCACCATCGCCGCCTGGATGCGTTCCGATGGTCATGACGACGCCCTGCCGGCATCTCTCGCCATGGGCGGTTTGCGAAGAGAGACCTTGCGTTATGGTGAAAACCCGCATCAGGACGCCGCACTTTACCACCTGCCGGAACGCACGACTCGGACCGGAGTGCTGACCGCAACACAAATTCAGGGCAAACCGCTGAGCTACAACAACATCAACGATACCGATGCAGCTTTTGAACTGGTCGCGGAATTCACATCCCCCAGCGTGGCGATCATCAAACATGCCAATCCCTGCGGCGTGGCCAGCCATGATGATATCCTGATCGCATGGAAAAAGGCCCTTTCCTGTGATCCGGTCAGCGCTTTTGGTGGTATCATTGCGCTAAACCGACCCCTTGAGGCAGATCTTGCGAGGGAAATATCCGGCCTGTTTACCGAAGTCGTGATTGCCCCCGGGGCAAGCGAAGACGCCAGAACCATCATGGCCGCCAAACCCAATCTCCGCCTGCTGGTGACAGAAAATATGCCTGATCCGGCAGAACCAAGACTGATGATACGTTCAGTAAGCGGCGGGTTTCTCACCCAGAGCGCGGATACAGGACGCATCAGTGAGGCTGACCTCAAATGCGTGACCAGACTGAAGCCAAGCCCTCAACAGATAACGGATATGATTTTTGCCATGCGCGTGGCCAAACATGTCAAGTCCAACGCCATCGTCTATGCCAAAGACGGCGCGACGGTTGCGGTCGGGGCTGGTCAGATGTCGCGGTTGGATTCAAGCCGGATCGCAGCACAGAAAGCCCTGGATATTGCAAAACAGGCAGGACATGATACCTCCCCCATCATTGGTTCCGTCGTAGCGTCAGACGCCTTCTTTCCCTTTCCTGACGGGCTGCTTGCCGCCGCCAGCGCCGGAGCCACGGCTGTTATTCAGCCGGGCGGGTCTGTGAAGGACGAAGAGGTTATTGCCGCCGCCGATGAGGCCGGGCTTGCCATGGTGTTCACCGGTATGCGCCACTTCCGGCATTAAGCATAAAGGGGCAGGTCTCAACTCTTTAGCATTCCCCCTGAACGGGCGACTTTGCGCATCACCGTCGGCAAAGCAATATCGTCAATCTCAGCCAGAGGCACCCAGCGTTGCGACGGGTTCAGGGCAACTGTTCCGGAGGATACATCGAGGCGGTGTATTGTCAGGATGATACGAAAATGGCTGAACACATGTTCAACCACGGTGTTCAAAACAGCCCCTCCACCATGGGCTTCCATGAGCTGGCCCGCTGAATTTTCCGGACCGGCCGGGTAATTGTCCTGCGCCGCTTTACCATCCGGCCACCCGGTACCGGGGAAGATATCCATGCCGCCGAGCAGGCCTTTATCCGGCCTTGTTTCCACCAGCACCTGTCCCTTTTCGTCAAAGACCAGCAACGCCAATCCATATCTTGTCGGTCTCGGGGTTTTAGCTTTCCTGACCGGATAAAATTGAGGATGCTGATCCCGCCCGAGACATGTTGAGGAAATCGGACAAACATCACAGTCAGGGAGAGACAATACCCCCGCTTTCCTGCGCGACGGCGAGCAGATCACAGAACCAAGATCCATCATGGCCTGGGCAAAATCTCCTGCCCTTTGCTGAGGGGTGAGGCTGTCCATGACCAAAGCGATTTTTTTTCTTGCCCCGGGCAGGGGCGTTGAAATCGCCTGCCAGCGTGCCACCACCCGCTCAATATTGGCATCCACGACCACAGCACGTCGGGCAAAGGCGATGGCGGCGATAGCTGCGGCCGTATAGGGCCCTATCCCGGGAAGTTCTCTTAAGCCCTCCTCGGTATCCGGGAAACTGCCGCCCCGATCACGCGAGACAATAATTGCCGTTTTATGGAGATTTCGCGCCCTTGCGTAATAGCCCAAGCCTGCCCATGCCGCCATGACCTCCTCCCGTGACGCTGCGGCCAGCGCATGAACATCAGGCCAGCGTTCAGTGAAACGACGGAAATAGCCTTTTACCGCAGCCACTGTTGTCTGCTGTAACATGGTTTCCGAAAGCCAGACCTTATAAGGATCTGCCTTCATTCCCGGCAAGGCGCGCCAGGGCAGATCCCGGCGCTCCTTATCATACCAGTCAAGGAGACGCCTTGTCGTATCACGGTTTCGTTTTTCAGGAGATGACGGCATCGGCACGGGGTTTCCGGGGCGGAAATTTTGTGATCATAACTGCTGGGCTTTCATGCTACAGTTCTCTTTCAGGCAGGACAACAGGCATCGGAAGCAAGCGCGCACTCCGGATGATTTCACACAGATGGAATAAAACCTCAATATGGAAAAAGACCACAAAAAGATCAGGAGACGAAACAAATCGGAGCGGCTGAATACCATCACGTCACGCCTGCTCAGCCCTGCCCTCAGGTCACGCGGCATTACCATGGGCCGCATCGTTACCGAATGGAAGAAGATCGCTGGTCCTTATGCGGATTGGTGCGATCCGCTGACAATCCAGTTCCCCAAGGGCCAGTCTGTCAATGGCACACTCACACTTTCGGTGATACCGGGCCGTGGTCCAGAAATCCAGATGCAGACACCGATGATCATCCGGAACTGCAACGCTGTCTTCGGATATGCCGCATTGACGCGAATCACCCTCACGCAGGGGACCCCTGACACAAGAAATAATAGCGCACCGGCAACCCTCCCCCGCAGGTTTATGCCAAATGAGGCGGCGCACATGGCCAGGACGGCTTCAGCTGTTATGGAAATAAAGGATGACAGATTACGCAAAGCCCTTGATAACCTTGGCAAGTCGCTTACCGGTGACGCACCGGAAGGACACCAATAAGGCATTGACGTTGACATGATGTGAAAAAGCGGGCAACGAGATCCATCAAATTCATGGACAGGGCAGATCACCATACATTATGATGTGGGCATGATGAAAAAATATACTGCATATAGAAATTCAGCGGCAGGCCTGTGCGCTCCCCGCTCTTTATTATCGCGCCGACATGTTCTCGCCATGGGAGGGGCAGCACTTGTTCTGACAGGCACAGATTTGGCTCATGCCGCGGTTGATCTTGATACGGCGCTGGCCCCGCGCATCGTTGGCAGCCCGGATGCGCCGATCCATATCGCTGAATATTTTTCAATGTCTTGCGGTCATTGTGCAAATTTTCATCTCAACACCTATCCGAAACTGAAGGCGGAATGGATTGATACCGGCAAAATCAGGTTTGAATACAGAGACTTTCCTTTACGTGGGCCGGCGATTTATGCCCATGCTCTCGCCCGTGCAGTTCCTGCGGATGCCTATGAAAATATGCTGGATATCCTTTTAAAACAGCAGCAGACATGGGCCGGAGCAGATGATCCGGTTTCTGCTCTGGCACGAATTGCCCGGATTGCCGGCATCGGGAACGATGCGTTCGTCGAAATCATCCAGAACAGACCCTTTCTTGAGGGCATTGTCGCCATTGCCAAGGAAGGATATGAAACTTGGGAAATCAATTCGACGCCAAGCTTCGTCATCAACGATAAGGACGTGATACGTGGCGATCAGGGGTATGATACCTTCGTTTCCACCCTCAACGGTCTGTCTACATAAATCAGGATTTCAACGTTGATATTCACCCACCTGAAAATGACCGGGTTCAAGTCTTTTGCTGAACCAGAACATATCAGCATCGAAGACGGGCTGACAGGAGTGGTTGGTCCGAACGGGTGCGGCAAATCAAATATTGTCGAAAGTCTGCGCTGGCTGATGGGTGAAAGTTCGGCCAAATCCATGCGTGGGGGTGAACTTGAAGATGTGATTTTTGATGGCACAAGCAGCCGCCCTTCACGAAACTTTGCCGAAGTCACGCTCACGATTGACAACGCCTCCAGGACAGCACCCGCATCGCTGAACGATAGTGACGAGATAGAGGTCACAAGAAGGATTGAGCGAGGTAAGGGCTCCCAGTTCCGGATCAACGGCAAGATTGCCCGGGCCAAGGATGTGCAGCTGCTCTTTGCTGATATGGCAACCGGCCCGCGGTCAAGCGGGATCGTCAGCCAGGGCAAGGTGGATGCGCTGATCAACGCCAAACCCAAAGACCGTAGAAGCCTGCTTGAAGAAGCCGCCAATATCCGGGGATTGCACCAGCGCCGCCATGAAGCGGAATTGCGGCTGAATACAGCTGAAACTAATTTGGATCGTCTTGAAGATATCCTTATTCAACTTGATGAGCAGAAGGCATCACTGGTCAAGCAGGCAAGACAGGCGGCACGATATCGTTCTGTTGCCGACAGGATCCGAAAAGCCGATGCACATCTTCTGCTGGCACGTTTCACCGCCACGCTAAACCGTGTGGATGAGACCGAAACCCTGCTCCGTGAAGCAGAGCGCCTGACCGCCGCCGCCGCTCAAGATGCCGCGGCCAAAAGCCGACAGCGAAACGAGGCGGCAGATGCCTTACCGCCCCTGCGACAGACCGAAGCCGAAAAGGCCGCCGAGCTGCAACGTCTGACACTTGCCCGCACCGAGCTTGATAACGAAGAAGCCCGTGCGATTCGTGCGCTCGACGATGTTGAACGAAGGCAAGCTCAGATCAATACCGACATCAGCCGTGAAAAACAACTTCTTGCCGATGCCGAAGATGCACTTACTTCACTTAACGCAGAAGCTGATCGCATTACCGCTGATGACGAAACCGACGCACCCCGACTGGCCGAAGCGGCGGAAATACTCAACAAGGCCAGAGCTGAGGCTGATGAAGCTGAACGTGAACTTGCTGATGCCTCGGCTAAAAATCGCGCGGTTGAACGTGAGACACTCAACATCAACCGAAGGATTGAAGAATTGGCCCGCCGTCTCAATCAGCTGGAAAAAAGCCGGGCTGAGATCGATATTCCCCAACTGGAACGCAACGCCTCCGGCGCGGCGGAAACACGGCGGCAGGCGGAAGAAGCCGCAGAGGATATCAAAACCAGACGCGCAGAAGCCGAAGCCAGAGCCGAGGCGGCACGCACAACTGCCACCACCACTATGGACAGCCGAAGCAACGATGCCGAAGAACTGGCCCGCACCAGAGCCGAAGCCGAAGCGCTCCGGTCTCTTCTTGCCGTGGGTGAGGTGTCGGAAAAGAAACCGGTATCCCAGGACGTCAAGGTCGAAAAGGGGTTTGAAGATGCTCTCGCCGCCGCCCTTGGTGACGGTCTTGCGGCCCCCCAGGGCCAGGATCGGAACGGATACTGGCTCCGGGAGGGCTCATCACAGGACGCCGGATGCCCTGAAGACGCATCTCCGCTGATCAGGCATCTTACTGTGCCAAAGGCGTTGCATTCAGCCCTGTCCGGGGTAGGTATCGTTGAGAATGCCGCCCGGGCTGAATCTCTTCAATCCGAACTCAGACCCGGTCAGGCCCTGACCACAAGAGATGGTGGTCTCTGGCGTTGGGATGGGTTTGTACAACCGGTCGGATCGGAAACCGCCGCCGCCCAGCGCCTTCGTCAGGAAGCCAGGCTTCGTGAACTGGAAAATCTTCTGCCGGAAATGGAAAAGAAAGCTGAAATCGCCCAGCGCAAGGTCGATGACGCCCTTGAAATGCGCAATTCAAGCGAAGCGGAAAGCCAGAAACTCCGGGAGGAAGAGCGCCGCATCGATCAGGACATGCTCATGGCCGCCCGGGATGACGAAAAGGCCGGTTCCTCCCTTGCCGCAGCCCGGTCACGAATTGCCGAGCTTGATGAATCCCACCGCGAAGTAACAGACGCGCTGAGCGAAGCAGAAAAGGAAGCACTGGATATCCGTGATGTGGCCGCCCTTGCCGAGGCGGTGACCGAAACCACTCGCACGGCTGAAGAAAAACGCCAGCAGCTTGCTGATGCCATGGGGGCTGAACGCACGATCCGCAACGCACGATCCATGCGAGAGGCAAGGCGGGGCGAAATCACACGCGAGGTCACCTCCTGGACCGAACGCCAGAAAGGGGCGCGGCTTCAGCTTGATGAACTTGCAAGCCGTCAATCCAGCGCAGCAGCGGAAGCGGAACAACTGGCCGGGATGCCAGAGGAAATACGGCGCAAACGTGATGATCTGGCCCATCTCATCGAACAAGCAGAAGAAAGCCGCAGGCTGGCCGCAGATAAACTGGCCGAAGCGGAAACAGGACTGCGCCTTTCGGAAGAGGCGCTTAGAGACGCTGAACAGGCCCATGCCCATTTAAGAGAAGAAAATATTCGCTGCGAATCCCAGCGCAACCTTCACCTTCAGGAACAGGCAACCCTGGTTGACCGGATCAGGGAAAGGCTCAACACCAGCCCGGAATCACTGTCTGAGATAGCCGAACTTAAACCAGATGAGATGATCGACACCTCTGATGAGGCTATTGCCGTCCTTGAACAACGTTACGAGCGGCTCGTTCGTGAGCGGGAAAATGTCGGGCCGGTCAATCTCCGCGCTGAAGAAGAGATGAAAGAGGTCGAAGAACGCATCACCGGCATAGAAGCCGAACGTGATGATCTGATCGCAGCCATAGCCAAACTTCGCACGGCCATCAATCAGCTGAATCGTGAAGGCAGGGAACGGCTTCTGAAAAGCTTTGCCGACGTTAATCGATATTTTGGCACGCTTTTCAATTCCCTGTTTAACGGCGGCACAGCTGAACTCAGCCTGACTGAGGAAGATGACCCACTTGATGCCGGACTGGAGATATTGGCGAGCCCGCCGGGGAAAAAGCTACAATCCCTCTCCCTGCTTTCAGGCGGAGAAAAAGCACTGACGGCGATTGCGCTGATATTTGCGGTCTTTATGACTAACCCTTCTCCCATCTGTATTCTTGACGAGGTTGATGCGCCGCTGGACGACAGTAACGTGGCCCGCTTCTGCGATATTCTGGAACAGATTTCCGATAAAACAGGCACCCGATTCATCATCGTAACCCACCATCGTCTGACCATGGCACGAATGGACCGCCTTTATGGTGTCACCATGGAACAGAAGGGGGTGAGCAGAGTTGTTTCGGTAGACCTGCAAAGCGCTGAAAAATTTGACAAATCAGCCTGACCCTGAAGATGTGAGACACTATGCCCCATAATGGAGGCACCTAAGGCTTGACAGGGTGGACCACTAACCCTAATTTGACGGCGTTTTGGCAAGCCCGAAACAAACCTTGATGTGGTGCTTGAAAGGGGTGGCACGAAATTTCCAGGAGTAAACAGCCAGACGCCAAAGACGATCGTTTTGGCAAACGGTCAACAGCAGATCTCGATGATTTGCGATTGCGTCTTGACCAGGCTGAAAAATCCAGGAAAGCCTCCTCGGATACCAAGCGCAATCGGGCCGCATTGCCCGCTGAAGCCATGGCTTTGGTTGGCAGGATCGCAACGGAAATTGTTGCGGGCGTTGCGGTAGGTGGATTTCTCGGGTGGATGCTGGATGCCTGGCTTGGAACATCGCCGATCTTTATGATCGTCCTGTTCTTTCTCGGAGCCGGGGCCGGTATGCTGAATATCTGGCGTATGGCCACAGGCCATGGGCTTAAAGTTGGGTATTTTGACCAGGTTGACCGTTCTGAAAAAACGACGGATCAATCAGGGGATCTGAGCGGGGCGACACCCCCGGATACGGATGAAGACAGGAAAACAGACTGATGCATTCACCGGTTGAACAGTTTACAATCAAGGCACTTCTTCATCTCCAGCTTTTCGGCTATGACGTTTCCTTCACAAATTCGGCAATGTTCATGCTGCTGGCTGTTCTTGTCAGCGTCATTTACCTGACTTTTGCCATGCGCCGCCGGGAAATGGTGCCCGGAAGGCTGCAGGCATCTGCGGAAATGCTGTATGAATTCATTTCTGAAATGGTGCGCAGTAACGTGGGCAATGAAGGACGGCCTTACTTTCCTTTCATCTTCACCCTGTTTGTCTTTCTGCTGTTTGGAAACATGCTGGGACTCATCCCGTATTCCTACACGTTCACAAGCCAGATTGTGGTGACCTTTGTTATGGCGGCATTTGTTTTTGTCGGCGTAACGCTCGTCGCTCTCATAAAGCACGGCACACATTTCTTCTCCTTCTTCATACCGCCGGGTGCGCCGAAGGCGCTGGTGCCTTTCCTCATCATTATTGAGGTTATTTCGTATTTTGTTCGCCCGGTCAGCCTTTCGGTCCGACTTTTCGCCAACATGCTTGCTGGTCACACGATGCTCAAAGTCTTTGCCGGACTTGCCGTGATGATCACCGGTGCCGGCGGTGTTGCCATGGCCGGGTCTGTACTTCCTTTTCTCGCGCTTATCGGCCTTACCGGGCTTGAAGTGCTTGTCGCCGGGCTGCAAGCCTATGTATTCACCATTTTGACCTGTATGTATCTGAACGACGCGCTACACCTGCACTAGGGGGCGTATCTGCTACCGCCGGAAGGCGGAAATTGAACCAACATGACAATCTAGGAAGGATCTGTATCATGGAAGCTGAAGCTGCAAAACTGATTGGTGCTGGCATTGCCGTACTCCCACTGCTTGGGGTTGGTATCGGTATCGGTAATATCTTCTCCTCGCTGGTGAACTCAATTGCCCGCAACCCGTCCGCACGTAACGACGTGTTCGGGATCGGCATTCTGGGCTTTGCCCTGACCGAAGCGATCGCACTGTTCGCTCTTGTTGTTGCACTGCTTCTTCTGTTCGTATTCTAAATTACTGATGGGCGCAGATTTAACCCTGCGCCCTCAGTTCCCCTTTTATGGGGTTGAACGATGAACAATCGCATGAACAGGATGCTTGATATGGCAAGATCAGCAAAATCTGAAACCCGGCTTGTGCCGTTTGGTGTGACCCTTGGCATTGTGGTTGCGGCAACACCTGGCTGGGCTGCGGAAAGCGGAGGTAGTGGTGGTCTGCCACAGCTTGACCTGACTACCTGGCCAACCCAGATTTTCTGGCTCATCGTAAGCTTTGCTTTTGCCTATATTCTGATGTGGCGGATTGTAACCCCCCGCATTGCATCGGTCCTTGAAGAAAGACATGCTCGTCTTGATGGTGATATGCAGCGGGCACGTTCCGCCGCAGATGAAGCCGAAGAGATGCGCCTTTCTTACGAGAAAAAACTGGCCGACGCACGGACTGAAGCCAGCGATAAGACACGCAGCACATTAGCGGAAGCGCAAGCTGAAGCGGATAAGAAAAATGCTGAAGTTTCCAAAAAGCTGGCGTCGAAAATCAGCAAGGCTGAAGCCAAGATCATGGAAGCCCGGGATGCCGCGCTGAAGGAACTGGATGACATTGCCGCTGAAGGTGCAATAGATGCCGCCGCCAGCCTGACGGGAATAAAGGTGACGAAAACCGACGCCAAAAAAGCTGTCAAAGCTGCCGCCAAATCCATGCCAGCCATGATGGAGCAATAACATGGATGCCTCGCACGCCCCCCTCATCAACGAAGGTGTATGGGTAGCCATATCCTTTATCGTTTTCGTGGCCCTGATCTGGAAACGTGCCGGATCAGCCATGGCAGAGATGTTTGACAAGCGTTCCGGCGAAATCCGCAGTAATCTCGAAGAAGCCCAGCGTCTTCGTGAGGAAGCTCAGGCTGAGCTGAAGAAATATCAGCGGATGAACAGAGAAGCCGCGGAAGAAGCCGAAAAAATAACGGCTAATGCGGTTGCGGCCGCGAACACCATTCGTGCCAATGCTGAAAAAGCTGCCGAAGCCGCTATCAAGCGTAAGGAAGAACAGGCCACCGCAAAAATCAAGGCCATGGAAGCTGAGGTGGTGGCAAGCCTGCGCAGCCGTGCTGCTGAACTTGCAACCCGCGCTGCAACAGATCTTATCACCAGCAAGATGGATAAAGAGACCTCAGTAAAACTGGTTTCAGCTGATATTGATCGCATCAAAAAGCTTGGCTGATGAGGTGAACTCCACCTTGAACAAACCCGCCTTCCGGCGGGTTTTTTTATGTGCACTGCCAATTCTCAGTAAATTTCACCAGAGGGATCCATGAGATAGGACTATTCCTCAGTGGTAACGGCGCGGCCCAGCCCCATGACGATGCGGGTTTCGGCTGGAACATTCGTCCGAAGAATAAAAATCGGGCGAGATTTGGCTTCCAGATCACCAATGAATGCCTCTTCGCTGAAGATATAACGTGAGACAACTTCATCCTTGCTGTCAACAAATGCCAGGGTGATGTCAAAAGGAACACGTTCTGTCTTGTTCCGGTCATTCTGAAGTCGTTTCAGCATCAGCCCGATATCCATCTTCATGGCGTAGCCGTCACTTCGGGGCGTGCATTCGGCGGCCACACCGTTAAACCTGATGCTGACAACATGCTCAAGTTCCGCGCCGATGGTCATTACTTGTTCCGCCCCTTCCGCGACTGATATATCCGGGCAGGCGACGACTTCAGGCTCAAAAGTGGAACAGCCTGCCAGTAATCCGGCCACAAGACACATTGTCAGAGGGGCAAAAGACAGGGATCGACGAGAAGGTAGGCTGAAATTCTCTGTCATGGGTTCTGCTACTCAAAAATTCGTGGTGGATATGACACTAGACGGTTTTAAAATCGGTTTCAAGTTGACCTTATCGCAAACTTGAAGCAGAACAGGGCATGGTTAGTTCTATGGCTGATATATCACCCTCCCCTGTCCGGATCCGCCTTGCCACGCCACGCGGTTTCTGTGCCGGCGTTGATCGTGCTGTTCGTATAGTTGAAGTCGCACTTGAGAAATTCGGCGCGCCGGTCTACGTCCGCCACGAGATCGTGCATAACCGGCACGTCGTGGATCGTCTTGCCGGAATGGGGGCTGTATTTGTTCAGGAACTCGATGAAGTTCCCGAAGGTGCCCCGGTTGTTTTTTCCGCCCATGGCGTAGCCAAAACAGTCGTTTCTGAGGCCGAACGCCGTAAGATGATTGCTGTTGATGCCACCTGCCCGCTTGTAACCAAGGTTCATATCGAAGCGCATCGCCATGAACGTGAAGGCGCCCACATCCTGCTGATAGGACATCGGGGCCATCCTGAAGTCGAAGGAACGATGGGTCAGGTTCCGGAAGGCACTATGACCTTGATCGAAACACCTGAAGATGCTGAAGACGTTTCCATTCCCAAAGGTAGTTTCCCTGCATTCGCCACCCAGACAACACTTTCCGTAGACGATACGGCAGAAGTCATCGCTGTTCTCAAACGCCGTTTTCCTGATATCCGGGGGCCGCGTGGTGAAGATATCTGCTACGCAACCACCAACCGTCAGCAGGCGGTTAAAGCCATTGCCGATGGCGCGGATATGGTGCTCGTCGTCGGCGCATCGAATTCATCGAATTCCAGGCGTCTGGTTGAAGTTGCCCTGAAAGCCGGCGCAAAAGATGCCATGCTCATTGCCTCAGCCGCTGATATTGACCATAAGCGACTGGCGGGTGCCGGCATTATCGGCCTTTCCGCCGGAGCTTCTGCACCCGAAGTCCTTGTTCAGGACGTGATTCAAACCTTGAAAGACACCTATGGTGCATCGGTAGAAGAGGTTGAAACCGTTTCCGAAGACATCAGCTTTAACCTGCCAGCCGCACTCCGGGATTGATCCATGGCCGTATATACCCGCGTTGAAGAAAATGATCTTACATCTTTTCTCCAAACCTATGATATCGGCGAGGCCACCAGTTTTTCCGGTATTACCGAAGGGGTTGAAAATTCGAACTACCGGCTGAACACCACCAAAGGCGCCTATATCCTTACCCTTTATGAAAAACGTGTTCGGGTGGAAGATCTGCCCTTTTTCATCGGGCTGATGGCGCATATGGCAAAGGCCGGGATCACCTGCCCCGAACCCGTGGCTGACAAGAACGGAAATGTGCTCAAAGAGCTCAACGGGAAAGCCGCGGCCATCGTCACCTTTCTTGAAGGAACATGGAATGCAACCCCGTCACCGGCGCGTTGCCGGGCCGCAGGACAAACACTTGCCCAAATGCATCTGGCGGGGCAGGACTTTTCACTAAGACGGAAGAATGCCCTTGATGCCGACGCCTGGCGTCCGCTTCTCAATTCTGCTGGCCGGGATGATATCAACACCCTCAGGGCCGGACTCTATGAAGAAGCCGGCGAAAGGCTTGATTCCATCCTGGCTGACTGGCCTGAGAACCTGCCTTCCGGAGTCCTTCATGCCGATCTCTTCCCCGATAATGTTCTTTTTGTAGGCAATGACGTCACCGGGGTGATAGATTTCTATTTCGCCTGCAATGACATGCTCGCCTACGATCTTGCTATAATGCTCAACGCATGGTGTTTTGAGCCCGATGGCAGTTTCAATATCACCAAATCCCGGCAACTGATTGACGGCTATCAGTCTGTCCGGCCCTTAAACGAGGAAGAAATCGCCTCAATACCGGTTTTATGCAGGGGATCAGCCATGCGGTTTTTTCTGACCCGGCTCTACGACTGGATACATACCCCTCCGGATGCTCAGGTCAGGCCACATGATCCGATGGCCTACTGGAAGCGGCTCAACTTTCATCATCAGGTGAAAACACCGGAAGGATACGGAGTGAGATAATGGCACGGCCGGTGATGATCTATACCGACGGATCCTGCCTAGGCAATCCGGGACCGGGTGGCTGGGCCGCTATTCTCGTCTATGGCGATGTCGAAAAAGAACTGAGCGGCAGCGAAGCGGATACAACGAATAACCGGATGGAGCTGATGGCCGCTATTGCCGCGCTTGAGGCCCTGACACGGCCCGTGGCCTGCACCATCACCTCAGACAGCGTCTATCTTAAGGACGGCATTACCAGGTGGATCCATGGCTGGAAAAAGAACGGCTGGAAGACAGCGGCAAAGAAGCCGGTCAAGAACAAGGATCTCTGGGAACGACTGGATACAGCCCTCGGCCGGCATAATGTCAGCTGGGAGTGGGTCAAAGGCCATGCCGGTCACCCGATGAACGAGCGCTGTGATGATCTTGCCAGGGCTGAAGCCGAACGTATCAAGGCCTAAAGGTGCTTCAGCACATGTTCGGCGGATGATATTTCAAACGCTCCGGGTTCTTCGATAAAAACATGGGTGGTGACACCATCTTCGGCAATTAGCGCCAGACGCCCTGCCCTTGTATTGCCCAGAACAGGCGTTTTGACCACCAGAACCCCCATGGCATCAGCGGCGTTTCCTTCCGGGTCCGCCAGCATGTCAATTTTGCCGTCAGCACCACTGTCACGTCCCCATGCGTGCATGACATGCGCATCGTTCACTGCAAGGCAACCGATGGCATCAACACCCTTGTTGTGAAAAGACGCCGCCATTTCAACAAAGCCTGGAAGATGCCGCGCCGAGCATGTAGGCGTGAACGCCCCGGGAACAGCAATGAGAACAACTTTACGCCCCCGTGACCAGTCTTTCAGCGAGGTTTCCTCAATACCGTCATCGGTCTTGATATGTATAAGTGTATCGGGGAGTGTTTCACCAGTTGTTATAGGCATGCGGGGACTCCAGTCAGGATTTGTTTACTTGCATCAAATTAGGACAGAATGATGCGCTTACAAGGGCGGATCAGTTGCCGCTGGCACGTCTGATGGCATCCAGCACCATGGATGTTGTCAGGATCTCTCCAAGGGGAATGCCCTGCGGCGCTGCAGGGCCGTAAACCATATTGAACGGGATACCGTAACGTCCGTTCAAGGCAAGATACCGGCTGATCTCATAATCCGGTTTTGTCCAGTCTGCGCGCAAAAGCTTTACCTCACGGGCGCGAAATTCTTCCATGACCTGTTCGGTGTTAAGCACAAAGACCTTGTTTGTCTGGCATGTGATGCACCAATCGGCCGTAACATCGACAAAAACAACCTGCCCGATGGATGCTTTTTCTTCGGCAAGGCCCGGTGACCATGTCTGCCACAGCCCGTCAGGTGAAGTGCTGGCTGAAAGATGGGTTGCCAGCACCGTGACAAGCCAGAAGGATGTTGCAAAAAGACCGGCCGCCAGCACCCGTTTCAGGCCGATAAGCCAACGGCCCGGGCGCGGCAGGAATCCAACAAGCGACGGCCGGGCCGCCACGGCTATCCATGGCGAGGCAAGCCCTGCCCCCATCACGACAAAGATCAGCATCAGCACATCTCCAGGTGCCGTCAGCGCGAAGGCTACAGCCGTACCAACAAAAGGCGCGGAACAAGGGGTTGCAAGAAGTGTTGCCAATGCACCTGAGAAAAAATCACCAACCAGACCTGACGGCAGTGCCCGCCCCCAATTCTGAATAAAACCCGGGACGGGAAGAATGGTTATATCAAGCATCATCAACCCGAAAAAACCGATTGCCAGCGCGGCGAAGATAAGAAAAACAGGTTGCTGGAACTGGATCCCCCAGCCAATGGCAATACCGGCGCTGCGAAGCGCATAGACCGAAAGGCCAAGAAGGACAAATGACGTCACCACCCCGGCGGCGGTGGCGAGAAAAGACCACCTGATCTTTCTTTTTTCCTCACCACCATGGCCAAGCACAGACGCCAGTTTCAGCGACAGGACCGGAAGCACGCATGGCATGACATTCAGAATAACACCGCCCAGAAACGCAACCATAAGCATGGCAAAAAGACCATCACCAAATCCTGCCCCGAAGGTCGGTGCGCCGCCTTTGGCCTCAGTTACCGTGGTTGCGGCTTCCAGCAAAAACGCAGGGGAAATGACCGTGACCATAATGGCTTCACCAAGAAGTTCCGTTGGCGGCCTGCCGCTGATCTCAAGCCTTGAAAATCCCTGAGCAAATTTCGGTTTCGCGAAACTGAACCCCGAAACAGTTTCGATCAGGATATCACCTTCATGCAATGGCACAGCCTTGCCATTACGTTCCAGCTGCACCTCAAGACCGCCATCCCGGAGCTCAGCGGCCACCAGATCAACCCCGGCCGCAGTACCCGGACCCGGCACCCGTGATCTGAATTCCGCCATTTTTCTGGCTTCGGCCGAAGCCGTGGCCTGCCCCGAAGGCAGGGAGACAGACAGGGTTTCCCGAACAGGAATGCAGATATCACTGCAGACAAGCCCTTCAAGCAAGGCACTTACGGCAAAACCCTTTCCCGGGTTTTCAAGATCAAGCGTCAGGGGCAGGATAACGTGCTCACCGTATCCGAAACTGTCAAAGCCCAGGATGCTGAAACGAACAGGAGCCGGAAAATCCAGCCTGTGTCCCCGGACAGCCGGAGAGGCGGAAAAATCAAGCACCGGTGGCAAGCCAGCATCACCGGGGCTGCGCCAATAGACTTTCCAGCCCGGTTCAAGCCTGAATTCAAGCCCTGCGTCGATACTCCCTGAAGATCCGGCGGCATCAGTTGCGGTGACAATCCGGGCTTTCATAACCTCATTTCCCTGCCAGGGACCGGCCGCCGCCCTTGCGTCTGCCGTCCAGAAAAGCCCAGCCCAGAGAACAAGGGCGCAAAGGAAAATTCCCGGAATAAAACCGGATAAATTTCTGCTGATCAGCGATCTGATGTCGGGTTGCGTTGCCATGGCCGCACTATACCTTACCTTGTCTTTAATCCAAGCATGTCGTTAAGGCATTTTCAGGGCAATGATATTTTATCTGGTCAAGTTGGTGAATTGAGTTTAGGCTTTTAATCTGGGTACAAGAAAGGGGTGTTTTGCCTTGGCAAATTACCTGACAGGCCAGTTGCTCATCGCAATGCCGCAAATGGATGATAAACGGTTCCGTAATACCGTCATTCTGATATGCAGTCATGACAGCGAAGCGGCCATGGGCGTGATTGTTAATCAACCTGTTGAAAACCTCTGCCTTGAAGGGCTTGCTGAACAAATCGGCATAGGAACACCACTATTTGCCGGCAATACGCCTGTTTATAATGGCGGGCCGATGGAACAATCCCGCGGGATGGTGGTCCATTCCTCCGAACATATGCTCCCCGACAGTATTTCCATCACCCATTCCATGGCCATGACATCAAATATCAAGATCATCACCGAAATTGCCAATGGGTATGGCCCGGGCGAATATATTGTCACGCTAGGCCATGCCAGCTGGTCAGCCGGACAGCTGGAACGTGAAATCCGCAGCAATGTCTGGCTCACGATGCCGTTTCAGAAAGACCTTGTGTTCAGCGAGTCCATCGATACGGTCTGGGACAGTTGTTTTTCACGTCTCGGCATTTCGGCGGCACATATATCCACCACCGCCGGCCATGCCTGACAGTCATCAGGCCTGTGTCCCATTAAATCATCCGCCGAAAGCCTGATCCAGCAACGCCGGGTCTTCGAGTTCAGCAACACCATCCGGCCCTATCGCCGCAAGCGTTGGTGGTTGTTGCAACAGCGTTCTTGCCATATGGCGAATATCGGCTGATGAAATCCGCTGTATCTGCTCAAGAATTGAGGATGTTGACCTCACCTCGCCATAAAGCCGAAGATGCCTTGGCAGTATTTCACCCACGGCCACCACACTTTCCTGCCGCATACGCAGATTTGCGCTGATCTGGGCAATAGCACGATGTGTTTCATCATCCGTTGCACCATCCGCCACGGCGTTCAGCTGATCACCGGCAAGCCGTACCATCCGCGCGGCGTCTTGCCGGGACGTGCCAGCATAGATACCGAAATAGCCGCTGTCGCTGAACCCCTGCGGAAAAGAAAAGACACTGTAGCAGAGCCCCTGTTTTTCACGTGCCTCCTGAAAAAGACGTGACGACATGCCCCCGCCATAGAGCACGGACAAGGCCGAGAGGATATGCATATCCTCATGGGCGGCAGGTAATCCGGCAAAACCGATGACAAGGTGAGTCTGCTCAAGATCACGTGTAATCGTCCGGCACCGTGCTTTTGAAGAAACCGGCCAGGACGGCTTTTCGCGCGGGCAGGATTGAGGTGCATCACCAAGATCAGAAAAATTCGCTTCAATCTTCCGGACAAGCTGTTCATGATCAAGCGCACCAGCCGCGGAAATGATGATATTCGGCTTGTGATAGTGCCTTTTTCGGAAGCCATGAATATCAGCCTGCTCAAAACTGTTGACGCTGTCCACTGTCCCGAGAATTGGCCGGCCCAGTGTATGATCCGGAAAACTGACCTCACGTGAAAGATCAAACACAATGTCATCCGGCGTGTCGTTGGCCTGGCCGATTTCCTGAATAATGACACCTTTCTCACGCGCAATCTCTTCGTCAGGGAAGGTTGAGCGGATCACGATATCCGCCAGCAACTCAACACCAAAAGCAAGATCTTCAGGCAGAATGCGCAGATAATAAGCGGTTTCTTCTGAGCTTGTATGGGCATTGATATAGCCGCCTATATCTTCCACTTCACGCGCGATATCCGCCGCAGTCCGTGTGGTTGTGCCCTTGAAGGCCATATGTTCAAGCATATGCGCCATGCCGTGCTCACGGGCGAGTTCATCCCTTGCACCGGCATTGACCCACGTGCCGACAGAGACGCTTTCCACCCCCGGCATCTGTGCTGAAACAACCCGGAGTCCTCCGGGCAGGTCTGTCTGCTGGATGAGAGGGCCTGCCATGGCTTACTGACGTCGCTCCGCTTCAAGGAGTGCCGCGATGGCCTCAGGCTGGCTTGTGCAATGGTGCATCCGCTCTTCACGTTCCATGAGATCACTGAGATGCGGCGGTAATGCCGGCGCTATGCCAATGGCTTTTTCAACCACTGACGGGAATTTGGCCGGATGCGCACAGGCCAGTGCCACAATGGGCACGCTCGCCTCAATGCTTCCTTCGGCTCGGGCGTTGCGCGCCGCCGCAACACCGATGGCGGAATGCGGATCAAGTGTAATCCCGGCTGAGGCATAGCTGTGTTTGATTTCATCAACTGTACCTGCATCATCAAGCCGGAAGGGTTGGAACAACACACGGGCCCGGTCAAGAATATCGGGGCTTACGTCAAACTCCCCTGTTTCGCTGAACTTCTGCATCTGGGATCGCACCGCCTCGCCATCACGATCAAGCAATTCAAAGAGAAGACGTTCAAAATTGCTTGAGATCTGGATATCCATGGACGGGCTGAATGACGGCTCGACCCGGCGCCGCTCCATCCGGCCAGAGGTGAAAAAACGGGTGAGGATATCGTTGCGATTGGACGCGCAGATAAGTGTTTTTATGGGCAAGCCCATTTTTCGGGCCACGTATCCGGCAAAGATATTGCCGAAATTCCCCGTAGGAACCGAGAACGCGACTTCACGTTCCGGCGCACCCAACGCAAGCGCGCTCGTAGCGTAATATACAATCTGCGGCATCAACCTTGCCCAGTTGATCGAATTGATCGCCGACAACCCCATCCTGTCCCGGAATTCAAGATCACGAAACAGAGCCTTGACCGCGTCCTGACACGCATCGAAATCACCATCAACAGCGATGGCATGCGCACCGTCGGCAATGACCGAGGTCATCTGGCGCTGCTGGATCGGGGACACACGACCTTCAGGGAAAAGAATGAAGATATCAACGAAATCCCTGCCCTGAAAGGCTTCAAGGGCAGCTGATCCCGTATCGCCACTGGTCGCGCCCAGAATAACGGCACGTTTGCCTCTCGCCTCCAGAGCGCGGTCAAACGCCCGGGACAGGAACTGCATGGCGTAATCCTTAAACGCGATGGTCGGGCCGTGAAACAGCTCACAGACATGGATATTGTCTTCAATCTCAACCAGCGGTGCCACATCCGGATGGGCAAAATCTGCATAGGTGTCCCGCGCCAGCGAAGTCATTTCCTCAAGCGTAATTTCACCGTCGGTGAATACCGACATGATGCGAGCGGCAACCTCGGCATAGGGCCTGCCCTTCAACTGCCGCCATTCGTCGTCATCAAGTCGGGGCCAGTCCACGGGGAGATAAAGCCCGCCATCCCGCGCCAAACCGGAAAGAAGGGCATCCTCAAAACCGATGGGGCCATCCTTGCCCCGGGTGCTGATATATTTCATGACACATCCCCTTCACGTCCCGCGCCGAACCTGAGACGGCCAGCCTGATGATGCCAGGAGGCATAAACCCCGACCAACCCCAAAGCAAGACCATACCAGGTCAGGGCATAATGCCAGTGATCGTTGGGGATATTGATTTCAACCGCCGCACCGATAGGCAACACATAGGGGCCATCGGGACGCAGCGCATCAGCTGTATAGGTGGTGATCAGTGTATCACCAAGCTGATGGTGCGCCGCGATATCCGGAATGGAAAGCGTGAACCAGTCATCTTTTTCCGGTGCATTATCCGGCACAAAACGGCCTTTTTGCACCGGCAGGCGAAGTATCGCCTCAACCCTGACTTCCCCTTCGGTCAGCGTTGACGGACGCGACGAGGGGGTGCGGTAATCTTCAGCGACCCAACCTCTGTTGATCAGGAGGATACGGCCATCGCGTAACTGCATAGGTGTGATGACATGATACCCTGCGGTTCCCTCGAACGTCCGGCCAATGAGCTGAACTTCGGCGTCATGCATCCAGTTTCCTTGTGCAACGATACGCCGGAACTGATGTGACGCCGACGCTTCACCCCCGGGCGGTGCTATCGCCTCAGCCATGGCGCGGGACGTGAAATCTGCGATCAGCGCATCTTTCCACTGCATACGCATCACCTGCCATGTCCCAAGCCACAAAAGAATGCAGAGCGCCGGAACAGCTGCAACTGTCATCCATAAAGCCGGGCGAAACGTCATTTTCTTTTCCTATAATTTGCGTGGCCGTGATCAGATTTCTGGTGTCTGGAAGCGATATTGCAGTGCAACCATGACCGCCTTTGCTGGCCTGAGTGATAGCAAGGTCGCCCCCAGCATGACAAGCCCCCATAAAACAGCATGGACCCATAAAGGCGGCGATAAAAACGATTCAAAAACAAAAGCCATGGGGACGATCAACGCCCCATAGACAAAGATCAGGAGAGTAGCGGGGCCGTCACCTGCATTGTACCGGCCGACATCAAGGCCGCAATGCTCACATTCCGGCACCAGCGCAATCCGGTCCCGAAAAAGCTTGCCCTGACCGCAGCCAGGGCAAGTGTTATTCAAGGCACGCCTGAGCGGGCCGGGTTCTGACCGGGATGGCCCCATATTCTTTTAACGCCCCCAGATATAGACGGCGACAAAAAGGAACAGCCAGACAACGTCAACAAAATGCCAGTACCACGCGGCGGCTTCAAAACCGAAATGCTGCTGCGGGGTGAAGTGACCCTTTGATCCGCGCCACAGGCAAACCGTCAGGAACAAGGTTCCGATGATCACATGGAAGCCATGGAAGCCTGTTGCCATGAAGAAAACCGAAGGGTAAATGCCATCGGTGAACCCGAAAGGTGCGTGGCTGTATTCAATCGCCTGCAATACGGTAAACAGCGCCCCAAGCCCGATGGTGATCGCGAGACCAAGCATGAAATCACGGCGATTACCATGCACAAGCGCGTGGTGTGCCCAGGTCACGGTACAACCGGAAAGCAGCAGAACAAGCGTGTTGATCAAGGGCAGATCAAACGGGTTGAAGGTCACTATGCCTTCAGGCGGCCAGATACCACCAGCCGGAAAGAGTGCCCGGTCAAAGAAAGCCCAGAAGAACGCCACAAAGAACATGACTTCCGAACTGATGAAAAGCATCATCCCGTAGCGCATGCCGATCTGGACGACCGGTGTATGATGGCCCTGATATTCGGCTTCGCGAATAACATCACGCCACCAGAAAAACATGGTCACAAGCACAAGGGTGAGCCCCACCATCATGGATGCGCTTCCATACTGATGATCGTGCATAAAAAGAACCGCGCCGACGGTCAGCACAAAGGCACTCAGCGAACCCAAGGCTGGCCAAGGGCTTGGCTCAACGAGATGAAACGGATGTTTTTGTTCCCCACTCATAGTCTTCTCCCTGATCTCCCATCCGGTAGGCCGAGGGTATCGGCCGTCTTATCCCCCATTTGTATTAACGGGGAAAAATGTGTAGGACAACGTGATTTCCGGCGTTGCC
>Ga0181590_10000345_pt1 | contig 36764 bp, 30 predicted proteins | sample 071ome_34_FD_132446 | JGI IMG/M metagenome (GOLD analysis project Ga0181590, IMG submission 132446) | Coastal salt marsh microbial communities from the Groves Creek Marsh, Skidaway Island, Georgia - 071411BT metaG (megahit assembly) | ecosystem: Environmental > Aquatic > Marine > Intertidal...
AACGACAACACCCGCAAAGGCAATCATCAGCCCGACGCCCTGAATGCTGTTGATGCGGGCCCCATAGACAAGAAATGATCCCAGCAGGATCAACCCCGGCATGGTGCTCTGAATGATACCCAGATTAACCGCTGTTGTCGTATGTGCCGCCACGTAAAAGAGAGCATTAAACACTGTCATTCCCAGCCCGCCCATTAATGCTATCCAGGGAAGACGTGCACGTATCACCGGAAACGCGGCCTTCATCTGCCGGCCATGGGATATGAGGAGAATGGCAACCACCAGGGCCCAGCGAAGGAAAATCAGCGCCATAGGTGAAATTTCGCCAACAGCAAGACGACTTGCAATCGTATTTCCGCCCCAACCAAGGGTGGCAAGTCCAAGCATCAGGGGGGCGTTAGAATACGCACGGCTTAAAAGATTACCTATCATCTGAATTGTATATACCGCCATCGGGCAAGTTGATAGATCAAAAAAGTCCGAGCTCCATGCCTGCCGCAAGAGTGAGAGACAACTCTTCTGTTGCGGTGATAAAACTGTCCTGCCAGACGCCTTGCAGGATAAGTGGCGGAGCCACTAGCCGCCAGCGCAGTCCTGTCAGGATAGATTCGATGGCCCGGCGTGAGCCGGTTCCGTCGAGCCCGGCACGGATATATACCGCTACCGGCAGACCTGCCTTGATTTCAAGCAGATCATTATAGGACCGGTCAAAAAAATCTTTCGTTGCTCCGGCCATATAGCCGATATTCTCAGTGGTGCCGATCAGCACGCCGTCCGCCGCCAGCACATCTTCGGGGCCGGCTTCAAGGGGAGGGCGAATGTTCAGCCTTATGTTGGTTTCCTCTTGTATCCGCAGGGCAGCACCCTGACGCAGCTTCAGCGTGTTAGGTGACGGAGCATGTGACAGAAAAAGGAGTGATGGTGAAGTCATTCCGCCATGATGGCTCAACTTCGTTGATACTTCAATCACGGAAGGGCAGACGATGTTTGCCACAAAAGAACGAATAGTGCATATTTCAACCATGTCAGCAGATCAGAAATTCAGGGAGTTGATTGAGCGCGTGAGGGCCGAAATGCCGGGGCTTGGCGCGGCGATGACCGATCAGTTGGCCGGAGCAGACCGATCACGGAGATTCTGCTTTTCCCTCGATGATCTTGAGGTTGATTTTTCGCGCCAGACAATCACCGTAGAAGGGCTGGATATTCTGCTTGAGCTCGCCGCTTGCCGTGAGATTGAAGCTAAGCGGGATGAGATGTTTGCAGGCAAGATTGTCAATCGTTCTGAAATGCGCCCGGCACTTCATGCCCATCTGCGGAATCCCGAAGAACAGATGGCCCGCGCAAATGTCGATGCCATGGCTGAAATCTGTGATCGTATTCTTGCTCTTGGAGTTGAGGATGTGGTTTCCATCGGCATAGGCGGATCCGATCTCGGACCTGCCATGGTGGTCGAAGCTTTGTTCCCATTTCATCAGGGGCCTGAAATTCACTTTGTCAGCAATATTGATCCGGCACATCTCGGGGACGTGCTTTGTCAGCTCAATGCGGAAACAACTGCGGTGATCGCCATTTCAAAGACATTCACCACCATGGAGACCATGGCTAATCTGAAACTGGCAAGAAACTGGCTGAAACGTGGTGGTGGCAACCCTGAAAAGCAGATTTTTGCGGTTACTTCAAACGCTGATGCCGCTGTTAAAAATGATATTCACCTATCATCTGTTCTGACAATGGATGAAGCTATTGGTGGCCGGTTTTCGCTCTGGTCGGCCGTTGGTATCGGCATCATGCTTGCCATTGGAAGAGAGGGATTTGTGGATATGCTCGCAGGTGCCGAGACCATGGATCGCCATTTTGCCACCGCACCAAATGAGAGCAATCTGCCGCTTCTTGCAGGCCTGTTTCGTTTCTGGAATACCGCTGTTCTGGGCCGCCCCGGCCAGGCGGTCATTCCTTATGACCAGCGGCTTAACCGGCTGTCTGCCTGGATGCAGCAACTGGAAATGGAATCAAACGGCAAAAGCCGTGATGAAGACGGAAATCCTGTTGACATGCTGACATCACCACTTCTGTTCGGGGAGCCTGGTAGTAATGCCCAGCATTCTTTCTTTCAGCACCTGCATCAGGGAAAGATGATCACCCCGGTTGATCTGATGGCCCCGCGGCATCCTGTCAGTCTTATGGGGGAAGGTGATCCCGTCATCGAAGAGCAGCATCGCCTTTTGCTGATACAGATGCTGGCGCAGGCAGATGCGCTCAGTCTGGGCAGGGCTGAGCAAGGCTTTGATGGAGGAAGGCCCGTAACTCTCCTGACCTGGGGTGAAACATCACCTTTCAGCCTTGGTCGGCTGCTGGCATTTTATGAACATGTTACGGTTGTCACGGGCTGGATGCTGGGTCTTAACAGTTTTGATCAGCCCGGGGTGGAACTTGGTAAAATCATTGCCCGAAACTACCAGAACTATCTTGAAAATAGCGGAGATGGTGGTGCAATCCCTGCTGCAAGCCGGGCTTTTCTTGACCGCTTCAACACCAGCGATTAGCGCTGGAGTGAAAAATGGTTTCCATTTTACTGATCTTGGGGCAATGATATTTTCAAGCCGTCCTATGGAGTAAGGTCATGACCATGAATACCGAAGTCTTTATCACATGCGCCCTGACAGGTGCAGGCGACACCACCGGCAAATCCGATCTGGTGCCTGTCACGCCTGAGCAAATCGCCAATGATGCCATTGAAGCTGCCAAAGCAGGAGCCGCGATTGCCCATTGCCACGTGCGCGATCCTGAAACTGGAGCACCCGCGCGGGATGTTGCCCTCTATCGTGAAGTGGTGGACCGCATTCGTGACGCCGATACAGATGTCGTGATCAACCTTACGGCCGGTATGGGGGGTGATCTCATCATCGGATCAGCTGAAGCGCCGATTCCGCTCAATCCTGCAAGTGATATGGTGGGGGCTTCAGAAAGAACAGAGCATGTTCGCACTCTTCTGCCAGAGATCTGCACCCTTGATTGCGGGACGATGAACTTCTCTCATGGTGATTATATCATGGCCAATACGCCTTCAATGCTGCGGGCAATGGCAAGCCAGATGCAGGAGGCTGGTGTTCGCCCTGAAATCGAAGTTTTCGATACCGGCCATCTTGTGCTGGCAAAGCAGTTGGTCAGCGAAGGCCTGATCGATGATCCGGTGATGATACAGTTGTGTATGGGCATCCCCTATGGTGCACCGGATGATATCAATACCTTCATGTCTATGGTCAACAACATGCCCGAGGGCTGGATCTGGAGCGCCTTTTCCATTGGCCGGAGCCAGCTTCCCTATGCGGCTCTGGCTCCTGTTGCCGGCGGCAATGTCCGGGTCGGACTTGAGGACAATATTTATCTTAAACGAGGAGAACTGGCATCCAACGCGCAACTGGTCGAGCGGGCGGTTACCATCCTTGAAGCCATGAATGTCCACGTGATGACACCCGAAGAAGTGCGGGCTAAGCTGAAACTTAAAAAACGGTGAGGTCGTGATGAAGAGCGTGCGCAAAGCTGCTGCCATCGGCGGTGGATTGATTGGTGGTGGATGGGTGGCCAGATGTGTTCTGGCTGGCGTTGATGTCGATGTTTTTGATCCTGATCCGGAAGCCGAACGCAAGGTTGCCGCGCTGATGGCCAATGCTGAACGGGCCATGGCCAGGTTGTGGCAGGGGCAGGCGCTGGGAAACCGTGGCCAGCTCCGCTTTGTTTCGAGCATTGCCGAAGCTGTTGAAGGCGCAGATCTCATTCAGGAATCCACGCCAGAACGTCTTGATATCAAAAAGAAGGTTCACGCTGAAATCGGAGCGTCGGCTGAAGCTGAAGCGGTTATAGGCTCATCAACATCAGGGCTGTTGCCTTCTGATTTTCAGGTGGATTCCGATCGGGCTGACCGGGTCATGGTGGCGCATCCTTATAATCCGGTCTATCTTCTGCCGGTGGTGGAAATTGTTGGCGGGGCCAGAACATCGGACGCGGCAATCGCCCGGGCCATGGAAGCCTATGCTGATATTGGCATGAAACCTGTGCATATCAGGAAAGAGATCGATGCGTTTGTGGGGGACCGCCTGCTCGAAGCCATGTGGCGGGAATCTCTCTGGCTGATCAAGGACGGTGTGGCGACGGCTGAGACCATTGATGATGTCGTTCGCTATGGTCTTGGGATGAGATACGCACAGATGGGCCAGTTCATGACATATCGCCTGGGTGGTGGCGAGGCTGGCATGCGGCATTTTCTGGAGCAGTTCGGCCCTTCGCTCAAATGGCCCTGGACCAAACTGATGGATGTTCCGGAATGGGATGATCAGCTCATCGACATGATTGCAGAACAGAGCGATGCCCAGGCAAAAGGCCTTTCCGTCAAGGAACTGGAGCAGATCCGGGACAATAATCTTGTCGATTTCCTTAAGGTGCTTCATCGCAACGACTGGGGGGCAGGTGCGCTCCTCCGAAACCCTGCGGCGGCCAGTCTCAAGGATGGCGCCAACACCCTGCCGGATGGCGACGTGCTTAAGACCTTTGACGGTATGGTTGATCCCGACTGGACAGATTACAACGGCCATATGACGGAATTCCGGTATCTTGATGTGTTCAGCACGTCGACAGATGAGCTTCTTGTCTGGATCGGGGGCGGGCCGGCCTATGCCTCATCCGGGGCGTCCTGGTATACGATTGAAACACATATCCGCCATCTGGATGAGGTGGCGGCGGGCAAACCTATCCGGGTTGAAACGCAACTGGTGGACCATGATGAAAAGCGACTGCATCTTTTCCATAGGATGATCGGGGTTGAGAAGGAAAACCTGCTTGCTACCGGCGAGCATATGCTCATGCATGTGGATATGAAAGCTGGTCGCGGATCACCCATGCCTGCAGAAATGAAGGCTGCGCTGGATATTGTTGCTGAAAGGCAGCGTGACATGCCCCGGCCGGATGCGGCAGGTGCCCGGATCGGGATCAGAAGAAAAGGGTAGTGTTAAAATGCATTTTGGACTTACCGAAGAACAAGAAATGATTGTCAAAACTGTTCGGGATTTTGTCGAACGGGAAATCTATCCTCATGAAAATGAAGTTGAACGGCTTGGCTATGTGCCTGAAGAAATTGCAAACGACATTAAAGGCAAGGTTCAGGCCATGGGGTTTTATGCCCCGAATTTCCCCGAAGAAGTCGGGGGTGGCGGGCTGAATCACCTGGAATTTGCCCTGCTCGAACGTGAGCTCGGGCGCGGATCGATGGCGCTGACCCATTTCTGGGGGCGGCCACAGAATATCCTTATGGCCTGCGAAGGGGAGCAGCGTGAAAAATATCTTTTCCCTGCTGTTCGCGGCGAAAGAATGGACGCGCTGGCGATGACGGAACCTGATGCCGGCTCCGATGTCAGGGGGATGAAAACCACGGCAAGACGCGACGGGGATGACTGGATTGTCAATGGCACAAAACATTTCATTTCCGGTGCTGCCCATGCGGATTTTGTCATTGTCTTTGTCGCAACCGGGGAGGACCAGACCCCGAAAGGCCCCAAAAAGCGGATCACCTGTTTTCTGGTGGACCGCGGGCATCCGGGGTTTGAAATACTGCCGGGATATCAGTCGGTGTCGCATCGCGGCTACGACAATATGATCCTCAAATTCGACGATTGCCGCCTGCCATCCTCCCAGGTGCTGGGTGAGGTTGATGGTGGTTTTGATGTCATGAATACATGGCTATATGCAACGCGGATCACCGTGGCGGCGATGTGCGTTGGCCGGGCAAGACGGGTGTTTGACCTGTCGATGCAATATGCGGTTGACCGCAAGCAGTTCGGCCAGCAGATCGGGAAGTTTCAGGGCGTGAGTTTCAAACTTGCCGATATGATAACTGAGATCGACGCCGCTGACTGGCTGACGCTGGCTTCGGCATGGCGACTGGATGAGGGGCTTGAAGCCAATCGAGAGATAGCTTCTGCCAAAGTCTATGCCAGCGAGATGCTTGCACGTGTTACGGATGAAGCGATTCAGATTTATGGCGGAATGGGCCTTATGAATGACTTTCCGCTGGAACGTTTCTGGCGCGATGCACGGGTGGAAAGGATCTGGGACGGGACTTCCGAAATTCAGCGCCATATTATCAGCCGTGATCTTCTGCGCCGTCTGGGAGGCTAGGTTGCTACGATGACGCGATCTGGTCTGAACCGGCTGCTTCGCCCGGAGCATATAGCAATTCTCGGCGGACGCTGGGCGAAGGCGGTTATCGTCTCCCTGAAGGAAATGGGTTTTAAAGGTGAGATCTGGCCGGTCCATCCGGATAAAGAGGAAATTGAAGGTCTTAAGGTATATCCTGATATCGATCAGCTTCCTTCTGCCCCGGATGCCTGTTTTCTTGGAATAAACCGTAATGCTACCATCGAAATCACCGAAAAGCTGAAGGCCATGGGTGCAGGCGGGGCAGTTGCATTTGCCTCTGGTTTTGCTGAGGTTGAAGATGGCACAGATTTGCAGCAACGCCTTATTGAGGCGGCTGGCGATATGCCGGTCCTCGGGCCGAATTGTTATGGTATGATCAATTATCTGGACGGGGCATTGCTCTGGCCCGATGTTCATGGCGGATCAAGGGTTGAGCGTGGCGTTGCAATCATTACCCAGAGTTCAAATCTTTCGATCAACCTGACCATGCAGCAGGGCGGGTTGCCCATTGCGTATATGCTTACTCTTGGTAATCAGGCGATGATCGGGATGGCTGATCTTATCCGTGCTGTTGCCGAAGACGACCGGGTCAGCGCCATCGGGCTCCATATTGAAGGGTTTAACGATGCAACCGCTTTTGCGGATGCTGTCCATCTGGCAAGAAAAGCCGGCAAGCCGGTTGTGGCCATGAAAGCCGGCGCATCGGAAAGCGCAAGGCAGATGACGTTTTCACACACGGCCTCCCTTGCCGGTTCGCACGCTGTATCCGAAGCTTTTCTTGACGCACTTGGTGTTGGAAGAGTGAACGGCATTGAAGCATTTCTGGCCACTTTAAGCTTGTGTCATATGTTCGGCAGGCTGGATGATGTCAGTATACTGACCCTTTCCTGTTCCGGAGGTGAGGCATCTCTTATTGCCGATACCGCCCAACGGTATGGCGTCCCGATGCCGAAACTCAGTGCTGATGCATCTGCCGGAATAAAGGCAACGGTTAACCCGCTTGTGACGGTCAGCAATCCTTTTGATTATCACACATTTGACTGGGGTGATCGCGAACGTCTTGAAAAAACTTTTGCAGCCACCATGCGGGCAGGACAGACAATCAGTGCGCTGATCATTGATTTTCCGTCACCACATCTTGGCCGGGCCGAAGACTGGCAGATTGCGCTCGATGCATGGCACGCGGCAAAAGAGCAGACTAATTCGAGGGCTGTTGTTCTGGCTTCCATGCCTGAATCCCTGCCACGCAAGGTGGCGGAATGGGTGTTTGACCGCGGCATGGTGCCCTTGAGGGGATTCGACGCATCGATGGAAGGGCTGGCAGCATTGGCCCGCGCCGGCAAGCCTTCGTCTTTCTGGCCGACAGGAATAGCAAAACTCACCGGAACTGAAACACATCTTGATGAAATAACGGCAAAGGAAGAGCTCGCCAACGCCGATATACCGGTCCCCCGGGGTGGGGTTATGGCAAGCCTCAATGAAGCTCTGGCTTTTGCAGATGGACGAAAGGTGGTGATGAAACGTACCGGCCTTGCTCATAAAACCGAAGCGGGTGGAGTACGCCTTGGCCTGACTGACAGCAACGAAATAAGAGAAGTCTGGGATGAATTTACAGTGCATGGCCCGGTCCTTGTCGAGGAGATGATCGATGATGCGGTTGCCGAAGTTCTGATCGGTGTCGCAAGAGATCCGGTGCTCGGGCTACACTTGGTCATCGGTGCAGGCGGGGTTGAGGCTGAATTGCTCAAAGATACGGCCTTGCTTATGCTGCCTGCCGCGCGTGACGATGTGATTGCCGCGCTTAAGGGATTGCGTATGGCGCCTCTTCTTCATGGTTTCAGAGGATCAGAAATCGCAGACCTCCATGCCCTGCTTGAGATGATTGATGCCGTTCAGCGTTTTGCTGTCAGCAATGAAGCAAGGTTGATGGAACTCGATATCAACCCGGTACTTGTCCGGGGTGAAGGTAAAGGCGTGGTCGCGGTTGACGCGCTGATCAGCTACGCTAGCTAAAATACCAGATGGAGGAAGACATGCCTGATGTCATTACCACAACCCGCAATGGTGCCATATTCGAATTTGTGCTTGATCGTCCCAAAGCCAATGCCATTGATCTGGCAACAAGTCGCCTGATGGGGGACGCTTTTCGTGAATTCCGCGATGATCCTGATCTGAGGGTGGCGATTGTCAGCACCGCCGGAGACAAGTTTTTCAGCGCAGGCTGGGACCTGAAAGCGGCCGCGGATGGCGATGCCGTTGACGGTGATTACGGCGTCGGAGGTTTTGGAGGTATCCAGGAATTGCGCGGCCTGAACAAGCCGGTGATTGCGGCGGTTAATGGCATGGCGGTTGGTGGCGGCTTTGAGCTCGCTCTTTCTTGCGACATGATTTATTGCAGTGATCATTCAAGTTTTGCCCTGCCTGAAATCAAGGCCGGAACTCTTGCCGATGCGGCAACGATCAAGTTGCCCAAGCGGATACCGTATCATGTTGCCATGGAGATGCTGTTTACGGGACGTTGGATGCAGGCGGAAGAAGCCTTTCATCACGGGCTTGTTAATGCCGTGCTTCCTGCAGACAAGCTGATGAACCATGTGAGGGGTATCGCCCGGGATCTGGCTGCCGGACCGCCCCTTGTTTTTGCATCCATCAAGGAAGTCGTGCGTGAAGCCGAAGCCATGGCGTTCCAGGATATTATGAACAAGGTGACGCGCCGCCAGTTGCCGTCGGTTGATATCCTCTATGACAGTGAAGATAACCTTGAAGGCGCGAAAGCTTTTGCTGAAAAACGTGACCCGGTCTGGAAAGGGCGGTAGTGACAACTGCCCGGAAAGGAAAATCCATGCCATTCAAATTCATTCCTTATGTGCTGGCAGCAACCCTTGTTCTGGCGGGAGGTTTTCTCACATCATTGTCCTGTGCAGCGGGCAGCAGTGACAGCGGCAGTTATTCATCAACCCCGACAACTTCAACCTCTTTCAAGAAAGCGGAAAAGGCGATTGCCGATGAACGCTACGAAGAAGCGTATGAGTTGCTTTCACATGAAGTCAAAATGGATGCCGATAATGCTGATATTCACAATCTGCTGGGATATTCGGCACGTAAAATGGGGCGGCTTGAGGAAAGTGAGGCGCATTATTTCAAGGCCCTGTCGCTGAATCCCAAACACAAGGGGGCGCTTGAATATATGGGTGAGCTTTACCTGACACTGAACCGGCCTGATGATGCGCGCAAGCTTCTCGAACAGCTTGAAAAGATCTGCTGGCTTGGCTGTGATGAAGAAGATGATCTGAAAGAAGCTATAGCTAAATGGGAAGAAGCTAACGGATAGTATTCCTTAATCGGCGCGTGCCCCGGCCGCTGTGGCAGCGGCGCGGAAGGGCAGACAGACGCAGGAATGGCGGGACGAAAAGTCCTTCACCGGCGTAAAGACGGCGCAGTCCGTGAGATCAGGGGTGTCTTCACCTCCGGCAAGCCAGGTTTCCATCTCATCAGCAAGGGAGGCGAGGCCTGATGCATTGCGCCCGACAAGAGTGGCGATGGCAAGCCCGGTTGCCGCCTCGCACAGGGCACAGCCATCTGCTTTCGCGCCGATAGCAAGAATAGTGTTGGTTGCATCGATTTTGAGATCAAGGCGAACCCGGTCACCGCAGGTCGGGTTGGACACAGTGGCGCTGTGGTCTGCATCATCCAAGAGGTTATGCTGGCGCGCCTGGCGTGCGAAAGCGAGGATCTTTTCCTGATAAAGCTTTTCTGTGTCCATGTTGTTATCCGGATGAAACAATCACTACCTATGCTATACTCAGTTCTATAATAGTGATAATTTTTAAGCCAATATAATATCGGTCATATATCGGGAAAATTTTTCCCTGAGGAGAATACATATGGGCCTTTCGGCTTCCGCGACACGAATTCTTGCAACCCTGGGACCAGCAAGCAGTTCAGAAGACAAAATCCGCGACATGATTGCGGCTGGTGCTAATGCTTTCCGGTTGAATTTCAGCCACGGGGTGCAGGCTGATCATGCTGAGCGTGTCCGGCTCATCCGTTCACTTGCGGAAGAATGTGGCCAGCCCATCACTATTCTGGCGGATCTCCAGGGCCCCAAACTCAGAATAGGGAAGGTTGAGGAAAATGTTATCCTCAAGAAAGGCGATACCTTTGTTTTTGACCTGAAAGACGAGATCGGAAACAATTCACGGGTCCTGCTCCCGCATCAGGAGATTTTTGACGCGATCCTGCCGGGGCATCGCATGCTGGTAAATGACGGCAAGCTGCAGTTCACGGTTACGGGGGTTGATAAGAATATTATCGAAACCCGGGTCGATGTCGGCGGTGCGCTGACCGATCGGAAAGGTGTCAATGTGCCGGATGTCAGCCTTGATATCTCTCCGTTGACGGCAAAAGACCTGAGTGATCTTGATTTTGCGTTGTCTCTGGGGGTCGACTGGGTGGCGTTGTCTTTTGTCCAGCGGGTAAGTGATCTGATTGACGCCAGAAGCATTATCAAGGACCGGGCGTCGATTATGGTCAAAGTCGAAAAACCGCAAGCGCTTAAGATCATAGAAGACCTGATCAGTGCATCTGACGGGATCATGATTGCCCGGGGTGATCTCGGGGTTGAACTGCCGCCGGAACAGGTGCCGGGTGCACAAAAAGATATTACACGTATTTGCCGGAAAGTCGGCAAACCTGTTGTTGTGGCAACCCAGATGCTTGAATCCATGATCGATAACCCCATGCCTACCCGCGCCGAAGCATCAGATGTTGCGACGGCCGTAATGGATGGGGTTGACTGCGTCATGCTTTCCGCTGAAACAGCTTCCGGGGCCTATCCGGTTGAATCCGTAACCATCATGCACCGTATCCTGGTGGAGACAGAGCACCGGCGGGGGTATTTTGAAAACCTTGAGATGAGCGGTGCCGACGGACATACGACTTATCACGCCGTGGCAGAGAGCGCCACGTCACTTGCGCAGCATATTAATGCCGCCGCGGTAGTGGCGTTTTCGGCATCAGGGGCGACGGCAGTCAGGCTTTCGCGGGAACGTCCAAGACTGCCGATCGTAATGATGACGCCGCGACAGGATGTCCGCCAACGCATGAATATCCTCTGGGGGATCAACAGCATCCTTACCGAGGATTATTCCAGTTTTGACGATGCCCTTGAAGGGATCAGCCGCCTGATGCTGGAAAATCAGATGGGCATGCCGGGAGATCAGGTAATCGTGGTGGCCGGAACTCCTTTCGGGGTGGTCGGCACAACCAATACGATCCGCGTGCTCAGCCTCCATACCGGGAGGTGAAAAGGGCCATTGCTTCCTTCAGGGCATGGCAGGCGGCATCATCAATATCAAGATGCGTGACAATCCGGGTTGTCCGGCCCGCAGAAAGGATAATTCCCTGATCCGCCATGAATGCCGCCATATCATCAACAGGGATGCGTTCATCAAGGGTTACAAAGAGCATATTCGTTTCCACCGATGCGGTGTCAACATAGACGCCGTCTAATGAGGCGAGTTCAGTTGAAAGCCACTTTGCCCTTCGGTGGTCTTCCGACATACGGTCCACATGATGGGTGAGGGCATATATTCCGGCGGCTGCTATAATGCCGCTCTGCCGCATTCCTCCGCCAAGCATTTTTCTGATGCGCCGGGCTTTTGTGATTGTGGACAAGTCTCCCACCAGGACAGAACCCGCAGGGGTGCCGAGACCTTTGGAAAGGCAGATGGAAACAGTATCGCATCCCTGAACGAGCCGAGCCGGATCAACTCCCAACGCAACGATCGCATTCATAATCCGGGCGCCGTCACAATGAAGCTTGAGATTGTTTTCATGTGCAAGGCTGGCCATTGCATCCATGTAGGAAACCGGCTGCACCTTGCCGCTTACCGTGTTTTCAACAGATAGAAGACGACTGACCGGCGCATGAAAGTCATCTGGCTTGATGGCGGCAAGGATATCTTCTGCCATCAGGGCGCCATGGTTGTCTGTCCTGAGTCCGTGCATGACCACCCCGCCGAGCGCGCTGGCCCCGCCGGCTTCCCATGCCTGAATATGATATCCCTGGCCGATCAGGATTTCTTCGCCGCGGCCGCAATGCGCAAGAACTCCTGCCAGATTGGACTGGGTCCCGCTGCTGAGGAAAAGTCCCGCTTCCTTGCCGAAAAGATCAGCCGCCATTTCTTCCAGCGCGTTGGTGGTGGGGTCATCGCCGTAGACGTCATCGCCCAACTCGGCTTCCTGTATGGCGGTCATCATTCCGGCGGTCGGTTTGGTGACCGTATCACTTCGGAAGTCGATCATGCTGTTGTGACGGTGGTTTGAATTCTGGGCAACGCTTGGAGGATACAAAACAGGATTCCCGGTCAGGTGGTGGCAATAGCGGCAACGATATGGATCCGATCCTCAAGGCCGCCGTTCAGGGCGGTATGATACCCTCTTGTGTCGGTGAAATAAACCGATCCGTCGGCAGGCAGATGCGTGGCATGGTGATTGACGATGAAAAGTGATCCCGGGTTTGTCACAAGGGGGATATGTATCCGTGGTTCAGGGTCACGGTGCCAGGAATTGCAGCTGTAGACTGTTTTTGAAAGAATACGCATCCGGCCAAGTGTGAAACGTGCTTTCAGTTCATGAAAAAGGTCTTCAAATGAGGTGCCGCAGAAAACAGGGTCAAGCTCGGTATAGGCGGCTTCATCGACATACTCTTCCATGGCGACTTCATCGCCGCCGGATTTCAGCCTTAGGTAATAGCGACCTGAAAGATCCGTTGCGCTGATCTTGCCCTGACCCGGGCGATGGTTGACCGGCAGAACCTTGAATGTATCGCCGTGATAGGATGTTTTCTTGAGTATTGTGCTGAGATCAGCATTTAGATTTTCAATATCCACCGTCATGTCGAGTTTACAGATGCCGGGGCCGGGGACAAAGCCGGCAACACTTTCGGTTTCGGGTGCGGATTTGAGCCATTGCGCAATTTTTTGTCGGTCAGTAGCAGCCGTCATGCTTGATCCCGTCGATTTGTAAAAATGATACTATCATCAAACGCAATCAGGCAATATGAATGCGGAAGAGAATTTGTCTTTCCGTTGAGGAGTTTGGTTTCCGTGTATCAGGGGTTCATTATTGGTGTGACTGCCAGTGCATTCTGGGGGCTTACGCCCATTTTTTTCAAAGCCATGTCGCATTTCGACCCCCTGGAAACGATGCTTCATCGCATTGTCTGGTCGGCAGTGGTGATGTTTATCTATATTGCGTTCACCGGAAGGCTTGAGCGGATGAAAATTGCGCTGACATCGTGGCGCGAATCTCTTTCTGCCTTTATTGGTGGCGGCTGTATTTTCATCAACTGGTATCTCTTTATCTATGCTGTGAACACCAACCAGATTATTGAAGCAAGTCTGGGCTATTATATGTATCCGATGATGGTGGTTGCCCTTGGAGTATTTTATCTCAAGGAAAATCTCAGCAAGCTGGAATGGGCATCGGTGGCAGCGGCGGCAACGGGGCTGGTTGTCAAAACCATTGCCAGCGGCGGTGTTCCTCTCATCGGAGTTACGGTGGCCATCACCTTCACTATTTATACCTTGCTTGGCAAAACAAGGCAGACCGGACCTGTTGTCGGACTGTTTGTTGAGGTTATTTACTATACGCCGATAGCTGCGATTATACTTTGGTATATGGCGGCAAACGGAAGCGCTGTTTTTGTGAGTGGCGTCACGAGTGATATTGGCCTTGCTTTGGCGACAGGGCTTGTCACGGTTATCCCGCTTATTCTTTATATTGCCTCAGGACGCCAGATCGGCATGGCGATTGCGGGCCTGTTGTTCTATCTTGCGCCCACGCTTCATCTAACCGTTGGTGTATTGATATACAACGAGCCCTTCGGCCAGCTTGATCTTCTTGCCTTCGGGTTTTTATGGCTTGCCGTGGGTCTGCTTGCGATCCCGAAGATATATTCCCCGCGCGCGAGTTGAGAGGCGTTATTCTTCCACGCTGGCCTTGATGATGCTGTCAGGACTGGCTGGCGGCTCACCGATATTGATCTCTTCAACCACATCCATCCCGCTTTCCACCTGACCCCATACGGTATATTGCCCGGTGAGATGGCTGCAACCATCAAAGCAGATGAAAAACTGGCTGTCGGCGCTGTCCGGATTCATGGCCCGGGCCATGCCAACGGTCCCGTAGGTATAGGCATAGTCTGAAAATTCGGCTTTGAGGTTCTGGCCGGATCCACCCATGCCTGTGCCGGTGGGATCACCTGTCTGTGCCATAAAGCCGGCAATGACGCGATGAAAGATGATGCCGTCGTAAAACCCATCGCTTGCGAGCTCTTTAATCCGCGCGACGTGTTTTGGTGCGAGAGTTTCAAGAAGGGCGATACGAACTTCCCCTTTGGTGGTTTCCAGCACAAGTGTGCCGGCGGCATTAGCGGTTGCTGTCATGGTGAAAAACAAAGCTCCGATCAGATAAGAGAAGAATAAACGCATAAGAAATATGCCCTTTTATGAAATAACAGTCTTCTTTACTGCCAATCCTGATGCCTTCCGTCAAGCCGTCTTAATGGATCCTGATCCTGGATCAGGAAATTATGCCCGGAAAGGTATCCAAAACGCCGTTCCAGACCATATCAACACCAACCCACAGGATGATGGCAGCACCAACCCAGCCGATCAGAGGATATTTCTTGAGCGTCCGGGCAATCAGCGTGGCAAAAAAGATCATCATGACAATTGAAAGAACAAGCCCGATCACAATGACAAGTGGTGAATCTTTGCCTGCCGCCGCAACAGCCAGCACGTTGTCCAGTGACAGAGACAGGTCTGAGATGACAATCAGCCATGCCGCCTGCATCAGGGATTTGGGTTCTGGCTTGGTCTCTTCGTCTTCAGCGTTTTCGCGGGAAATTTTCCTGAGCTCTTCTGCGAGTTTCCAGGTGATGTAAAGCAAAAGAACCCCGCCGACAATCTTGAGCCAGGGCATAGTGAGAAGCCAGACAACGACGAGGGCAAAAATTATCCGCATGACCACCGCTGCGGCGATACCGATTGAAATCGCTTTCCGACGCTGTTCAGGCGGCAGGCCTGCTGCGGCGATGCCGATGACGATGGCGTTGTCTCCTGAAAAGATCAGGTCGATCATCACCACCTGAAAAAAGGCAACCCAGCTTATATTTTCAACATTCAGAATGTTTTCAATCATGGCAGGTACATCTAATAAAAATCCATGTTCTTATTTCAAAGTTTGACCTGAAGGGCAACAGTTTCCGGGAAGATTCCGAACGATTTTTTGCGATGAAATTTTCTTGCGTAAATTTCAATATCATGAAAATATTTTATAAATTTTCATGTGTGTGTGGGCCATGCTCGATCACCTTAATGCAAATGTGCAGATGCAACGATCATCGGGCCTGATCGGGCAGGATATACGTGCGCTTCGGCAGGGTCGTGGCTGGACCCTAACAGATCTGGCGGGGAAGCTTCAGCGGTCCGTAGGCTGGTTAAGTCAGATGGAACGCGGAACATCCGAGCCAAATCTCAGCGATATCCGTCAGATCGCCGAGATATTCGATCTTCCTTTGAGTTTCTTTTTCTCGCATTCGCCCGTCGAAGGGGAGGCGCACACCGTTGTCCGCGCAGGGCATCGCCGAAAAATCACTGATGACATCATGGGGTTGACCGAAGAGTTGTTATCACCGGATCTTGGTGGTGCTTTTGAGATGGTGCGATCTGTCTTCGCCCCCGGTTCAGCCATTACGGCCCCGGTGACAAGGCCTACCGAAGAGGCAGGGTATGTGGTTTCCGGCAATCTTGAGCTGACGATTGGCGACAGCACTTTCATGCTTAATCCCGGCGACAGTTTCCGGTTTTCAGGTGAGCTTATGTCCTGGAAAAATAACGGCACTGAAGATGCCGTTGTTATCTGGGTTATCGCCCCGCCGATCTATTAATCAACACGTTTCTGGACGAAAGAGGACATCATGACAGATCAACATCAGGATCAGACAAATAAGGCCACGGGCACCTTACCGGCAACAGCACGCGTGGTGGTGATTGGTGGTGGCTCAGTGGGCGCGTCGGTTCTTTATCATCTTGCCAAGATGGGATGGACCGATTGTCTTCTTCTTGAAAAAAATGAACTCACTTCGGGTTCGACCTGGCATGCGGCAGGCAATTGCCCGAATTATGTGGGATCCTGGACAATCATGAAAATCCAGTCCTATTCAACTGAACTCTATCGGCGTCTCGGTGAAGAGGTGGATTATCCCATGAATTATCATGTTACCGGGGCAATCCGCCTTGCGCACAGCAGGCAACGCATGGAGGAATTCCGCCATGTCGAGCGGATGGGCCGGCAGATGGGTATAGAATTTGAGGAAATGTCTAATGCCGATATGCGTGATATCTATCCTTTCCTTGAAACCCATGACCTTGAAGGAGGTCAGTGGGACCCGCTTGATGGTGATATCGATCCCGCCCAGTTAACCCAGGCGCTGGCCAAGGGTGCGCGTGATCTTGGTGCGCAGATTATTCGTTTCTGTCCCGTCACAGGTGTTGAACGTCTTCAGGATGAATGGTTGATCAGGACGCCGATCGGGGAAGTCAGGTGCGAGTATGTTGTGAATGCCGCCGGATATCGTGCCGATGAGATCGGGAAAATGTTCGGCCGTAATGTTCCTTGTGTCTCGCTTGCGCATCAGTATCTCGTCACCGAATCCATCCCTGAACTTACTGCGAGGGATCAAAAGCTACCACTGCTGCGTGACCCGGATTCATCCTACTATCTGCGTCAGGAAAAAGATGGTCTTCTTCTCGGCCCTTATGAGAAAAACTGCAAGGCACATTGGATTACCGAAGATGATCCCCGGCCTGATGATTTCTCCTTCCAGTTATGGAACGACGATCTGGAGCGGCTTGAATGGTATATTGATGATGCGTGCAAACGTGTTCCCATTCTCGGGAGTGCCGGGATTACCCGCGTTGTCAACGGACCTATCCCTTATGCGCCTGATGGCCTGCCGCTTATTGGCCCGATGCCCGGGGTGCCCAATGCATTTGAATGTTGTGTTTTCACCTTCGGTATTGTTCAGGCAGGTGGTGCAGGCAAGCTGATGGCAGAAATGATTATAGAAGGTGAGCCTGAAACCGACAGCTGGGCGGTGGATCCCCGCAGATTCACCGATCACGTGGACCGGGCCTATTCGATCGCCAAGGCTATCGAAACCTATTCCCATGAATACGCCATGCATTTCCCGCAAATCCAGTGGCCGGCGGGACGTCCGGCCAAGACATCCCCCCTATACGACACCCTGAAAGAGAAAGGTGCTGTCTTCGGGGCATATGGCGGCTGGGAACGTGCAGACTGGTTCCCGCGCGAAGGGGAAAGCGAGCATATGGCGGACAGCTATGACCGTCAGCCCTGGTTTGATGCGGTGGGTGCCGAATGCCGCCATGTTGCTGAACATGCGGGTGTGCTGGACCTCACGGGGTTTTCCCGCTTTGAGCTCACCGGTAGCGGGGCCCGGGCATGGCTTGAGGGTCTGATCACGGGGCGTCTTCCCAAACCGGGACGCATCGGGCTGATTTATTTCGCTTCTGAAAAAGGCAAGGTTTTGACCGAAATGACAGCAACCTGTTTTTCCGAAGACAGATACTGGCTGATCACCGGCGCAGGGGCCTATTGGCATGACAGGGACTGGCTGAAGGCACGTCTTCCTGAAGATGGCTCGGTCGTGCTCAAGGATATCACACGTGATCTGGGCACCCTGCTTGTTACCGGCCCCAAGGCTCCTGCCATCATGTCGGCCCTGACGGGAGCAGATATGAGTCAGAATGCCTTCCCGTGGCTCACCCATCAGCAGGTCAGTGCCAAAGGTGTTGCGGCAACGGCAATCCGTGTTTCCTTCGCCGGTGAGGCGGGATGGGAAATCCATGTCGAGATGTCGAAGCTCAAAGAAGCATGGGATGCAATATGGGAAGCTGGCACAGAACATGATCTGGGATGTTTTGGCATGCTGGCCCTCGATTCAATGAGGCTGGAGAAAGGGTATCGTTCCTGGAAATCAGACCTGACATCCGATTACACCATGCTTGAAAGCGGGCTCAGTCGCTGGGTAAATACCGGCAAGGATACCTTTATCGGAAAAGCGGCACTTCAGGCCGAAGAACAACGTGGAGTGAAACGTCGTTTTGTCACCATGACCATCGACGATCCTGATGATGGGCAGCCTTTTGGTGAGGCGGTGTATCTTTCCGTTATCAGCGCGGATGGCAAGGATGCTGGCCTTGTCCTTTCTGCCGGATACGGTCATCGCATCGGAAAATCGATCGCCTATGGTGTCGTTGATGAAGAGGTGTTTCAACACGGGGCGCCGCAAATCAGCATTGATGTGCTTGGCCGCAGGAGGCAGGCACATATCGTCGAGAACGGCGTGCTTTACGATGCCGCCAATACAAAACTGAAAGGTTAGATCATGTCTCAGTCTTTACCTACTCATGCGCGTGCTGTGATCATTGGCGGTGGCGTGGTCGGCTGTTCGGTTGCGTATCACCTGACCAAGCTTGGCTGGACCGATGTGGTTCTTCTGGAACGCAAGCAGCTGACCTGCGGGACAACCTGGCATGCGGCCGGGTTGATTGCCCAGCTCAGGGCCACCCAGAATATGACGCGGCTGGCAAAATATTCACAAGAGCTTTACTTCAGCCTTGAGGATGAAACCGGAGTGGCAACGGGTATCAAACGAAATGGTTCCATCACCGTTGCCCTGACTGATGAGCGGATGGAGGAGCTTCGCCGCAGTGCCGCCATGGCCAGAGCCTTCGGGGTTGAGATCACCGAGATTGATACCGCCGAGATCAGCCGTCTCTATCCGGGGCTCAATGTTGAAGATGCTGTGGGAGGTGTCTGGTTGCCGAAGGATGGCCAGGCCGACCCGGTCAACATCACCCAGGCACTGGCCAAAGGGGCAAGGATGCGCGGCGCGACCATCCTGCAAGGGGTGAAAGTCACTGGCATCATGCAGGAAGATGGCAAGGCCATTGGTGTTGAAACCGACAACGGTAATATCAGGGCAGATTTTGTCGTGAATTGCGGCGGCATGTGGGCGCGGGAGATTGGCGATATGGCGGGAGTGGCTGTTCCGCTTCACGCCTGTGAACATTTCTATATTGTCACCGAAGGGATCGAAGGTCTCAAATCCAACCTGCCGGTCCTGCGTGTGCCGGATGAGTGCGCGTATTACAAGGAAGATGCCGGCAAGATCATGCTTGGTGCGTTTGAGCCCAATTCAAAACCATGGGGCATGGACGGTATTCCTGAAGACTTTGAATTCGACAGTTTGCCAGAAGATTTTGACCATTTTGAACCCATTCTTGAGAAAGCCGTGATGCGGTTGCCTGTTCTCGGGCAGGCTGGCATCCAGACATTTTTCAATGGTCCGGAAAGTTTCACGCCTGATGACCGCTATATTCTCGGCGAGGCGCCAGAGCTGAGGAATTTTTTCGTCGCGGCAGGTTTCAATTCTGTCGGAATACAATCGGCAGGTGGTGCCGGAATGGTGCTGGCCGAATGGATGGATAAAGGCAATGCCCCGATGGATCTGTGGGATGTCGATATCCGCCGGATGCAGCCGTTCCAGACAAACCGCAAATATCTTCATGACCGGGTGAGCGAAACGCTGGGGCTTTTATACGCGGATCACTTCCCGTACCGCCAGTTTGAAACGGGTCGGAATATCCGGCGGTCTCCTGTTCATCATCGTCTGGAAGACCAAGGCGCCTGTTTTGGTGAAGTCAACGGCTGGGAAAGGGCAAACTGGTTCCTGCCGGATGAAGAAAGGGCAGCGGGCAAGACGCCTCAATATGAATACAGCTGGAAAAGGCAGAACTGGTTTGAATATAACGCCGCCGAACATAAAGCTGTGCGTGAGAAGGTCGGGTTCTTTGATCTGTCGAGCTTTGGCAAGATCATGGTCGCCGGTGCGGATGCCGAATCTGTCCTGCAGCGGGTGGCAGGCAACGATGTTGCCGTGGAACCCGGACGTATCGTCTATACCCAGTTCCTCAATGAACATGGCGGTATCGAAGCCGATGTGACCATAACACGACTTGATCAGGACCGGTTTATCGTTGTCACTCCTGCGGCAACGATCCGTCGTGACCTTAACTGGATCACGCGTCATTTTCCTGATGGGGCCCATTGCATGGCCATGGATGTGACGGCAATGGAATCGGTCTTGGTGGTCATGGGGCCTGAAGCCCGGGAATTCCTTCAGCCACTGATACCGCAGAGTCTGAACAATGCGGATTTTCCTTTCGGAACAATGCAGGACGTGGAAATAGGCTATGCCAGGGCGAGGGCCCACCGGGTGTCCTATGTCGGCGAGCTGGGATGGGAGCTCTATGTCTCTGCGGATATGGCGGTGCATGTCTTTGATACCCTGATGAAGAGAGCAGAGGATCATCCGCTCAAGCTTTGCGGGTTACATACCCTTGACAGCTGCCGTATTGAAAAGGCGTTCCGGCATTTCGGGCATGATATTTCGAGCGAAGATCATGTGCTTGAGGCCGGTCTCGGCTTTGCCGCCAGAATTGGCAAACAATCAGGCAGGTTTGGTGACTTCATTGGCCGGGATGCTGTCCTGCGGAAGAAAGATCAGGGGCTGAACGCCAGGATGATGCAGTTCCGTCTCAAGGATCCCACCCCACTTCTCTATCATAATGAAGCGGTGATTCGAGATGGCGAAATTGTCGGCTACCTTACCTCCGGCAATTACGGCCATCACCTCGGGGGGGCGATCGGTATGGGATATGTGCCGTGCCGTGATGGTGAAGACGGCGCAAGCCAGCTTGCCTCTGAATACATGATTGATGTTGCCGGAGTAAGAGTGGCGGCGGAAGCCAGCCTGAAACCCATGTATGATCCGGCCGCCGAACGCATGAAATCCTGACCTTAATCCTTATCGCCGAGAGGTGCTCTGATGAGAGAAAAAAACATAACCCCCAGATCCCGCCGTGCTGGCGGTCGTGAAGCACGTAAAAGCCTTCGTGCAGCACCCCTTGCTGATGCCTTGCGCCCGGTTCGTCCCGGGTTAATGGGCGGCTCTTACAAGCCGCTTGATGCGGTTGGCGTTAAAGCCGTTGAGGATACGGTCTTTCAGATACTGGAAGAAATTGGCCTCTCCCAGGCACCTCAATCCGGTATCCGTTATATGACTGAAGCTGGTGCTATTGCCGGGGAGGATGGCCGGGTGCGTTTTCCCCGGGCTCTTGTCGAAGATACGATCGACAGGGCGGCGCGGAATATCACGCTTCATGGTCAGGACGAGAGGTTTGATCTTCATCTGGCTGGCACGAAAGTTCATTTCGGTACGGCAGGGGCGGCGGTTCATGTCGTTGATGTGCATGGCAATGCGTACAGGGAAAGCACGCTCAAGGATATCTATGATGCGGCACGCATCGTTGAAAACATGGACAATATCCACTTCTTTCAACGTCCCATGGTCGCCCGTGACATAGCTGATGCAAAAGATCTTGATATAAATACCCTCTATGCCTGTGTTGCCGGTACGCGCAAGCACGTGGGCGTGAGCTTCACTGAGGCTGAATTTGTCCCGGAAGCGATTGAGATGCTTCATAAGATCGCTGGCAGTGAAGAAAGCTGGCGGGCCCGGCCTTTTGTCTCCAATTCCAACTGTTTCGTTGTGCCGCCGCTCCGGTTTGCAACGGAATCCTGCCTTGTGATGGAAGAAGTCATCAGGGGAGGAATGCCGGTCTTGTTGTTGTCGGCTGGGCAGGCGGGCGCGACCGCGCCAGCCTCTATTGCCGGGGCAGTTGCCCAGGCTGTTGCTGAAGTGCTGGCGGGGCTTGTCTATGTTAACGCAATGGTGCCCGGGCATCCCGCGATATGCGGAACATGGCCTTTTGTATCTGATCTGAGAACAGGTGCCATGTCAGGCGGTTCCGGTGAGCAGGGTCTGTTGACAGCAGCCTGTGCCCAGATGATCAATCATTTTGATCTTCCTTCCGGTGCGGCTTCTGGAATGGCGGATTCAAAAATGCCGGATGCCCAGTCAGGGTACGAAAAAGGAAGCACCGCTGTCATGGCGGGTCTGGCGGGCCTTAATATGGTTTATGAAAGCGCAGGCATGCACGCATCGCTTCTGGGGTTCTGCCTTGAAAGCCTGGTGATCGACAACGATATGCTTGGCCAGTGCATGCGATGTGTCCGCGGGGTTGAGGTAAATGAAAGTACCCTCAGCGTTCAGGTCATGAAAGATGTCTGCATCGACGGGCCGGGTCATTATCTTGGCCATGATGCGACCATCGGGGTGATGCAGACCGAATATGTCTATCCTGAACTGGCGGACAGATCCTCGCCTAAAGAGTGGGAAGAGTTGGGCAAGCCTGATCTCGTTGCGCAGGCATCAGCCCGGAAGGACAGTATTCTTGATACGTTTACTCCCAGCCACATCCCTGCTGATCTGGATGCACTGATCCGGCAACACCACAAAATCCTGCTTTGAGCCTAGGACAAAAGCGCGGCAAGAGCGATGGAGGCAAGACGTGAGGAAGCAGGGTCCGCGCGGCTTGTCAGGATGATGGGCACCTTGCCGCCGGTAACAACGCCAGCGGCACAGGAGCCGTTAAACCAGACCATGGCCTTGAACAGAATATTGCCGGCGGTGATTTCCGGTACCACAACAGCGTCTGCTTTTCCGGCAACCGGATCCCCTTCAAGCCCTTTGATGGAGACAGCCTCAGGTGAGATGGCAAGATCAAAGGACAAGGGGCCGGAGATAATGGCGTCGGGGACATTCTGCCTGGCCCAGTCGCAGAGTTCTCTTGCCTCAAGCGAGGACGGAATTGAGGCGATGGGTGTTTCCGTTGCCGAGAGAATTGCAATATGTGGTGTGTCCATGCCGAGTGCGATGGCAGTCCTCGCCAGTATCTTGACGGTCTGTTGCCGGGTTTTCAGATCAGGGCTGACATTTACCGCGGCATCACTGATCAAAAGAGGCCTGCCCCCTTCAGCAGGGAACATAGCAAAGACATGAACCATGCGGGTTTCGGCACGGATGCCGGCATCACGTGAAACAATCCCCCCCATGAAAACATCAGAATGAAGATGACCTTTCATCAAGGCATCTACTTTATTGGCACCGGTCAGGGCAATCGCGACATCAATGGCACCTTTCTCGCCCTTGCAGTCGTGGATTTCAATGCCGTCGAGAGACCAGCCGATACGGTCGGCTTCATCACGGATCTTTGCGGCCTCGCCGATAAGCACCGGCGTTGCAATGCCTTCTTCATATGCCTGCTTGGCGGTCACAATAGGCAGAGGTGCCGATGCCCGCACAATCGCAAGTCGCATCGGTGATGGCCGAGCCTGTCTTGCCCGGATCAGAAGATCTTCGGGGCAGACGGGTGATTTATCTGAAAGAAAAGATGACATGCTTTCCGATCCTCAAAGGATATTAAAGTATTGTATTTGCTCCGGGCGCACAAATACGTAAATGGCTGGTGTCAGTATTCCCTGCTGAAAGGCATGATGCAAGTATTCATGGTCTCAGGGCTTCAACACATTTGGCAAGCCTGGCAAAACCTGGCCGGATCTGGTCGTCACCTATCGATGAATACGCAAGCCTGAGAAAATTCCGCGGGGGATCAGGTTCACCGAAAAAGGTGTCTCCGGCTTCGATGAGAACACCTTCTCTTTCCGCATGTTCGGCAAGTTTACGGGTATCAAGCCAGTCAGGTCCCTTGACCCAGAAACTTGTGCCCCCGAAATGAGAGCCTGTTTCTTCAAGCAGCGGTTCCTCATCAAGGGCAGATTTCAGTATCTGTCGCCGGGTTTCAAAATGACGCCGTAGCCGACGGATCTGTGCGTCGTAATGACCCAGTGCCATGAAATAGGCCGCGGTTCGCTGGGTATGGCCAGGCGGATGGCGCAACATCAGATGGCGCAAGGCCCTCGCTTCGGTGATCAGGGTTTCAGATGCCACAAGATAGCCAAGCCTGAGCCCCGGGAAGAGAGATTTGGAAAAACTGCCGACATAAATCACATGGCCGCTTTCATCCAGTGATTTCAGTGCGGGTGATGGTGTCTGGAGGAAATTCATCTCAAATTCATAATCATCCTCGATAATTAGCACATCATGCTTTCTGGCCAGATCAAGAAGATGTTGCCGTCGCGAACGGCTCATGGTGGCGGTGGTGGGGCACTGGTGACTTGGGGTGACAATAACGATATCCGATTTTGCAATAACGTCGTCATCGATCACGATACCCTCCTCATCCACAGCAAGGCGATGGATGCGGGATGTCCTCTTTTTGAGCAATTCCCTCAAATCCGGGTAAAACGGATCCTCGATCACCACCTGACGTGTTTCGTCAACAAGAAGCTGGGCAAGAAGAAACAGCGCGTTCTGCGCGCCCATGGTGACAAGTATCTGCTCCGGTTTGACACGAATGCCACGTCTTGGAAGGCTGTGTGAGCAGATATAATCCACCAGAAGAGGATCATCATTGAAGCCGAAATCACCGGCGGTGATACCAAAATCTCTCACTCCCAGTGCTTGCCGGGCACAGTCACGCCATTCGGAATGGCTGAACAGATGCAGATCAGCCTGACCATAGGTAAAAGGATAGCTGTATTCACGCCAGTTGAGCGGCTTGCTTACAATGTGAAGAGGTTGCGGCGTGTGGATGAATTTTTTCTCCCACGAAACCTGGTCTTGCGCTTTAAAGCTATCTTGCTGTTCATGCAATGGTGAAACAGGCGCATCGTGGCTGACAACAAAACCGGAACGGCTTAAAGGTTCAATATAGCCACTATCCGTCAGAGCCTGATACGCCAGGATAACCGTATTCCGCGACACACTGAGATGATCCGACAGTTGGCGTGTGGACGGCAAGGCATCTCCGGGCATCATGCTGCGGCTGAGGATGGATTTGACAAAATATTCGCGTATCTGTGTCTGTTTTGTTGTGCCACTTGTCTGATCAAGCTCAAACATCCATGGTGGCATGCCGCGCATCATGAGTAAAAGGCCCTTTCTGGTACTAAATTAAGACATATCTGGTACTATCACAAGCCAGATCTTGCGGCTACCGTAATTATGGGATTTGTTTGGCTCTGCAAATGTAAATTTGGGAAACATCCCGGGAATGCGCCAACATTACTCAGGCTAGCAACACTTTTGGATGAGGGAGAAAGCCATGCCGCCGTTTGAGACAAATTCACTTGAAGAACACTGGATGCCATTTACCGGCAACCGTGATTTCAAAGCCAATCCGAGACTGGTGGTCAAGTCGGAAGGCATGTATTGCTGGGATTATAAGGGCGGGAAGCTTATTGATGGTTCATCGGGGCTGTTCTGTTGTCCGGCAGGCCACGGGCGTAAAGAGATCGCCGATGCGGTTTACGCGCAAATGTGCGAGAATGATTACACCCCACATTTCCAGCTTGGTCATCCTGGTTCGTTTGAACTCGCCGAACGTGTCGCCAGACTTCTGCCTGAGCCAATGAATCATGTTTTCTTCACCAATTCCGGATCAGAATCGGTCGACACCGCAATGAAGATCGCGCTGGCCTATCATCGTGCCCGTGGTGACGGACAGCGGACCCGATTTGTCAGCCGGGAACGTGCATATCATGGCGTCAACATGGGTGGTGTATCCCTTGCCGGGATGGTCAAGAACAGAGAGACGTTCAATCTTACCCTGCCCAACATTTCCATGATCCGTCACACGTATACGGCTGACCAGTCGTTCGTGCGTGGCCAACCGGAAGACGGCGCTGACCTGGCCGATGATCTCCAGCGCATCTGCGACAATTATGGTGGCAGCACGGTTGCGGCGGTTTTTGTCGAGCCGGTTGCAGGCTCCACCGGTACGCTGGTGCCGCCGGTCGGTTATCTCGATCGTCTGCGCAAGATTTGTGATCAGCACGGTATCCTGCTTATCTTTGATGAGGTGATCACGGGCTTTGGTCGGATGGGAACCCCCTTCGCCGCACATAAGTTCGGGGTGACACCTGATATCGCCACGATGGCAAAAGCCCTGACCAACGGCGCCATTCCCATGGGTGGTGTTGCTGTTAAAGATGAAATTTATGAAACCGTAACTAACGCGGCGCCGGAAAATGCCATCGAGTTTTTCCATGGCTACACCTATTCGGCGCATCCTGCCGCCTGTGCCGCTGGCATTGCGACGCAGAAAATCTATGAAGACGAAGGCCTTTTTGAACGTGCCAATGCCATGTCCGATTATTTCCTCGATGCAATCTGGACACTCAAGGATCATCCCATGGTTAAGGATCTCCGGGGTATTGGCATGATGGCCGGCGTTGAAGTCAAGAGCAACGGCGTGCCGGGCATGCGCGGACAGCAGATGCAGAAAGACATGTTCTGGAACGGGATGCACGTCAAGTTCACCGGTGATGTCGGTATTGTGGCACCGGCGTTTGTTGCGGAACGTCAGCACATCGATGAGATTGTTGATGTCTTCCGCAAGACACTGGATCAGCATCTGAATGCTTAGGTTTGTGTTAAGGCAGGGATCTTGAAAGATCATAAACCTGCTCAAATTCAGGAGAGGTCTTGCGGATATATATCCCGCTCATCGCGGATATATATCCTCAGGGCTGATACTGACAGCATCAATCAATCAGGAAGCGGTAGTTTAACATCTTAACCAAGAACCCAAGTTTCCGCGGTGTAACAGCCTCGGTTGACATGTATGCACCGTTGCTTGACGATGAGTTTTCCGGAAAGGTACAGATCACTATTCGCGCCAGGGGAGATAAGTGTGGAAGCGCCTGAAAAAAAATACGTCAATCAACCCGATGTGGAACTGAACACAAGCCCGGGTGATGAAATCAAAACCACCACCTGTTACATGTGCGCATGTCGTTGCGGGATCAAGGTGTATCTCAAGAATGGTGAGGTCCGGTATATCGAAGGCAACAGAGATCACCCGGTCAATAAGGGTGTGCTCTGCGGCAAGGGCGCTTCAGGCATCATGCAACATGTCTCGCCCGCAAGGCTGACGGCGCCATTAAAACGCGTCGGCCCAAGAGGTTCAGGTGAATTTGAGGAAATTTCATGGGAAGAAGCGCTTGGTCTTGCCACGGACTGGTTGAGCGATGTCCGGGCAAGAGACCCCCGCAAACTTGCCTTCTTCACCGGCCGGGATCAAAGCCAGGCCCTTACAGGTTGGTGGTCCAGTCAGTTTGGCACGCCTAATTTTGCAGCCCATGGCGGGTTTTGTTCGGTGAATATGGCCGCTGCAGGGCTTTATACATTCGGGGGATCTTTCTGGGAGTTTGGTGAGCCTGACTGGGACCTGACCGAATATTTCATGCTCTGGGGCGTTGCCGAAGATCATTCGTCCAACCCGATCAAAAAAGCGCTGGGCAAGCTCAAAAAGCGCGGTGCCAAAGTGGTGGCCGTCAATCCTGTTCGCACCGGCTATGGGGCTATCGCTGATGAGTGGCTCGGATTACGGCCGGGAACAGACGGGCTTTTCGCCTCGGCGCTTATCCACGAGTTGATGAAAGCAGGTCGCATCGATATCGAATATCTGGTGCGCTACACCAACGTGCACTGGCTGGTGATCCGGAACCCCGGCAAAGCCGATGACGGGCTTATCCTGCGTGATGGTGATAACAAGCCTCTTGCCTATGACCAGAAGAGCAAGTCCTTCAAGGATGCCCGGGACATCAAGGTCAAGCCGGCATTGCACGGGGAATTCAAAACCGAGGCAGGGCAGACGGTTGTTCCGGTCATGTCTCTGATCACCGAACGTTTCCTTGATGAAAAATACAGCCCTGAAAATGTTTCGTCTGAAGTCGGATTGCCGGCCGGCACAATTAAGCGGATTGCCGCCGAAATTGCAGAAGCTGCTTTTGATAAGGAAATCACCATCAAACAGGAATGGACAGACTGGGCTGGCCGCAAGCATAAGACGATCACAGGCCGTCCGGTATCCTTCCATGCCATGCGGGGCATTTCTGCGCATTCCAACGGGTTCAATACGTGCCGTATCATCCATCTTCTGCAGATCCTGATAGGCTCAATCGACTGCCCCGGAGGGTTCCGGTACAAGCCGCCCTTTCCGAAGACCATCCCGCCAGGGATACGGCCAGCGGGCAAAGAAGGCCAGGTAAAGCCGAACACACCATTGTCAGGGCCGCCGCTGGGGTTTGTGACCGGACCGGAAGATCTTCTGGTGGATGGAAAAGGAACCCCGTTGCGGATTGACAAAGGGTATTCCTGGGATGCACCGGTTTCCGCGCATGGTCTGATGCATATGGTCATCAATAACGCCGGGATGGAAGATCCCTACAATATTGATCTTCTGTTCATGTATATGGCGAATATGGGATGGAACTCATCCATGAATGTTGGCGGGACGCTGGACCATCTGACCGCCAAAAAACCGGGATCAGATGAATATGTAATCCCGAAAATCATCTATTCGGATGCGTTTTATTCCGAAACAGTTCCCTATGCTGATCTCATTCTGCCTGACACAACCTATCTTGAGCGTTGGGATTGCATCTCGATGCTGGACCGGCCGATTTCCGAGCCGGATTCCGCAAACGACGCGATCCGCCAGCCGGTGGTGGAGCCAAATCGCAATGTCCGGCCGTTTCAGAGTGTTCTTCTTGACCTGGGGCACAGGCTTGGCCTGCCCGGAATGACGAACGAAGATGGATCAGCGAAATATCCAGGTGGATATGCCGATTATATCGTCAATCATGAACGCACCCCGGGGGTCGGGCCGCTCACGGGATGGCGCGGCAAGGATGGCAAGGAGTACGGGGTCGGAGATGTCAATCCCGATCAGCTTCAGCGTTATATTGAAAACGGATGTTTTCACAGCCATGAACTGCCGGCCAATATGCGGTATTACAAACATGCGAACAAAGATTATCTGGACTGGGCGAAATCTGTAGCTTTCAACGGGTCAACAGATCAGATTGTCTTTGAGCTTTACAGCGAGACGTTACAGAAATTCCGTCTGGCCGCCGCCGGGCATGGCGATATTCTGCCCCCGGAAACACATCGGGAAAGGTTAAGAACCTATTTTGACCCACTGCCATTCTGGTACCCGCCTTTTGAAGGCACAGCGATAGAAACAGATGATTACCCGTTCCACGCTATTACCCAGCGTCCCATGCATATGTACCATTCCTGGGGATCACAGAACGCCTGGCTTCGGCAGATCACCAATGTGAACCGGCTTTATATGAACAGGGAACGTGGTTTATCCCTCGGGCTTGCTGATGATGACTGGGTATGGCTGAGCAGTCATATCGGCCGCGTCAAATGTCAGGTGGCTTTGATGGACGGATGCAATCCGGACACCTTATGGACATGGAACGCCATCGGCAAGCGGGGCGGGGCCTGGGGGCTTGACAAGGATGCTCCGGAAATGAAACAGGCGTTTTTGCTGAACCATCTGATCTCCGAACTTTTGCCTGAACGTGAAGGCGGATATCGCTTCAGCAACAGCGATCCTATCACCGGGCAGGCGGCCTGGTATGATCTTCGGGTGAGTATTGAAAAGGCTCAGCCTGAAGAGGCGGGAACCTCCGCCCCGTATTTTGAGCCTTTCGAGACCCGCCGTATGGGTGAAATACCTGCTGAATTGGCGTATGGGCTACAGTTCCGTAAGGAGGCCGCGAAATGACAACGCTTCCCGATAAAACAGATAAAAAACTGGGATTGGTTATTGATCTTGATACCTGTGTTGGCTGTCAGGGATGTGTGACGAGCTGCAAGGAATGGAACACCTCCGGCTATTCCGCACCGCTCACGGATCTTGACCCTTATGGCAAAGACCCGACAGGGGCCTGGCTCAACCGGGTTCATGGTTTCGAGATCACTGATGCCGATGCCAGCAGGACGGTCCACTTCCCCCGCTCATGCCTGCATTGCGAAGAGCCGGATTGCGTGACAGTCTGCCCGACAGGTGCAAGCTATAAACGTGCCGAAGACGGGATTGTGCTGGTCAATCCGGATACGTGCATTGGCTGCAAACTGTGTTCCTGGGCCTGCCCTTATGGGGCCCGTGAATATGATATGTCGCATGGTGTCATGAAGAAATGCACGCTTTGCGTTGACCGGATCTATAATGAAAATCTTGATCCGGAAGACCGCCAGCCGGCCTGTGTCCGGGCCTGCCCGACCGGGGCACGGCATTTTGGTGACATTGGCGATGCCGACAGCGATGTCTCAAAACTGGTCGCCGAACGAGGCGGGTACAATCTGCTTGAGGAATTTGGCTATAAACCGGTGAACAAGTATCTGCCGCCGCGCAAGAAGCGAGATCATGTCACCGCCAAGCCCGTTGCCCTTGAGGAGGTCGGAACCGGAACGGATGGTAGCATGAGCGAACGTTTCTTTGCCTGGGCAGACAAGATGCTGAGCAATTGATGCTGGCCTGATACAAATTTTATAATTGGGGAGAAATTATGCATCCAGCGTATTCCGTCATCATCTTCACAACGATATCCGGCGCAGGCTATGGACTGCTTACCTTAGCCGCACTGGGTATGGCTTTTGGCCTGTTGCCGGTCAGCCCATCTTTCATGATTGTTCTTCTCGGCATATCCATAGCACTCGTTACCATCGGCCTGTTTTCCTCCATGACTCATCTCGGTCATCCCGAACGGGCATGGCGGGCTGTATCTCAATGGCGGAGCTCCTGGCTTTCACGCGAAGGTCTTTTTGCCTTGCTGACCTATATACCGACGGGACTTCTGGGGCTTAGCTATATTTTTGAGATTGGGGTTGAACTGAGACCAATCCTGGGACTTGCCGCGGCAATTCTTGCAATGATTACTGTTTATTGCACCGGGATGATCTATGCCAGCCTGAAGACAATACGTGCCTGGTATCAGCCGCTTACGACGCCGATTTATGTTGTGTTGTCGTTGCTGAGTGGTGCGCTGTTGCTTTTATGCCTGCTTGCGGTTGGAGGCGAACACAGCGGCCTTCTGGTAAAATTTGCCATAATCTTATGTGCCCTTTCGCTGCTTCTTAAACTTGCTTACTGGAAGAAAATTGACGAAGCGCCGTATGATTATACGGTCCAGCAGGCACTGGGCTTCCCGGATGCAATCAAGATTGCGCAGGTCGAGCCCGCCCATACACAGGCTAATTTTGTGATGCGGGAAATGGGATATAAGGTTGCCCGTTCCAACAGTGCCAAACTCCGGAAACTGATGGTTATGCTGGGTTTTGTGGTGCCATTTCTATGCTTGGCTGGCGTGATTCTTATGCCGGTGCAGATGGTGCCGCTTATGGTTATCCTCCTTCTTTCGCACTCGGTCGGGTTGATGGTTGAACGCTGGTTGTTCTTTGCCGAAGCCGAACATGTGGTGAATCTCTATTACTAGAAAAAATCCTGAATGATGAGCATCACTCTTGTGTTCGCTTTTTGTGGTTTCTTAGCCGGGCTGCTGATCGGCGCTGTCGGCATCGGAGGGGTGATCCTTGTCCCACTGCTCGTATATCTGGCCAATGCTGATATTCATCATAGTATCGCCGCCGCGCTTTTTTCTTTTTCTATTTCAGGCATCGTCGGAACAATTATATATACCCGGCGTGGCGTGATTGACTGGGCACTGGCGCGAAACCTTGTTGCTGGTGCGATCCCGGGGACGCTGGCAGGAACAATTCTGCTTTTCTATGTCAATGAAACTATGCTGATTATATTTATCGCGACGCTGGCCATTCTTTCGGCGAGCAGGGAGTTGCTGGCTTCATCCTCCTCCCGGGAAAACAGCTCTTATACCCTTGGCTCTTCACAACTGATCGGTATAGGGGCCTTTGCCGGGGCATTATCTGCTTTGAGTGGAACAGGTGGTCCCATGATACTCATGCCGGTGCTTGTTTGGTTTTCTGTGCCGGTAGTGCTGGCGGTCGGACTGGCGCAGGTCATCCAGTTACCTATCGCGATCGTGGCGACAGCTGGTAATATCTGGAACGATATCCTTGACTGGAAATTGGCTTTAGCCATTGCATCTGGTGTTGCTCTTGGCAGTCTGATTGGGGGCGTGATGGCAAAGCATATCCCCGTAGCAGCCATCAGAAAAGCTGTTGCGCTGTCGCTCGCCGCATCTGGTATGCTGATGATCTTTTCTCAGTTGAATTGAGGGGCAGGCAGATCGGGTCAGTTTTCATGGGTGGATCTGACCACGCCCTTAATTAGAGGGTAACCTTTTCTGTGTGGCCGTCTACAGTCATCGCCATGCCGGAGACATTTCGGGCGCCGGGAGAAGCCAGGAAGACCGCCATATTGGCAACGTCTTCAGCGGTCACAAATCGCCTCAGGGATGCGCAATCCGCATACCCTTGGCGTAAATCTCCGGGTGAAATACCTCGTGCTTTTGCTTCATTGGCGATAACCCTGTCCATCCGGTCACCTTCAACCGAACCCGGGCAGATGGCATTGACCCGGATATTATATGGACCAAGCTCCATCGCCAGTGTCTTTGTGAGGCCGATAATCCCCCATTTGGCCGTCGCGTAAGGAGAACGGTAAGGATATCCGAACAGGCCTGCCGTTGATGATGTCAGGGTGATGACGCCGTTGTTCTGGCTTTTCATCCACGGTGCCGCAAGGCTGGCGGCAAGAAAAGCACCATCCAGATTAACAGCAAGGCAGCGGCGCCATTCTTCAAGACGGACATCTTCGACGGCGGCCGTTGGCCCCGCGATGCCGGCATTTGCCATGACAACATCCAGTCTCTCCCAGCGGGAGCGAAGATCCGTGTAAACCTTGCGCATAGTGTCTTCACATGACGCATCCGCTTCGTAGGTTAAAAGCCCCGGATGCGCTGCACTTGCACTGGTAAGCGCGGCTGTATCTGTGTCTGTCACGGCAACCGTTGCGCCGCCGGCCATGAAAGCCTTCGCCATGGCAAGACCAAGGCCGGAACCACCTGCTGTGATGAATACATGCTGCATCATATTTCTCCTCAGGAAAGCGAAAGAAGAACGGAACCACTTTTTGATGAAGCTTCCACCATTTCATGGGCATCTGCAATCCGATCAAGCGGGAAAGTGGCGGCAATATTCTCGGTGATGCTGCCAGCCGTCAGCAATTCTGCCAAAAGATCGGTGGCCGATTTCCGGGTTTCCCTGTCAAGCAGATAGACAAGCATCATATGCACCGTGATGTTCTTGAACATGAAGTCATAAAAAGGGAGCGTCGGGGTCTTATCAAGGGCGGAGCCATAGGCGGCGACACTGCCGTTGATATTCATCACCTGACCAAGCATGGTGGCATTAACGCCAAATTCAGCCTCGATGGCATGATCGATCCCGCCGCTGAGATCCATCACAGCTTGGGCCAGGTCGGATTGCCGATAATCCAGAACATGATCCGCACCAGCCCCAAGGGCGGTGTTCCGGCTGAGTTCAGAAGAAGCGGTGGTGATGATGCTGCCAGCGCCAAGTGCCCTGGCCACCTGAATGGCGTAACGTCCGACAACACCGCCACCGCCGCTGATGAAGACCTGCTTGCCTTCTATGGATGGGGCTCTTGTAACGGCATGTACCGCTGTCATGGCAGGAATCCCAAGACAGGTGCCATGGGCAAAACTGATACCATCGGGAAGATGGCATACCTGTTCGGACGGAATGACAAGCATTTCCGCCGCCGTACCAAAGGCACGTTTGAAACCTGCATTGAATACATAGACCCGTTCACCTTGTGTGAAACCCTTGACCTTGTCGCCAACCGCATCAATGATGCCAGCGCCATCGCTGTGAGGGATGACTTCCGGATATGGCATCTCCATACCGCCCAGGCTCTGCCCTGCGCGCATCTTTACATCCGATGGATTGATGCCGGATGCATGCAGCCGGATCAACACATCATCCGGGCCCATCCGGGGCAAATCGATATCTTCAATACTCAGGATAGAATGGGCGTCACCCTTTTCCCGATAGAGGCCAGCTTTCATTATAATCCTCACAAATTTACGGTTCAGGCAAAAGCAATCACACCACGTCAAGATGATCTTGCGCAAGGGGAATGTTTCATGATTGAATACGGATGTGTTTCTTATGAATTCTGAACCTGCACTTTTTTGGAGACTTGCAAGATGGAAGAGGTTTTTTCCCGGCGTAAGATAGTAACTCCGGCCGAACTGAAAGAGCTGAACGAACGATCAGATTTGATGGGCATTTTACAGATGTCGAGCCATCTGGGGCTTATCGGATTGCTTGGCTATGCGCACAGTATTGCCATGGGAAGCTGGTGGGTGCTGCTGACAGGTTTCTGTCTTGGTGTTGCCATTAATTTCCTCTATGCAGCCCAGCATGAATTGTCGCACTGGACGGTCTTCCGGACAAAATGGCTCAATGAATTCTTCGGTCGCTTTATCGGTTTCTTCATGTTGTTCCCACGTGATTACGATCTGATCATGCATTACTCGCACCATCGCTACACGCAGGACTGGGATAAGGATGGTGAACTTGTTCGTGAACCCTACACCCTTCAAACCTTCCTTTTGTGGATGACCGGGCTGACCTATTGGCGCAACCGTGTGGTCGGTATCATCCGGCGCGCCCGCGGCATCATCATAGAGCCTTACATTCATGCCAATGAAGAAGGTAAGGTTGTTCGTGAGTCGCGCTGGCATGTGGTGGGTTACACCGCTATCCTGGCAGGGTCGCTTTATCTTGAAACCTGGGCGGCCGTGACCTTCTGGCTCCTGCCCATGTTGCTGACAAAGCCGGTTCATCAGCTGCAGAATACGATCGAACATCTGGGGCTGACCCATAACGATGATATTCTGAACAACACGAGATCCACGCGTACGAATTTTATCATGCGCTGGCTCTGCTGGCAGATGCCTTATCATACAGCGCATCACAGTTTCCCCTCGGTTCCTTTCTGGAAACTACGCAAGCTCAACGACAAGATTGAGAATGCCTGCGGTGAAGTGCATCGCATGGGATGGATTGAATTCCAGATTGAGGCTGTCCGGAGACTCCGCCAAAACGATGAAAGCTTCTATCCGATGAACGAGGTCTGGATCGTGCCGGCATCAGGTGGCCGTCAGATCAAGCTTGAGGCGTAAGCCTGCCATGGCCCGGCAACTCAAGGTATACACCTCACTGTGGTCGATGATGCCGCATGACAATAGCGGCGTTATCCTGCCTTATGAAGATATCTGCCGCATGGTGGCCGGGGCCGGGTATGATGGCATGGCCATTGATCTGGGTGCCGGTGATGTTGCCCAGGCAAGGGAAGTCCAGCCCATCATGGCCCGCCACGGATTGACGCCGCTGATCGTCGCCTTTCCCAAGTCGGTTTCGTCCCTTCATGAAACACTGGTCATGGCGAAAGATTTCGGCTCACCTTTTGTGGATGTCATCGGTCAGGTCTTCCCGCTTACCGTTGACGGCATGATCCCGGTAATCCGGCGCTGGATCGAAATGTCTGATAGCGTCGGAGTGCCTGTTCAGTTTGAAACACATCGTAACTGCATCACCAACGATTTGTTTTCAACGCTTTCGCTCATTGATGCTGTGCCTGAGATGCGGCTCTGTGCTGATCTTTCGCATTACGTTGTTGACCGGGAGTTCAAGCATCCGCTCCAACCTGAGGAAATGGCGCTGATCAGCCGTGTCCTTCATCGTTCGGACAGTTTTCAGGGCCGCGTCGCCAGCCGCCAGCAGATCCAGCTTCAGCTGGATTTTCCGCAGCATCAGAAATGGGTTGAGCTGTTCAAGGGCTGGTGGAGAGAAGGCCTGGCCAGTTGGCGAGACCGTAATCAGGACGGCGACTGTATCTTTTTATGCGAACTCGGGCCACCGGAATATGCCATGACCGATGCGGAGGGCAGAGAAATGTCCAACCGGTGGGAGGAAGCACTTGTCATTCGTAACTGGGTTCAAGAGATCTGGGACCAGCTGGGTGGCGACACCTGAATTTAATCCTTGGTCGGTTTCAGCTCATGATCCGTCCCAAAGGTCCGAGGCGGATACCTTTGCGGAGTTTTCGGTAAGGAACATGTTCCAGCTCGCAAGGTGTTAACCCCGGGGCTTTGACATTAATTACAGTTGCCGAAAGCGAATCAAAATCTGCCCGAAAATGGACTGTGCTCTTGACCACAATGATGGAAGCATCTTCGGGACGAACACCGATATGGGTAAAAATTGCCTGATCCAGACATTGGCATCTTGTGCTGGAAAGAACGATCCGGATATCCCCTTTGATATGTGCAATTCGAATGAGTGCCGACGGACCGGCTTCAGCCATGCCTCCGGCATACATCTCACCCGTAAAGGCAAATCTTCCGTCGCTTAACGCAAGGACTTCAACAAATGCATCAAAGGGTTTGGCGTCAGGGCCTGCTTTCCCCCCGAGAGAAGTGTGGAAGATGGCACCCACTCCTCTTTTATGCGCTTCCCCGGCGACATCGGGATCATTCAGCATCCCGAGAATTACATTGCTGGCATCGGCATCGACCAGCGCTTCGAGAATGCCTGTTGTATCGGACGTGCTGCCTGCACCGGGATTATCCTGCACATCAGCCAGAAT
>Ga0181590_10000361_pt1 | contig 36182 bp, 33 predicted proteins | sample 071ome_34_FD_132446 | JGI IMG/M metagenome (GOLD analysis project Ga0181590, IMG submission 132446) | Coastal salt marsh microbial communities from the Groves Creek Marsh, Skidaway Island, Georgia - 071411BT metaG (megahit assembly) | ecosystem: Environmental > Aquatic > Marine > Intertidal...
CCGTGCTCGGCCTGGCCCAGCAGATCGACCACGACCATTTCCACATCGGCCGTATGGTCGGCCACGACCAGAACCTCGGTCGGCCCGGCGAACAGGTCGATGCCCACGCGGCCATAGAGCTGGCGCTTGGCTTCCGCCACATAGGCATTGCCCGGCCCCACCAGCATGTCGCAGCCCTGGATGGTCTCGGTGCCGATGCCCATGGCCGCCACGGCCTGAACACCGCCGAGGCAGTAGATCTCGTCCGCACCGGCAAGGTGCATCGCCGCGATGGTGGCCGCGTGCGGGCCACCCTCGTTCGGCGGGGTGCACGCGATCACGCGCGGCACGCCGGCAACCTTGGCCGTCACCACCGACATATGCGCCGAGGCGACCATCGGATAACGCCCGCCGGGGACGTAACAGCCGACGCTATTCACGGGAATGTTCTTGTGACCCAGCCGTACACCGGGAAGCGTCTCAACCTCGACATCCTTCAGTGCATCTTTCTGGATCTGCGCGAAGTTGCGGACCTGGGCCTGCGCAAACTTGATGTCCTCGATTGTCTGCTCCGGCAGCGAATCCATCAGTTCCTTGATCTGCGCGTCCGACAGCCGGAAGCTGTCCGGCGTCCACTTGTCGAATTTCTCCGACAGTTCGCGAACGGCCGCGTCACCGCGTGCCTTCACATCGCCCAGGATGCCCTCGACAATTCCGCGGACCTTGGTATCGGCCTCGTCCGTCGCTTCAGAATCCATGCCCTGCTTCAGGAACTCGATTGCCATGTTTCACTCATCCTCGTTTGGCTGAATTTGCCAGTGTCTTAAACGCGTGGGGCGGCACCGGCAAGGCCGGTCCCGCCCCACATCCATTGAAATTGGCTTACAGCGCTATTTGATTGCCTGCGGATTGATCGGCGAACCGACAGCGCGGGTGATCGGCAGCGGCGGAGCGACAAACATGAACTCGTACACCTTGTCCTCCGCGCAGTCGTTGGCGAGATCCTTCAGGTAGAAGATCTCACCCATGGTGATGCCAATCTGCGGGATCACGATCCAGTGCCAGGGCTGGAACACATCATCCGTCTCGTTCGGAATGACCTCGCAGCCCCAGGTGTCGGCGCAGATCGCGGCGATCTCCATATCGTGCATCCAGTCGCAGGTGTGAAAAGACACGCCCGGCGCTTCGCCGCCGCCATATCCACCCCAATCACCGTTGGCGAGGCAGCGTTCCATGTGACCCGTACGATAGATCACAAAGTCGCCGCGCCTGATCTCGACGCCCTGGTCCCTCGCACACTGGTTGAGGTCGTCAGCGTCGATGGCGGTGCCATCGTCGAGCGAATCCACTCCGGCCCAGCGTGCGATATCCAGCAGGATGCCGCGTCCGACCATCTTGTCACGCATCTTGTGGATCGCGTTTTTGTCTGCCCCCGTCGAACCGACCAGCGTGGCGTCATAGCCGTTCCACATCTTGTCGCTGTTAAAAACATGCGCAAGAGAGTCCCACTGGGTGCCGCACTGCAAAGGCAGCGAGACGGCGTCGTCCGCATACTGGCTCGCATACTTCTTGCCGGGGACTGTCTGCTTTCCGGCAACCGCATCCGTGCCGGTTGCGAGCATCGTGTGAATCGGGTTCCAGCGACCGCCAAACAGTCCACGCTGCGGACCGTCCTTGTCAAAATTCAGTCCCAGGGAGAAAACCTCGCCCTTCTTGACCAGTCCCGCCGCCGCCTTGCGCTCCTCGGCACCGACATAGTTGATGGTGCCCCACTCATCGTCAGGGCCCCACTTGCCCCAGTTCTTGTTGCGTTCGGACTTCTCCTTGATCAGTTCCATGTCAAAGCGATAGGCCGGATCGTCGTAGCGATGCATTTCCTCGTTCCACTCTGTTGTTGTGACCGCGTGACAAACGCGGCATTCGTTCTGCAGGCAATCTAGCAAACAAAGAGCGCCGCCCTCCATTCGGAAGACGGCCCACCTGAATTGCATCTGTTGCGTGGCGTTACTTCAGAGCGATGGGATTGATCGGTGAGCCGACGGCGCCCGTGATGGGCAGCGGCGGCGCGCAGAACAGGAACTCGTACACACCGTCATCGGCGCAGTCGGCCCCGATATCCTTGAGATAGAAAATCTCGCCCAGGGTGAGGCCCATCTTCGGGATCACGACCCAGTGCCAGGGCTGGAACGCCTCGGCGATCTCGTTCGGCCGCACCTCGACACCCCAGGTATCGGTGCAAACGGCGGCGATCTCCTTCTCAAACGCCCACTCGGCCGTCTCGAAGGCCATGCCGGGCGAATCCCCGCCCGAATATCCGGTCCAGTCGCCCTTCGCGAGGCAGCGTTCCATATGACCGGTGCGCACCACAACGATATCGCCGCGGCGCACTTCCACGCCCTGGTCCGATGCGCATTTCTCCAGATCGTCGCAGGTGATCGCCGTCCCGTCGTCGAGGGAATCGGCACCGGCCCAACGCGCGATATCCAGCAGGATACCGCGACCGACCGTCTTCGACTTCACCTTCTCGATGCCGTTCTTCTTCGCACCGTTCGCATCGACCAGTAAGGCGTCATAGCCATTCCACATCTTGCCGTCGTTGAAGATGTGGCTCAGCGCATCCCACTGGGTTCCGCACTGCAGCGGCATCGTGACCATGTCATCGGCGTACTGGATGTTTGGATTGGTGTGCTTGCCCGCGCACGCATCGGTGCCCGTCGCCAGCATGGAGTGAACCGGGTTAAACCTGCGGAAGCGGCCCGTCTGGGGGCCTTCCTGGTTGAAGTCGAGGCCAAGCGAGATCGACTTGCCCTGCTTCACCATGCTCGCGGCATGTTTCAGCTCCTCGGGCCCGATGAAATTGAGTGTTCCGATCTCGTCATCGGGGCCCCAGCGGCCCCAGTTAGAGCACTTCTCAGCCATGACATCGAGATCGGCCATGGTCAGGGATACTTCATCGTATCTGCGCGGCATGTCTTGCTTACTCCCCCGAACGGTGCCTTTGCGGCACGCCTGAAACGAAACGGCGCCGGCCCAATGGGACGGCGCCGCCTATACTATCATGTCGAATGCAGCAGGCGCGCTACTTGATCGCCTGCGGATTGATCGGCGAACCGGTGCCGCGGGTGATAACCAGCGGCGGGGCCGAGAGGAAGAACTCGTAACGGCCGTCTTCCTTGCAGTCCTCGACCAATTCACGCAGGTACCAGATTTCGCCGTGCACAATGCCGATATGCGGGATTGTCACCCAGTGCCAGGGCTGGTTCACACCCGGGACGCTGCGGTTCGGGCGGACCTCGATGCCCCAGGTGTCGGAGCAGATACCCGCGATCTCTTTCTTATGAATCCAGTCCACGGTCTCGAAGGCCAGGCCAGGCGCATCGCCACCCGCATATCCGCCCCAGTCTCCCTTGTCGAGGCAGTCAGCCATCTGGCCGGTGTTGACCAGCACGAAGTCGCCACGGCGAACCTCAACGCCCTGCTTCTTTGCGGTGTTCTCGAGATCCTCGATCGTGATCTCCTCACCGTCTGCCAGGCGCTTCTTACGCTTGTAGCGGGCGACGTCCAGGAGCACCCCGCGGCCGACCATTTTGTCGGCAAAATGTTCGATACCGTTCTTGTGGGCGCCACGCACATCGACCAGCGTCGCGTCATAGCCGTTCCACATCTTCTCGCCTTCGAAGACGTGGGCCAGAGCGTCCCACTGGGTCGCGCACTGGGTCGGAAGGTTGATGGCATCGTCGGCGTAACGCATGCCGACCAGCGGCTCCTGGATGCCCTGTACGGCATCGGTGCCGGTCGCCAGCATCTGGTGCATCGGGTTCCAGCGGCCACCGAAAAGACCGTTCTGCGGGCCGTTTTCATCGAGGTTCAGGCCGAGGCGGAAGACCTTGCCTTTCTGGATCAACTTGGAGGCTTCGATGATGTCTTCAGGCGTGATGTAGTTCAGTACGCCAAGCTGGTCGTCCTTGCCCCACTTGCCCCAGTTGTTGACCTGCTTGCACTTGCGCAGCACATCGGCCTTGGTCAGGAGCTTCTTCTTGCCTGCGGTTTTCTTCTTCGCCGTCGCCTTTTTCGCCATGTTGGTATTCCTCGCCTTTGCATGTCGTGAAGGGTGATCGTGCCGGTCTTACAACCCGCGTTGGCCTCGGTTATGGTCGCACGCATTCAGGATTGCAAGATTGCAATCGCTGACAAAAGACATGAACGCGTCAATGGGAGTCGAAATCAGATGAGCGTGGCCGAAGTACAAGATCTCGTGACCCCTTCACTTCGTCTCGACGGGCTGACGGCAGTCGTCAGCGGTGCCGGACGCGGGCTCGGACGCGGTGCGGCGCTGTCACTGGCAGACGCCGGCGCGGAAGTCGTGCTCGTCAGCCGGACCGAGCCCGAGCTGGACTCCGTCGCCGAGGAGATCGTCAAGGCAGGCGGCAGGGCCTCACCTCTCGTCTGCGACGTGACCGACACCGCACAGGTGCGCGAGAAGATCGAGGGTCTGGAACGCATCGACATCCTGATGAACAACGCCGGCTCCAACCGGCCGGAACCTTTCGTCGATGTGTCGGAGGAAAATCTCGATTTCCTCCTCGAGCTGAACGTGAAGTCGATGTTCACTGTCGCCCAGGCCGCAGCCCGGCGAATGCTCGCGGGCGGGCGCGGCGGATCAATGATCCACATGTCCTCGCAGATGGGCCATGTCGGCTCACCGAACCGCACCGTCTATTGCATGACGAAGCATGCTGTCGAAGGCATGAGCAAGGCCATCGCGGCCGAACTGGCGCCGCAAAACATCCGCTCGAACTGTATCGGCCCGACCTTCATCGAGACCCCGATGACAGCGCCGATGTTCGAGAATCCGGAGTTCCGGGAATTCGTGATGGACCGTATCCTGATGGGACGTCTGGGCAAGATCTCCGACGTGACGGGCGCGATCGTCTTCCTGGCGTCCCCGGCCTCCGGGTTGATTACCGGGGCCAGCCTGACCATCGACGGCGGCTGGACGGTGGTCTGACCGCCGGCACAGGGTTTGGGTACCGCATCACAGAATCGTGCCCGGAATTTGTGCAGGATTTATGATCTGATAGGCTTGGGAACACAGGAACCGGCGAACAAGGTTCAACGAAGGAGGCACAGATGGGCGCACCCGCGCGAGGTGAAACCTACAATTATCCCCGTTTCAAGATGAGCAATTACGAACTGGGGTACTTCCCCGGCCCGAAAGCCGGCGAAACAGTCAACTACGACTACACCTTCACCGATCTGGACGGGAACGAGGTCAAGCTTTCCGACTACAAGGGAAAGTGGCTGGTCATTGAGTCCGGCAGCCTGACCTGCCCGATGTACGTCAAGAACGTGAAGCCGTATGCGGAGCTTCAGGAGAAGTATCCTGACGTCGAATGGCTGGTCGTCTATGTGCGCGAGGCGCATCCCGGCGAGAGGTCCAAGCAGGCGACGACCATCGACGAGAAGATCGCCTACGCCACGCGTAACCGCGACGACTACGGCGAGCAACGCAAGATCGTGGTCGATAGCGTGGACGGCAAGTGGCACCACGACTGGGGCCTGCTCCCGAACACGGCCTATGTGATCAACCCGGAAGGCCAGGTGATCTACCGCGCCGACTGGTCCTTCGCCCACAATGTCGAGAACGCGCTGGAGAACCGCGACAGGATCAACCCGGACGAGCACATCGTCATTATGGGGGCGTCACCCTTCGTGACGATCCCGGTGACACTCAAGGGCGGCTGGATCGCGCTCTACGATATTCTGATCATCTTCCCGAAGGTCTATTATGAGCACTTCAAGCTCGACATCAAAACCTGGTGGGCCAAGCGCAAGGCCCGCAAGGGTGGTGCGACCGCTGCGGAATAGCCTGCCATCAGCCTGAACGAATAAGGCCGGGCATAAGCCCGGCCTTTTCTTTGATGCGCGTCGGTGCCGCCTAACCCATCTCGCGCCGGGTGACCTCGATCGCGCCATACAGCGTGCGGTCCACCGCGTCGGCGATGAACGCATCCAGATCGGGCTCGGTCTTCGCGCGATAGATGTGCTTGCGCACGAAGTAATAGAAAACCGCCGCATGGATATGCCACGCCGCCTCGATCTCCAGTCCGGTGATCGGTGCCGTATCCGGGCCCGGCGCATCGGCGGCGTCACGCACCTCCGTAACGATGGGACGCAACAGGCGGTCTTCCAGCAGCGCGATGTAGCGCCGGTTGATGTCCTCGCCCGCCAAGCCGGCGAACATGTAGATGCGGATCCATTCGTAGCTGAGAACGTCGCGGGCGTAGATGCCGTAGAACTCGATCAGTCGCTCACGTAGCGGGCGGCTTCGGTCCGCGATCAGGTCCGTCCATGAGGCGCGCCAGCGCCCCACGAACACTTCCTCGTAAACGCGGTCGATCAGGTCCTGCTTGGTCGGAAAATAGCGGTAAATCAGCGGCTGGGTCACCCCGAGCCGCTGTGCCAGTTCGCGCGTCTGGCCCGACAGACCGACCTCTGCAAAATACGCGATGGCACCATCCACAATCTGGCGCTCGCGCTCTTCGGGCGACAGACGCTGACGCGCCCTGCCCTTGTCCGGTGCGGCTGTGTCGGTCAGAGCCGTCATCACAGCACGGGATTGTCAGAACCGAGGCCCAGCGCGATCCGACCGAAGGTCGTGCCCGCCACGTCCATGTTGAAGGCGATATGGGCGCGTGCGGCGTGAACGTCGCGGAAAGACCGGGCAATGGAGTTCTTCGAATAGATACCGCCGCCGCCGCTGGCCTGATACAGCGTGTTCACGGCTTCAACGCACAGATTCGCGCTGTAGGCACCGTTGCGTCGGTACTTCGCCTTGGTCTCCAGGTCCGGTGCCTCGCCGCGCGCCGCGATCTCCATGGATTCGTCGCAGTCACCGAGCATCATCAGGCGGGCCGCCTGGATCGCGGCACCCGCCTCGGCCACCTTGATTTGGACGTTCTGGAGACCGGCGATCTTCGCGCCGGTATAGTTGGTGGTCCGCGCCTTCATGCCCTCGACGAAGTTGCGATAGACGCCTTCCGCGATACCCAGCGGCGTGCCCGACAGCACATAGGCGAACGGTGCAATCACCGGCACCTGATAGAGCGCGCCGGGGTTGACCGCGCTGCCCGGCGTCGGCCCGCCCTTCAAATCGTTTGCCGCGACAGTCATGTGCTCCGGCACGAACAGGTCTTCAGCGGCGGCATCCTTCGAGCCCGTTCCCTGCAGGCCCGAGGTAAACCAGGTGTCGATAACCTCATGGTCCGACTTGCGTACGAGGAACAGCCGCGCTTCCTTTTCCGGATGGTCGGCGTCTTCCTCGACCATGCCGCCCAGCATGTTCCAGTCGCTGGGATCAATGCCCGAGCAGAACGGCCAGCGCCCGCTCACCAGATAACCGCCATCGACGCGTTTGGCGCGGCCCGCCGGGAAGATCACCGACGCACAAATCAGCGTGTCTGCGGTCTCACCGTTCTTGCCCCAGACCTCGTCCTGCGCCTCTTTCGGCCACATACCGAGCATCCAGTGATGACTGGCCAGGTTGGATAAGTTCCAGCCGCTCGATGCGCACACACGCGAAATCACGGCGCCCGTATCCACCAGCATGCCGAGATCGAGTTCGTACCCGCCCACCCGCTTGGGCTGGAGGATGCGGAACAGACCGGCATCCTGGAACAGGCGGACGTTTTCTTCCGGCAGGCGGCGTTGCTGGTCGGCCAGATCGGTCCGTTCGGCGATGGTCGGCAACAGCGCCTCCGCGCGTTCGAGCATTTCCTCGCGCGTGACATCCGCACCGTTCTGAACTTTCGCCGCCTGGCTCATGAACTCACTCCCGGGATTCGCAACGCGAAATGCCGCTTCATTGTTGATTTATCGAATGATAAATAACAAGCGTGCCAGAACCCGGCAAGATAATTTTTCGACCGATAAATTATTGGTCTGCAGTGACCAGAATCGCCCGGAAATCGTTGACGTTGGTGCACGTCGGGCCGGTCACGACCAGATCGCCGATGGTGGAGAAAAATCCGTAAGCATTGTTGCGGACCAGATGATCTGGTGCGGACAACCCCTGCTGCGCCGCACGCGCCAGTGAATCCGGCATCACGACAACACCGGCGTTGTCCTCCACACCGTCGATCCCGTCGGTATCGCAGGCGATGGCGAAGATACCCGGCTCCCCGTCCAGTTCGGCCGTCAGTCCCAGCGCATACTCGGCGTTGCGCCCACCCCTGCCGTCACCGCGCACTGTCACCGTCGTCTCACCGCCGGAAAGAATCACCAGCGGCAGGTCATCGGCGCGATCCGCCTTGAGCCGCTTTGCGAGCCGCGCATGTTCCGCGCCCAGATCGCGCGCCTCGCCTTCCAGGTCCGCGCCGAGCGACACGACCGACAGCCCCATCTTGCCCGCGGCGGCCTCAACCGCCCCGATCATGTCCGCGGGGCGGGAGATGATCGTGTTTCGGACCCGCTGGAAGACCGGATCGTCCGGCTTGGGGGTCTCGCCGCGCGCGCTGTTCAGGAGGACAAGGATGCTGTCGGGTGCGTCGATCCCGTAGCGATCGAGAATCTCCAGCGCCTGGGCGCAGGTGGTGGGATCGGGGACCGTCGGGCCCGAGGCGATCACCGAGGGATCGTCACCGGGCACGTCCGAGATCATCAGCGTGACGACCTGCGCCGGCTGGGCATGGGCGGCGAGCCGCCCGCCCTTGATCGCCGAGATATGCTTGCGCACGCAATTCATCTGGTCGATGGGCGCGCCGCTGCGCAACAGCGCGCGGTTGATGGCGGTTTTCTCGGCCACGTCCACGCCCTCGGCGGGCAGCGACAGCAGCGCCGAGCCGCCGCCGGAGATCAGGCAGATCAGGGTGTCGTCGGGGCCCAGATCACCGACGAAATCCATCACGCGGCGTGCGGCGCGCGCGCCCGATTCGTCGGGCACGGGATGGGCTGCCTCGATGATCTCGATTCGCGCGCAATCGGCCCCGTGGCCGTACCGCGTCACCACCAGCCCCTCGATGCGCTCCAGCCATCCGGCGTCACGCGCCGCGGCCTCGACGGCCTTCGCCATGGCAGCAGACGCCTTGCCGGCACCGACCACGACAACACGCCCGCCCCCGGTAATCCGGGGCAAATGGTCCGGCACGCAGGCCATCGGATCGGCGGCGCCAAGGGCGGACGCAAACAAATCCCGCAGGACCGCGCGCGGCGAGCCCGCCGCAACATTACTCAACTCGATCTGGACCACACCGTCCTCTTGCGCACACTTTTTGGGCAGATATTATCGCCCTCGTAGCCTACCCGCGGCCAAACAAGAAATTTGAACGACCAACGCCGTACATGGGAGGCCGGCACTAGGGGAAACGCACCAGACCTGCGGAGTTTCGCAGGCCGGGCAGATTCTGTTCGCGCCGACTTCCCTAACAAAAACAATAAGACACAACACAACCTGTATATGGAGGTTAATCATGAACGGAGCCGATACGGCTTGGATTCTAACCTCGACGGCGCTGGTTCTTTTTATGACCCTGCCCGGCCTCGCATTGTTCTATGCGGGCCTGGTGCGGGCGCAGAATGTGCTGTCGGTCCTGATGAACTGTTTCGCCATCGCCGCGACGGTGTCGCTGCTCTGGTTTATTGCCGCCTATTCCATCGCCTTCGGCGACGGCAACGCCTGGTGGGGCGGATTTGGAAAGCTGTTTCTTTCGGGCGTCGGCTTCGATTCCGAAGCCGGCACGATCCCGGAAAGCCTGTTTTTCATGTTCCAGATGACCTTTGCGATCATCACCCCGGCGCTGATCGTCGGCGCGTTTGTCGAGCGCATCCACTTCGGTTTTGTGGTCGCGTTCTCGCTGATCTGGGTGCTGATCGTCTATTCACCGGTCGTGCACTGGGTCTGGGGCGGCGGCTTCCTCGCCGAGATGGGCCTGCTCGACTTCGCGGGCGGTGTCGTCGTCCATGTGACGGCGGGCGTCTCGGCACTGGTGCTGGCGATCATGCTCGGCCGGCGTCGCGGTTTCCCGAATGAAATCCAGCCGCCGCATGCACCCGGCATGACCATGATCGGTGCGTCGATGCTGTGGGTCGGCTGGTTCGGCTTCAACGCCGGCTCGGCGCTCGCCGCCGACGGCGCTGCCGGGATGGCCATGACCGTCACCCACATCTCCGCCGCCGCCGGCACCGTCGCATGGTCGGTGATGGAACTGATCCGCTACCGCAAGGCCAGCCTCGTCGGCGCCGTGACCGGCATGGTCGCGGGCCTGGCCACCATCACCCCGGCATCCGGCTCGGTCGGCCCGATCGGCGGGCTGGTGCTGGGTCTCGCCGGCGGCGTGGTCTGCTACACAATCACGCAGTTCGTGAAGCAGCGGCTGAAGATCGACGACTCCCTGGACGTGTTCGCCGTCCATGGTGTCGGCGGCGCGCTGGGCACCATCCTGGTCGCCTTCTTCGTGTCCACCTCACTGGGCGGCAACGGGTTCGCCGACGGGATGGACACGGGCAGCCAGCTGGGTGTCCAGTTGACCGGTATTGCGATCGTCGCCGTCTGGTCGGCGGTCCTGACCTTCGTCATCGCCACGGTCCTGAAGATGTTCTTCAAGTTCCGGGTCGATGAGGAAACGGAAGCCCAGGGCCTCGACCTCGCCATGCATGGCGAACGCGGCTATCACAATATGTAAACTGGAACGCGTAACCGGAAACTTGCGGGGTGACACCGGTTGTGCCGGGGTCACCCCCTACCCGATTGGACAAGACCATGAAATTCATTATCGCCATCATCAAGCCGCACAAGCTGGACGACGTGCGCGAGGCGCTCGCGGGCGTGGGCATCGAGGGCATGACGGCCAGCGAGGTCAAGGGATACGGCCGCCAGAAAGGCCAGACCGAGATCTATCGCGGTGCGGAGTACCAGGTGAACTTCATCCCGAAGGTGAAGGTCGAGGTGGCCGTTGACGACGCCGCGCTCGATGCCGCCGTTGAAGCCATCCGAGTATCGGCCAATACCGACAAGATCGGTGACGGCAAAATCTTCGTCCTCGACCTCCAGGCCGCGGTGCGTGTGCGCACCGGTGAGACGGGAGCCGCCGCGCTCTAGCTGCGCGCCATCGTGGCACGCAAGCTGCAAGGCAGGGATAAGCCAGGACGCCGGGCCCGTGTTTTCGCGGGTTCCGGTGTACCGGCCCCGGCCGGGCAGCCCAAAGGAGCGCCGCGATGCTTATATATTCACCACCCGCCACGCTGGATTCCGTTCCCGTCATCGACCTGAAGGGCGGCCCCGGCTCCGACCCTGGCACCCACCACGACATCGCCCTGCAGATTCGCGATGTGTGCCGGAACATCGGCTTCTTCTACATCTCGAATCATGGTGTCTCCGCCGACCTGGTCGCGAACCAGTTCGAATGGGCCAAGCGCTTCTTCGCCCTGCCGATGGATGAGAAGATGGCGATCCACATGCGCAAGTCCGCCACCACGGCGGGCTATGAGCCCATCGCCGAGCAACGCCTGGACAGCCAGGATCCCGATTCAGAGGCGGCTCCACCGGACCTCAAGGAAAGCTACTACTGCGGGCTCGAGGTCCCCGATGACCATCCTTCGCCCGGCGTCACGTCAGGGGTATCGGCCACAACCAGTGGCCCGCATCACTGCCCGGCTTTCGCGATCAGATGATCGCCTACCAGGCCGAGATGCGGAAGCTGAGCGACCACCTGCTCACGCTGATCGCCCAGTCCCTCGATCTCGAGAGCAACTGGTTTGCCGGCTACCACGACTGGCCGGGCGCCGTGCTGCGCATCCTGCGCTATCCGCCGCAACCCGAGATGTCCGAGTTCAACCAGATCGGCGCGGGCGCGCACACGGACTGGGGAGGCATCACGCTGCTGGCCCAGGACAATATCGGGGGACTGGAAGTGCGAAACGCCGCGGACGAATGGGTCGCGGCACCGCCCGTCCCCGACACCTTCGTCGTCAACCTGGGCGACCTGATGACCCGCTGGACGAACGGCGTCTATCGCTCGACCATGCACCGCGTCCTCAACGGCCAGTGCGAACTGGAGCGGTACTCGATCCCGTATTTCTACGCGCCGCGCTTTGACGCGATGATCGAACCCGTTCCCACCTGCGTCGGAGAGGACCAGCCGGCGGAGTTCGAGCCATGCACGACGGCTGAACACATGAACGAGATGTTCCGCCTGTCCTACGGCTACGCCGCGACGAGCGAGGGCTGACCCGCTAGAGGTCGTCGAGGCCCGACTTGCCTTCGATCAGCTTGATGGCGGCGGTCAGATTGTCCTGGCCGTATCCGGCGGCAACCGTGTCCTCAAAGGTCTGGAGCATCGCGTTGCCGATGGGCATCGGCACACCGACGCCCGCCCCGGCCTCACAGATCAGGCGCGAATCCTTGACCATCTGCTCGGTCGTGAACAGCGGCGTGAAATCGCGCGCCTTCAGCGGTTCGAGATTGTATTTGATATAGGGCGACGCGGCGGCACTGGACCCGATCACGTCTAGCATCTGCTGCCAGTCCAGTCCGCCCTTCCGGCCCAGCGTCAACGCTTCGGCCAGGACGGCGCCGGTCGTGCCGACAAGCAGGTTCACCACCAGCTTCAGGTAGCGGGCCTGCTCTGCCTCACCCAGATAGAAGTTCGTCGCGCCGATGGCGTCGAACATTGGTGCACAGGTCTTCGCAGCGTCCGGCGGGCCGGAGACCATCACCGTCAGCGTACCCGCCTCGGCCAGTGCCGTACTGCCCGAGACCGGTGCGCGCAGATAGGCGATCCCCGCCTTCTCCGCCGCCTCTGCCACCGCCATCGATGTTTCGGGCGAGACGGTGCTCATATCGACGAAGATGCTGCCCGCCCGCATGGCCGGAAAGACTCCGTCATCCCCGAAGGTGACGGCGCGCAGCACGGCGTCGTTGGGGATCATCGAAAATACGACGTCGGCGTCTGCCGCCAGATCCGCATTCGAGGCGGCGGCCTGTGCACCGGCGGCGACGACCGGCGCCATGTTTTCCGCCACCGGATCGAAGACGGACATCTGCACACCCGTCGCCAGCACGTTCCCGCTCATCGGTCCGCCCATCTTTCCCGCACCGATCCAGCCAACCGTCATGTTCGCGAGGCTCATCGCACTCTCTCCCCTCAAAAGCATTCCGGCGTCACCCGAGGATGACGCCGGCTGTATTCGTGTGTGATGTTGAACGTCAGTCCGCGCTCATGCTCGCGCGCTGGCTGTAGGCCGCCTCGGCGTCCTTCACGCTCGCGTCGTCCTTCATCACGAAATCATAGGCACCTTCATAGAAGGTCGAGCCTTGGAAGCCGTACTCCTCGGCGCGCGCCGCGTCGTCCACCTTGTTGTACGGAATTACGAGGGTTTCCTTCACCCCGAAGACCGCATCGGAATCCAGATACTGGCTGTCATTGTTGAACAGCTCCGTCTGGATCGTCTGATAGCCGTCCTTGTAGATCAGGTAGTGCAGATGCGCGGGCCGCCAGGAATGACGGCCGGTGCCGTTCAGAATCAGACCAACCGGGCCATCCGTAGGAACAGGATAATCAACCGGCTTGCGCGAGCGGAACCAGTACTTGCCGTCCGCGCCGGTACGGAACTTCCCGCGATAGGCATAGTCGTTATACTCCTTCGGCTGACCCACCTGCGCCTCGTAGAACATGTTCGGTGCCGTCTGCCACAGGTCGAGCACGACCCCCTCGATCGGGTTGCCATTGGAATCCACGACCGAGCCGTGGATGAAGGCAGGCTCGCCCTCTTCGTCGTCCAGCGAGATGTCGAAGCCCATGTCGCGCGCGGGCGCTCCTTCGCGATAAAACGGCCCGAGCAGGCTCGATTCCGTCGCGCCGACGCGCACCCGGTCGCCGAGAATCTCGACCAATGCTGTCATGCCGAGCACGTCGCCCAGAAGCACGCCTTCTTCACGCTTGTCGTCAGAAATCTGGCCAACCTTCTGGATGAAGCGCGCGCCGTACAGCAGTTCGTCAGGCGTCAGGTTCACCTCACGGATGAAATCATGGGCGTGGCGGATCAGCGCCTCCATGATCTCGCGCAGGCGCGGATCGGTGTCGTCGGCGATCTTGTCGAGTACCGCACCGGTGACATTGGCTTCCGTCAAATCTCTCATCAGGTCTCTCCTCATGGCCGCCGCGCGACCGTATTCATTCTCGCCAGAATGCGCTGAAACACGCACGTTTCGCAACCGCGCCCCGCCCGCACTGCGCACATGCGAATACATCTCGACAGACCGTGTCAGAATGTCTATGTCCGCGCATCGAACAAGCGTTCGTATTTCGCCCACTTTAAAATCAGATGGAAAGCGAGGAAATGGCCTATGGCCCGGCGCGACGGAAACCCTGAATTTGTCCAGTCTCTGGAGCGCGGCCTCGCCGTGATCAGCGCCTTCGGCCCGGACGCGCCCGAGATGACCATCAGCGAAGTGGCCGAGGCAACCGGCACAACACGCGCCACAGCGCGGCGGTTCCTGCTGACCCTGGAACAACTCGGTCATGTGCGCAGCGACGGGCGCAAGTTCTCACTTACCCCGGACGTACTCAGCCTGGGTTACGCCTATCTGTCCTCACTTGAATGGTGGCAGATCGCACAGCCGCCAATGGAAGACGTGGTGCGCGAATTGCAGGAATCCTGTTCCGCCGCCGTCCTGAGCGGCAAGGAAGTCATCTACGTCCAGCGCGTCACCGCGGCGACACGGATCATGTCGATCAATCTTGGTATCGGCACCCGCCTGCCTGCCGAAGCAACATCCCTCGGACGCGTACTTCTGTCCCACAAGTCGCCGGAAGTGCTTGACCGCTACCTCTCCGAGATCACGCCGAAGGCCTACACAGACCGCACCAAACTGGACCCGAAGGAGGTCCGCGAGGCCATCGAGACGGCACGTCTGAAGGGCTATGCCCTCGTGGACCAGGAGCTGGAGACAGGCCTTCGCTCGCTCGCGGTGCCCATTTATGACCGGACCGGACGCATTCTGGCTGCGCTCAATGTCGGCACCCATGCCGCGCGCACTCGTCTGGACGAGATGACCTCGCGCTTTCTCCCGGTGATCCTGGAGGCCTCGCGGAAGATCACGGCGCAGCTTCCGCGCCAATGAAAAAACGGCGGCGCACAAGGCGCCGCCGTAATCATGCTCCGCTCATGCGGCAACTAGAGGATCGAGCAGACCTCGTCGAAGTCGTAACGGTGCAGGCGCGGCCCCTTGATGCCGTCCATATGGCCGTAGCCGATGTTGCAGACGAAGTTCGCCTTGACCGGCGTGCCCTTGAAAAACTCCTCGGTCGCCGCCGCGGCGTCGAAGCCGCCCATAGCGCCCGCATCGAGACCGACGGCGCGCACGGCAAGGATGAAGTACGCCCCCTGCAGCGTCGCCTGCTGGAAGCTGAAACGCTCCGCCAGGGCCTCATTGTCCTTGAAGCGGTCCGCCATCTCCGGGCGGATCGGATAGTTGATCGGGAAATCCCGCCAGAACGTGTTGTCGTAGCCGAGAACCGCAACGACCGGCGCCTTCATCGTCTTCTCACGGTTCGGTTCGTTCAGGGCCGGCATCAGCCGTTCCTTGGCCTCGGTCGAACGCAGGAAGACGATGCGCTGCGGCTGCGTGTTCGCGCTGGTCGGGCCGAACTTCACCATCTCGTAGATTTCACGAAGCTGGTCGTCGGTAACGTCCTTGTCCTGCCACCAGTTGTGGTTGCGCGCTTCGCGGAACAACAGGTCGCGCGAGTTGTCATCGAGACTGGAAATACGTTTGCGATAATCCTCGATCCGCTGACGTGCCGCGGCGAGTGCTGCTTCTTCTGACATGTTACCTCCGGGGTTCGGGCCCATCGTCCCCGGACCGGGGCGCGGACGCTGAAAATCGAATGCGCCCTAAATGTGCACCTGCCCGGAAAAAGTCAATTCGCACCGCCGCACCGGTTCGCAGGACGAACCGCGCACGCGGCGTTGAGCGGGCGCGGCGAATGCACTATTCAGGCCCTTCACAACACGTCCGGTCGGCCCTTTCATGCCGGCCCATGGAGAAACGTCATGGCCGAATCCAAAGGCGCGCTGTCCGGCGTCACCGTCCTCGATCTGACCCGCGTTCTGGCGGGCCCCTATTGCACGCAGATGCTCGGCGATCTGGGCGCCGACGTCATCAAGATCGAGCGCCCGGGCGCGGGTGACGACACCCGCCGCTTCGCCCCGCCCTTCATGTCCGGCCCCGACGGCGAGGACACCAGCGAGAGCGCCTACTTCATGAGCGCCAACCGCAACAAGCGCTCGGTCGAGGTGGACCTGAGCAGCGAGACAGGCCAGGGCATCGTGCGCGAAATCGCGAAGAAGGCCGATGTACTGGTGGAGAATTTCAAGACCGGCAACCTCGCCAAGTATGGCCTGGGCTATGACGACCTGAAGGATATCAATCCGAAGCTGGTCTATTGCTCGGTCACCGGTTTCGGCCAGACAGGCCCCTACGCCTCGCGTCCCGGTTACGATTTCCTGATACAGGGCATGGGCGGAATCATGTCGCTGACAGGTGAACCCGACGGTGAACCGCAGAAGGTCGGTGTGCCGATCGCCGACATCATGTCGGGCATGTTCGCCGCAGTCGCCGTCAACGGTGCATTGCGTTACGCGGCTGTCACAGGACAGGGCCAGTACATCGACATCGGCATGCTGGACACCCAGGTTGCGTGGCTGGTGAATCAGGGCATGAACTTCCTGCACTCCGGCCAGGCCGAACGGCTGGGCAACGCCCATCCCAACATCGTTCCCTATCAGGTGTTCGAAACGGCGGACGGCCATATCGTCGTGGCCGTGGGCAACGACAACCAGTTCAAGGTCTTCGCAAAGATCCTGGGAGAGCCGGACCTGCCCGACAATCCGACCTTCGCCACCAACGCCGCACGCGTCGGCAACCGCACAGAGGTGGTCGCCCATATCCAGGCGATCATGAAGGCAAAACCGTCCGCCGAATGGCTGGCCGAACTGGAAGCCAACAAGATCGGCTGCGGGCCGATCAACACGCTGGACCAGGTGTTCGAGGACCCGCATGTGAAAGCGCGCGAGATGGTGGTGAACGTCCCCCATCCCCTCGCCGGACCGAACGGCGCGGCACTGATCGCGAGCCCGCTGAAGCTGTCGGGAACGCCGGTGGAGTACCGCTACCACCCGCCGCTGCTGGGTCAGCACACCGACGAAGTGCTGCGTGAGGTGCTCGGCTACGACGACACGAAGATCGCGGAGCTACGCAGCGCCGGCGCGATTGGCTGACGGCACCACACCGCCCTGCGCGGTCAGGTGCTCGACGATCTCCCGTGCGATCTCCTGCAGGCGCGCACCAAGGCGCGGTATGCGTGCATCGTCGAGACGCGCACGCGGACCGGTGATCGAGATGGCGCAGGCCGCGCGCCCGTGCGGATTGATCAGAGGTGCCGCGACCGAGCGGATGCCGGGTGAGCGCTCCTCGTAATTGACCGCGTAGCCACGTTTACGGACATCGGCCAGTTCGCGCATCAGTGTCTTCTGATCGGTGATGGTCGATCCTGTGTAGGACGCGAGGCGCGTCGCCTTGTAGCTGGCGTTGACCTCCTCCGGTGTGCGCGACGACAGCAGCGCCTTGCCCAGGCTGGTGGCATGGGCATCGAAGTACCCACCGATCTGCACATCGCTGCGATGGGCCTGCGCCGTCACGACCCGGTCCGCCACGAAGGCCTGAATGCCTTCCAGAAAGCCGAGATTGACCGTCTCGTCCACTTCGTGGGCCAACTTCACCAGAAAAGGATGGGCGTGGTGCGTAATCCGCGCGACCATGCTCGTGCGGTGCCCGAAGACATGCATCGAGTATCCGATCCAGTAGCGCCGGTCGGCGGCCTTATAGGCGTAGCCCAGCTGACACAGCACCTCCAGCAGCCGGTGCGCCGTCGCGCGGTGCAACTTTGTCGCGCGCGCGACGTCCGAGACCGAACGGCCGGTGGTGCTTTCGCCAAGGAACTCGAGAATCGCGAAGCCGCGCTCGAGGGACTGGTTCTTGTATGCGGTCATCCGTGTCGGCCCGATTGGTCTCTACAAGTGAGACGGCCGCAACCTAAGTGAAAACTCAGCGGGAAGGCAATATCACCGCTTCGCCCGTCTCCGCCGACAAATCGGCGGCCATGGTGACGTCCATGACCAGCCTGGCCTCGCGCGCGTTCGCCAATACCGGCCGGCCCAGCGCGACAGCCTCGATGAAATGAATGGTCTCATCGACCATCGCCCCGGCGAAGACATGGTCCACCTGCTCACCCGGCATAGACGACAGCGGATAGCGGATGCCGTGTTCGGTCGTGTTGGTGGAGATATCGCGGTGGGTATCGTCCACGGTCAGCGCGCCCTCGGTTCCGATCACCTCGATCCAACTCTGGGCGTATTGCGGATAGCCCAGCGGCAGCAGCCAGCCCGATCCGGCGGCAATCGTGGTCCCGTCGTCCATGGTGACCATGATCCACTGGTGATCCGGCGTCTCACTGACTTGCGTGAACAGCTTTCCAGCTTGCTGTGAATACACTTTCACCGGCAGGCGCGGCTGCAGGCACCACAAAAGGAAATCGATCGAATGGGTGCCGCCCATGGCCGCGGGTGACAGCTTTGAACGCCCTCGAATCTTCGCACCGATCTCACGTGTGATATTCCGGCTGACAAGGCAGGTCACCGGCTCACCGATACGGCCTGCCTTTATCGATTCGTTGACGTAGGCGTATTTGGGATCGAAGCGCCGGGTGTAACCGACCGCGATTTTCAGGCCCGCCGCCTCCGAAATCGCGATGGCCTCATCGGTTTCTTCCGGACCCGGTGCTATGGGCTTTTCGACCAGCACATGCTTGCCCGCCTCCAGCGCCGCACGGACAATCGGGTAGCGCTCGGATTCCGGCGTGGATGCAATGACGACGGCATCCACCCCAGGGCTTGAAACGATCTCCCGCCAATCGGCGGTGACATGGTGGGCTCCGGTCTCGGCGGCGATCTCCGCCGCGCGGTCCGGATTGATTTCGGCGATCTGCAACTCGGCGACCAATGCGTGCTGCGCGCACGCATTCGCGCGGATACCACCGACCCAGCCGGCGCCAATGACCCCGATTCCGATTTCACCCATGAGCGGTCTAGCGCACCGTCTTCAGGACTTCGGCCGCCAGCGCGCGTATCTCCTCCGCCGCAGGATGTGACGCACGCATCTCCACCGGCGAGCCACCGATCATGAAGCCCTCGGAAAACGCCACACGGTTACCAAGGCGGGTTGTAGCAAGAGGTGCCTGGAATTCGCGAATTGCCGCCACCATTTCCTCGGTCAGCCGGGCGCGCGCTGGCACACGGTTCAACACCATCAGCGCCCCGACCCGTTCCTTCAGGGCCGCCTCGAGTGTCGCCTCTGTGGCCCACAGGTCCGCGGGGCTGGGCTGCACCGGCACTACGACCAGCGTGGCATTCTCGATGGCGTTGCGCAGTTCCAGGTCAGCGTGGGGTGGCGTGTCGATCACCACAATATCGTGGTCGCGGGCCAGCGAGCGGGCCTCTCGCTTGGCGCCCCAGCCGCTCGCCGTGCGGAAGGTCAGGCCGGTGCGGTCCTCGCCCAGGCGTTCCTCACGGCGTTCGAACCATTCCCCCAGGCTGCCCTGGGGATCCACGTCGAGAACCGCAACCGAATGCTTGCCGTCGAGCGCCCAGGCCACCGCGAGGTTCGCCGCCAGGGTTGTTTTCCCGGAGCCGCCCTTCTGCTGGGCCACTGTCATGATCCGTCCGCTCATCGATCCATCCTCCGTGATGCCGGACTGCCAACTGTCCTGTCACGATACACGACCGGGGCGCCGCCGCGAGACCCGCAATCACTGCGGGGCCTGACATATCCACAAAAAAAGAACCGCCCCGGAAGCCCGGGGCGGTTCCATTCAAATGATGTTGTCCGGCGGTTATTCGGCCGCCATCGAGACCTTCTGACCGACCGGCTCAAATTCCGGGGTCTCCAGTTCGGGCAGGACCTTGTCCATGAACAACTGGAGCTCTTCCATCATGTCGTCCTTCGGCTGCTGGGCCCAGTGCCAGATCAGCGTGATGTACTCGCACGGGACCTGGTCGTAGATGTGCTTCCAGGCCTTGATGGACTCGTCGACGGTACCGCCGATGAAGATATCGGAGTCCTTCATGCCCTGGATCAGCTCATTCTCATTGCCCTGCGGGAACTGCGGGAAGAACGGACCGTAGAAGTTCTTGTAGATGTCGAGGTCGTAGTCACGCAGCTTGCGGTCGAAGTCCTCGGACGTCTTGGTGATGTGCGGCCAGCGCACGATGTTCTGGTTCTGGCCGAGCTGCACCGAGAACCCGGCTTCATTGGCGACCTTGGTGTAGTAGTGCGAAAGCTCGACAACACCCTTGGTCGGCATGAAGTAGGTCGGAATGAATGCGTTGCGGGCGCAGAAGTCGATCGACGCCTGGCTCTTGGACGCTGCGACGAAGACCGGCGGATGCGGCTTCTGGTAAGGCTTCGGCACCACGCACACACGCTGCACGCTGCCGTCCTCACCGATCTCGCCTTCGGCGCCGGCTTCCTTGGCGATCTTCCAGGCCGGATAGCCCTCAACGCCTGTCTCGTAAGGATACGGCGCTTCGTAGAACTCACCCTTCACGCGCACGCTTTCCTGCGTCCACGCGTCGATGACCATCTGTACGCGCTCTTCGAAGATCTGGCGGTTGCGGTCGTCGGCGGCGCTGCCGTCGGAGACGGTTGCCGGGGATTCGGTGAACTGGCCCATGACGTTGGCCCAGCGCGACTGGTAACCGCGTGCGAAGCCCACGAAGAACTTGCCTTTGGTCAGGTGGTCGATAATCGCTGTCTCTTCAGCGACACGCAGCGGATCGTGCGTGGCCGCGACATAGCCAAGCGCGCCCACATGGGCATTCTTCACATGGCTGGCCCAGTAGGCATTCAGCACACCCGGGTTCGGGCCGACTTCATAGCCTTCCGAGTGGAAGTGATGCTCGATGGTGCCGAGGCCCCATACGCCCATCGCGTCCGCTTCCTTCACCACTTCCGTCCATTCGTGGACGATGCGGTGATACATGTCGTTGTCGTTGCCGAGCGGACGCTTGGCGATCCGGTCCTCTTCGCTGTCCGCGGGGAACATCGGGTAAAGCTGGACGATGACTTTCGGTTTGGCCATTGCTGGCTCCTTTTGGTCTAGGCGTAATTCGTTGGCGTTAAACATAAAGACCGTTAGGCATACCGACAAATACCAAGCTACAATGCTGGATATCAGAATTCCCTATACCCAGGCATGACCCAATGGACCTGAAACAAATCAGAACCTTCGTCGCCGTGTACGAAGAAGGAAGCATCAACGCTGCCGCGGACCGCCTGAATGCCGCGCAGCCCAGCCTGAGCCTGCAGATCAAGAATCTGGAGCAGTCACTTGGAGTGACCCTGTTTGAACGCCATGCCCGGGGTGTGCGCCCCACGCCCGCCGGTGATCGCTTTTATGAGGACTCGCGCCGTATCCTCGGCGATGTCCAGCACGCTACCCAGAACATGCACGAATATGCGCGCGGGATTTCGGGCGCGCTTGATATCGGCCTGATCCCGACGGTCACGAAGGGCGTGCTCGCCGAACTCCTGCCGGATTTCACCGAAAGCTTCCCGAACGTCGATATCCGTGTGGTCGAGACCTTCAGCGGAACCCTTACCGACTGGGTCGTATCCGGCGAACTGGATTTCGCCGTTGTGACGGAACCACCGCAGCACGACGGGCTTGAGATGCGGGTGCTGTCATCTGAACCCCTCGCCATGATCTCCGGAAAGAAGACGGGTCTCACACATCTCGATCCTGTCCGGCTCCAGAGCCTCCCGCCGATCAAGCTGGTCATGCCGTCATCCCATCACAGCCTGCGCACCCTGCTGGAACGATATATCAGCATGGGCAATATCCAGGTGGCCCGTGTCATCGAGATCGACGGGCTGTTCGGGACCCTGGAGTTCATCCGCAACTCCGACTTTTCCGGCATTTTCCCTGTTACGACCATCGTCAGGGACCTCGACAGCCGCAGTCTGGTCGTGAGCCCCCTTCTCGGCCGGCAAACTCCTTTCGACTACTACCTGATCCACCAGACACAACGCCCGCTGTCGCGCGCTGCGCGGGAACTGGTTGTCCGGCTGGAGGAAGCGCTTCGGCATACGGCGGCCGCATGGGGGGCAGTCATCGCCGGCGCACCTGATGTCGCAGCCTGATTATCGATACTACGCAACTCGATAACCTGGCCTTATAGTCCAGCGATGGACCTCCGCCAGCTGGAACAATTTATCGCCGTATACGAAGAAGGCAGCTTTTCGCGAGCCGCCCGGCGGCAGAACTGCACCCAGCCTGGCCTTTCCGTGCAGATCCGCAACCTTGAGGACGAGTTCGGAGTTCCCCTGTTCACACGCAGCCGACGCGGCGTGGAACCCACCGTCGCCGGAAAGCGCCTGTATACGCGCAGCCTCTCCATCCTGAATGCCGTCGCTGAAACCGGCCACGCGCTGCGCGGCCTTTCGAGCGACGTGACCGGCGCGCTGACCGTGGGAACCGTGCCATCCGTCTCTCGCAGCGCGCTTCCGGCTGCGCTCTCACGGTTTGTCGAAGCTCACCCGAATGTCGACATGACGCTGGACGAGGCCTATGGCGGCACGTTGACCGAACGGGTTGCGGCAGGCGAGCTGGATTTCGCGGTTGTGACAAGCGCCGTGAGCCATGAAGGCATCGAAGCCACGCTGCTGGCGCAGCACGAAATGGCGCTCGTGTCCGGGCCCGGTTCCGACCTGAAGCCGCTGGCGCCCGTCCGGCTCAAGGACCTGCCACCCTTGCGCGTCGTCCTGCCAACACGGCGGCATGCCATCCGGTCGATTATCGACACCCACCTCGCCCGCGCCGAACTGGAAATCACAGCCAGCATCGAATCCGATGGCCTGAACACCACGCTGGAATATATCCGCCACTCAGGCTGGTCGACCCTGACAGCCGTCGCATCGGTAATCGATGAAGCCTCCACGGGGGCGCTAGTGATCAACCCGATCATCAGTCCGCAGGCCGAGCTGGAATACTATCTGGTCCGCCAGGTTCGCACGCCATTGACCGGTGCAGCGGAACGGTTCATCCAGCTTTTGCGCGAAGAACTGGCCGCCATCATGACGCGCTGGAAAACACTTTCCCACGGCCCTGCGGACGCGTAAAAAATCAAATAATTCTGATTCTTAGGGGGAATTCTTCATGTCAAATCTTGCTGAGGGAACGCGCGTCATCGTGACCGCCGGGGGCTCCGGAATCGGCCGCGCCATCGTGGACCGTTTCGCGGCGGCAGGCGCGTTCGTGCACACCTGCGATGTGCAGCAGGATATGCTCGACAAGGTGATTCACAGCCACGACCGGGTGTCCGGCACACTCGCCGATGTGGGCAAGCCTGCGGATGTGGAGAAACTGGTCGCGGATGCCGTCGAGCTCATGGGCGGCGTGAACGTTCTGGTCAACAACGCGGGGATCGGCGGGCCGCGCGGCGCGCTGGAGGATATCTCCTACGAGGACTGGGACCGCACCATCAATGTGAACCTGAACGGCATGTTCTACTGCATCAAGAACGTGGCCCCGCACATGAAGGCCCAGAAGTCGGGCTGCATCGTCAATATCTCCACCGCCTCGGCCAAGGTGGCGCTGCCCATGCGCTCGCCCTATGTCGCGTCCAAGGTGGGCGTGCTGGGCCTCACCCACACGGTGGCGCGCGAGTACGGCCCGTTCGGTATCAGGTGCAACGCCATCCTGCCGGGCCTGATCGACAATGAGCGCGGGCGCAGCATCGTCGCCAACCAGGCCAGGGAACTGGGCATTTCCGTCGAGGAGCGCGAGGCGGCGTTCATGGAGTTCATTTCACTGAAATGCTGGATCGATCCCACGGAAGTGGGCGATCTGGCGGTGTTCCTCGCTTCTCACGCCGGCCGGCATATCACCGGCCAGAACATCGGCATGGACGGCAACGTCGAGTGGGAAATCTAGGACGAAGGCGGCAGCCGCTTAGATGCTGGATCTGAGTACGTTTCAGATCGTCTTCGCGTTCGCGACGATGGTTCTCGGTGGCCTTGTGAAGGGCACCATCGGGCTGGGCATGAAGATCGTGGCGCTCGGGCTGCTCGCGACGGTCATGCCCCTGCCCTCGGCCATTGCCGTCATTATCGTGCCGGGCCTTGCCTCAAACGCCTGGCAAACCTTCAGCGGCCCGCCCCAGCGCGACACGCTCGGCCGGTTGTGGCCCTTCTTCCTGATGTTTTGTATCGGCATCTGGTTCGGCACGGAAATCCTCGTCGCCGGCAACCCGCGCCTGATCACCGCGACCCTTGGGGCCGTTCTGGTGATCTACGCTCTTTACGCCCTGGCAGCCCCGCGCCTTCCCAACCCCGGACGCCACGAAGTCTGGCTGTCACCCGTGGTCGGCAGCATCAATGGCGTGCTGGCCGGCATGACAGGCTCCGACGCCGTGCCGGGCGTGCCCTACATGCAGTGCCTCCGGCTCAATCGCGACAAGCTGGTGCAGGCCATGGGCCTGCTGTTCCTGCTCGGCTCGGGCGTGATCGCCATCGCCTTCATCGTCCAGGGGCTGCTGACCCGGGAACTGGCAATTGCCTCGACCGCAGCGACCATCCCGACACTTCTGGGATACTGGCTGGGCGAGAAACTTCGCCACCGGATATCCGAGGAACGCTTCCGCCAGCTCATGCTGGTCGCGCTCCTCGTTCTCGGCCTCTACATCGTGATTTCGAAGCTGGTCTGACCCGGCTCAGCCGCCGCCCCGCGCCGGCGGGAACAGCAGTGCGGGGTCGATGCCATCGACATCGGGACAGCCGAGCATGGCCATGGTGTAGGACACCTCGTCGCGCAGGATCTCCACGGCCCGCTGCACGCCTTCCCGGCCGCCTGCCGACACCCCGTAGAGGAAGGCCCGGCCCAGGAAACAGAAATCGGCCCCGAGCGCGACAGCCTTCACCACATCCGAGCCCCGGCGCATACCGCCATCGAGGAACAGGGCGTTGTCGGGAGCGATCGCCGCGCGTGCGGGCGCCAGGCAGTCCACGATGGCCGGAACGATGTTCAGCTTGTTACCTCCGTGGTTCGAGAGCGACACGCCGTCAGCGCCGACCGCATAGGCCTTCGCGATATCCGCGGGCTCCATCAGTCCCTTGAGGACCAGCTTGCCCTTCCAGACCTCGCGGATGCGCTCCATGTCGTCCCAGACCAGGTTGGGCGGCCAGACACTGGCGAAATACTTCGCGATCTCCTTGGGCGAACTGCCCGGAGGCACATAGGGCATCCAGCTTTCCATCTTCGGCATGCCGCCGCTGGCCAGGAACGTCGCCAGCCAGGCCGGATGCATTGCAAGGTCGCCGAAGATCGACGGAAGCTTCTGCCAGTTGATCCCGCCGATCGGCGTCACGCCCGAGCGCTGGGGCACTTCGCTCTTGTTCTGGATCGGGTAGTCGACCGACACGACCAGCACGTCACAGCCGGCATCCGCCGCCTGTCGGATCATGCGCTTGGTTAGTTCGAAATCACGCGACGCATAGAGCTGGAACCAGACATGCTCAGGCGCGATCCGGGCAACGGTGTCGATGGAGTCCGTGGACACGCCCGACAGCATGAAGGGGATGTTCGCCTCCCGCGCAACCTCGGCGAGGAACCGGTCGGCACCGGGCCGGAAAATGCCCAGCCCGCCCACGGCGGATATCCCGAACGGCAGCGCATATGTCCTGCCGAAGATCGTCCGCGCCGTGTCCGGCGGGACAACCTTGACCAGCGCGCGCGCGAGCATCGTGTACTTGTCAAAGGCCGCGACGTTGCGGTTCACGCTGCCACCGTCGGCATGGCCGCGCTCGGCATAATCGAACAGGAAAGACGGCAGGCGCCGGCCCGCCATCTTTCGCAGATCCTCGATGTTCAGCGCCTGTGAGACCTTCGCCATGGTCCCTGTCTAACACACTGTTTCAGGGCGCCGAACAGGCGGCGTCACGACGCCTTCTTTTCCGCATAGGCGAAGTTTCGGGCCGCATAGCCGGCGTGGAATTCCCCGAAGGTGACCGGCGGATGCTTGGCCGGGTTGTCCTCACTGACACAGGTCGGGACGCATTCCATCACCGCATCCACGTTCGGGTAGAAGAAGAGGATGTTGGAGTACCGGTCCTCCTTGAGCGACGGCAGGACGCGGTGCGGCGTGGCGATGTACTCGTCATTCGTCCAGTAGCGCAGCGTATCGCCCGTGTTCACGAGGATGCCGCCCGGCACCTGCGGCTGGTCGATCCAGCGGCCGTCCTTGGTGAGGATCTGCAGCCCCGGCCCCGTGGCCGGCGGGATCATCGACATGAAGGACAGGTCGGTGTGTCCAGGAAGGCCGATCACCTCGTCCCCATCAGGCATTACAGGGTAATACGCCACGCGCATCATGGAACTGGAGCGGTGGAAAGCCTGGTCGAAATACCCCGGCTCCAGGTCGAGCGAGACGGCCAGCGGATGCAGCAACTTCCTGGCCAGCGCCTCGAAGGCGACGAGGAAGGCCATCAGGTTCGGATGTACATCTGCGGGCGCCGTGTCGAGCCACTGGTTGTGGCCGCGAAAGCGCTTGTTCTTGCCGTAGTCCGGATCGTCCGGCGTCAGGTCGAAGGTGAACTTGAAGCCTTCCGAGCTGTAGGCCTTTTTTGCGTTCTCGAAACTGTCGCCATGAACCGCGATGCCGCCACCCTGCCAGCCGCACTGGTGCTCGTTCATCTGCACCCTGGCCTTCTCCGAGGCAGGCATGCCGTGGAATTTCTTCGACGCGTCCATCGCGCCGTCCACGATGTCCTGGGACATGCCGTGGTTCACAATGAAGTAAAAACCGATCTCCGTGCTGGCCCGGTGAATCTGGGCCGCGACGTTCTCCAGCGCGCCCGGCGTGCCCGCCAGGAACGGCCCCACATCGATGATCGGGATTTCCTCAAACTCCGCATGGGACACGAGACCGGCGATGCTTTCCGCCGAAGCCTGGGTAGATGTGAGCTTGGTCATGGGTTTCCTCCGGGCGCGTTTGTCTGTTGCACCTACTATTACCGAAAACTGGACGTACGTACAGTCAGTTTTTCTGGCCGTGACTCCCCTGACCGTGTCATAGTGGCAGTGTTTCTGGTGAGGTTTTCCATATGGCTCAGGCCGCCGTCCGAAAAGAAAGACGCACCGCATCCGACAAGCGCATCCGCATACTCGACGGGGCCGAGGAGCTCTTCTCCGAGAAGGATTTCGACGGAACCAATGTCCGCGAGATCGCGGCGATGGCCGACGTGCCGCTCAGCCTCGTCAGCTACTACTTCCCAACGAAGATGGAGCTGTTCGATGCGGTAATTGAAAGGCGGGCCGACGAAATTTCCGGCGACCGCCTGGCCGCGCTGAAGGATGCAAAATCGCGCAAGGGTTCGGATCTGGATATCCGCGATATCCTGGATGCCTATGCGGCGCCCTTCTTCCGGCGAAGTGCGCACCGAAACCCCGGCTGGCGGAACTATTGCCAGCTCATCGCGCGGGTCGGCACGTCGCGGCGGTGGCAGCCCGTCGTCGGCAAGTACTATGACGCCACCAGCGAAGTTTTCACGGACGAGATCGAGCGCCTTTACCCGGATACGGCGCCGGACGTGCTGCACCGGGGGTTTTATCTGGTGATCGGCGCCATGCTGCTGATGTGCGCCGATACCGGCCGCCTCGCCGTCATGTCGGGCGACCGGTACCGCGAAATTCGCCCCGAGCAGCTCATCGCCGAGTTCGACACCTTCGTGGCCAGTGGTTTCCACACACTGGCCACGCCGGGCTGATTTTTCCGGCTAGCTGGCGACGAACAGTCCCGCCGCGAAGCCTTCATCGACAACGAAATTCGCGCCGTAGATTGCCTTGCCGGTCTTCGGCGAGGCCAGGAACAGCGCCGTGTTGGCAATGTCGGTGGCTTCCGAATAGGTGCGGCCCGACGGGGTGAGCATTTCCATGAAATCCAGCACCGGTTTCAGTTCCGGATCGGTGCGGATGTCCTCGTTCATCGGTGTGGCTGTGTTGCCCGGCGATATCGAGTTTACATGGATGCCGCTGCGCGACAATTCGACGGCCAGTGCCCGGGTCATCATGATGATCCCCGCCTTGGTCGCGCAGTAGATCGGATAGGCCGGAATGGCGGTCACGCCCGCCACCGACGCAAGATTGATGATGTTGCCTTGCTTGCGCGCCTTCATGTGCGGCACCACAGCGTTGGTGACGTTCCAGTTGCCCTTAAGGTTGATATCGACCATGCGGTTCATGTCCGTGGTCTTCGTCTCGCCCGCCGGGGTCGGGTAGAACACGCCCGCCGCGTTCACCAGGATGTCGATCTTCTTGAAGTCCTTCACCACCTTCTCGACGAGCTTGTTCACCTCGGCGGGCTTGGTGACGTCGGCAGCGTAGCCCTTCGACTTGCGCTTGATCTCCTTGGCGACCTTGTTGGCCTTGCGGACGTTCGAGCTCGCCACGACGGCACAGGTCGCGCCCTCGGATGCAAACAGCCGGGCGATTTCCTCGCCGATGCCCTGCGAGCCGCCGGTGATCAGCGCCACCTTGTTCCTGAGTTGCATGGTGTCTCTCCGTGATATGCCGTTTGGGTGTTGGGTCAGTATCCGGCCGACAGGCCTTCATCCATGAGCAGCAGCGCGCCGTGGGCGGCGCTGGCGTCCTGCGAACACAGGAACAGCACCCCACCCGCCATCTCGTAGGCGTCGGCGAACGGCCGGGTGCTGAGGGTCTTCTGCTTGATGGTCTCGTAGATCTCCGCGTATTCGGGCTCCGTGCGGACATTCTCGTTCATGGGCGTCGCCGTGTTTCCGGGCGCCAGGCAGTTCACATTGATGTTGTGGGGCGCCAGCGCCGCCGCAAACGAGCGGGTCATGTTGATGACGCCCGCCTTAACCGCCGAATAGACGATGTAGTTGCTGCGTCCGGCGACGCCTGCGCCCGAGCCCAGATTCACGATCTTGCCGCTGCCCGCCGCGATCATGTGCGGCGCGACGGCGTTGCACATGAAGAAGCAACCCTTGAGGTTGATGTCGGCCATGCGGTCGTACATTTCCTCGTCCGTCTCACCGATGCGTGTCGGGTAGAACACCCCCGCTCCGTTCACCAGGACGTCGATCCGCCCGAACGCGTCCATTACGTCGGCGACCAGTGTGTCGATCTGGGCAACATCGCTCACGTCACATGCGAAACCGCGCGCGCCGTTGCCGCAGCGTTCCACGACAGCCGCCGCGCGCTCCACCGACGAGCCGGAGACCACGGCAACCTGCGCGCCTTCTTCCGCGAAGCGCGCGCAGACTTCCGCACCGATCCCCGATGAGCCTCCGGTGACCAGCGCCACCTTGTCCTTGAACCGCATATCTTTCCCCTAGACTGATGCGTACATGGCTTCGATCAGCGGCCCGGCGAACGGGCCGGTATCCGCGATCGGGGCCATCCGGTTGCCGCAATAGCTGAAGCCGATCCGGCGCTCCGGGTCGCCGAACCCGATGGCCCCGCCGATGCCCGTATGGCCGAAATTGTCCCGGTATCCGCCGAACGGGAACGGCGGGCAGGACAGCATGAACCCGCAGCCGAACCGGAACGGCCGGTTGGTCATACGGTCCAGATCGTCCCAGTGTTCGCTGGTCGCATCCGCGATCAGGCCTTCCGACAGGAGCCGCCAGCCGTCGATGAGCCCATCATTTGCCATGCCGCCATACAGCCGCGCGATGGCCCGCGCGTTGCCATGTCCGTTGGCGGAGGCGAACAGACCGCGGACCCAGTTATCCGAGTTGAAGTCTTCGCTTCTGGGCAGCGGGTTCCAGGCGCGGGTGAGCGGTGACTCCGCTTCCCCCTTGATTCCATCGCGCGACGGCGTGCCCGGTGTCTCGACGAACTCGGCGCGCCGCGCCGCCTCCTCATCGTTGAGGCCAATATGAAAATCGATGCCGAACGGGTCGGCCACGTCCTCCCGCCAGACCCGGCCCACATCGCGCCCATCGGCATGACGGACGAGCGCGTTGATCAGCGGACCATAGGTGAAGGAATGATATGCGCCGCCGGTGCCCGGTACCCATTCGGGCGTGGCGGCCTCAAGCGCCTGCTCGACCGCCAGCCCGTCCCACAGGGATGCAGCCGGCGCAGCATCTGCATAGATCACACCCGATTGATGCGAGATCAGCGTGCGCACGTTCATGTCTTCCTTGCCGCCGCCCGTGAAACCAGGCCAGTAGCGCGAGACCTTGGCTTCCAGGCTCACGATGCCCCGGTCGATCAGGGTGAGCAGCGCGATCGCCGCGCAGGACTTGGAGACCGACATCATGCAGGTGATCGTGTCGCGCTCCCATGGCTGCGTCCGCGCCGCGTCCCGGTAGCCACCCCACAAATCCACGACGGTCTCGCCATCGATCACGACCGACACGCAGGCGCCTACTTCGTCTCCGCAGACCGGGTCACCCTCATTCATATTGCGACGGAAGGCATCTTCCACCGCCGAGAACTTCGGATCGCACGTGCCGCTGACCGGAATCTCCGCCATCGTCCTACCCCGCTTCTTGCCTGAGCCGGGCGGTCTCATCCGCAAGCACATGACCGTCGGGATCGACCGCGACCGCATACACCTTGCGCGCACGATCAACGGACAGGAACCCCTCGGCCACCTGCCGGGCCACACGCGTGGGGTCGCGCTCTTCAGGTGGCCCGAACCCGCCGCCCCCGCAGGAGCGCGAGACCATCAGTTCGCCCGGCTCCAGGAAGACCTGGCCGACGCGCGGCACTTCTTCCTGCGTTCCGTTCACTGTAAGTTTGTGCTGACCGGCATTCGCCGCGGCTAAGCCGCCGCGCACGCCCTTCGGGCCATTGATCGAGCCGTCGGAATTATAGATCAGCGACATCGTCCCGGCACGCGGCCCGAACACAGCAAAACCCTGCGGCGCGCCGCAGTTGCGCCCTGCTCCTTCGCTGTCGGGAACGAAGCCACGCGCATGGACGTAGATCGGCAGGCGCAGCTCATCGAGTTCGACGGAATCGAGGAAACACATCCCGGCATTGCCAACATGCCCCACCGTCCACCACGCATCCGTATGCGCACTGGCCGCGCCGTTGGTCCGGCCGAGGAATATCTGGTTCACATAGGGTTTGCCGGTCTCGGGATTGGTGCCGGAGATCACCGCCGCCGCCGGCGGGCTCGACGCCCCGCATTCGGCAAGCCCGACCTGTTCGGAAATCTTCGCCATCGAGGCCTGCACCGAGTTGGACACCCGGTCGGCAACGTTCGTTGTGGCCGCCGAACAACTCGTCGGGTGCTTCGGGATGCCGACGACGCAATTCTCACGCAGTTTCACGTTGATCCGGCGGAACGAGCCCGCGTTCTTCGGCACCGTGTGATCGATGGAATTGAACACGCCCACCATCGCCGCGGTGCGCGAACAGGCCTCCGACAGGTTGAGGCCGCAGGGCAGTGCGTCGGGGTTGTCGCGCAGATCGACCGAGACCCGACCGGCATCGGGATCGACCGTCACGCTGACGTTGATCTTCACACCTTCCTCGGGCGTGCCTGGGATCGGGTCATGGGTGCTGGAATGCCCCGCCGTTCCCGCCGGCAACAACCGGAGCGCCGCTTCCATGCGGGCTTCGGAATAGTCGAAGAAGCGGTCCGCGAAAGCATCCAGCGCATCCCAGCCCACATCCTCGCCCAGTGAGGTCAGCTCACGCTCACCGATGCGCGCCGCGCCGACCATGGCCAGGTAGTCGCCCCACCACTGATCCGGCACCCGGATACGCAAACGGCACATCCGCACAATATCCTCGATATTTGCATAGTCGCGCTGCACCCGCACCGCCGGGAAGATCAGCGCACCCTCCTCGTACACGTCGCGCGCGCGGGCGTGATAGGTGGTCGGGATCGAGTTGCCGATATCCGCCTGATGCGCCTTGGCCTCGACCGTGAAGCGATGCCGCCCCTCGCGATCCATCACCGGCACGAGGATCGTGTGATCCGCCGGGTGCGAACAGCCGTGATAGGGCGAATTGTGCAGGAAGGCGTCGCCCAGCTTCAGTTCAGGATGAAACTCCGCCATCGAGCGAGCCATGATATCCGGACCGGAGAGCACATGAATCGGCAGGCTTTCGGTCGCTGTCAGCAGCCGGTGATCGGCAGTGACGATACAGCAGGAAAAATCCCGCGCCGTGTTAAGCACGCCGGAGCGTCCGGTGCGTAGCAGCGTGTTGGCCATCTTGCGGACGATGCCGTCCAGCCGGTTGGCCAACAGGGCAAGCTGGACACCATCGGTGCCCGCATCGCCCGGCGCTGTACCGTCCGCCACCATCAGGCTGTCATGTCCGCCCGCAGCTTGTCGGTCGCGGCCCGGTCGAGCCGCCCCTCGCCATCGACCACCACGCCATAGACAGATGCCGCGCGCGCAGCACTGACATATTCTTCGCGTACGTCGTGGGCGACCATCTCCGGATCTCGATCGAGCGGGCTGCCGTAGCCACCACCGCCGCAGGATCTGGAGCCGATCCGCTCGCCGGCCACGAGGCTGACCACCGCGCAGTTCGGAAGCCCCTGATGCTCGCCGTTTCGGGTGATCTTGAACTGTCCGGCGTTGGCGCCGCCGAGGCCGCCGCGCACGCCCTTGGGCCCGTTGATGCCGCCGTCGCTGACATAGGCGACATCAAGGTTGCCAACGCGCGGCCCGAACTCCGTATAGGCCGAGCGCGCGCCGCAGAACTTGCCCGCACCCTCGGTGTCCGGCGCGAAGGCACGGGTTTTCACGTAGAGCGGCTGGCGCAGTTCATCGAGCTCGATGGAATCCTGATAGCAGAGCCCGCCATTACCGACATGGCAGATCGACTGCCAGCAATCCGCATAGGGCGCGCCCGCGCCGCCGGTCAGGCCCAGGAATACCTGGTTCACGAAGGGCTCGCCGCTATCCGGGTTGGTGCCCGAGACCACACCCACGGCGGGCGGAATGATCGCGCCGCATTCGGCAAGGCCGTAACCGTCGGCGATCTCCGCCATGGCTGCCTGGGTCGGGTTGGACACCCGGTCGGCGATATTGGTCGTCGCCACCGAACAACTCGTCGGATGTTTGGGAATGCCGCAGACCGAGTTCTCGCGCAGCAGCACATCGATGCGGCGGAACGAGCCCGCATTCTTCGGCACCGTGTGGTCGATGGAATTGAACACGCCGACCATCGCCGCCGTGCGCGCGCAGGCCTCCGAAAGGTTCAGGCCGCAGGGCTGCGCATCCATGTTGTCGCGCAGGTCCACCGTCACCTTCGCACCTTCGGGATCAATGGTGACGGAGCTGGTGATGGGGATGCCGTCCTCCGGTGTGCCGGGGATCGCGTCATGGGTCGAGGTGCGCGTCGCCGTCCCGGCTGGGAGCTGCCTGATCGCACCGACCATCCGCTCCTCGGAATAGGCGAACCAGTCCTCGTTGAAGGCTTCCAGCGTGTCCCAGCCGACCTCCTTGCCCAGCGCCAGCAGCTCGCGCTCACCGATCCGCGCCGCACCCATCATGGCCAGAAAATCACCCCACCACTGGTCTGGCACCCGGATACGCAGGCGGCACATCCGCACGATGTCCATGTTGTATTCGTAGTCTTCCTGCACCTTCACGGCCGGGAAGATCAGCGCGCCTTCCTCGTAAACGTCGCGCGCGGTGCCATGATAGGTCGTCGGGATCGAGTTACCGATATCCGCCTGGTGCGCTTTCGCCGCTACGGTGTAGCGGTGGATGCCGTCATCGTCGATGACGGGGACAAGGATAGTGTGGTCCGCCGCGTGGGAACAGCCGTGATAGGGCGAGTTGTGCAGGAACGCGTCGCCGCGTTTGAGCTCCGGGTGATATTCCTTCATGGTCGCGGCCATGATGTCCGGACCGGACAGCACATGGATCGGCAGGCTTTCGGCCACCGCCGCGAGCTGGTTGTCCGCCGTCAGGATGCAGCAGGAGAAGTCCCGCGCGATGTTGAGCACACCCGAGCGCCCCGTGCGCATCAGGGTGTTGCCCATCTTGGACGAGATCCCCTCCAGCCGGTTGGACAAGAGGGCAAGCTGCACGCCGTCGATGTTCTGCCTGGCCATCTTCGCTCTCCCTGCCGCTATGCCTTCGCCGTACCCGGCACAATGGACACGCTGCCCGACGGGCTCCGTTCCGCCGTCGCGCCCGGGTCCACCACCACAGTCGTGAACGGGGATTCGATGATCGCGGGCCCTTCAAGAACTTCGCCCGCCTTCATCGCCTCGAACCGGCGCACCGTCGCGTCAACATAGCCGTGACCCGAGAAATAAACCTTCCGAGTACCATCGACCGAAGTCTGCAACTCCCGTTCGGCCAGAGAGCCCGCCTCGCTTTCGCGCAGCCGGCATTTCACCGATGCGGTCCAGCCGACCACCTCGATCTCGGAGTCCGGATCGGCAATGGCGAAGATGTCTTCATGGGTCTTGTGGAACTCGGCGACCAACGCGCGCACATCGTCATCGCCGTTGAACCGCCGCGAGGCCAGTGGCACCTCGATCTCCCAAACCTGTTCGGGATAGCGCGCCTCGGCGAAGAACTCGATGGTCTGGTCGATGGAGCCCTGCCCCGGCCCGTCGATGAAGGCGTTGCATTTGGCTTCCAGCGCGTCGAGGATCGCGTTTACGCCGTCAGTGTCGAAGTTCTCGGACGTCGCAAAGAAGGTCCGCGTGTACTGGGAATGCAGGTCCGACATCATCGCGCCCGCCGCACTCAGTGCCGCCCCGACCTCCGGGATCAGCACGCGTTCGCTGCCGAGCCGCCGCCCGATGGCGGTGGAGTTCAGACCCGCCGCGCCGCCGCCACCGATCAGCACCGCCTCGCGCGGGTCGATGCCCTGGTTCACCGTGATGTCGATGATCGCCTGCACCATATTCTCGGTCGCGATGGAGATCACCGCAGCTGCCGCATCCTCAAGACTGAGGTTCATCGGACCGGCCACGTCACGCTCAATGGCCCTGCGCGCCGCATCAACGTCCAGCGACATGCTGCCGCCAAGGAAGAATTCGGGATCGAGATAGCCGAGAACCAGCGAGGCATCGGTCACCGTCGGCTTGCCACCGCCCTGCCCGTAACAGGCCGGGCCTGGCAAAGCACCCGCGCTCTGCGGGCCGACATGAAGCATGCCGCCGTCATCGACCCAGGCGATGGAACCGCCGCCCGCGCCGATGGACTTCACATCCACCGAAGGAAAGCCGGTCATGTGACCACGATAGGGCTGGCCGATCCAGGTCTCGCGCGTCCACGGAATGCGCCCGCGCCGGACCAGGCTGACGTCATATGTCGTGCCGCCGGTGTCCGCGATCACCGCGTTGTCCGATCCCTCGTCCTCGCGCGCGAAATACCGGCCCGAGACCGGCGCCATCGACGGGCCTGAATTGATCAGGTGGATCGGCTGCTCGGCGATATCGGCCGCGTCCATCATACCGCCCTGGGACGTGACGATCAGGACGCGTCCGTCGAACCCGGCATCCGACAGGCGTCCCGTCAGGTTGCGCATGTAGGCGCTCATCTGCGGCTTGAGCGACGCGTCGATCGCCGCCGAGGACGCGCGCCGGTATTCGCGCAGCGACGGGTTGAGCACATGGGACAGCGTGTAGGGCACGCCCGGCAGATGCTGTTCGATCAGTTGACCCACCCGGTCCTCGTGCGACGGATTGATGATCGACCACAGCAGACAGACCGCGATGGCTTCCACATCCTTTGCCTTCAGCTCCTGAAGTATCTCGATGACCCGGCCCTCATCGAGCGGGTGCAGCTCCGATGCGTCGGCCAGGATGCGGCCCGGCACCTCAAAGGACAGCGCGCGCGGGATGTAGGGCTCAGGATAGGGAACGGTGAAGTTGAAGGGCTCCATGCGGCCGCCCTCGCGCCAGACGAGAATATCGCGATGTCCCTCGGTCGTCAGGAACGCCGTCTTTGCCGTATTGCCGGTGACGATCGCGTTGATGGCGTGGGTGGTGCCGTGAATGAACAGCTCGCCCTTGCCGAGCAGCTCGCCGAGGTCCATTCCAAACCCGTCAGCGGCGACCTGCAGGCTGTCGAGTACGCCACGGATCGGATCGTCCGGCGTCGTCGAGGCCTTGAACATGTGAAGACC
>Ga0181590_10000362_pt1 | contig 36169 bp, 32 predicted proteins | sample 071ome_34_FD_132446 | JGI IMG/M metagenome (GOLD analysis project Ga0181590, IMG submission 132446) | Coastal salt marsh microbial communities from the Groves Creek Marsh, Skidaway Island, Georgia - 071411BT metaG (megahit assembly) | ecosystem: Environmental > Aquatic > Marine > Intertidal...
GTGTAACCAGTAATACCAATTGATCCAGTGTAACCTCTAGAACCAGTGTAACCAACTGATCCAGTATATCCTGCTGAACCAGTATATCCAACTGAACCAGTATAACCAGTGATACCGATAGAACCAGTGTAACCTCTAGAACCTGTGTATCCTGCTGAACCAGTATATCCGACTGAACCAGTGTAACCAACTGATCCAGTGTAACCAGTGATACCGATAGAACCTGTATATCCCCTAGAACCAGTGTAACCGCGAGAACCAGTATAACCTCTATCGCCTCTAGAACCAGTGTATCCAACTGAACCTGTGTAACCTGTTATACCGATAGAACCTGTGAATCCAGTAATACCAATTGATCCTGTGTAACCTCTTGATCCAGTATATCCAACTGAACCTGTGAATCCAGTAATACCGATAGAACCTGTGAATCCAGTAATACCGATTGATCCTGTATATCCCCTAGAACCAGTATATCCAACTGATCCAGTGTAACCAGTAATACCAATTGATCCAGTATAACCAGTGATACCGATAGAACCCGTATAACCTCTAGAACCAGTATATCCTATTGATCCAGTGTAACCAGTGATACCGATAGAACCTGTGAATCCAGTAATACCAATTGATCCAGTATAACCCCTAGAACCTGTGTATCCTATCGAACCCGTGTAACCAGTGATACCGATAGAACCAGTGTAACCAGTAATACCGATTGATCCGGCATATCCAGTTATACCGATAGAACCAGTATATCCCCGAGAACCAGTATATCCTCTGGAACCTGCATAACCTGCAAACTGCCCCAAATCATCCCAAATTGCCGGATTAAGTTGACTTACAATATATAAATGATTATTGTCTTGAACAACAAAAGCATCGCCCAAATCGCCAGTATATGGATCTGCCAATGCAGTTGAATCAGAAACAGTCCCTTTTACACTTACTGATGTTCCATCTAACCCTTTGGATCCAGTATAACCTCTAACCCCTTCAGAACCAGTATAACCAGTGATACCGACGGAACCAGTGTACCCTCTAGAACCAGTGTAACCAACTGATCCAGTGTAACCCGTAATACCGATTGATCCCGTATAACCAGTGATACCGATGGAACCTGTGTAACCTCTTGATCCAGTATATCCTATTGATCCAGTGTAACCAGTGATACCGATGGAACCAGTATAACCAGTGATACCGATAGAACCCGTATAACCTCTAGAACCAGTATAACCGCGAGAACCTGTGTAACCTGTTTCACCTCTTGAACCTGTGAATCCAGTAATACCCTTCGAACCAGTATATCCTGTTGCACCTCTTGAACCAGTGTAACCAGTGATACCGATAGAACCTGTATATCCCCTAGAACCAGTGTAACCACGGGAACCAATGTAACCAGTGATGCCGATAGAACCTGTGAATCCAGTTATACCAATTGATCCGCTATAACCTCTAGAACCAGTATATCCAGTTGTTCCAGTATCACCCTTTGAACCTGTGTATCCAACTGAACCAGTATAACCAGTGATACCGATTGAACCAGTGTAACCTCTAGAACCAGTATACCCAGTTGTTCCAGTATCACCCTTTGAACCAGTGTAACCAACTGAACCAGTATAACCAGTGATACCAATTGATCCGGTGTAACCTCTAGAACCTGTGTATCCAACTGAACCAGTATAACCGACCGAACCAGTATAACCGACCGAACCAGTATAACCAGTGATACCGATAGAACCAGTGTAACCTCTAGAACCAGTGTAACCTCTGGAACCTGTGTAACCAAGAGATCCAGTGTAACCAACTGATCCAGTGTAACCAGTGATACCAATTGATCCGGTGTAACCCCTAGAACCAGTGTAACCTCTTGATCCAGTATATCCAACTGAACCAGTGTAACCTTTTATACCTGTTGATCCAGTATATCCTGTTGATCCGGTGTAACCAGTTTCTCCTCGAGAACCAGTGTATCCAACTGAACCTGTGTAACCTGTAATACCAATGGAACCTGTATATCCCCTAGAACCAGTGTATCCAGTTGTTCCAGTATCACCCTTTGAACCTGTGTAACCAGCAAACTGACCTAGATCGTCCCAGAGCGCAGGGTTTAATTGAGTAACGACATATAAATGTCCATTATCTTGAACAACAAAAGCATCACCTAGAGTACCAGTATATGGATCTGCCAATGCAGTTGAATCAGAAACAGTCCCTTTTACAGTTACTGATGTTCCAGCATCACCTTTAGAACCAGTGTATCCTATCGCGCCAACTGATCCAGTGTAACCTGTATCACCTTTAGAACCAGTGTATCCAACAAAGGTTCCAGCATCTTCCCAAACTGCTGGATCCAATTGACTTGCAATGTATAAATGCCCATTATCGACAGTTAAATATGTGTCGCCTAAAGAACCGCTATATGGATTTGGCAGAGCAGTTGAATCAGCAACGCTTCCTTGTAAATTGATAGAAGTGCCATCTGCACCTTTAGAACCAGTAAAACCAGTTCCGCCAGTAACAGCAGTCACTGGCGTGCCGACAATTATCTTTTTAATTAATGTCGCCTGATTAGGCGCAACTATGTGTATTGCCATCTATGCTTATCTCGTTACTGATGGGTTTACTTCTACTTTGCCTTCTAAAATTCTTTCTATATACCAATCTCCATCACTATCTTGATGATGAAGTTCAACATCATAAACATATCTTTTCTTTGCTTTCAATGCGTCTGTTTGCGAATTAGTTAAAGATAATGTGACAATTCCGTCTGTCGGAGGTGTGGCAACAACAGCAGTAAAATTTACTGTGTCATCGCTATCACTATTGTAATTTAATTTCATTTTAGAAAGAACTGAATGACTTGTAAGATTTTTCTTTGAACCATCTTGATTGACAAGATGTAATTCGATAGCAACATCAGTTCCTTGATCGATGATTATATCTTCGTAATGTGCCATTTTGACTAACTCTAAAAAATAATTTATAGTATTTATAATAGATAAGAGTCTATAATTTTACTCAGAAGTGATTTCTTCAATTAACATTTGTGCCATATTTTTGCCTGTTTCGTCTCGGTTGAAAACAAAAGCGATAGTCATTCTAAGACAATTTGTGTAGGCACAATGGTATAATACCTTATCATCATCGTCATATCTGCCATAATAACCGTATTTGCATTGCCATCCTTTTACATCTGGAATAACAACTCTTTCTTTTGTTTTGGGATCAACGTGTTCCCAAGCACCGTCTCCTTTTTCAGACCAAGTCAAAATAATATTATAACCAGAAGCATTCGCATTATTGTGCCAAGAAATGAATCCACCAGGAGGATATCCTGATGATAATGCTCTATTTCTACATCCAATAAAATTCTCCAAATCGACATTAATTGAATTATATTTGCGAACTATTCTTTCAGTTTCTTCTGGATCTTCTGACTCAAATCCTGTATCTATATTAAATCCTTTTAGTACCTCTGGGAAACCTTCGTGTCCTCTGCCCATTTCTATTATGGAATTTCTATATTCTTCGCTTACATAGTCTTCCATTTTTTTATTTTTACATTTTATAGCAACTTTATTAACATCTTTTATAGACTGAATTAAATCTGAATATCTATTCAACAGTGTCAAAAACTCTTCATTTTTAATTACAGCAGTGTTAATGCATTCTTTATGAAAATCCATAATGTGGTTTACTCTTTATAATGTTTACTAGGATAAACATTATTTATATGATTTAATAATCAATAAATATAACATCTTTATCGCTTTTATCTACTTGAGCTGAATAATGAAACAAAACAACATCACTGCGAGAAATATCATGCCTCGTCAAATCCAATCCCATCCAACAATTCCATCTTAAATCGTTATCAAAAACATTTATTTTAAGGTCTTTATATTTTTCATTTTTTTCGCTTAACCACCATAATGTAAATTGATCCCAAAGTCTTAAATGTCTAGGATAATTAACCTCATCAAATAAACCATTTTTATCCAACGGCCACCATTCTTTGTTTTTTTGTAAGTCATAATAATAAAACCAATCTTCTATAAATTCTTTAACCAACGGAACATGACTTCTATACAAACAAACTGCACCGCATAATTTAAATGTCCCACCAGTAAATTCAGTGTCTCTGAATATATACCACCTATCTCTCGGTAATCCAGTAAAAACTAAATCATTATCACCCAACTCATCAAATACATTTTTTATATCTTCGTGCGCACAATCCATATCAGCATCTATATAGAAAGTTATATCATAAGGAGTTTTTGACATACCCCATAATTTTGCTCTATAATGATCTGTACAAATTATAATATCGTCAGCGACAGAAGAAGATTCATCTAAAAATCTTTCCTCTGTAACTAAACAACATTTTGCTTCGGGATAAAAATCTTTAATTGAATTTAAAAGATTAATTGCGAGAGTATAAAATCTTTTTTTGCGAGAAGCAACTACTAGATAACCTTTAGTCAGATTTTTTGACTGCATAACCAAGTTCTTCCATAACTATCAATTGAGCATAAACTTGTAATTCAATATTATTTTTTGCTCTTCTCAATTTAGATTTCAAATCTCGATTTTGTGATGTTTTTATTTGATCAATTTCTAGCGTTTTAATTTTGGCATCAAATAAGCGTTCTAATTCGCGAGCCTGTTCTTTTGCTTTTTGTTTTTCAATTTCGATATTTTTTTCTCTATCCTTTTGTTCTTTTCTCGCAAGCGTATTTTTTGTTATTTTCTCTTCGCCAACCTGATCCAGAAGTTCTATAAAATCTGGATTTTCATTTCCTTCATAATCGATTTTATTAACAGTAAGTTCTTGGGTTATCTTCCTTCCGTTTTCATCAATTATACGCAATATAGCTTGCGCTTTATTTTTTCTGTCGATGTCATGCCAAAAAGCATTATCAAACCATTCTCTTTTTACATTTTCCATATCAATCTCCAATTATTATCAAGCAACTCTTTGCCATAATGAATATGTTTTTACAGTTGTTTTAGTAGATATTATTGTTTCTCCAGTGTACTGCCCAGTGTATTGTCCAGCGTATTGTCTATCATATTGTCCGGTGTATTGTTGGGTAAATTGTCCGGTGTATTGTTTAGTATATTGTTTAGTGTATTGTCCAGTGAATTGTCCCTCATATTGTTTAGAATATTGTCTATCGAAAGATCCTTCATAGGCAACAGGAACTGGAGTTAGTCTGTCATAAACAATTGTGTTAGAATAATTTACTATGCTGAATGTTAAACTATATCCAGTATACTGTGCAGGTGCTACCCCAGCATAAAGTCCACTGTATTGTGTGCCGAAAGTTCCTTCGTATTGTCTAGAAAACTGTTTACTATATTGTTCAGTATATTGCTCAGTGTATTGCCTAGAAAATTGTCCAGTATATGCCCCATCAAACTGATTATCATATTGTCCGGTGTATTGTTGGGTAAATTGTCCGGCGTATTGTTGGGTAAATTGTCCGGTGTATTGTTGGTTAAATTGACCAGTGTACTGCTGTGAAAACGTCCCTATTCCCGAATATGGGATTTCTTCAGTGGGTTCACCCGCCTCATAATTTGGACCATTATACAATTCAAATCCTGCATATTGTTTATCATATTGTCCGGTATATTGTTTAGTGTATTGTCCGGTATATTGTCTATCATATTGTCCGGTGTATTGTTGGGTAAATTGTCCGGTGTATTGTTGAGAAAATTGTCCGGTGTATGCTCCGCTGAATTGTGCCTCATATTGTTTAGAATATTGTCTATCATATTGTTCGGTATATTGTTCTGTATACTTACCCGTATACCCTTGTGTAAATTGCCCCTCATATTGTGTTGGGGTTATTCCTGAAAATTGAGCAGGTGTTGTTCCTTGATAACTTTTGCTATAATTTATGTACGTTTCATAGTTCACAATCCCAGGTTCAAGTGCTGTATATAAACCAGTATATTGTTTAGTATATTGTTTAGTGTATTGTCCAGTGAATTGTCCCTCATAATCTCCCTCATATTGCGTTGAGAATTGCCCCTCATATTGACGAGAATATTGCCCCTCATATTGCGTTGAGAATAATCCACTGTAAGAATGATCGTGTTGTTGATCTTGAGTCTGATGAATTTCATCAACAGCAGTTCCTCTTGCTGCCCAAGTTCCGTATATGTTCGGTGGACCTGCGCTGTCAATTAAAACATAACTTCCGATGGTATTTTCACCGTCTAATCCATAAGGAGCATCACGACTAAAAACCGCATCTCCGAAGTTATCTAATTGCCATCTTCTATGTAAACACAAAAGTCCAAATACAGTCTGCATCTGAGCACTATCAAGTTCTTTTAATCCAATAATATGTTCATTGTTGTGATCCTGCCATTGTTCTTCTATGTTTTTATTTTCATCTGAATCGACCCGAATACACATAGCAGATGCAAATCGTGATGCTCCATATGCAGAGGCAGGAAAATCAAAACTTTTTCTAATAAAAATATTATATGAATTTGAACTATCTGAAGTAGTATCGCTAAAAACATTTGAAATATAGGGAACCCAATCAGCACTTAAAGTCGAATTGACAGAATCTAGTCTAAAGGTTCCGGGATATTCTTCTGTCGCCATTTTAACGATCAATCTATCTGCTAATCTATAAAGCGGATCGTCATCGTGAAAAGTTCCCTTGGGAGATGAGTCTAGGTAACTCGTGGTGTCTTCAAAACCTTCCATTTGCCAAACATCACCAGAACTGTCAACACCAACTAAACCAGCCAGCTGATCAAATGTTGTTCCGTCATTACGGAAAACTCTTCTACCGATTGGGTGATTATTATTACCATCATTATTATAGAAAAAATTATCTGAGTCAAACTCTCCAGGATAATCTGCTTCTGCTCTTGAAAGTTTCCAATCACTTAAACCGTATTGATGAGAGTATCCAAGATATCTGTTCAAAGTGGTAGTGGTTGAACCTACTGATAAACTCGTTCCTGGATGAGTGCCGACTGGTTCATTATAAAAGGTATCAGTGAATGATCCTATGGTACGAGAACTTGCCGATGTTGTTATCGCACCTGCTTGCAAATAATCAGCAGAACCAGCTGCTGAATCATATTCTTCGGCAATAAACAATGACGCACAATACGCAGCAAAATATTCATCACTGTCTGAATATTGCTGCAATGCATGAGCACTATCTCCTAGTTTTAAGGGAATAGAAACATGTTCTAGTCCGCCTGTTGTAAAGAGATTGTGTGCCAATTTCCAAAATTCCTAATTAATGTAATTATATTTAAGCGTTTAACCTTGTTCCGGTTCGATCGTATAAATGAATAATCTTAGTATCAAGTTCAGATTTTATAGAATTTATAGCAGCAACCAAACTGCTTTTAGAAGAGGTAGTTAAATTACTAAAAGGTTGATTTGTTGTTCTATTAGCTGGGTATCCAATACTACTGTCCAAAAAAGTTAAATCCGAATCAAAAACACGTTTTGCAGCATTTAGTTCTTGAACTAACTCTGAAAATGTATCTGTTACTTGAAAGATAGGAAAATCACTATCTGCTAAAATTGTCATATCTAGTCACCCGCAATAGATTTGATTAGTCTTTTAATTTCTTTTATATCTTCTTTCAATCCTTCCACATCATCTATTAACTTTTGTTTTTCTAGTTCAGACTGGATCTTAAATTCTTTCCTTTGCCTTGCTCTTTCCATTTCCGAAACATTAGTATTCAATATCGCACCAGTACTTGGGTCTCTTGCGAGTCCAGGATGTCCAGAAACTTTTATTAGATTGTCTGTGTTCATACTACACCAAAGCAATCACTCTAATATTATCAAAGACAGGAAGGTGACAAGTATTTGTTGTCCTCATCACTATCTTTAATTGAAATTGACCGAAGGCAGGGAGAGTCCCTTCTGTCCCACCGATTAAATATTCATACTCAGAAAAATTCAGAGGAGTGATTTTGTTTAAAACTAAAGGATTACTTCCTGGAGTGTTTTCTGCTGTTGCCTTTGTCCAAGCAACAGTGTATATGTCGTTTGCCTCTCCTCCCGAAACAACAGTTCGATAATACAAATCAAAACTTGCAGAAGGTGGTTTGTGGGCATCTATATAAACCTTGAGACCAGTTGCGTCTGAAGCAAGATCTATTGGTTTTGTTAAATGCTTAGACATAGAAGTTCCGCCAATCGCTGATGTTTCTGCTGTCCAATCATAAGGAACATTTGCAGTAGTTGTTTCTACTCCATCGTCTGGTTGATTGTCAATTGCATAATTTATTCCAACTATACCGCATCTTTGCAGATCGATCATCGGTGAAATATCAGATCTATATCCAGCAGCAAAATTAGCACTATTATAAGCAAAGGAAGAGGTTTGATTACTGATTAAATCCGCTGTTACAATTACAGATGGTTCATTTGCTGAGATCGAAGCAAGTTGTTCATCAGGATTTGCTATCATCTTAGGAGAACTAAAATAGATAGTTTTATTCGGTCTAAATCCTGTCATAGAATTATCAATATTAAATCTCGGATCGGTTACTTCTCCATATTGAGAATGTGACATACCGCTAACAAATCTGGCTGCATAATTTATTTTAGTTGCAGGAGGAGTTACTTCTAGAATATTAATAGATGCTTTATCCATAAACATATTTCTGTTCGTGGAAACAGAATCCGCGCCAAAAGTCAAATCACCAGTAGCAGTGGCACCTAATGCAGTTGAAGTATATCCGTTCACATCAGCAGAAGCAACTGTTAGCGATCCTGACATTATTTGAGCACCAGTTACTCCAGCATAACTAGTTGCAGAATCTAGTCCGAGCAGTTTTATTTTATCACCGTCGAATAATCCATGCCCTTGATGATTAACTCTCAAAGAATTAGATCCATTTCTAAGTTCAAGAGTTCTACTAGAAGCATGATTAAATTTAGGAAGCGCAGCATTATAAAAATTGATATGACCAGAGGTCTTAAATTTAGCAGTATGTATTCTATATGCTAAATCTTTATCTTGTGCAGGACTCCATGTGGAACCATTCTGAGACATAAACAAAGATCCAAGAGAAGGTTGTTTAGAAATCCTGTTAGCAGTAGAACCAAGTTCAAGTTCATAAGTTGTTGAGATATATGCTTCATATTCATCTGTCTCTGCTAATAAAACAATTGCATACTCTTTTCCTGTCTCAATATAGATTGGTTCCGGAAAGGCAAAATTAACGGGATGAGCGAGAACAGATGCTAAATTACCTTTATTCATTCCAGAAGTAGCAGACTGAATAGCAGCAGGATATTTGTACACTCTATGTTGCGGACTAATTTCTCCTCTAAGAGGAGTTCCATCTCTAACTCCTCTTATTTGCAATTGTAGAGGAATACCAGTCGCAGTCGTTGGCCAACTGTGCAGATAAACATCAATTGATGTGATAAAAACTCCTGGAGTCCCTGCTCTTGCATTAAGCATAAAAGTTTGTGCTAAAGGATCTTTGGATTGGCCCCACCAAGGTGCTATCGACGTCGGTGCATCAGCATCGGTGTTTGCAACCGATGCGGTTCCTCCATCAGTTCCAATACCTGTTTGTAATTGTTCTTCTGTTACACCAGGGTCAACAGGATCTGCTTCAGGTTCGCCAACTGGAGTCCAACCACCGCCAACATCAACTGTGGTTACAGTGTTTTCTGAAGTTGTATCTGTATCTACAGACGCAGATCTTTCTACAGTTACAATTCGAGTGCTTAGGAGATCAGCTTGATTAACATTTAACGTGCCAGTAGCAACATAATATGCTCTAGCAAGAGATAATGCTTCATGTTCTACTCCATCAGAAACATCGAGCAACTTGAATTCTTTACTTCCTGCTCTGAATTTCCATCCGATAGTATCAAGAACAGCAGGGTTTCTAATAGTCGCACCTTGAGATTGTACAACCTGCGTTTCGTACCAATTTTCATATTCTTGCAAACTACTAAAACCATCATCAGGAACTGCTGCAGTATTCGGAAGCCAGAAAGTCAAAGACAATTGTCCTTGATTATCACTTACCATAGCACTAGTTTCACCGCCATCTGGGTGTTGAGTAAGGAAAGGTCTTACATCATCTTCAGCAGTTGAAGTTTGTGAATAAATCGATTCACTTCCTATCGACACTTGATTACACCACTGCAAAACATTCACATTATCAAAGTATGGCCAATACGCAGTATTTGCTCGCAATCCCTCAGCTTTAATATGAATTAATCTATTTCGCATCCAAGGCAGTAGAAAAGTTTGCACAATTCTATCACCGATGACTTGTTCTACCACTTCAACAGAAGTAATTCTATCAACAACAGTGGTTGTTGTTGTATCGGTTGTTGTAGTGGTGGTAGTGGTCGCCACACTTCCTGTTGTAACTGTATCAGAAGTAGTTGATGTCTCTATGGAAAGATCAGTTATAGAAGCAACTGTTTGCCCCTCAACTAAAGAATTTGGATCTATGTTATCCGGAAGTTCATTTCCTTGCCAACCAAATTCCCACCAACCTTCATTTCCATTAAGAGCAGGTGAAAGAACTCTATTTACTTGTATACCGCCATTTACAATATTATCTGCGATCCTTCTTGTCTCAACCCAAATATCAGTATTCGGAGACATAGTTATCAAACCCTCTCCAGAAAATACGTTATAAGGATTAACATTCATATAACCAATATTTTCAACTTCTTCTGCTATGACAGTTTGAGTTAAATCAGAATCTAAAGATTCAACAAAATCAAGATAAATTATATCGCCGACTCTCTTTATATTACTCTTTGAAGATATAGAAGGTGTGGCACCGCTGTATGTATTTGCCGAATCATGTATCAATCTAAGTTGATTGGTCATTAATTTAGGATACAGTCTATTTTTAACTGGATCTATTGAAAAGGTTTGTTCCCTTTCACCAATCGGCAATCTTACTGATTTATCACCAGCACTTAAAGAAATTCCGCGATTAAAATTTTCAACAAAGAATCCGCTCTTAGATCTAACATTTCCAGCAGCATCAAGTAATACCGTGGTTGCTGTATTTGTTTCTAAGAAGCTCAAACTTGTAGTTTTTTCTAGTCTGGAAACTCTTTCCTCAAGATTGGAGATATCCTCCATTCTATATCTCTTATATTTCCTTCTGGAAATACTCATGTCATTAGGAGAAATAGTATTACCACCATATCTAACAGTAAATAGATGCAATTGATTCCTTTGCAAATTAGGAGGAACAGGATCTCTAGACTCAACTCCACGTCTTATGAAAACTCTCCCTTGAAAATTAGAAGGGTCATATCCGAGAACAATGTGATCTATTCTAGAATTATAATAAGTTACATTAGAAAATGTTATTTCATTATTATTTCGGGGGAATAGATTATGTTGTGAAGCATTGCCATCAAGTTTTGGTCTGAAATCTAAGACATCAGTTAATCTAATTTTCTCTCCCGACCTTTGCAAATATGTTGGAATATTTCTATATAAGAAACCCTTAGACCTATTTGCCGCAGTAGTATAAGAACTCACACTGAAAAAATCTCCAGTTCCATGAGTAAAATTGGTTACGTTTATAACAGCATTTTGATTATGTGTGAATATGGAAGGATTTTTAACTCTAAGTTTTATCTTATCGTAAAAATTATCTCTCTGTCCACCATCAAATTCCACAAAGTTTAGAATTGAACTTCCGGTAGAATCTGAATCATAGGCATTAATTAATTTTATACCATCGTATGCGTTTGCATGAGTAAAATTAATTATTTGTGTGTCAGAATCATAAACGCCAGTAAACCAAGCAGAATCGTATGATTTCTCTCTTGCGGTGCCAGTTATGCCGACATAGTAATAAATCAAATATTGATCTGTAGCTCCAAACAATCCACTTATAGTAGCATTATCTCCGACAACACTAATATTAGATTCAGTAATAGATTGAAAAGCATTAGTGGTTGCATTTATCACTACCCATTTATTTTCATCTTCGAAAGTTTCGCCAGAATTTTTTGTTATTACAATCTGATTAGAACTCGCTGCTCCGTATCTTTGTCTTTGTACTGTGTAACTTACAGTGCCGTGAGATGCAACCCTGCCTCCTGGAATAGAGAAAAAGGCATTATTATTCGTCGGATTTGATATATAAAGATTACTATCTTCTAAAGTTGGAATAAATGTTGCTGAGTCACTTGTTCCAATTTCTCGAACATTCCTAAAATTCTTGCCAGAATTCATTTCAATGTTATAGAGGAAAAATCTATACGTGCTAGGAGTTGCAACTATTTTCTCTACTGCTCTAACTCTACAAGTTCCGATTGCGTTAGTGCCAGTGCTATCATACAAATTGTGCGCATCGTTAATGATAGCAGTTGTTCCGTTAAAAGCCGAATCAATCCCTGACCAGTCGATAGTTGAAGCACTATCGACCACGACATAATTTCCGTATGTACTAGTAGCAATAACACTAGAGTCTTGTGTTGTTGATATTGGTTTTGAAACTTCTATAACTCTAGGAACTTTCTGTTGTAATCTATATCCATCTAAAAACGCAGTTGGAGTTTGACCGTTTACAGAATTTGAAATGTACAATTGTAATTTATCTGATTCGCCTTCGTCTTCAAATCTAATATCGAAAGGATTAACGATAAAATTACCATTAGTATCAAAACTTCTTGTCGCGAGTCTCTTTTCTATTTGATTATAATTATCGGTTCCTTCTTTTACTTGTACTATTTGCCCATTTCTTACTGTAGCAAAAGGAATAAAATTTGTTTTGTCTGTTAAAGTTTTCTTATCAACTAATTTTAGTCTTATTCTAAATCTATCAGCACCAGGAGCAGATCTGTTCGGGACAGCACCTTGATTGTCATATAAGGCATCTGTATCGGTTACAGTTATAACATCTTGCAGAACCTGAAATCCGATATCCGCGTTGACATTATTATATGAATACCTAGAAAGAATTATACTTTGAGCTGGCGAGTGCACAAAATAACCATTAATAAAAAAATCTGTTTCCGATGTAGCAAAACGAGTTCCTACACCAGCATGTGCTGGATGAGAAGCAACTCGAGCAGAATCTACAGTTAAGTCTGATAACACGGATGCTGTGTCTGTTAGAACATCTCCTTCTGAATATTCTATAATACCAGTTTGTGATGAGATTGTTAGTGCATTTTGATTTGCATCAATATAAGTGCCGAATAATGTTCTCTTATTATTAGAGTCTACATAATCTGCATAATGAGTAACCTTGAAAAGATATCCAGCTGTCTGACCAGAAATCACCGGACCTTGAAAAATTGTTCCAGGTAAAGTAGTTAGATCAGCAGGCCAATTAGTAGACTTAACCGTAACATAATTAACTGGGATTATACTTGGTGCACCGCCCTTTGGATTTACTGCAGCACCATCAAGAAATAAATTTCTCCCCATTCTAGTTACTTGCTGCTGTAGAATAGTTTGTAACTGCGTCAGTTCTCTTGCTTGAAGAGGCACTCCACTATTAAATAATATTCTATGATAACCATCGCTATCCTTATAATCATCTTTATAAGTGTTGGCAAAAGTTGTGGGAGTAAATATATTTGGCATGACTTAATATACCTTAAAGTTCGATTACAATTTTTATATCTTCTGTTTGTTCGGTACTTCTTAAAACAGCAATTCTATTATCTATGTACAACACTTCATTATCGTATCTATATGCTTCTGCTTTTGTTAAAGCAGTTGTAGAAGTTCTTGTCTCACTACCTGAACCTGTCGTAACTTGTAAATTTTCTGAACCATTAAACGCTTCGAATCCAGTAAGCGAAGTTTGATGTACATATAGTTTCTTATTAGCAGTATCATGATAATCAATTATTGCCTTTGCTCCAGTAGTCACACCTAAAACTTCTTCATCTCCACTTATTGTTCCGAAAACTGAGCCGGAATAAGTCAGTGTTTGGAGAGTGATACCTGTTGTATCTGTGAAAAAAGTTCTTGTTGCAGAATCAGCAGAATCATACGGATTTCTAAGCAATCCGACTTGACGGAAATCATTATTGGTGAAGAAATCGCCTCCGTCTGCACCTTCTAATTTAGCATTAAACATCAAGGCAGTAGAAGCAAGGTCTATTCTAGGATCATATCCAAGACCATTAGGTTGTGAATAAATGGGTCTGAGTTTTGCTCCGGTTCCGCCACCACCGCTTAATTCTATTGAAGCAAAATTATAATTCTTTCCTAATTTATAAGTAGTTTGAGAAGAATCGCTCTTCATAATCACTTCATATATTTGTCCGCCAGCAGTTATATTAACATATGCTGAAGCATCGCTCTCTGCATCTCCATGTATCGTAATAGTTGGTCTTGAAGTATAACCAGTTCCCCCACTATCAACAGCAATTCCGACTATCTGACCTGGAATTGCTGCATTTTTAATACCTTCCTGTTGTATTTCTGAAGTAGTTGAACCCGAATCAATAAACTTAACTGGCATATAATTGCTAGATAAATATCTTACTGCAGCAGCTGCTCCAACATTATATAAAAATTTCCAAACATAACCATCTGCTGTGGCAAAAGGAGTGGTGAGAGATCCAGTCGGTTTTACAGTTGAGACCTTTGCTGTTCCTGTTGCTGTCTTTGCCTGTTGAATGCAAAGATAAACATCATTAGTGTCGGTAATTACATACCAAGGTCCAGCAATATTTAATCCTGCGCCGATAGTAGTATTGCTGTGATATTGATCGTCATAGGAAGTATAAACAGTTCCAGAACTCCAATTGTATCTTGTTACTACAAAAGAAGCATCTACAACTCTTTTAATGGATTGTAATCTAGATTGAAAATCATGAATTTGAGAAAAAGATGGAACAGGAGATGGAGGATTTGCCTCCGAATCCCACTCTTCTATTCTTGCTATACCGATATAATATCGATCGGAATCTCCGTTAGGATTTGTATCGCTGTCTTTTATGTTATACAAATCTTCGTATAGATTTCGAAGAATTTGTCTTTTAAATACATCTGATATAGTCGCTGCCATTATACTTTCCTATTATTTATGCTATGGTTATTTCACCTTGATTGCCTACTAAGTACCAACTCGCACTATCCCATATAGCAGTGCATCCATCATACTGCGCCAGAGTAAAAGAAGCCCCTTGTGCAAAACTTGCTGGTGTAATAGTTGCTGCACCAGCACCTTTGTTTGTAAAAATTTTATATTGACCAGTTGTCGTGGCATTTGGTAAAGTTAAAGAAAGAGCACTACCCTTATTACATATGATGAAGGCATGATCCGAATCAATAGCTCCATCCACTGTATAGGTTCCTGGAGTAAAAGCATCAGTTAGACCATACAACTCAACAAAATTATTATTTATTTTATCGGTAGCTGCTCTTAAAGTGTCGCCAGTTCCATCATTTGCGATAGTGCCTTTATTTAATATTTCTCTTGTCATATCAATTCCCGATATTAAATATAGTTTTATTTATACGAATTCTTAATGGTTATTTTCTAATTTATTAACTAAATAGTTGTTCTCTGGTCAGAATCATTCCACAAATTCTCATCCAATAGGTTGATAGTGTTAGAAAGATCTGCATCAGAATCATCCAAAGTTCTCGCCTCAATTCTATCTGCTCTATTCAAGTCTGGATATTGAGTGTTAAATTCGGTAATGGTAAATGTGCCAAACTTAACCAGATCGTTGACTCTATTTCTTATAATATATCCATCGCTATCCGGACTCAACTCAGTAATACTAGTATTGCTCGAAATATCACTAGTTATAACAGGAGCAATACCCTCTAATACAAAACTATTAACAGTTTCTCCTGACGGTTGGGGTCCCAACCCTAAATTTATAACACTTACTAATTGAACCCTAGAAGCCAAATACATACCAGCAGGATGTACAAAATTTTTATATGCCTCTTTCCAAATGTTTTGCGATAACTCGCTTTGTATCATCAAAGCATATAATTGATAAAATTTATCATTATGTATTCTTTTATCTTGAAGGTCTGCGCCGATTAAAGTTGATCTACTTTTTTCAACTACTATTTTTAGCACAGAGGAAGATGGTAAATATCCATTAGTTGCTAAATAAGTATATATTGTATCCCCAGGAACTAAAGGATCTTGCCCCTTTGAAAGAAAAACTGTATTATCGTTGTAATCAACAGTATAATCTACATCTATTCTCAATGCTCTTTCTATGCTGTCGTCACCAGCAACATAAACTTCTAAATCTCCATAATGTTTAAAAGAAAAAACTCTCCCAGTATCAGCTCCTGTTGACGTATACTCAAGAGTTTCTCTAGCAGGATCTCCAACGAAAAATAATTCATCTTTGCCGTATAAAACATCAATTTCTATGTTATAGAATATCTTAAAAAACTGTTGTATAGAATATTTTGTTCCTTTTGATCTATACAATAGATTAGAATTTTCTAAAGAAGATCTTTTGTCTGAAAAATTTTCAAAATATGTTTTACCCAAATACAATTCAGAAGCAATATATGTCAACAATTCTTCTTTTGCCGCTCTTACATCCCTGCTCATCAATAAATCATTTAATGATTCGGTGGGACTATCTTCCTCTTCCAGATAATCATAGTATTTTTCTAGGAAAGTAATCAGGTTTGGATATTTTTCAGCAAAATACGAAGGTAAAACATCAGCGACATCGTAGTTATCAATGTCTACTTTTCTTCTTCTTCCTACTAATGTTTTATCTAAGGACATTATGCACTAGTAACCTTTATCGCTCTATATGTAGAATCTTCTGAATTAAATTTTAATATGCTATTAAATTCAATATTGATCGCTGACTCATCATTTGGAACAGCATATAATTTAAAATAATTAACTCCTCCTGTTAAAGATTGTACTATCAATCCTTCAATACTTACTGTTCCTAAGACTGGATTATAATTTCCAACATTATCTTTGAGCACTGTTCCAGCGGTTGATACCAATCTTAATCCATTTGGATTGGCAGATGAATATTTATTTTCTATTCTGCAAGTTTGATTATTGAAAGTGAAGTAATTAGAGTAAACTGAAAAATCTTTAACAGAATTTCCTGCTCTTATAGAAACAGGAAAGGTAACTGAATAATTTGTCGATAGAGTAAGCGTAGGTTTAATTCTTTTATTCATAACAACATTTGCTAGACTAGATAATACACCAGCATCTATTGCATCTACATCCGTTAACATATTAGATCTTCTAAAGACCTGATCAAATTTACCTGTATTTTGTTCAAAATAATTAGACACAGATGATGCGACCCTAGAATTAACTGAAGATTCTGACAATGAAGTTAGTAATGGATTAAATTGATATCTCACATTTGTAGATACATATGTTATGTCTGGATCTTTAAATTTTAAATCAAAAGATGCTATAGAAAATTGATTCGCTAAATCAACAATACCTGTTCTTACATTTGCTATCGTAGAACTTGAAAGATTATCTTTATAAACAATTGAAGTAAAAACGCTTCCGAAATCTGGTTTGGGATCATCTTCCCCTCCCCAACTTTTTATATCTTCTATGAATGTGGAATATTTCCTGAGTATTAAAGAGGAATAGTCGTTGGCAGTAACCATTCTATTTTGAGAAGCATATTGAAACGGAGCATTTTTTCTTATAGACTCTATAGATTCTTTGTCAGTTCCACCAGCAGAAGAAGAATCAACAACAACACTAACCCTAGAGTCATTGGCAGCAATAGTTCCCACACCAGTCAAAGTCAAATCTGCTGACAATTCAAAAACTAATATTCCATTTGCATCAGATCCAGAATTTCTAAGATAATTGACGTTAACAACATTTCCAGGAGAAGGTGCTAAACCCAAACTAGTGCCGTTTCCGAAAGTTAATTCAAAATACTTATTGGGAGATTCTCTTAGAACATAAAGCCTAGAATCATTTTTTATTTCTGTCGCTTCAATTAGATTTATGTAATAATTAGGAACATAAGTTGCATCTGAAGCACTTAATTGATCAGGATAGGCAGAAACAATAGCAGTAGAAATATCAATCTCTTCGTCAGTTATAACATAAATCGGATCAGTTGCTGTTCCGACTAGAAATTGTTTGTTTATTTCCTGTCCTTCGTATACTTTAGTTACAGAATCTTGAGATGCTGTTGGTTTAAATTCATATATTCCATTCACATCAAACGCAGTTAAAGATTCTCTATTCGTAAAAGTATAATCTATTCCGTCCACACTACCGACTAACACCAATTCCCCTGGTTGAAGAGTATAACTGGGTAATCTTCCAGTCGTTGCCGTTAAATTGATTGTAAAAGTAATTGCTGCTTCTGATGATTTTTTTGATCCAGGAACATATCCAATAGATTCTGATAATGAAACCACAGAATTTCTTAATTGAGCAGTGTTTAAATAAGACTCGTTTAAAGCAAAATTTGCAATCAATGCATTGTAATGAGTATTGTAAGCAAGAACATCTAAAATATTAGAAAGTCCAGAAGCTTCAAAATTATAATCACTAAATTCATCTTTTGCTGCTAAAAAAGTTTTTAGATTATTCTTTATAGTGAAAAAATCTAATTCAGTTGATTTTATTGTAGTTGCCATTATCTCAACCTATTTAAGTTTGTTGTGACTTGTATTAATTCTTCAATATCTTGTATCCTAAAAACAATAGTAACGCTTATTGTATTTTTATCATATAAATTTTCATTATAAATTCTTTCTTGATTTATTTTTAAACTCGGAACTCTTACTACAGTTACATCAGCACCTTCAACATATTTTATTTCTTCAACTTTTGCTCTCGGTTCCCATACAGTAATCGCATCAAATATCATTCCTGTCATTGTTAACTTATCATATGCTTCCATGTTTTCAAAAAGCATACTTCTAATATTACCGCCAAAAAACGGTTGAAACGGTTTTTCATAGTAATTAGTTAAAATTAAATTTTGAACAGATTGTTTAACTGCAGCAATCTCATTCTTTTTATAAACATCACCTTTAAAATTTCCGTTTGTTTGCTTGACTCCAGGTTTAATATCAAAAGACAAATCTATATCTTTAGACAAAGATGATCTAGAAGTAACGATGGTACTTCCTGTAAAATTTTTACTTCCTATCGGTAAAGACTTGGTTAATGCCATGGAGTAGATCTCTTTTTATATATTATTTATATGTCATTTCTCAATGATTTCTACTAAATCTGATCCCGAAAGAACTGATCTATTAAAATAAGTACACACTTTCATGGCGAAATTTGCTCTCCAGTCTGTTTTTATCTCTGGCATAATAATTAACAATTGTTGAGACATTATACCGTCTGGTCTCGTCATATCATAATCTAAACTTAATTGCTCGTAATGAAAATTGTCTCTAATGTATAGAGCGAGATCAAAAGTTTTGCTATAGTCAACCTTTCCTCTAGAATTGTACAATGTGTAAACAACTGCTCTGCCCATTTTCTTTAATTCATTTATTGACAAGTTTTGTACTATTGACCTTTGGACTCCAGGACTATCCAACAACTTATACGGTTCTCTCCAATATTTTCCTTCAGATATGAGCGAATCTGCAACCTTAAATCCAAGACTCTGATTACCGGATAAAGTCGGATCATATGTTTGCGTTGTTGGCCAAGGGGGAGGTGTTAGTTCTCTAATACCAATCGCTGGGTGATAATATCCTTCTGTAATTTGAAGTCTATAGTCTTTAAATTCTTCTGACGAATTAACGCCATCTACAATCATTCCATGCAAGCACCATTGTCTTGCCAAATTTTGTCTTTTAATTCTATCATGAACAAATTCTATAGATGCCCTAGAACCAGGTGCACCGAAGAAATTACCGATAGAGCAACTCTTAGAAACTTTAGTGCTTGATGTTATGGGACCAATTCTAGTGTCAGGATTATAAACTGGATCTGCTAAGACCAATCTTGACCCTGGTTTGACTTTTGGTCTAAAAGTTTTACTAGATCTTTCAGGCGGATTACCCAATAGCGTGTATCCAAATTTTGGATTCGGTAAACTATTAGCAACCCTTTGAACTTTATAGTGCTTAGAAGGAACAGGAGACTTGTAGAGAGCGTGCAAACGCCCTTCTTTAAGCAATGCACTTATACATTTTCCTGCGTCTGTCTGACCCTCTGGAGAAGTCTTAGAGTCTATTGCTCCATCCATTGTTCTAAGTTTAGCACGTATTTCAAAAGTGCTTGGATCCCAATTAAAATAATTAGAATAATTGTCAATCTTGCTTATCTTATTTTCAATAAAATTATTCTCGTCTATCAATATTTTCTTCACACCAAACGGAGAGGATTTTAACCAAACTTCAACCCAGTCACTACCAGAAGGATATTCCGCAGCATTAACACCTTCATCTGTTAGCATACTCCAAACATCATCAGAACCACCAAATGGTTTGTGACTCCAACCCCAATCAAATTGATAATCTGGTTTTGTTGTCATGGGCGAAGCAGTTGTTCCGGGACTTAAATTCTGATACGATCCGCCAAATCCAAGTGCTCCTGTTGTTTTAGATGCTAGTGCCCAGTTTGCATGAACAGTCCATTGCGATCTATATGCAGAGTGTGCATGTTCAGTAAATTTAGAATATTTTGATGTCCAAGATTCTAATGCTCGTCCTATGAGATGACCATAGAAAAAGGTATTCGTTCCTCTACTTTCACTTGGACCAGTATATAACTCTCCCACATAATGCATTTTTTCACCACCGATCAATCCTGTCGGGGCACTTACTCGCATATCCATTCCGACCAAAGATACTGTCTGTTGTGCTGAGACACTAAACAATTCTTGTGTGGTAAACCTTGCATGTCTCTTTGAATTAACAACGAAATCGTTACCCACAACTGTTCGAACATCTTTCTTGGCGATTGTTTTCTTATTATTCACCAAAAACTCTACAGTCTCACCGTATGTTCTGGTGTCTCTATTACCTCTAGTTATCTCACTAAAAACATCTCCTACCTCTACTCTATTGGATCCATGAATATCTAATACTTTATTCGATCCAACTGTGGTGTTATATGATCCGTTAACAACCAAATTATAATTTCCATTTACCGTTGTGTTTAGATCTCCGTCATAAACCAAATTAGTCACACCGGAAACATTCATATTATAATCCGAACCAACTACATCTATTTTATTTCCTCTAGAAACAATTAGAACAGATCCGTCAGTTTTTAATTCAACTCCTGCTCCTGTTCGATGTTTAATTAAGATTCTTTCGTTTCCTGGAGTATCATCTATTTCAAATGAATGACCGCTCGGCGTTTCGTTTGCCTGATTGAACGGAAATAGAGAAGAATTGTTTGGAGATAATTCAAAGTTTATTCCAAAAGAACTACCTCTAGACCACAAAGAATTAATTACAGTGCCGCGAGCAGCATTACTAACAGAAGGACTAAAAAAATTACTTCGCTTTGGATATTCTCCAGTCGGATCTACTGTACCATCAAAAGGAACTCCAAGAGTATACTCTATAGAGTATCCCCATTCTGCATTCTCTAATCTTTCCTTTAAATTATCATTAGTGGTAGTCATTTAATATTCCTCTATGATGTAGATACCATCATATCAGGATTCTTATCCAATATTGCTGATGTTATTGTATTCAATTGAGTAGAAACTATGCTAGATGGAGACTTAGCAGGTTCTGTTAAAGTATCAACATACATACTGTATTTGTTGAAAGAAGAGTAAACATAATCTCTAGTATCAAATCCAGGATCATTTTTACTGATATCAAAATCTTTATGCCCCAAAACTTGTCCGCCAGGATAATAATTGAAAAATGCTCTCAAAAAATGATAGAATGTGTTCATTTGAGATCTGGTCAAAGAAGCAGAACTAATAAAAGTATCGACTGTTTCTGAATTTGTGGGAGCATTTATACCACCTACAAAAACAACTCCAATGCTATATTGATTATGACCTAAAGTATCTGCATGGTTTCCGACAACATCAACAGGCAAACTTCTTTGCAAAGAACCATCTCTTCTAATCACATAATGATACTTTTTACCATCACACAATTCTTCCACTTGCTGCGCAGAAAGATTAGCATTTGTAAATGTTTCTGTCCAATGAACTATAACTTCAGATATATCTCTGGATATAGCAGATAATTCTGCTTCTAGTTCTTCAACAGAAGAAACATAGTTTACTCCCGGAACTATATTATCGTTTCCGATTTCATAAGGAAGAGGAGTCGGTAGACTTTCTTCTCCATATCTAATAATTCCTGCTAAGGTTGTATCAATGCTATTCAAAAGAGCAGAAAGTTGAGAACCACTAATCGAAGTTCCCGTTGCATTTTGAAAATACTCTGCTGCTTGTTGAGCTCTTTGCGTTTGATTTAAACTAGCATCAGTCAAAATTTCTAGGGTTTTTGTAGAAACTTCTTTAGGAACGCTTATATTTGCTGCGCCTGATAATTTATCATTAAAAGAATTTGTTATATTAACCTGAGATATAGTATTTAAAATTCCTGTTGTTCCCCCCGATGCGCTTCCACCAAATATACTTGAAAGAGAACTGCTGACTGCATTTCTATATGCTAATTCTATATTCGCAGCGGTATTAGTTACAATTCCATTAATAGATCCATCTATGCCAAGAGATGAAAAAATAGAAGTGTTCTTTAAAAAATCAGGAATATTTGCCGATGTAACACCAGCAACATATGGACCAATTAATTCGCCAACTTTAGAATATACTTCTTCCTCTAGTTTATTATTTGCTTGATTTGTGCCTTGAGATATAACCTGCTGAATAGAATATGAAACTTGCTCTGGAACGGTTCCGGATGTAATTGCATTTATCGCTCCAGCATTTTGGGGCGTTATCGCATAAGCAATTTCTTGTGTTAAATTAGATATAGAAGGCATAATGTTATCTCTCTATCGGCGAAAAATGTTTCAATATTTTTTCTGTCTTTGGAGCAATTCCCTCATATCCTCTATAATCGCTATTACTAATTGGTTTGCTACCGAATGGTGCGGTATCTCCTGACCAATCTGATAAAAAGGAACTAATACTTTTGGGAGAATCATTTATGACAGCAATCCAAGGGAAGGCATTTCTTTCTTCCTGAAGATAATATTTCGCACCAAAATCTGAATGAACTGCTGGAGGTTGAACTTCTTTTGCTTCAACGCCACCTATTTGTTTGTTTATTACAGATATCGGCAATGCTGGTGGACTTGTGCTACTTGATCCACTGACAGATGATAAATTCCAAGTAAAACCGCTCGGCCATCCTCCATCTGTTTCAGTTGTTGTTTGATTGTAAGATAATGCAGTAACCTGACCGACCAATTCTACTCCATTAATATCTACTGTAGCATAGCAATCTCCATCAATCACATCTTCTTTGTTTATTTCTAACTCACCATCAATATATAATATGCCAGTGCCGAATGTGAATCCCTCAACATCATCAATCTCTTCAGTTAGAGATTTCCATCCATCCTGAAAATCAAAATTTTTGCCAACCTGAGATGCGGTGTCGCCAAATCTTTCTCCATCAAGATAAGAATAACGACCGCTATAAGAAAGGTTGTCAAACAACCATTGTCTCACAGCACTCGAATTTACATCAATCAGTTTTTGAAGATCAGCTGCATCCCAAAGACTTGTTATATTATCGTTTAATTCGTTAATATTCATCTGGCACCTAAACTGTTATAAATCCTATTAGCAATACCTTCTGCCAAAGATTGTGAAACTTCTATAGAATTAGATATATAGTATTTAATCAGAGCAGCAACCTGTCCATTTGTTTTTGTAGTAATTCCATCAACCCTCACGCCACTCAATGATCCTGTTATTTCTTTTGCTGCTTTCAATTTAGAGTGAGCGATAGTATGCGTTGTTTTTAATTCATGTAAAACGTATATTAATTGCGCGTCAAAATCTGTTAATTTTTTTGCAGGTTCTAATCTAGCAGTATAAGCAGAGAACCGTTTCCATCTATCCGAAAAAACATTCCAAGCAGCAATTCCAAAATTATCTCCATATTGTCCTGTTTCTAATTTAGATGCTGCTTCTAAAACTCCTACGATTGATGATGCTTCTTTTGCATTATAACCGTTATCAATAAAGAAATAAGCTGCTGTTAATTTATCTGCTAATGGCCCTTCAAATATTTCTATAGGATCAATAGCATCAGCATTGCTTTGAGTAAACACCAGACTAAATGGGTTCGTTGCAATATCATCTCTTCCTGCTGCCTGAACATTTGTCGGATATTCAATTCGCGGCAAAGATCCTAGGACTAAAGGTAATTGAGATCCTATCCCGTCCAAAAATATTCCAAACACCAATGCCCCAGGAAGTATAGAACAACTTGTACCATAACCAGAAACTCCAAAAGTATCTGAAGGAGTCATTACCTGTGCCCACGGTAAATCAGCTTGAGGTATTTCGTTCACGCTTTCGTTATGTACGCCATAAATCCTTATTCGAATACGACCTTCTAGTCCAGCAGGAGGAGAATTGTCTACGACTGTGCCGAGAAACCATCTGACATCATCGCCATAATATTTGTGATTTATTGCCTTCATGTTTTTGGATTATCGTTTAATTTAGTTATTGTCATCACTATATTGTGAACTGTATCTTTATATAAATTTCTCAATGCCCATATTAAATAATAACCTGAACGCTCTTCATCATATTTAATTTCAGTTGCATCCACATCACTATTTAAGAAATCAATTTTTACTATATCGCCAACAGAAACTCCCTTTCCTTTTCCATATTGTCCTGTTTTTAGAGCAGCGAAAAAAGCAATACCTGGTATAGTCACATCAATCATATTTTTAGTCAGTAAAGATCTAAGAGAGTTTTGTCTAACTTTATGCAAAGCTTGAGACTGATTAAAAACATCATGATAACTGTGAGAATTTCCATATGTACCAAATGAAGTAACAGTATTAAAAAACACAGAATTATATTCTTCTGTGCTTTTAATTTCTTTCGGCGATTCCACTAATTGCTTAGAGTCAAATACATTTTGCGTTGAGTTATCTGGTATCACCCCATCATCTTTTAATTTATCCAACAATTCACTAACTCTAAAATGTCTACTGTATTTCTGACTCGTGAATGTGTCTAGAGAATTTATAGAACTTCCTATAGCACCCTCATTAACCATTCGACTCGTATCTTCAATATTAACAGTTTTGATATTTTTAACTATAACTGCTTGTTTTTCTAGCGGAAGAAGAGCAGTATCATCAGCAGCTGCTGTTGAAAAAAGATACGGATTGTTTTCATTAAAAACAGGTGCTTTTAACATTGTATCTAAATTACCGAGTCTTAGAGCATTAGTGCCTTCTTCATCAAAATCGTATAATGTTGCCCAAAGAAAATAAGGAGAACCATTTACGCTCGTTGCTCTATCTAATAACCAATCACAAGCTTGAAGAGGAGACAAATATGGAACAATGACTTTTATTGCGCTTTGTGCAGATGGAGCATAATATGAAAAATCTATATCTAATCCTAAGTCATTAATTACAATTCTTTTTACTATCTCTTCTATTTTACCCTTATAAGATCTACTAATTCTAATATTTGAATCTAAAAATGCATGAGGATCTATTAATTCAAATACATATATTTCTGTCTTTTCTGTTGTTTTAAAAGTCTTGATGATAGATTTCATCAAAAATGTATGAGTGAATGTCAATCCCTCTGCAAGAAGTGCTTCATCAACAGCTGAAATCGTTATTGTTATTAATTCTGTTCCTTTAAATTTTAATGCGCTTATGATGCCATGGTCATCCATTATAGCAATTTGACCAGTCACATACGGTTTCTGTATGTGCTCAAAGAAAGAAACCTCAGCGATAAAACTCTTCACATCATATTCATCAGAATTTCTGTCTGAAGTTATAATAGCACTTTCAATCTTATATTCCTGACCAGAACTTTGAGGCAATGCCATAATCTATTCCTGCAATAATCTTGTAAATTGCGCAACCAATTGTGGAACGACATCTTTCTTTAATATTTTTATGTCCTTTTGTGCGTCATTAACAGCAGTTATGTGATCAAAATATGTAACTATAGTTGACGATAATATTGTTGTTTGATCCATTGTATGAGGATAAGTAGAAGACCAAGACGGAGTTATTCTTTCTCCGTTTCCGTTTAGAAAATATGCAGGTGCATTATATTGTTCATACATTCTAAAAATATTTACTAAATCTAAAACCGTTGCATCAACAGCTGCTAAAGAACCATCTAATATGCTTAATGCTTCCTCTGTTGATATCGCAGATAACGAAATATCGCTAGTTGTAGTTGAATGTTCTAAAAATAATTGACCCATATTATAATCAATTTTTATTATCTTAACGGGGATCCCGACACTGTTTAATAATACATAATTTCCTTCTTTAAAATATGCACTAAGGGATAATGGTGTAGCAACACCAGTAGAACTTGGATAACTTGTAGAATCAGTAGAGACCACAATATTAGGATAATATTTTTTTGCAAGTTCAGAAAGTCTATATGAACTTACAGGCCATCCGCTTACTCTTAACTTATCATTAAGAAGAAAAAAAGTCCAACCGTAATTACTATTATTATACAATTTTTGAGAAACTACATCCGGTCTATCGCCTTCTTGTATGTAATACTTTTCATAATATGTTTTTTCTTCTTTCAATTGATCAATTAAATCAATATAAGTTCCAAGGTGCTGCCATGTAACGGAAGAAGTTTCATCGCCAAATTTATAAAGAACCTTTGGGAATTGTTTAAAATAACTACTCATTAATAACCTCCTTCATCTACATCTATTCTAGACAGTGCTTTCGCTTCCATGAAGGTCATAGTGACATCAATCTCAGAAGGATAGTATTCGCCGTTAGACTTAAAAAAAGTCATATTACTCGGGTTATAAGTTGCGATAAAATTCTTCAAGTATGAAGGTAAAAATTTGGTTCCGATTTCTGTTCCGTTATAATCTACTCTTATATAAAACCTGTTAGGAAATTTGTAACCAACGCTAATTCCAGTAGTTCCTCCTGGAATTTTTTCGGGGTATAACTCTGTTCTAAAATATTTTATAATCTCTTTTATATTTTTTGCTTCTTCTTCATTAACAGGTATTAATTTAAATGTGAAGGCAAATTCTCGTAACGGGACACTTCTGAAAAGTGCTCTTGTATTTGGATTCAAGGTGACTCGATTCGCAGAAGTTATACCGCCACCGATTGCCCCTCCCATTTTAGATGCAACTATTCCTGCCAATACTCTTCCATATGGAGTGTCAGCTCCGACCGAACTTGATAGTCCATCAATATATGATTGACCTGAAGGATCATCAGCTCCTAGAGCACCTAGACCTGCTTTCTCTACTGCTGCTCCAATGATACCGAGGTCGACATTATCGTAAACTGCGTTGTCTGAGAATTGCAATCCTGGCGGCAAATAAAGAGTACAAGTCTCTCCGCGCACTGGTATTACTCCATTATTGCCCAAGAAAAGATTACCGGATTGACCGGAGGTTAGTTCTTGGCCTTGTGCTTGTTGTTCATCAACAACCTGGAAAGTAATTTTCCCTTGATATGCTGTCCTATCAGTAGGAAATATTAGTGCCATATTAATGCCTGTTATAAATAAGTTGGTGTTTATTTTCTATTATTTATATATGTTTTGAAAACTTATTCAGGAAAATACAAAGTAAAAAATCCTAAGAAGTACAAGGGGGATTTTAACAACATTATTTATCGTTCCATGTGGGAAAAATGGTGTTTCATGTGGTGCGATGAAAATAGTAGCATTGTAGAATGGTCTTCTGAGGAAATAGTCATACCGTATTATTATGATGTTGATAAAAAATATCACAGATATTTCATAGATCTCAAGATAAAGTTTGCTGAAGGAACTGTCCTTCTAATAGAAATAAAACCAGAGAAACAAACAAAACCTCCAGTCGGTAAAAGAAAAACAAAACAATACATAAAAGAATCCCTCACCTATGTAAAAAATATGAACAAGTGGAATGCAGCGTCAGAATATGCAAAAGATCGAGGATGGAAATTTGAAATCTGGACTGAAAGAGAATTAGAAAATTTAAATATAATGCCAAAGTCTGCAAACAAAATCAAGTCAAAACTAAAACCGATGCCAAAATTTAAGAAAAGAAAATAGAAAATTTGTTATAAATATCGGTATGGCAAATTTAATAAAAGACCTTCAAGAAGAGTTATCGACTAATTTGATCGACCCTAGAACAAAAGAGTCTAGGGATTGGTTTATACAAAGAGTGAAAGAAATAACCAGAGTTGATCGAAGAGAGTTAATGTCTGAAGATCCCTTGGAGTTGACAAGAAGAGTTTTTCCTATAGGTCGAATGTATATGTTTCTATACAATCCGATCGGACAAGAAACGCTACCATATTATGATAGATTTCCTGTAGTGATAACAGTTAAAAAACTTAAAGACGGTTTCACTGGATTAAATTTGCATTATTTGCCATTAATTTACAGAGCAAGGTTGCTAGAAAATCTCCAAATGGTAAGATTGAATAATAAAAGATATGACGAAACAACTAGATTTAGATTAACTTACGATATACTAAATGAAAATAACAGATTTAGATTTTTCCGACCTTGTTTTAAGAGATATAAAATGTCTAGGATAAGAGGAAACTTAGCATTGATTCATTCTAGCGAATGGGAAGTTGCCTCTTATCTACCAGTAGCATTTTTTAGAAAAAGAAAAGAACCTTATGTACATATGGATTCTAGAAGAATAATTAGGGAGAATATGTAAATGGCATTTAGTCCTGATACATTCAAGAGTTTACTGCAACAGCAAAAAGGATTCGCTTCTGCTAATCAGTATGAAGTAGAACTTCCGCAAATTAATTCTTTGAGAAAAGTTTCAGGAGGAAGACCATCCCAACACGATGCAGAAACACTGAGACTAACTTGTTCTGCTATAAATCTTCCTGGCAGACAATTGTTAAGTTATGATAGACAAATAGGAATGGAATTGTTGAAAGTTGGTTATGGTTATGCAAATCCAGATGTAACTCTAACCTTTCAATTAACAAACACTTATGCAGTAAAAAGATATTTTGATGAATGGCAAGATTGTGTAGTATCAAGAGAACCTCCCTATGAAGCAGGGTTTTTTGATAACTATGCTGCTAAAAGTGTTAAAATATGGCAAAAAACAAGGGATAAATATTTACACCAAACTCCGATATATGGAGTAGAATTACAAAAATGTTATCCAACTACAATGAACGATATTTCATTTAGCAATGAATTGGATGCGATATCTGAATTGACAGTTTCTTTCAGTTATAAAAACTGGATATATTATTGACATTAATTAGGAGAATATAATGGCATTACCAAAACTTAATGATACTATAAAATTTGATATAACAATTCCATCTACAAAGGAAACAAAAAAGTTTAGACCTTATCTCGTAAAAGAAGAAAAAATATTGATGGTTGCTTTTGAATCGAAAGATCCCAAACAAGGACTATCTGCTATTACTGATACGATTCAAGCTTGCTGCGATGAAGAAATAGATGTTAAAAAACTTGCTATGTTTGACGTTGAATATCTTTTCATGCAATTGAGAATGAAATCTGTGGGAGAAACGAGTGACATTCATTTAAAATGTAAGAAGTGCGAGAATGTTCAAAAGTTCACAATTAATCTGGAAGACATAAAGTGTGAAGTTCCAGATGAAAGAAATATCATAAATTTGACAAATGATGTTTCTATAGAAATGATATATCCTTCATATACTATGATTTCAGAATCAAACACTATAGAGAAGGGAACTCTAAATGCAAACGAAGCACTAGCATTAATGGCAAAATCAATTAAAGCAGTTCATGCCAAAGACGAAAGAATTGATATGGAAAATGAGAGTGCTGAAGAAATAGACGAATTTGTAAACTCATTAACATCTGGGCAACTGTCCAGTATAATGAAATTTTTTGAGGATATGCCAGCAATAAAACATGATATAAGTTATAATTGCGAAAAATGTGAAGAAGAAAATGGAATTGTATTGAGAGGTATAGCGGATTTTTTCTGATATGCCTTTCTCATGATAATTTGGCAAATTACTACCAAACCAATTTTGCAATGATGCAACATCATAATTATTCTCTGACAGAACTGGATAATATGATGCCATGGGAAAGGGAAATATATATCGCTCTTTTGATGAATTATATAAAAGAAGAAAACGAAAGGTTAAGAGATCAAAGGAAATAAAAGATGGCCATAACAACTCTATCTGATGTAGTCATTGAATTAAAACAACAAAAATCTATTCAAGAGGATACGTCTATTGCAATTGAAAAACTTGTAGTTAGATTTAATGAATTTCTAACTATGCAAGAAACTTTGAATATGAAATTGCTAGAAACAGAAAGAGAAAAGGAAAAACCATCAATAGAACCCAAAACTAAAGATGAACCTGAAACTGAAAAAGTCGAGGCAGAAGGACTTGTTCAAAAAATTGCACTTGCTGCTGGTATATTAGTTGGATATCTGACTGAGACTTTCGCGCAGATTGGGAATCTTTTTCGGATTTTTTTCTTAAGAATTAAAGGCGTGTTTGGTGAAGGGGGAAGATTACAGAAAGTTGGTGATGCTTTTAGAAAAACAATAGAATTATTTACAAAGGGGTTGAATGCAATTAGGGGTGCGTTTGTTGAGGGAGGAAGATTACAGAAAGTTGGTGATGGTTTTAGAAAAGTAATTGGTGTATTTAGAAGGGCAATTACTGCTATTATTCGCCCGTTTAAGGCATTCGCTGATGGAATGAAAGCACTTGGATTTTTTGGAGGAGGTGGTCCAGGTGGTAAAATATTCAGTACAATAATAGCAAGTATCTCCAAGGTTTTTAATTTCGGTAAGTTAATAGGTTCTGTTTTCGCAAGATTAAATGTTGTTTTCCTTGCCATAATTGGAATATGGGAAGGAATTACTGGTTTTATTGATGGGTTTAAAGAGAAAACTGGGTCTTTCTTTGATAAAGTTATATCCGGTGCTTTTCAAGCTATAACAGATATTGTTAATGCAATAGTCTTTTCTTTGGTTGATATGGGCAAAAATTTAATCGCTTGGATTCTAGATAAACTTGGATTTGATGGATTGGCAGAAATGCTTCGATCGTTTTCTTTTCAGGATATATTTAGTGCTATAATGGAAGGTTTTGAATCGATATTTCTAGGAGTTAAGGATTTCTTCGTGGGACTTTTTAAAGGAGTAACCACTGGAGATTTTTCTCAAATGTTTAAGGGGTTGTTTGCAATCGGCGATGTCTTTAAGATGATAGGCGAAAAATTCTTAGATCTTATAAGAGGTGCGATAAAAGCAATACTCCCAGACAAAGATTCTTGGTTTGGTAAAGTTATACCAGATGCTGTCTATAAGTTTTTAGAAGAACCACCCCCAGCAGAAACTACTCCACCTGCTGCTCCAGAACCTGCGCCGATTAATGAAAATTCAGAAGCATTAGCAGCAGACCCTGCTACCCTTGAACCTCTGATGCAATCAGCAGCAGTAATGACGCCAGAACAAAGGGAAGAACTAGCTAGAGTAAATCCTGCACTAAGACCTGCAATGGAAGAAAGAGGTCTTTTGGAAGCATCTGCACCAGTTACAGTTCCAGTGGCGGCTACTGCTTCTGCGTTTCCTGGTCGTCAAGAAACGGCAATTTCTTCTCCACCGACAATACCTGAAACATCTGTCGTTCCTGGAATTGTATACGATACATCATCGCCAGAAAATTTCATAGCAAACAACAGAGATGAATTGAGGACAGAAGCAATCCGACAAGCACAAATACGCGCTGCTTCTGGACAATCATCAACAGGAACACCAGGAGCAGGGACGCAAAAAGTAACCGGCGGAGTAACTGAGACGGGAGGTGATTCTACTGTAAGATCTTATGGAGCGCATACGTTTACCGATACTGAAGAAAGTAGAGCTCTACTTTCAGAAAGTAGAGCTTTGGATGCCGAAGCAGATAGGTTACAAGCAGAATTTGATGAAAAGACTAGTGCAGACCAACGGTACATGCTTACAGAAGAAGGTATCGCTGTAGGGAATAGGATTCATCAATTAAGACTTGATGCACAGAGTAAAAAAATAGAATTAAGGGGCGAAGATACCATTACCAGATACCCTCCCAGAACCACTGGTGCCAATATGAATCAGACTTCAATTGAAAATACTGCTATGAGTGGTGCACCAGCATTAGCAGTAAATGCTCCAACTACTAATGTGAACAACTCATCAACTAGTAATACTGCTGTTAGCACTGGTATGCCAAGTGCGTCAGACTCACAAGACAGAAGTCATTTAAATAGCAGGGTAGGATGGTAAAAAAAGGGGAGCAACGCTCCCCTTCTCAGATTAATCGGCATTCGCCAATTTCTGAAAATAAGACATAGTGTCATCATCTTCATTCGTTTCATCGTCATCATCAACAGCAGAAGATGATACAGTAGGTTCAGGTGCTGACCTAATAGTGGGGGATGCAGCAACTGTATCCATAGCAACCTCTTGTTGTACAGTGCGAGGAGCAGACTCACCAAGAACTTCCATCAATTTAGTTTTCAACTGATCGTATGTTTTGTAATTCTCCGGATCAACGAATTCGTTGATATCATAGAGTTGATCCAAAACACCTTGGATGTTTGTTTCGTCACCGCCAAACAGAGGAGAAGGACTGGCAAACTCTGATCGATCATAGTTTCGATAACCTTCTACTTGTCGAATCTTCAGCTGAAACTCAGCACCTTCCCACAGATCAAAAGGATTGACAGGAGTCTCACCAGGAAACTGTGGTTGCATCATATCCATAATCTTGTCAAAGATTTTCTTACCGTATTGATACATGAAAACCTTTCCTTCATTCTGAGGAGCAGAAGGATCTGAAACAACAAGAACATTAGAAACATAATGCAATCTACGTTTTTGATCGCGTGCTTGTTTGCGTTGAGGAGACTGATCATCGCTCGTAGAGTTCCACAAACGAGAGTTCATTTCTCCGACAGGGTCATTTTGACCAATTGAGGTCAAAGACTTTTCAATATACCATTTACCAGTAGTGCCTTTAAAACCATGATCCCAATAGCGAACCCATGGAAGATCTGTTTTAGGAGCGGGAAGAAAGCGAAGAACAGCATAACCATTCCCTACTTTATCAACGGTGGGTTTCCAAATTCGTTCGTCAGTTCCAGGTCGCTGTTGTTCACCCCCAACGTCTTGTGCTGCTTGAACGAGTTTGTCAATATCAAAACGTCTTTTCTTTATATCTGAAATATCTACCATATGTATTCTCCGTATATTTTGTATATGTTTATTGTCCACTTAATCATAATCAACATAATATATATTACTGAAATAACTCAGTATGTCAATTCTTTTCTCTTTGATGTACCCAACCAACTAAAACCTTTCTTTCTCCCTGCAATATTTCAGTACACTCATGATATCTTCCAGCATAAAATATTGCTGTGTCTCCTACGTTAAATTTAAATCTTGTATAGTTATCCGATTCTTTACTTTCGTATAATCTTAGATGACCTCCTTCAAGATCTTCAGATTTTTCTAGGAAAGTTATTGTGGTGTAGACCCTTGGATTATCCTCTTTATTAGATACAACATCTTGATGCTTTTTAAATTTTCCACCTTCACTATAATGCAAAAATTCTAGTTCACTTACTATATGAGTTCCAATTGTAATTTTTTCATCAAGTTTTTCGTTTATCGTATTAATAATTTTGTAGTTAATATCCGGTGCTTCATGAATCCGCATTCTACAAAACATTGAATCTCTTTTATCTTTATTAAGAGAGCGTTTACCAGTAACACGAGAATCTTTCAAAGAATGTAGTCTGGAATTTAAATGATTACGCAAATATTCTAATTGTTCATCGTCAAATATTCTACCGACAAAATATTTGGTTTTGTTCATATAGGAAGAGAATTACCCTTTGGAATAAAATTTAAATTCATTGCTTCTACTTCTATCTTAGACTTGATTACATTAGATATATATTTCTTTGAATCTTCAATATCTATATTATTTTCTTCACAAAGATAAATGACAGAATCAATATAAGACATATTTTTTTCCAATACATTTTTCTCTATCATTTTAGAAAATTTCGTTTTGCTTAGAAACGAATCATTAACATCTGAATCAAGCATCTCCGACTTCCTCTTCTTTGCTTTCAGATCTTTCAATAGCAGTTACTTCATTCCTCAAAGAGTCCATTATTTCTGCAACCTGACCGTACGGCATAGAAGAAAGAATTTTTATCAATTCACTAAATGTTGCCCTTGGAATTGCTACTAATTCTTGCTCATTTTCTTTACTCATAAAATTCTCCGCGTTCCATTTCTTTAGTCCATAATCCAACATCATCGTACCAAGTTCCAACTGACCTTTTCACTTGACCGTTTTTATCATATGCCTTTGCATAACATTTGTAAATTATCTTATTCTGCATTTCATCACCCCAATGAGAATCTAGATAAACAGAAGTTCTTAAATATGTTTTTAGATTTTGCACATAAACAGTTCTTCTCGTCCACTCTTTTCTTTCAGATCTATCATCAGAATTTTTAAATCCTCTCATTCCTTTTAGCAAGTCTTCATTATGTTTTATCCAATTCTTAATATTGACCGCGCTCAATTCATCATCGTCCGGCAATTTTGCAACATTCGGATGAATCGAAGCATTCTTTGCTTCTGGATTATTTTTTTGTTTTATTTTTCTTGCTTTAGCGAGTCTTTCAATTGCTGCTTCTTTTTGTTCAGCAGTCATGGGTTTACGTTTTTTTCTCGGCTTCTTTCTGGGAGTTTCTCCCATTTCCTTCAATGCAAGATCAAGCTTCTTCTTCCTGGTTTCCGCTGCCTTCTCTTTCGTGGATTTCTGCTTCATTACATAAACCTTTATATTCGATTATATTTGAAATATTTATTTCTTGCCATTTATTGCTATTTAATTCAAAGAATGATATTTTTGAAGTATCATAATGAGAAGAAGAACTATAAAAATCTGGATCAAATCTTTTATTCTCTGGAATATTTCTCGATAAAGTTGTTGCAAGAATATCCTTTTCTTTCTTTCCTTCCTTAATGGACAGAGAAACGATTCCTTCAGAAATTTGTTTTGCCAAATAAAATTTATTAGGGATTTTCATATTTTACTCATATAATTATTTATGTCAACCTTTTAGAGTTGTCACTTCTACGTTTTTGGGTAATTGGACTTTACTATTATTGTGACTATGGTGAAGAATAAATTTCGTATTAGAAAATTCTTTAAATATTCCATTCCAAATAGGACGCCAGTTATTCAATAGTCGAAAATTATTTGCTTGTCCTCGATCGCTTGGAAGATACAAGTCGGTAATACTCCTCATATTATGATCAAATATAGAATCAAATCCATACATATGTATTTCTTCACCTTTTAATTTATTTGCTGCGTAATGAGTTGCCATGTGCCCAGCATTAAAATTAGTTGCATTCAAAGCATATTTGGGAACAGTGAGATAAAAATCTCTAATGTGATGAGCATGTTTTATATAGAAAGAAGATTGACTTTCCATCCAAGCTTTTGGACGATTACCAAGAACCCACCAATAAGAATCTAGGTTTAATGAACCTTCTGTAAGTGCTGCCATCATTTTAAAATCTACCATCACAGAAGCATACACATTTTGCACTTCAAAGGGAGGGAGATTACAAATTAGACGAGTCCCTGTGCACTTGTGATTAAACATATTGGCATTATCGCCATTTCCAAGAATATGGATAACCTTACTCATTATAAATCCTCATACAATTATAATATATATTATCGCTCAATCATTAAAAAAATTATGCATCATCAATTTCTTCATATGATATTACTGCTCGCTTAGTGCCGCTGGCACCATCCGCCCATATTCTAATTTCATCACCTTCTTCTAGGTAAATATATCTATCTTTATCGATAACCGGATAAGGATGCGGTACAGGAAAATTATCGGTATCCGATATATGCCAATTGCCATCATAAATTGTATAAGCGGTTGTTTCACTCGAATCATAGAAATCAACTTGA
>Ga0181590_10000373_pt1 | contig 35587 bp, 14 predicted proteins | sample 071ome_34_FD_132446 | JGI IMG/M metagenome (GOLD analysis project Ga0181590, IMG submission 132446) | Coastal salt marsh microbial communities from the Groves Creek Marsh, Skidaway Island, Georgia - 071411BT metaG (megahit assembly) | ecosystem: Environmental > Aquatic > Marine > Intertidal...
AATGGAGCATTAATAGCTGCTCAGTCTAGAGGAACAGATACTGTACCAGCTATGCTAACTCCTGGTGAGTTTGTTATAAACAGAATGGCTACTCAGCAAAATAGGCCACTTTTGGAAAGTATTAATAGCGGTCAATTTAATAGTGGGGGTCTTGTTAAGTATCTTGCTAGAGGTGGTTATGTTTCACCCCAAAGACTGCAAGATGGTGGTCAGGCCCAACAAGTTGTACAACAGACTCAGTCTGTAACTAGTGGTGTAAATAATGTTAGTATGGAGAGGCCAGGTTGGGTAGACGAGGTTATTAATGCCTTTAATGGTGTTGGGCCAGCTATTATGGAAGCTAGCTCAAATATCGGACTGTCTGCTGAACGACTAGCCAATTCTGTGCCTAGTAGTGTAGATATTAATCAAAATGTAAATGTTCAGGGTAGTGTTGGTTTAGATAGTCAAACATTAGGAAGAGCAGTAGCAATGGGTTCACAGCAAGCTGGTGGATACACAGATCAGAAATTCAACAATATGGCAGCAAAATTACAAAATGACACTGATGGAGGAGTAAGCTTTACTGCTTAATCAACAGATTATGAATAATAGTATAAATTTTATAGATAGTGTTCAATATTCTTGTGTCGTTAATAATAAGGATATTATTTTATCAAATAGTTTTGGTAAAAAAATAAAATTAGAAGATAATAATAAAACCATTAGCTACATGATAAAAGGAACAAAAGACAAAAATACTGTCTGGGAAATGGGTATTGGTACTATTATTACAGATAATGGTCTCAAAGTAACTAGAGACAGGTTTATCTCCTCTTCTAGTGGCAGTCTTTTAAATTTAGATGGTTATGACTGTATATTTTATATAGTTCCAAATTCTCATAATTACAATTCTGGTTTTAATAATGTTATAGTTCATAATGATGGCTTTCAAGCCGAATCGGTTTCTACTACCTATATTTTGGACTCAGAATCAGACGCTGTCAATATAACCCTACCTCCTGCTTCAGAGAGTAAAGACATTGTTATAGAGATTAAAAATATACAACAATCTTGTACAGCATATATTATGTCTAATAATAATGTTATAGACTACTTATCTGACGATAAGTCTTATGTAAGATTAGCGTGCGACGGCAATTTGTGGTTTTCTTTGATAGATATACAAAACTCTCAATCAATACAAAACGAAGACAAAATTGAAATACAATCTCATGCAGTAGGAACCTCTGGTGCTTTGCAATATACCGATGGAACGAATGAGTTTTTAGCAGCTAATGTTTATTATGATGACAGTACTAAAAACCTATTACTAGGTTCTGATAATGAAACCAATGCCTACTCTATAATATCTACAACTGGTAATCCTACTGTCTTTAACAAAAATTATACTAATGCTGATTTCATGGTATATGGTAGTGGATCAAAAAATCTACATTGGGCAGGTAGAGAGGGTAGATTGGGTATCAATATTCCTCCAGGTTCTAGACCAGCCAGCCCGCTTCATCTTATTAATATAGAAAATTGTTCAGAATTACTAAGAGTAGAAAACAGAAATCCTAACACAAAAGCAAATCTTACACTTTATCATAGACCATCTATATTACCAACTACTGGGACTGTTTGTAGTACTGTTAATTTTAATTCTAGAGACAATACAAATTCAACCATTCATCTTGCACAAATCAAAAGTACTGTACTAGGTAATACAGCATACTCTACTTCTGGCCAATTAAGCATTTCTGTTGATAAAAGCGGAATGCTAACGGATAAGCTAGTTATTGATCATAGCAATTTTAACATTCATCTTGATGATACTATGGTATTAATGTCTAATACTGGTATTCATATTCATAGCGATTTAGTTAGCATACCAGGTCTTGTACATATGCCTCAGCTTGTTATGGATGCTGGCGTTATATCATTTACTGGCATTCCTTCTGATTGCGCCTATGATTATGGTCCTCCTCCAACCTTGACGCCAACACCAACTCCTTCTCCGACTCCTATTGATGTATGTGAGATTGATGGTGGTAGTGGTAGCGGTAGCGGTAGTGGAAGCGGTTATGAGTGCCAGCTTAATACTATTGTCGCAAGTATATATCTTGATGAAAATGGCAAAGAATACTTACAGATACAAGGCGCTATGGAAATCGGAGATGCCACAGCCGCTCAACGCACAGTATATGTACAAGATAGCTCTGTTTATGAGCCAGAAAATACTGAAGCGTTCTTCCCTGTGATTTACACTACTAGTCCATTGCAAGTAAAGGTTAAACCATACACAGAAGTTGAGCCATTTGCTATTAGTGGCCATTATCCATTATTTACAACTTCTGAAAATGCAATTAATTGGGCCATCGAGCAAGACGGAGATTTGCCATCCACTCTACATACTCAAAGCTTTGTATTCTATGGCGACAGCTATTATATGCCAGATTTGGCATCCAACTATGTAGGAACATATCCTGGAGAAAATACTCCAGTACCAGATATCAATATGTTTGCTCTAAATAATCAACACCACGTATTAGTTAACGGAAGAAGAATACATCAGTATGTGGGAGATACTTCAGAGACTACAGCATATGGTTATAATCTAAACTTCTTAGGAGTATTCTGGAAAACACTTAATAGCGAAGGGGACTTTGATACAAATACTTAGTTAAGGGCTATATAATGAAATATATTTTAAAAAGAGAAATAGAAAACAATAATCCTCCATCAGCAGAACAATTAGAGGTTGGAGAATTGGCTATTAATGCCAAAACAGGAATTTTATACAGCAAAAGAGCAGATGGCAAGATCATTAAGTTTATGTCTGTTGCAATAGATGACTGTAATCCTGGTAATGATATAAATAGATTTGCTCCAGTTATTAGCCATGAGGATCTAGCAACATTCTGCTGTAACGGCGATGTGCTTACTATTACTGTAAATAACCTATTAGCAAATAATGAATATTCGTTCAGGATTACTGATACCATAGCTAATAGTCTGGTTTATTTCGATTTTCTTTCTACTAGCTATCAGCTTTTAGAAGGGGGATTATTTCCCACAGACTCTTCTACTAGAACAGTAAGTATTAGTACCTATATTTTTTCTAGTCAAACCAATGCTTTATTAAAATTTAGCGTACTGAAAAATGATGTGGTTATAGCAGAAACTATGCTTCCTATTGTTTGTGTTTCTTGCGGAGATAATGCTGTTACTACTGCTGAAGAGGTGTAACGTATGCCTTACAGCAAAAACACAACAAGGCCTCAACTTTTTAATTTTCCAGACCCGGACTGCTGCGAAAGAGGTGCCCCTATTTATTTTAGTGGTGTACCAATGCATCCAGGAGAAACCTACACTGTTGTTTTTGACTGGTACAGCACAATACCCACTCTGCCTATAGTAGAGTTCAATCCCGTTTCATATACTGTTAGTCCCACCAACAAGAGTAATAACCATGTTGTTTCAACATTTTTTACTGCTATTACAAACTATAATTATGATAATAGTACCAAAAGCGTTATAGGAGTTAGGGTTTATGATAGTATAGGAAGATTTATATATGAGAATATTGGTACGGTTAAGTGTGGCGACACTTGTTCAGAATTAGGTAGACCAAGATTTGAATATGTTTCAGACAAACTGCCCACACCAACTCCCACTGTCACACCTTCCATCACGCCTACCATCAGCTTGACACCCACCGTTACTGTATCGGCTAGCGCAACTCATACTCCGACTCAGACTCCGACTCCGAGCCCGTCTTTAGTTTGTTCTTTATATTTCGATAATTACGACAATACAGGAGAATATAGCGAAAGTTATAAAAATTGGGGATTATATAGGATTGTATCTCAATATGGAGAATAGCGTGGAAAAGAAAAAGTATCATATTATATTACATCAATATCAAGATAAAGACAACTTTATTCACGAAATGCTTGCAGAAAGCAGCGTTCAGAATTCTTTTGTTCCTGCTAGACCTTGTTCTTGTGTTATCCCTAATCCCCAAAGCAGAATCTTAACTTATGAATTGTCTGATGATGAAGCTGAAAATCTACTAAATGACTCAAGAATAAAAAAAATACAGCAAATTAATCCAGATATCAAAAGAACATTATTTGATATCGGTGTTGATAGACCAAAGCTAGATAATCTTAATACCTCTAATATTTTATCTAGCAATTCTTCCTATGGCAGTCAATATGCCACTATTGATCTTACAGATACTTCTGATGTTGATATAGTGATTGTAGACAGCATTGTTGCTCCTAATCACACAGAGTTCCTAGAAGATACACCTCCTGTTTTCCCAGATGATAGTCATTTAGAACAAAGGGTCGGAGCCAGTAGCAATAGTAGGGTTTTCCAGTTTAGATTACTAGATAATACTAGAGGTAATTACACAAACGATGATCATGGAACACATGTTGCTGGAATAGCGGCCGGTAAAACGCAGGGTTGGTGCAGAAACGCCAGGATCATAACTACTAGTTTTTATGATATAGAAAATAATGCACAAGAAATATTAAACTGGCATGTATCAAAAGGCGGGACAAGGCCCACCATTATGAATAATAGCTGGGGATTTAGCTTAGCTTATATACCGGCTTCTTATGTTCAGTCTGTGAATTATAGAGGTACAAATTATGTTAAGCCTTCTTTGCTTAGCTTGTATCCTGATTTTCAAGATCGACCAAAACAAGAGCGTGTTGAAATTATTACTGAATGGAGTTCTTTTTTTACCAGCAAAGGTATTTGCATAAGAAATATCTATACTCAACATCCAGATAGATACTATTCTTTTTTTGACGACTATTATCCTGATGGTGAATATTCAGTAGAACTAAGCTTTATTCCTGCTGCTTATGATGCTGTTAATGACGTTATGAATGAATTTATTGAGAGTGGTATTATAGTTACCGCTGCGGCTGGTAATTCTAGTTTTGAAGTTGTTCCTTCTGGAAGTATTGATTATGATAATTCCATAGATTTTGGAGGAAATAATTTGTGGCATTATAACAGAGGTGCCACTCCAGCATTTATTAAAAACAATAACGATTCTTCAATAATAAATGATGTGATTTCTGTTGGCTCTATAAGTAATCACAACTACAAATCAAGATTTAGTTGCTGCGGTTCTGGAGTTACTGTTTTTGCTCCTGGTGCCGGTATTAACAGCTCTGTGTTTCCTTTGTCACCCCCAGGATCTTACATCAACAACAATATTGAGGATACTACTATATATAATGGCACTAGTATGGCAAGTCCGCAGGTCGTTGGTGTTTTAGGTGTTGTGGCTCAGCAAAAGAAGAATAGCGGAGAAAATTTAGTTAGCTCTACTATTAATCATACAGTTACTGTAAATACTACATCTGATGGCAATAGATTTTATATAGATGGAGTATTAGCACCAATATTACCTATGTATGAAGGTAATACATATATATTTGATACTAGTGCTTTGGGGGCTATCCATCCTTTTAATTTATCGACAGTGCCTGATGGTAGGATAAATGGAAATTACGACAGTAGTTACAATTATACTCAAAATGTTGTTATTACTAGCACTTCCTTACAAATTATAGTCCCGGTCGGAGCTCCCAGACTATATTATTTTTGTGAAAATCATGCCAGAATGTCAGACTATAACCCTACTAACGCCGTAGAAAATTATGGCTATTTTGAAGTTTATTCCCACCCTACAGCAGGTTGGCCATCAAATAGCAGCCAGTCTCAAGCTAGTGGTATAGCATATATTGAAAATAATTCATCTTACAATATATATGACACAGGTCTGGGCTCTAGCGGGGTAATAATAAATGATGGTTTTTTTGATGATTTTGGTTTAGATTCTACTGTAAACAATTTGGCTAAATATAGCTTAAAAGGGGCTAGTAATAGATGTATTGCTTTGGATGCTACATATCAGACATGTGGCAACGCTTTAGATAAACCATTGGCTGTTTATGGAGATATTTATGATGGTAGCGGTGGCGCAAGCGGAGATATTGATGATGGGGATGCTCCTCCTTTACCAGACGTTTCTGGCTCAGACATATCTGGCATAACAAGTCAGCAAGATTTTGAAGACGACGATATGACTTTAGAAATTATTAATAGGATTAATCTAAAAACAAAAAATTTGAGAGAATAAAGCATGCCATACAACGAAAATGTTGATAGACCACAATATTTTAATTTTAGCGACCCTGGTTGTTGCGCTAGCGGTGTGCTTATTAATTTTAGTGGCGTTCCTATGCATCCTCACGAAACTTATACTGTGGTATTTGATTGGTATAGCACAATGCCTGCCCTGCCTATAGTAGAGTTTTATCCTCTTTCTTATACCGTAACTCCAACAGAGCAAAATAACAACCACATCGTATCTACATTTATGAAGTCTATTACTAATTTCAATTACGATAATAGCACCAAAAATGTTATAGGGGTAAGAGTCTATGATAGTTATGGAAGATTTATTTACGAAAATATTGGTATAGTGAAATGTGGAGAAATTTGTACAGAACAGGGTAAGCCCAGATTTGAGTATGTGGCTAGTAGATATCCTACTCCTACTCCCAGCGTTACGGCAACTATTACTCCTACTCCAACACCACTGCCCAGTCTGTCGGCTTCTGCTACACCAACACCTACACCTACGCCTAGTCCTTCCTTGACAGATTGTGAGGCTTTAGGATATGACAATTTCAATGTAAACAGCTCATCTGCTTCTTCAAGTACTAACTGGGGTATTTTGAGAGTTGTGTCTCAGTATCTCAAATAGAAAATAAGGAATTGATATGTCAGAATATTATGAATTTACAGTGTGCCTCAAAGACGCATCTGATAAAGATGTTTTTGTGCAACAAATGGCTTCTGATGTAAAAATGTTAGAATCCAATATACCATCAAGATCTTGCAAAGTTATATCTGAACACAATAAATATATACAATATAAACTTACTCACGAAGAACACAAAGAATTAAAGAAAGACCCTAGAGTTCTTGCTGTTCGTCAAGATGTCTCACACGCAAAACCTGTTTTATATGATAGTAATCATGGTATGAGCAGTAGATTACGAGATTTTATGGAATCTAATAATGTTTATGCCGATAAGCATTTCAGAAGATTACAAGACAAAAAAAGAGATCAACTAAGATTACAAAATTATACAGGAGATGAATTTGCTAAAGTTTCGCTACCTACAAGCAGCGGTATAGATATAGTAGTTGTTGATGAAATTGTTGCTCCTAATCACATCGAATTTACAGAATCTGCAGATCCAGATTATGGAAGCGAAGATGCTGCTTATGTTACTAAATTAACAAACACTAATTCAAATAGTAGAGTTTATACGATTGGGGGTTATATTGCGTCTAGTATTAATGGCTATCATGGTACACACGTAGCTGGTACAGCCGCAGGCAAAACTCAAGGATGGTGTAGAGACGCCAGAATAATTAATTCGGACTTTCAGCTCTTTACCAGTGTAGTTTCAGATGGTCAAGGAGGCTCTGCAGGAAATTATTCTCAGAACATACTAAATTGGCACAATTTCAAAATAACCAATGGAATAAATCGTCCTACCATAGTTAACCATAGTTGGGGCATACCTTGGCAATCAAGCTCTCAGGTCGAAGAGTATCCTTGGACAATCAGAATGTCTTGGGTGAATTCGATTTATTATAGGGGAACTACCTATCATAGAAGCAGTTTTCCAGCTTGGCCTACTGAACTTCTAAGTTCGCCATCTTTGCTTACGGTGTACGATAGGTGGCATGTATTGTATGAACATTGGCTGTATTTCTTTTTAGAAAAAGGTATATGTTTTTATGAACTAGGTAATGTATCTAGTAATGCTTCAAGCGAAGCTGAGGTTATTATTTCTCCAATAGCAATATTAAATACATCTATAAACAACGCCATTAAAGCTCATACTGATGCTGGGATTATAACTTGTTGTGCTGCTGGTAATGATTCTTGGCCCATACTCGACGGATCTACCTCATCAGATCCTTTTTCGGATTGGCATAATTCTATAAACTTTACTGATCCAAATACTGGTATTACTTATGATTTAGAATATAATCAAGGAGGAAGTCCAGCTAATGCTACTAACGATGATTCAATTATTATTGTTGGTAATATGGACCATAATAACTATAAAGCGATGAGTAGTCAATGTGGAACAGCAATAACAGTTTATGCTCCTGGACAGGAGATAAAAAGCTCTGTAAAACCAGTGGGGATTACTAGCGATGGAGTATTTGATGAGCATGAATTATATGCTAAGTTAGATGGTACAAGTATGGCTTGTCCTCAGGTCTGTGGAGTGTTGGGCTTGGTTGCTCAACAGCAAATAAACAACGGAAATCCCTGGCCTATGGACAATAGCAATGCTCAAGCTAGTGGTGTTGCTTATCTTACTTCATCGTCTTATAATAATCTTTATGATTCAAATGTTCCGTCTGGCACTGTTCAAGAGCCTGCTTATACTTTTGAACAGAAAATAGGTGACGGTTTGGCCAGTATGCCGTGGGCTGCTGAGGCAGGCACTAGTCTTCGGGGTTCTCCTAATAGGGTTCTATTTTTTGATACTGACGTATTGAGATGTGGAGAAGCCTTAGATAAACCTCCTTGTCTATGGGGTGAATGTGATATTGGAGATAGTGGAGGAAGTGCGGGCGGAAGTAGTGACACAGGTTCGGACACAGAAACAGATGGTGGAGATGGAGTGTTTTTACCTGTTCCAGAAGTATCAGAGCAAGAAAATAAAAATATTAATCAGATAGATCAAGATATACAAGAGATAATGCAAAATATAAATAACAAGACTGCTAATCCAGATACACAAGAGACACTTCAAGATATAAACGACAATACTACGAATTTAGATACACAAGAAGAGCAATCAGATGACAACGATAACAGGTGGTGGTGGCTAAAATAGGATCATATTAAGATAGAGGAATATGTCAAAATTATATGTAACAACACAATGTGGATCCGATGGATTTAGGATCACATTCGAAAATATCAAACTCAAACCTAGACATTCCTACACGGCATATGTAGAGAGTCTAAAGGTACTACCTAAAAGAACAAGAGTTTTTATAAATCCTACTAGTATTAATATCAAGCCAGATAAAGATGTTATTGATATTATTAGTTATGCTAGAGTTAGATCTCTAAGAACTTTGGATAATTCTTGTAATGTCGTTTTTAAATTAACTGTCGTAGATAACGTTACAAATAAAACGCATACTGTTAGGTATTTGACTGCTGTAGTAGGAGATTTATGTGCTACAGCTGGAACACCTTTAACTTCCGATGTGCCTACGCCAACTCCATCAATAACACCTTCTAGAACACCTAGACCGACACCAACTGTAACACCTACGCCATCTCCAACACCACCAACATGTGGCGTAACAAAAAGATCTTTATCTCTCGTTAATGGTGGAAGAAATTATCAGGTTAACGATAAATTTGATGTAACAGATAACTACAAAAGCTATAGAGGAACTTTAATAGTTACAAACATTGGTTCTTCTGGTAATATTACCGATTTTGATATATGCTATCCTGGTTACGGCTTTGAATTTACCCCTGTTGTAGAACCTCATGATTCTGTAATTGGTATAGAAGCAGAATTTGTTGGTAATACTAATTTTTTTGTTTGTCCACCTTCTGAGAAAGATGAATGCCCAAAACCTGGTGATAAAGTAACCAAAAAAGCTGTTGACAATACCGATAGTAATTCTCCTAATGGAGACAACAATGTTATAAAACTAGACGATGTCACTGGATTACAGCCTGGAATGCCCGTATCATCAGATGACCCCAATAACAATATTCCTCCAGGTACTGTGATTACAGATGTGAATCCTGATACCGGGGAAGTGACTGTTTCTAATCCTGTTGACATTACAAACGGTTCTGATATAGACTTTACTCATCCAGATCCTCGTGATCCTACTGTGCCAGGAGGCCCTTTAGACCCGGCCGCTCCTCCTCCGGGGCCACCACCTCCACCGCCTCCTCCTCCCCCACCACCGCCACCGCCTCCTCCTCCACCGCCTCCTCCCGGACCACCTCCACCGCCGCCAGGACCGCCACCGCCTCCTCCGCCTCCACCGCCTCCACCGCCTCCTCCCGGACCACCTCCTCCGCCACCGCCACCGCCACCGCCGCCAGGACCTCCTCCACCACCGCCTCCACCAGGACCGCCACCACCTCCTCCGCCTCCACCAGGACCTCCACCACCTCCACCGCCGCCTCCGCCGCCTCCGCCTGGTCTGGGTCCAAATGATCCTCCTTGTCCAATTAAGCTATATGCTTGTGAGATCAAAGACAGCTATCGAGCAGCTACCAATACCAAAAGAGGTAGGCTATATTGGAAAGATGCGAGAAGAGATAACTTTACTCATATTATTATAGAAGCCTCATATGACGGAGAGCCGTTCGAAAGAATTAGAGCCTTCCAAATTCTCAACGAAGGCTTCATACTTATACATATTTATCCTCAATACAGCAAACAACAATATAGAATTTCCCTGGAAGATAGATACAATAGACCCTATATTACTTCTGATATAGCTTGTGAATCTAATTTAGTAAGTTTTGAGTATGGGCCCATATGTGGGAATAAGCCACCATGGGAGGATGATGAAGAAGATAGAGAGAATGATGGAGGAGGACCACCACCGCCACCACCAGGACCACCTCCTGGAGGCGGAGATCAAGACAACGATAATGATCCTCTCAATCCAGACGATGATCCTCCTCCTCCAAGACCACGACCTCCTAACACTCCTACTCCGACAGCCAGCCCTACAGTAACCCCTACACCAACACTTACTCCTACAGTAACACCAACATTAACTCCGACTACTTCTGTCACCCCAACTCTCACGGCCACACAGACAGCCACCCCTACTGCAACACCTACTGTTACTCCTACTTTATCATTAACTCCAAGCATAACTCCTACACTTAGTCTAACACCATCAATTACTCCTACACTTAGCTTAACACCATCGATTACGCCAACAATTAGTGTTACTCCAAGTATAACCCCAACCGTTAGTGTTACAGCTAGTACCACTCCTACACCAACTCCGACAGCTTCTCCCACTCCGACTCCAACACCGACTATTTCTGTTACGCCAACCATAACACCCACTGTTACTCCAACTCCAACTAATGAATGCTGTTATTTTCAGTGTGATTATTTAGCAGATAATTGGGTGCTATCTAATACTCTAGCAGATGGCTATGTGGAAACTACAGATGAATTTGGCGACTCTACTCTTCCTTGGTCTTTAACTCTTTATGGGGGTAATTCTGATAGATATCAAGATCAAAAAGGACTAACAACATTTTCTATAGAAGTTCCAGAAGCCACCCTTATTTGTTTTAAGTGGGCATATAATACATTAGATTCAGAAAGATTTGATAGAGCAGGTTATTTTGTAAATGAACATTTTGTTATGCTTGCTGATGCTCCTGCCAATAGAGACACTGGTGAGTCTGAACAGGGCAGAGAAGTTGCTATTGTTGTTTTTGGTACGAACACGTTTGGTTTTTACGTAGAGACCGACGATAATCGTTATGGTCGCGGTGAATTATATATTACAGATTTTGTAACCACCAAATGCTCTAGCATTAAATGCGAACCTCCTCTGCCTACCCCTGATCCCAATGGCGGCGGAGGCGGCGGCGGTGGAGGTCCAGGCCCCGGTCCAGGTCCCGGTCCAGGCCCCGGTCCAGGTCCCGGTCCAGGCCCCGGTCCAGGCCCCGGTCCAGGCGGAGGCCCCGGTTCTGGCGGCCCAACTAGTGGTGATGACGATACATTTACGGGAGAATGCATATGTTTACCAGAATATCCTGTTGAAGAAATTAAAGTTTCTGTATCTGATGATGAAGCATATTATCAGTTTGAGTTTACTGATGATCCAGAGAAAATATTTGATCCTACAGACGAAAATCAAAAACTTTGTTTTACTCACGATAAAATATATAGATTTACAAATATTCCTTATACTCATCCCATGACCATACTAGATGGACAGGGAGCTTTTGCTGACTGGATAGTTATTAGTGGCGAAAATAAAACAACCTACAGAACTACAGAAGGTTTTCACTATTATTATTATCCAACTATGACTGTATACTGGGATCCTTTTGCTATAGATGAAGAAGGTGATGTTCCAGCAACGTTATTCTCATATCATTCATCTGACGGTGATTTTATGGGTGGTTATCAAAGATTGGCTTATAGGCCGAATATTTGCGAGCCTACTCCAACGCCAACAACATCTCCTACTCCTAGCCCAACGCCTTCGCCAAGAGTAGATCTGAGAGAGTCCTGGTTATCTGTAGAAACAGTTGGCTATTCTCCAGAAGTAAAAACAAGAGGTATTGTTTCTCACACCAATAGAGAAGTCATACTTGCTCAACCACCTGAGCAGTATCATAAATCATACTATGAAATCAACGCATTGGCTTCGAATACTAATAATACTTTGATTTATTATAGCAATAATTCTATGGATACTATGTATCATAGTGTTGATAATAGGCTGACAGCGTCGATTATGTCTCAGGACTTACTATTTGCTGATCAGACTAGAAGTAAATATATACAAAGTTTTGGTTCGGTAGATGTTATTGTAACACCACTAATTAATTCAGAGATTAGATCTACGTTTGATCTATTGGGCGTTTTGATGGGATACGATATGAATTCTATCTACCCAGGCATTTTGAGGAACCCATATCAGAGTAACGAAACATTTATCGCGAACAAGGGTAATATACTTGATAATAGTTTATTAGATATTTCTGCGTTCTCTTTCAACAGTAGCGGGGCTGTTAATTATTCATTAAACGATTTATCTATAGCAATTAGTAATATATCTGTATTCTATAATCAAAGTAAAATTATTACAGATTTTCATGTTGTAGATAAACACGAAAATACTCATGATTATAGTCATAAAAAACTAGATTATCATGCAATAGGTATTAATAGTGGTTTATTGGATTCTCACAACAGACTAGACTATAGTGTTTTTGTAAATAATTCTGGATTAACTACTTCTAGGCTTGATCTCGAATATATAATCAAACAGACCACAAATGCCGAGACACAATCTTATAGTGCCGTAGATGTTAGTAGACACGATATTGACGCTATGTTAATAGATACCGAAAAGAAGCCAGAGAACAAGAGAAATTTGATCGACAGCCTAAATTACTTGAATTACAGCGTCCATAATCTGGACAGAACAAATATTATTGATAGTCTTAATTATTTAAACTATAGTGTTCATAGTATAAATACTGGAATTATTACTAGCAGAAACGATATTTCTTATTCTATAAGCTATGACAATAACTCTATTATACAATCCCGTCAGCATTTTGATTATCTCATTAATTATGAAGGATATTTAATAGATTCATTAACTAATATAGTACTAATGCCAACATATCCAAATATGAGAATTTATAATGCTGGATTATTACTGTGGGAGACAATGTTCTCTAATAGATATGATTCAACGATGGTCCATAATTCGTTTGATTCTGTTGAAACATTTGCTGGTCGTACTAATAGTTCTATTATATATAGTAGCTATGATTCTTATGAGTGTTTGCAAGGATTTGGTCATACTATACTTGATAGTAGCTATGATGCTATTGAAACTATATATAAATCTAATCATGATTCATTCAGAAATAGTTTTTATGTCATAGAAATGTTAGCAAATGATCCTTATCAGATTAATATTAGCTCTATAGTTTTGGATGTTATGACAAGAAACAATAATCCAGCCACTACTTTTGCTATACAAAATATACCAACAAGATATATAGTCCCTTAGGAGATAAAATGGGTTGTATTTTTTTTGAAGGATTTAATCACAAAAATTCAGATCACACCAACCTAGATATATCATATTGGTCTGGTGACTATGGCTATAATTTTATAGATGGCAGAACTGATACCTGTCATATCATTCCTTCTAGGTCGTCGGAGGATAGCGACCTAAATAATAATAAAACCTTATGGTTAAGTGGATTTCCTGCTATTACTGGAGATAATACATATTATGGTTTTGGGGCTTTTATAGGACAGATAACCACTAACACTAGTGGCAATGGAAGCTCTTTTCCTTACCGAGAAAATATCGTATCTTTCTATGATGATTCTACAGAAATATTCCGACTAAATACAACATGGATGACTCAATCTGGAATTGCTATTGAATTAGAACAAAATGGTTCTTATACAGAAATACCTCTGTATTACAGTCCTTTGCCAGCGAACGCATCAGAATATGCAGACACAGAATTGCTTGTTCATTTTGATGGAGGCACAAATACTGAACATCTGACAGATTATTCTTCTAATGGCCTGACTGTTTCTCTTAACGACGACGCTGGTAATGGTAATTTTATTACAACAGATTCAAAATTTGGAGATAATGCCCATAATTTTGATAGCGCGGCATCAAATGGTATCGATATTATAATGGATAAAACTATTTTTGATAATGACTTTACTATTGAATATTGGTTTAAATTTGGCACAGGTGTTGTCTTTTGTAGCTTCTTGAATTTGGTTGGATATACAACCTCTTCTAGTCAGTATGACGATCTTTTGTATAGTTTTGGCGCTGAACAGTTTAGTACTTCTAAATATGGATATACATGGCTTGCTAATAGCGATAGTGGGCAGTCTGTTAGTACTGACTTTAATTATCATCATATTGCTATTGTTAGAAACGGAAATACTATTACCCAATATCTTGATGGCGTACCTATTGTAATAGATGCAAACAACAATACTGATCTAGATGTATCGTCAGATAGCAGCTTCATTTCTAACGGTAGTGATAATGATTATATTTTGGTAGCAATAGGGTACGATACTTATGATGGCTATGTTAAGACAAATGGTCAGAGTACATCATCTACTTTGATAATAGACGAACTTAGAATATCTTCCGTCGCTTTATATACTAGCAATTTTTCTTCATCCCTACCGTCTGAACCATTTCCTAATAATATTATTTCAAATAATTCTAATCATTCTATTGATAATCGCACATATACAATTTCCTCAAATAACGATCGTACTCACCTCAGACTACTAACGCCCAGAAACAGAATAGATTTAACATCTGTTGTGGACGATATTTGCAACAACGAAAACCAAGAGATAGTTACCGCTTCCGCTATGTATCTAGAGGTATTTGGACAATCAAACGACGGTACAGATCCTGCAACAACAGGCACTCTGCATGTTAAAGTTGATGGCGTGGAAATCACTCCTGCTACAGGCATATCTGTTAGTGGATTTAATAATCTGAATAAAGTAGCGTTTCATGGTACTCATCATGCTAGTGGTGAATGTAGTGGTTATTATGATGGAATATCACTACAGCCAGAATATAGAATTGTTGACGATATGTATCTTGCTTCTGGCACAGGCATCAACGAAACTAATTTGGGTGCAAGCACTAGAATTTTTAGACTAACTCCAAATTCTAACACTAGAAATGAATGGAAAAGAAATTTCAATACTACGGCTAATATCAATGATGTTTTAAGCTCTAATGATAATCAGCAATGGGTTGGTACAAATGTCGAAGGAGCATTATGTATAAATCATTATGATAATTTAAATACTACAAATACGATTATAGATGGAATAAAAGTAAATAATCTCGACCAATCAGACTATGACCAAAGAAGTTATTGCAATGTTATTGTTTCTGGATCCAATGCTAGTTCTGGACCATTTCTAACACTAGGTTCTCTTAAATCAACAGATACTAGATATTTTAAAGACAATAATGAATTTGTATTTCAAAATCCTGTTACTCAGTCTACGTGGACCAAATCTAATATTAATCAAATGCAGGTGGGCATAGTAGCTGGTAATGTGACTTCAGACTGTGAAGCTGGTGGGGGTTTTGTTATACAGGGTGCTGGGTCAGACTTTGCTAATGGAATTTATTGTAATGATCCTAGTCAGGGCCAGGCCGTCAATAAAATTGGTATACAATCTACTAGTTCTGTATACTACAACACAAAAAATAACGGCTATTATATCTCATATGAAAATACTGGTACAGATCAAGGTTGGTTTATATATGATGATTTAGATAACAAAATGTATAAAAACGACGCTAGTGCTGGATCAACGGCCCCGGATTCTTCTTGGTCATTATCTGACTATGGAGTTGGTTCACCACCAGCAATTACTCTGTCCTTAAATTTACCATTCTTTTCGTATCCGTCAGTGCAATCCATAAATTATACCCCCTAATTGGCCAAAATAACAACCTTTCATAGTCTAATTGGTGTAAGTAATATTACTGCAAAACCTACCACAAGACCCACAATATATAGATATCTTTATAGGAGAAAAAATGAATACTATTTTTTTTGAAGGCTTTACTACAACATTCGCTACTGATGAAGTAGATAATAATCTGGATCCTAATTACTGGGTTAAAATGCAGGGAACGGGCGTTGTTGCTACTCATCCAAGATTAGATCCAGGTGGATGGGCTGATGGTGGCCAAGGCAGCATTGATGATGCTAAATATAATATGTATCGATTAACTCCTCATGACAAAACAGACACTACTAGTACTGTGGATAGGGTTTATGCTGGTCAGGGTGTTTTGTCTTTAACAAATTTTCCTGTAGATATATCTGGCGTTGTAGATGGATCAGACAATTTTGTGGCTAGTGGTATAGGTGTCGGTTTTTATATTAACAAATTAGCATCAGAACCTAGTGGAATAAACGATGTTGATGATTATAGTCAAAGATTATTAAAGATTTACAATAGTGAATTTGATGATCCTGGTAGTGATGTAGCCGGCTTAAAAGCTGCTAGTGGAGTTATAGAAATTGATGTTGTTCATTCTCCTGGAACAGCGGGCTATGGTAATACTACCACAGATCCTAGAAATCTTAGCTTAAGAGTTAGAACTCCTAATGCTAACGCAGACGGTTGGGTAAACAAATATTATGATGTTAATGTGCTTGGTAGCGTATGGAATTACTTACAACCAAATCAAGAAACAAACTATACCAGAGATGATCAAAGAATCATTTCTACATTTATAGAAGACACTAATAACGATAATACATATGGTGGTGACGATTATTATAATGGCCTTTTTGTTGAGATATCAATTTTGAGTAATGGAACCAATGGCGTCGCTGATCCATATGAAATGCAAATTAGATTAAATGGTATGAATATTTTTGAGCATGGATTAACTCAAGACGATCAGACTCTTACAGGATTAGTTTCTCATTTTAACCAGACTAATGTGAAGTATTTTGATAGAATTGATTGGTTTGGCTCTAGAACAGGAGTATTACCGCATAATGAAACTGATAATTCTAACGTTGATAATGATTATACTTGGATAGACGACATTTATATTATTGCTAATAGTGGCACTGGTGTTGCATTAACTCATAATGATAATTTCTTGGGCGCTAGCACCAAGGTTTATTCGTTATTTCCGTCTGCTACAGGTATTAACGTAGATAATTCATGGAGAGCGTTTGATGCTGATAGTGGTTTTGATGATATTGAGAATGCTGAGGTAGAGTATCTCAAAACTGATGACGGCGATAATCAGTATATTTATGCCGAAAATAATGATAAGTTTATGATGTTTGATTTTGATAATATTGAACTAGATCCAGCTTTAAACATTAATAACTATATTATCGGTGGTATCAAAATTACAAATTCGTCTAGAAAAGTTAGCAAAGATGTTAGTTTTCAAAACGCTTTTGCTTCTGGTACAGATCTAACCAATCCCACTGCTATTGCGCAGGAGTTTTATGTTACTGGTACTACATACGAATACCAAAATCAATATATAATGGATAATCCCCTTACTAATCAGAAGTGGACTACCACAGATATCAACGACGGACACTTTGGTATAGTCAAGAGATCATAATACTTTTATAAGGACATCATATGCATTATGACGGCATATTTGTAAATCCTTTATTTGATTCCGATCCATATGATCAGAATTCTTTTGAAGGAACAGGAGAGAAACCAGGCATTCTTCAACATCAGGCTAATCATCCGCCTGTTGATATAAAGTTTTGCAATCATAATCTTGAAGATAAAATGACCGTAGGTACTGATGCTAAAGCACCAAATCCTATGGTTACTATTTCTAGCAATTTTATACAGAATGACATAGGGATGATGAGTGCAGTAGAGGATACTGTTGTATTTGATGGGTATTTGATTAGCACAGGAGTAGATCAGGGTATACAGCCTTTGCTCGCTGCGTCTAGCGGTTTTCAGCAGTTTCTAACAGATAATCCCATTGGAGAGCTCGAAATAACCTGCAACAATCAATCTGTGTACAAATTACACGGCGCCAGACCTACAGAATTGGTGTTAAATAAAAATGAGAACGGCTGGATAACATATATACAATATTCTATGACTTTTATAGGCTCTAATACAGGATGGATTGATGATGATTGGCAGGGTCCCGTAAAAAATACTGTAGATTCATGGAATATAGAACCTGTTTCAGAATTGTCTACTTGGGAAGCTATGACCTCAACCGCTCAACGACGAGGTGCTGGCGGCGCAGTTCTGAGTAACGATTTTAAAGAGTATAATTTCCCTAGATGGAAAGTTACTCATAGAGTTGCTGCTAACGGTATTAGAAAATCGGGTCAGACGCAGAATGTAGCGCAAGCTAATCTGAGAAAGGTATATTGGGAAACATTAGAGAGTGCTAAAAAATGGGTTAGTGGCAGACTTCAGTATAATGAAGATACCACCAAAAACTTTACCGTAGGCTGGGGGAATCAAAGTACAGACACTGGAGGCAATAGGAAATTTAATTTTACTAGGGCTGTAAATTATGATCTTACAACAGCTTTATATGAAGTTCTTGATACTTGGATTAGTATGCCTAGTGGCAGTTTGTATACCGAAGAGTATACCATAGAAGCTAGTACCAACGATAAATATGTAAAAACAGTTAGAGTTAATGGAACAATCCAGGGAATGGGAGGATATGATAGTGGTTTATTGAATTATGATAAGACTATGGATGCTGGAAAAATTCATATGACAGGTCTGGGCGGTTATGAAAGCACCATCGGCGGTCCAGCTGGCAAGGTAGCAAGTACAGGTACTGATTGGAGTTCTGTAGCTTTTGAAGGTTCTAGGTATAATAATGCCAGAAGGGCTTGGCACGGACATATCAAAGACGTATTGCCATTTAGGGCTAGTTCTGCTTTAAATGCTAGTAATACAACCTGGGGTAGCTATACGGCTCAATTCGATCCTGCTAATTATAATAGATTTAGTACCGTAAATAATCCTGTTAAAAGTAAAGAAAGTTTGCTTTGGCCTATACCTATAGCTACAAGCGAAACTTTCGACCCTAAAAATGGCACTGTATCATACAGCTATGAATATAATAACAAACTACAAGCTATTACGGGGGTAATTAGCGAAAACGTAACCATAAGCGATACTGGACCAACAGATGTTTTTGCTGAAGTATTTGTGCTAGGAAGAAGGCTTGGTCCTGTTCTACAGGGTCTAGGAGCTAAAACTAGTAGTAAACGAGATGTGAATATAGAAGTAACTGTGATGCCTCCAACAGGAATGAATGGTTATTTTATGACTCAACAACCTTGTCCGATGTTTACAGGAGGCACTATATATGGCCTATTAGATACTATGGCAAGTGGTTTAGCTCCTTTCGGAGCAAGAGATTCTAGTGTTTTTCCAGGAGGAAATAGAGGGGCGATAGCACAAGGTAAAACTTTTTTAACAAGAGACGAGCAGTCCTGGAGGCCAGCAGAAGGAATTTACACTAGAAGTTTATCATGGGTTTTCCAACAATGCGACACTAGTAGACGATGGGATGATATATAATGGCGACACAGGCGGGTAGGGATTATTGCGTACCCAGCAGCACCAAAATCAAAGATAAAATTATAGCACAAACTATTTTTCTGGGCGCTAGCGTTATAGACTTTAATGCTAATATAGGTTGGGGAGAGCAGCCTAGCACGTTAACAGTTAATCTAGTTAATGATCTTAGTTATACAGGTTGTCTTCAAACACAGATTTCAAACGGTAATGGCTCCGACAATACATATTATTCTGCTGGCAATGACGGTTTGTATATAAAACCAGATGGAACACCCGTTAATCGTAGACATCCAGAAGCAATGCTTCCTGGTAAGGTATACTACCAAACCAATTATAATTCGAATTATCAAGTAAATCAATTGTGGTGGCAGAACAAAGATCCTGGGTTTATAGGAGATGCTACTAATCTTAATACTGACGGTAGTGTAACCTATAACGATTCTACTAGTTTTTTTAAACCGAGAGGATTTAATATTACCAATTGTCCTGTTTATTTTAAAATGGGGGATTTCAGTTTTGGTGGTGTTGTGCAATCCTGGAAAAAAAATAAAGGAGAATCTGGGGATATATATACTGTGGTTGTTCATAGTATGCAGGCCTTATTAAATAATTGTACAGTAATACTAGATAAATATGCAGGATCTATATCTGGTAGAACTAGCTTTGCTTGGTCTGCTCCTAGTAATTATGTAGGCAACCTCTTAACATATAATAATACAAATAATGAAAAAGGAAATATCCCAAATATATTTAATGTTTATGGATTTTTAGAATCTTTTGGGGCTTATAATTTTGGTGGTTCTAGTTATAAAAAAGAAGAAGGATTTTTGTGTAGTGAAGTAATAACAGCCTTGAGAGTATTAACAGGAGCAGATAATCTAAACGACAGAACTCGAACGAACCATAGTGATTTTGGTCCTAAAACCGCCTTTTCTCCATATGGTAGAATCATAGCCCCTACCGTAAGCGACCCTATTACTGGAGATCGTTATACCAGTAACAAGTGGGGTGTTATTGCTCCGGCAACACCAACAAATCAATCGGGATTTCTATGGACAGGAAGAGACAGATGTAATTTTAAATTAGATCTCTCAGAATTACAAAAAGCTGTTTACGAGTCAGGTGCTGTAAAAAGAATAAAAGCTGATTCTATGAGCATTAGTCAATTTATAGATTATGTTTGTGATGAACACGGACTAGACTGGACCACAGATTTGCTTAATACTCCTACTGGGTGGGTTATTAAGGTTATTGCTGTATCTAGAAGATTTGCTCCTACTATTAATGCAGTTAAAAGTACTGTAAATCAAATGATTTGTGACGGTATTGAAACAGGATCTTTTAGTTTTGGTAAAGAAGCAAACGAAACTAATAGCAGAGCATTGGTTATAGGGGCTCCTCAACAGAGATTATATCAAGCGAAAAATACTAGATTAGCATATACGCAAAGTAGCTATATCTTTAATCCGACTAATCAAGTTTTTGTTGATTATTATGCATATGGCAATATAGGTGTAAATTCCCTGTCTGGAAGACCTAGTTGCAATGATAATTCTGGTTTTAGAACAACAGTAGGAGGAATATTTCATTATGGAAAAATAAAATTTCCTGCTTTTTACTCTACTAGAAATCCAGTTATAGATATTAGAGTTCCTAGTTTGAAAAATGACGACGTAGTTCATGATGCTATAGAAGGCGGAGGATTTACTACTAACGATACTATTTTTCAAGATTCTGAATTGGATAGTTCCTCTCTAACAGCAAATCGCAGAGGTAATTATAAACAGTCATATAAATTACTTCATGGTCTTGACGCTAGATTTGGAATCAGCCCTTGCCCTAACGGAGGATTAACTCTTAACACCAGCATAGGAAGTCAGGCTAGAGAAGGAACTAGTATAACAGGTAAGCGTTTTTTCCCTTTATACAGAGATGTTATTTGTCCGTTTTTTGGACATCTTTTAGAAGATCGTTATGGTATTGATGGTGCCAATAAAAATACAGACTTTAAAAGAATTAGGCCTGTGTGGTATGATTTCTGGACAGGCCAGATAGTTCTGTTGTTTCATAAAGACGAATTACCTAGAACAAGAATAGAACTATCAGGAAGATATACTGATTATACCATGAATAGACGATCTGACATTACTATGTATTATCCTCAGTTTACCCTAAACGCCAGTTCTTTCGGAGGTACAACTAGTCCTGGAGTAGCTACAGCTGCTACCGCTTCTTATACAGCCGAATGGTTTATGGTTACAGAGAATGAAATTAGAGCAGCTATGGCCGGTACCGATAATTTTGTATCATATACTCTTGGAAAAAGATATAAAACCGATTTGTATATTATGATGAACGCTGCATATACATACAGGTCTAAGCAAAGATATCTCAATGAAGGTATGTCGAACGCTAAGGCCTCTAGAATGGCTTATGACGAAAACAATTGGCATTGGCAGTTTTATAGAGAAGGAATTACAGGAGCAGAAGGCAATATAGCGCCAGAGAATAGTCTTACTGCTCAATCTTTACACTCTTTGAGTTCTGAAGCTAGAAAAGACTTCGACTTATTGTCGAAATTTTTACAAAAACTTGGTAATACATATTATGGAAAACAGTATATGGTTACTGCTCCATTTCTTCAGTCTAGAACAGAACAAGACAATTATGATTATCAATTAAAAACTGAGCAAGGAAATATCAGCGTATTTAAGGGAGGAGGAGAAATTCGTTATAATTATGAACCTTGTGCTGCCGATAATGGGGCCTGGGAAGAACCAGGAAATTCTATAGATGATATGATAGCCGGAGATCAAAATGTAGCAGCTCTTTGCAACGATAAGGGGCAGATTAAGCCTATCCTTGGTTATAATTCTACTTATGTTTTTGATTATGCTAGAAGAGAATTGGCCAGAAGAACACTATATCAAGTCAATAATAGGGCCGGTAGTACAAATCCTTATTTTAGTTATAGCGCATGGGATAGCATAAGTATGCTAAGAAAAGCTGATTCTACTACTAATAGCAAATACTATTTCGAAAATTTGAATATAGGAGATTTAGCTAATTCAATGGGAGATTTTGTGATTGTTGAATGTCCTAATAATAATAATATTATTAATTTATGGCAGCTGCAGCCAAACGCACCGACACCGCCGACTTATATAATAGGAAAAGACGCTTTTGGTCTTAGTCATGGAGCAAAAAAGAAGAAACTATACAGAACATGCAATGTTGATGGTAAATTCCATTTTATGGATCCAGAAAAAATGCTGGAACCCAAAATAATAGTATCTACTGATTTTCTGGGTTTAAATAACAGTAGTGAGCAATATCAAACAGATCCTTCTAATACTGTGAGTGCAACCATAGGGATGGAGGAACTTGCTATGTATACTAGAAGTGGCGGAAGAAATTATGCCGAATACCAGAAATTTTTTCAGTTTTTTAGTCCATATAGACAATACAATAAATTATTAGCAGAATTAGCTCCACTGTCAGATAATTCTACGGGAAAGAATGTAAAAATAGCGCCAAAAGCAGCTCATCCATTTTTTGCTGGTATTCCTATTAAATCTAATACATATTGCTACGGACCATGGACAAACTACCCTGCTATCTATCCTATGGATAAGTTATTTACTCTTGGAAATGAAGTAACTATAGATGATGTAGACACAGCGTATAATACTTGTACTAGTACCGCTATGTCTAATCCCACCACCGACCAGAGAGATTTGCTTGTGGACAATTGGATTACTAATACAAAGTTTGAAGTTATAGAAGATTTTTGTCCTTGGAATTTTGGCGGGATGAGAAATTTAGATGATGTAGCTAGTAAATATGTTAGTGGTGTGTCTAATTTTCAAACGAGCATAGAAGTAGGCAGCCTAGAAGCTGTAGGAACCCCCTTGTTTAAACTTGGTGGGGCTTTTAGTAGTAGCTGTTTATTGGAAGATCTTTCTTTTGTTCCCGGTCAAACTCAAACATATACTTGGACAGAAGTAAAACAAGGTAGTATTTTCCCTAACTCTTGGCCTAGCTTAACAGAGATTGGTAATTATAATGAGATTAATGATCCTGGATATATACAAGGAACTATCGATTATATCGTTCCTGATATACCTATCAAAGATCTTGGTGGAAACAGAATAGAATACAACTATTATAGCAACGCTCCAATACTTACCAATATTATGACCAGTATGGGTCAGAATGGTATTACTACTACATATAGCTTCAGAACATACACTAGAAAGTTATCTCTTTTTAATAGACAAGAAATTGATAGAGCTAAAAAACTTGGTCAGGAAAATATGAAAAGAAAGCATGAGATATCTAGACTCGAACAGAGAGTAAATAACAACCAGTTTGCGGACAGAGAGAAAATAAAAAGAGAGCAGTTTAATGACGCTAAGGAGGCTCCACAATTGGCTTTAGGAACAAGCCCTGTTACAACTATAGTTTGTTCTACTAGGAAAAGTTTGGGTCAGTTTAATAATATGCATCAAGATAGTAGTTTTGGTTCTTATAGCGCTCCGGTAGTATTGGGAGGAAGCGAAGCTCCTCAAGTGAGTTATTCTGGCTCAGGCCCTAATGACAGAGCACCTAACGGCCATTTAGGAAGCTCCGACTTTAGCCAGATGACAGGAGACAATCAAGCAAGATATATGTTTTTCGAACAAAGGAACGAGACTTCTGCTAAAATATATCCAGACAGCGAATTGGCTGATGCTCTCAATGACACTTGGGGCAGGGCTTCTATTATGAGTTTGGATGGTATTTTTTCTCCCATATCTTTTTATCCAACAATAGGTAAAGATACTTTTAGTATATCAAAATATGACCAAACAAGGTGTCCTATTTGTAATGGTACCAAAGGCATAAGTAGAAAATATAAAAGATACAAAACAGCAACAAATACAAGTAGTAGTGGTGGTAATATTAACTTTTGTTGCGATAGTTGTACTAGGCCTTATGGCAAAGTGAATGCTTCTACTTATTTTGGTTCTACAACAACATCAAAAGACGGAGAATATTTTCCTCCCTATATTATTTCAAGTGGCCAGACTTTAGATGAGTTGAAAAAATTCAATACATTTATCTTTCAGAGAAGCATAAAAGATAATACAGATAGACTAGGAATGTCTGTTACTATACCAATCAATGTTAGCACATTGCAGCCGGTAGTTATGCCTTATCATGAATTTAGCAATGCTAACGCCCAGGATTATGAGGGGGCTCATCCAGATGGTGCTCATGATAGTTTGTATTGTGGTAATGAATTAAGAAAATTTGAAGATAAAGGAAGGAATAGCATATCTGTTATAGGTAGAGGAGCTGTATTTAAAGACTGCATGGCCAACCTCAACGCCGCCCCAAATATTGGTTTAAGCGGAACGATGTCTACAGATGCTGGCTGGGTTAGAAATCATGATTATGACTATTTGGATAGTAGATTCAAAGAAAGAATATCTGGCACAGAACATTCTGCTTATAATAAAGACTATGAACAAAATATGCGTTTTGTTGGTTTTCGTGGCCCTATGATGATGCATGGTTGGGGTTATGATATCGAAGGATATCCTGTTCCTAATGCTGCTGATGAGCCTCGTGATATAGATGCGTATGGCAGACCGCTAAGGTTTAAAACAAGCAGGACAGTGGAAAGTGATTCGGTAAAATATTCTAGTTTAGCTGTCGGAGAAGCTTTCTGTCGCGACAGCAGTGACGATACTACAGAAACCGTTAAACTACACACACTAAATATACAAAATAGTACTTATTATAATAGAAAAGGCTCTAATTTAACAGACGATACTATGGTTTATAGAATCATCTATAAAGATGACTATAGTGACGGTGGTGGCTATGATCCTGCAACCTACAATGGTTCTATTGTTAGCAAAACACAAAAATATCAAAATGGACAATGGACACCCAAAATCAAGCTGAAGCAATTTTATTTAAACTGGGCGGAAAGACAAGACTTATGGCCTGTTGGGCCTATAGATCTTAGGTGGGACCCTGAAAGAAAAGTATGGTCTGCAAATACTCAAAAAATTTACAAAATGGTTTACGTAACTCTTGAAGAAGATATGACTAAAGATCCCGATCTCGATGAAAGTTTTCCTGCCAGAGGTTTTTTGGACGATTTAGAATATTCTACTCAAGCATTAGCTGCCAATAAAAGACGTCTAGTTTATGTGAAAGATCGATCAGGATATTCTGCGCCTAGAGGAGCCAGATTGTATTGTAGATATGATAGCGATACTGGTTTTTATGAACCGGTAAGTAAACAACAATTTACCGTTTATGGTAGCATATCTGCCGGTGGAAATACCGCTACAGTTACTATGAGTTATGTTCAAGGGAAAAAGAGGGGTGAAAGTGCGCCCACAATGAGCATTACTTTTAAAAATCCGTTGGGCTTTAGTACTACTGGAGGATCTGGTATGTTTTCGTACATTGATGGAGAATGGACACTCATTAGTAGTAGATAGGACCAATTAACAGATGCCCAAAACAAACTGTACCATTTACGACGCTTCGTTTTTCAATGATCTGCTATATTACAATCTTAATCTAGACGATAGTAATAACTTATATATCAATTATAGCGATGGGGCTTCATATCTTGTCGGCATAAATACTACAGCTATGTTGGGCCTATTAAATAATAGTATCCCTAATGCAGCTATAAAAGAAGGTGCGTGGTATCCAGCATATATAAACACAGACGATAGTAGTCAATATAAAAAAGCTGTATATGAAAGAACAAATTTTACAGAACCTCTGCTTGGTATCGCTAATTTTATTACTTTTTCCGGTAAATTTAATCATTGGGCTATACAAACCTTAGGTGGATCTTCGGTGGACAGAGATATGAGTTGCGACTGGTTTTTAACCAGCAAGTATAACAGCTTTAAGCCTGTACACGGTATTATGTTCTGGTTCAAAAAAGTATCTAATTCTCAACAGAGCATGAGTTTTTATCAGATGCCTGCTGGAACTAAATTCTGGGATGGTGGCGACCTTAAGCAAAAATTAGACTCAAAAAGAGTAAAAAACTTAGAAATAGACAGAAGCCCATTTTCGTCTACTACTGCGTCTTTCAGTTTTACTTCTTCCTCAGAGATAGAAATTTTTGATTATGACTTTAACGGAAAGGCAAAAAACTCATATTCCATAAAAACGGAAGGTTTCGATCAGGGAAATGACACATATCATATTTATGTGCCAGATGGCGAAGCGTTTGCTTTTCATGATAATCAGGTTAGCAAACTTAGGGCTCAGAGCCAATCTCATTTTGGTTTTTCTTACGTGTCCCCTTCGCTGTATAACATATACAGAGAAATAGATAATGCTCTATATCCTTATAGTAGAGGATATTCAATGGGCAGAAAAAAATCAAGAGCCTATCAAATGTTGTGCTCTTATCTTAGCACTATGCCGCAAACAGATAGAGTTACTGTTAATAGCCTTAGTAAGTCTTCAGTAAAAAATAGAGTGACCACCTTTTTGGATAATTGCGATGCTACATCAGATACTGTTCAAATTACTAAACTTACAGATTGTATACAAGACATATTAGATTTTAGCTATATAAATCAAACAGCAGTATTAAATAAACAAGAGAATGTTGCTGCTAATAAAAAAGACTTATTTCATATTATCACAAGAAAATATCATCCAGAATTAACTCTATATAGTAACACCAAGCTTTTATACACAGGGCCTGTCACAGGAAATGGGCATCATGTTTCTTTCTCTCATGCGGCCACAACATATTATGATCCGGATAGTATTGGAGATATGATATTGAATAATTATAGCATATATCATGGCAGAGATGGTAGCTATATGAAATATGAAACCAATTTTACTACCACGGAATCAAAAGCTATTATCACAGCAGAAAACACTCCAGAGGATAAGAGATATTCTGTTCCAGTATACTATGCTGATGTTGGAATACCTGCCTATAGCGAAAATCCTTTGTATTTAGGACCAGGTTTTTTGTATACCGGAGATTTAAAGACTAATTCGTTTATAGAATATGGCTCTAGTAATTATGCTGGGCGGATTCCCTATGATGAGACAAATTTTAATAGCGTTGGAGCTAATGCTTCTGAAGCTACATATAGTTGGAGAATTAGTGCTGGTCCTTACGGATTGAGGTTTCACAATCTTGATTCATATACTGTTTTTGGTACTCCCATCAGAGTAAATTCATATAATAATTCTTCAGAAGCCGAACCGCAGTTTGTAATATCTCAGAATGGAACCTATGAATTAGAATGTATTAGAAATATTGGGGCTTTTAGTGAAATAGACAGGGTAATATTAACCACAGATCCGAATTATGCTTTGGAAAACGATTTATCAGCAAGTCTTACTGGAGGACCAGATTTTAAGAAAATAAATATCGGTTTGGCCAGAAGTATTGCTTTTGATCATAGCGGTTTTGTTTGGCTGATGGATACACATCACTATATAAATAATGGAGATGTATCATTTAACGATGATGGTAATTGGAAATGCATGAGAGCAAAGGATGTTAAGCTGTTTCAGATGCCTGATAATAACTCTGACGACACAGTTTTTACCGATTATAACGCAGGAAATACTATATATTTTGAATTTAAGCCAGGCAATACCACAATAGGCTTGTATAGTATTAACATGTCTCATCTTAGAAGTCTTTGCAATCCTAGTTGCTTAAGCTCGTACCAGGAAAAGGTTTTTGCCAAAAGAGGCACATGGTTAACAGATCCTCAGGGTCATGATATCTTATATACAAGAGGATATAATATTACTAGGGGTCCTTTGGTTTCTTATGAAGTTGATGAAAATGGCTCAACATTGGTTCCTCCAGATCCTGAGGCTTGTGAGGCTTGTGTACAGCAAGCTTTACAAGACTGTTTGGATAATTGCGCATCTAATCCTACGAGTCAGGCAACTTGTGAAGACGAATGTACTAACGAAACAGGACAAGCTAATGCTAGAGCATCTTGCTCATCTTGTTTTCCTCAGCCTAGAAATACTACCGAATTTGATTATACTCTTACTAATCTAGGATCTATACCTTTGGAGAAATATGGAGGATATCAATCGATTTATGATCTTGATGATTTTATTGGTTCAACAAGAATTGACGACCATCTCGGCGGAAGTATTGGCAATACACTACAACCTAGAAGAAACAATGTTTTAACTCCTACTGGTATATTTTGTTATAGAGAAAATGTGCCTATAACAGGCCATGAGATACTGTTAAATAAAGGTTTATTTCATCCAAACATTGGTTTTATAGGTCCGAGCAATCCTAATTTCGTAGACAATAGATCATATGTGCTAGAAGATAGAACAGAACAGTTTCCTGTTCATATATTCGACGGCAGAGGTTTTTATGATTTAAGACCAGCCGTAACAGGGATTAATGAGCATTCTAGTCGGATAACAATACCAGATTTTTATAGAGTTGACGATACAGTTAATGATGATCCAAGAAGATATTGCGGTCTTTATGGATACAAACAAACCAATAATGAAAGCACCAAAAAAACAACAGCATATCTTATCAACTGGGATACTCCTTCTGGGCTCGATGAAGATAGAGTCACAGGAGAATTGCAAAGCTCTTATACTTTTTATGAAGATATATCTATAGCAAAAAATATCAAAAATATAGAAGTTAATCTAAATTATCTAAACTATATGAATCCTAAAAATTTAAAGTTTAGTTTAGATTGCGGAACATCTACAGACTATGATCTATACAACACAGGAACGATTAATGATAATACAGAATTAACAAGTTACATTGGTTCATTAGACTCAACACATTCTAGCAAGCTATATCTATTAAATCAAGAGCATATTCAAAATTATAATTTCAATTATGCGGTAAAATTTTCTGACTTTTATGACAAAAGTATAGTCGCTGGTAATCATGCTAATTATGTAGGGAAAAATACACACACCCAGCACCTCAACTTGCTTAATCATAATAATGAGGAGTATTTACAGCCAACATTATTTGCTGATGGCTATGGGGCTAACGATACATCATTAAGTATGGTTAATGCTATAAAACATAATAATTTAATGAAGAGTAATTATACTTTGGGTAGATTTAGGGGTCAGACTATAGGAGGGTTAGATGCTAAGCTTAAAGTCGAAGTAGTTAATCAGTTTGATTTCAGAATGGGAATCAAGGACAATATATTAAGCAACGATATCCTTAGTAGTCTACAGTCAACAAATAAACGGACCTCCTCCAACACCATAAATAATAGTCTGTGCAACTGGCAGTTGATTTTACACACTGAAGATGATCCTGGCTATCATTTTAAAGACGCTTTAGGTATGATATCTTATACTGATACATCTAATTATATTAGTAATACTAATAGTTTTGGTCCATATAATTATATTTTTGAATCAACTAGACAAATACCAGATATTAATGTTAATGCTCCGTATAATAGCATAGCTGGCCGTAGCGATTGTTCGTATTATGATGCTCTAAACGAGCTGTTGGGCGATGATTTAGCTGAATTGGTAAGATTTCCTAGTCTTGTTGGATATTTATTGTTAGTAACAAGTTTTCTTGGTGTTACATGGGGATTTGGGGCTATGATGGGATTGAATACCATAACCATGATGTACGCCAATGGAGGAATAAATGACCCTATTATAAATTTTTTAATAAATATTAGGATTGCAGCTAGAGTAGAAAATCTTAATGCTCAGTACTATAGGCCTGTATATAAAAATTTCACCAACGGTAAACCAGACAGGGCAGTAGTGGGGTTGAGCAATAATAAGAGCATGTGGTATGTTACAGAGGTGCCTATATTTAGATACGTTAATACTCTAGCCGGTAAAAAAGAAGAACTATTTTATGTAAAGCTAACCAAAAACAGCGCCTTTGGGGCTATTAGTAGCTTTAGATATGAATTACTAGTAGACCATAGTCAATACCATTTATTAAATTGTAATTATGTGCTCAATAAAAATATTTCATCAATAAGTGGCGCTATCCAAGTAAGTAGAAAAAGAACGAATAATCATGGTATAACTAATGTTGTTGCTGGTTCTAATGACAGCAAAAATCAATCTATACAACTTTTAGAAGGAGATATAGTCAGATTAGACGGCCAAACAAACACCGATCAAAACGGCTACTATCTAGTTAAAAATGGCGATTGGACTAAATTCCCAAATACTTCAGAAATACAGTTTTTACAAAATAATATCTTGTATGACTCTCTTGATGAAGATATAGAAGATGAAAAAGTAATTATGATTGATGGTTTTCGAGCCTACTATTTTTTTGATATAAATCAAAGTGTTTTATTGGCAGACAATACTAGTGCTACGGTTGAAAATAAAGCACTTATTGCTACAATAGATGGGCATAAAACTCTCTTAGCTTTAGATTCGGCCGTAGCTGCAAATATATCAAAGGGCGATATTGGTTTATCTGATGCTGAATGTAACACTATTTTATTATTTAATCCAGAATATGCTACATCGACAAGTATTCCTGTAAATGATTCTAATAGAGACAGCAATATGGATTGGCTACAAGACATTGAACATATATACAGATGGCCTTTTCAAGAACACAAAAAAGGCCTAAGATCCGCTAGATATATAGCAAATCAAGGAACAGTAGGAGAAGGAAACATAGGATATGGTACCTCTATTAATTATTATAATACACTAGATACAGAATCTTTAAAAAATAAAAATTGGAACATATTAGATAACTGTAATAATAATGAAAATAATCAATACAAATATTTTAACTTTACTGTTACTAGCGACAATACAACCAACCATGTTTCTTTCAATCAATCCGATTCGAATCTGGATAAACTCAAGGCTTATAGATATTCGGGTAAGGATCTTGGCTTTGTTAGTCCTAATGAAGGGTTTTCTAAAAAAATGGAATTTATAGATAGAACAGATCCTATAGTTCCTATAGACATAACCAGCTTGGATAATCACTATAATCCCTTGTATTCTGCTTTTCAAAAACTGTCAGAAGCTAATTTTATAGAGATAAAAACAGACAAAATAAAAGATCTTAACTTAGCAACTACAGGCACGATTGTTATTGATAAGCATTTGAACTTTAATAATGAAATTATCTATGCAACCACAGGAGATTATACGTATTTAGAGAGTCGTGCAAGCGGTATCAAAGATAACCAGCATAGTGGTTATTCGAATTTCAATGAAGCTATTGTAGGAAATAATTTAAAGTCTTTAAGGTCTTTCTATAAAGATGTTAATCCTATAGAGTCGGGTTTATGTTATGACATAAACACATACGATCCCAGTACTTGCCCAAAAACAGCATTAAGACAGAGAATATCTATTGTTACTAAGGAATTATCAGATATTGAGCGAGCACTAGAGATTTGTATAACAGGAACAGATATATATGCTCATAAAAAAATGAGCTATAGGACGGCAGATAATAGTACTGTAATTGAATATGAAGACACAGATTATTATTGGATACATGTAGACCCTGAAAACGGTTGTTTTGTTAGTAACGAAATGAGTGTCAAAATACCAACTAAAACCAAAACGTCGGTACTACCAGTGACTAGGAACATAGAAGGCGTTGTACTAATCGAGGATAGTCAAATTAGTCCAGTGACCAGAGGTTTGGTGCTTTCAAATCAAAACAGAGTTACTGACTATGCTGTTCCAACTGGTGAAGGAGGAATTATTAAACTAACAGATAATTTAGGGGGAGAGTATGAAATTGATTACACAGAAAGAAAAAAGAACGAGATAAAAAATGCGTGGCTCGCTATCGACCCAAATTTGGATTTTAGCAACACTGTCGAAATTAGTGTTGGGGAGTCGGACATATGGACAGGAGGAAGGGGAGGGGTAGATATTAATAAAATGATGTTTGGATATGGCAATAGTTTTAACGATACGCTAATAGGTTGGCAAGATTATTATGAAAGGCCTGCCAGTCTTGGTGCGACTTATGTCGATTACAAACTTAAGGAAGTGATAGATTTTACTCAACCTATATATATGCAATTCAGAAAAATGCCTAGTCGCAAACTGAAATCTCACGACCAAAGATTTAAAAAGTATTATCCCACTAATGACGGCAGCTTGGCCAAAAGCGTTTATCCTCCAAGTACAAATTATGATCTAGCTACAGATTTTTATTGCTGGAAATGCGTAGATGATGATGGAGAATATGTAGAAACGCCAAAGTTTTATAAGGCTATGAATGAGGCTATTTTTAGGGGATTTTTTGGCAGCTGGTACGGTACTGAGATTAGTAATAATGCTACTCTTGAGTCGAAGGAGCCGTGGGAATATATTCCATATGAATTTGGTTTAGATCACGGTGATTACACTGATTCCAATGCGCAAGTAATTCTTAACTTTAGTAGCGGCCAGTCTTTCGGCCATTGTTGTGACAGAGCTATTTACGATATATACCTCAACAGTATCTTTAGAGGATCAATAAATCTAAATAACTCATTAGATTGTGCTGATGTATATGATACTATTATAGTACCATCGCTGGCGCTAGATTCAGGTGGTTGTAGGGTTAAAGTAAAAGTTGTTTGCGCACTTGAAGGTGAAGAGGCTTGTCATACCAGTGCAATGCAAATAGAAGTTATAGTCGATGGAACCGTGCTTTACTACGGCCCTATGTCTGGATATCTCGAAGTTGGAGGTCCGTCCTATTAATAATCAAATTATTTTGCTTGATATTTGTACCATCCATTGTTTTTTATCCAATTGCCGTCGTTGTCTTTTCTTTTTGGAAATAAGGTACCGCCTTTTTTATGCTGTCCAAAGGATAATGTAGCTCCACAATCTGTGCATCTAATCTCATAGTAATCATTATCTTCTACTGTTCTTACTACATATTTTAAGTTTTCGCTTTTGCACATTCCACAATTGCTTTCGCTAAATATTTCTTGCAGCGTAGACAGTTCTTTGAATATTTCTTTTTGGCCATTGCCCTCTAATTCAAAAGATAACTTTTCACTAGCTTTATATACAATTTTCATTTATTTACCTCTATTTCCATGAAGAGTCATAACCTATGATATTTTCTGGTATGTCAGACATATTTTGCTGGTATTTAGACAAATCTCTAATTAATACAACAGCGTCTCCATGCTGAACATTATAAATAGACTCGTTGATATTTTTAAGCTTCAACATGCTATTTACATTTATATTAAGTCTTTTGGATAGAACGTCAATGAAATTTATTTGATTATTTGTAATTTTTGAAACACTAATGCCATCTGGATCATCTTCTATATCGTTTACAGCTTCTTCTGCTGCAATAACTTTTCTAAGCTTTAGACCTCTTCTTAATGCTCTGCCTTCTGCTCTAGTTTCTGCCACTGCTACTGGATGATTTCTGTATATCTTATCACAGTTGCCCCAGTAAACGTCTGCTGCGCCATTAACAGTCCTGCATTTAATTTCTGGATCTAGGGTACTATCATTTAAAATATAAGACAGCTGATGTACCACAGTGGCTCTTTTTTCGTTATTAGGATCAGGAGATTGTACAACCTGTGATGTTGAATCTATCACTACGCAATCTAAGGCTATTTCAAAGATTCTTCTTAATCCATCTGTTGTGGGATTTCCTGATATTTTTTCGTCATCTGACAATAATCCAAGAACATAATCATTCCATTCCAAGTCATTAATACTAGGCTTGCTTGCGTCATTATCAACAGCGACAGGTTCTGCTACTTCAGCAACTTTCTTTTTAGCCATTTTATTCCTCTATTAAGATTTCTTTTGTTTGTGTACTAGAGTTCTGATTGTTTTTTATTGATTCTATCTTAGTAATTAGTTTATCGCACAAAATGTTGGCATAAGTATCAGAGTACCGCCTAGTTTGCTTAACTCTAATTAAATACCATCCTCTTCCTATTATAAGTCCACTTTTTTTATTGTCGTATTTTTGATTTTTCTTTAGTTTTTCTTCTCCCCAAATGTCTTCAAAATGAGAAGGGCCATCTACTTCAATAGCTGTGTTTATAGTAGGAAGAAACAGGTCAATTTCAAGATTTGTGTTGCCTAAAGCTTGTTTTTTATGAAAGTCTACTCTATATCCAGACTCTAATAATTTTGCAAGAAAGAACTTCTCTAGCTTTGAGCCCTGAACGCTTGCTTGTCTAACGGCTTGGTTTGCTTTTGTTATCATATTTTGTTTATTGTCTTGGTCTCTTTTATTCCAAACTTCTTTACTTTTTTTAGCTCTATTTTGTTTTGTTTTTTCGTCAATATTCTGCCATGAGTTGTAAACCGCCTTACCTATTTTTCTTCTGTCTTCTTCTGTTCTTTTTTTGCCTTTGGTTGGATTTTTTGACTTTCCAGAGGACAATGCCAGTTTTTGCGCCTCGCTTTTGGTTTTAACTTTAATGCCGTATTTAATAGCATCTCTACTTAATTTAGATGTGTATGTATTATATGTTTTTGCTATTTCGGCAAAACTTTGATTTTTATCTTCATACAAATTTTTTAGTAGTTCTTTTTTTTGTTGATCAGATAATTGCTTGTAGTTTTTCATGACT
>Ga0181590_10000377_pt1 | contig 35318 bp, 45 predicted proteins | sample 071ome_34_FD_132446 | JGI IMG/M metagenome (GOLD analysis project Ga0181590, IMG submission 132446) | Coastal salt marsh microbial communities from the Groves Creek Marsh, Skidaway Island, Georgia - 071411BT metaG (megahit assembly) | ecosystem: Environmental > Aquatic > Marine > Intertidal...
AGATCCAATGTAAGGATCTTGGATTACGCTAAAATAACTACCACTTAGATTACCGTTGATATCAAAATAGAACAACGTTCCAGGAATATCTTTAATGAGAACTTGGATGCCCAATTGTTGACCCGTTACTGGATCATTTTCTACATCTGTGATATTTTTGTAAGTAAAGACATTAGTGTTTTCCTTATCAAAGGTAAACTCTAGTCTTCTATCTTGATTAGAAACATCAGAAGTATCAAATGTATAAGCATGACCATTGATTAGATTCAAGTTTGGCTCTTGACAGAAAATAACCGCAGTAGTTACGATTGCTTCATTTGGAGTCGAAGAACCTGTGGGAATATTAAACTGGAATCTTCTCTGAGTTGTAGCACCAGTTACAACAAAGGTTCCATCATATTCAGATGGTTGGCAACCAGTAACAACAACTTGATCTCCAGCTTTGAGGTTGTGGGAAGCACTAGCTCTTAAAGTATATTCAATCAGTACATTATTTGGAGTAAGGGTAAATCCATTACCATTACCAATGTTCAGATTGTTGGCTGTCAGTTGCTCACCAGCTCTATATCCAGAACCAGCTTTGGTTAGAACAACAGAACTGACTTCTTGATTGCTGTTAACAGTAATCGTAAATTCGGCACCCTCTCCAGAATCTTGACCATTGAACAGTGGGACATTATAGTAAACGCCTTCAGTGTATCCACTGCCAGCAAAAATAACCCAATCCTGATCGATCAGGGAGCCAGTCTTAAGAACAGTTCCAATATCAACACTAAATCCGTTTCCACCGCCACCACCAATCTGTGCGTCATTTATTGTAAGAACATCTCCGTCGAGATATCCTTTTCCTTGATTGGTAATAGTAACCGCAGTAACAGCACCACCACTAACGGTAATATTAGCAATGGCACCAGAACCAGAACCACCACTAAGGCGTCTGCCATTATAAGTGCCGTTTAGATAATTTTCACCACCAGTGATTGTCAGTTCACCTTGCTGGATTCTACCAGGACTGCTTTGGTAGTAATCAGTGGCATCAAAGTAACTGAAGTTATATTTGTTATTGATAATTTTGACATTAATGTCTTTATTGATGTAATTGTCAGTAATACTTACATCAACAAATTCATCTGGTTTGATGAAATGTGGTTCCTCTGTAGTAATAGTAGCCGTGATGACATCAGTGTCATTATTGACAGAGTATACCAACGCGCTAACGGTTTCCCCAGTGATTCTACCAACACGAGCAGAAATTCCACTGCCACCAGTGTCGGTTTCATCAAAGATGAGTCGATCATTAACTTTATAGTCAAAGCCAGCACCTTCAATCAAGTATTGATCAATACCTGAAGAGAAATATCTATTTGTAGCAGAAACATAGAGGGAATCTGTCTTACCGCCTTTGATTGTTGGGAAGTAATCATAGTAACCAATACCAACATCATCAAATACCAAGTATACTGGTTCGGTGCCACCATTAGCAAAGTTCTCCAAAATAATTGGAGTGGTAGCATCTTCCATTGCTAGCAGGAATTCTTCTGGATCGCCAAGATCTTTTCTGCGAACAACAGATTCATCAACTGCGATATATGGAGCCTTATAACGCACAGCATCTTCAGTAAATAGACGCTGAAGACCATTACCAGTCCAGTTGATACTATCTGCTTGAGAGTAGAAGTCTGGACCGATAAAGTAAGGGAATTTGGGGTTACCTGTTGTACCGTCGATAGCACAGAAGTATGCGTATACACCACCAGGATACTCTGGAGTTACGCAGAAACGACCGTTGTAGCGATCAAGGTCACCAGATCCTTCGACATATTCGTAGTCTTCGATGTAGGTGCCCATACGGTCAGTCAGACCCTGTACAAGCGCATCTCTGCTGGTTCTCAGCCTATAGCTGGAAACCATCTGCTTGTATTGGTTGAATGGGTTTTTGTTCTCTCTATCAGCGTATCCATAAGGACCATAGATGGGATGACCATCAAAAGCCCAACCAATGATAGGTGAGTGTCTAGTTGGATTGAGTTCTGAGTTGTTTGCGTCGCTAACGTTATCCTTCAGCAAGAAGCGAAGCTTCTTGGGGTTGTACATATATCCATATTCACCACCATATACCGCAAAGTTAGATCCTCGAATGGAAACTCCATTAGCAGCATCAGCAACTTTATATGGAGACATCTGAGCACTTGTCAGACCGAATTCTTCTGGAGTTGCGGCTTTGTTATAGTTGAGGACAGGCAGTTCTACTTGGAAAGCAGCACCTGTACCAGGATAGACAATATCAACAAATGTCTTACCAGCGGTATATCCAATACCACCGTTTGTAACTCTAATAGCAGTAACTTGCTGAGAATTAGAATCAATCTCAGCAAAAGCCACAGCACCTACGCCATCACCAGTAATGATAACGTCAGGAGGACCATAGTAGTTTGTACCACCATATGTCAGAATAATAGAAACAATTCTTCCATTAACAATGGAAGGATATGCTACAGCACCTGTACCAGAAATTAGAGTGATATTTGGTCTTTCGTCGTAATTGGATCCAGGGTTTGTAATAGTAATACCATCGGATTCCAATCCGCCACGAACAACGGCTTCAGCAGTAGCACCACTTCCTCCACCACCACTTAAAGTGACAGTTGGTACACCAGTATAACCAGAACCCTCAGCAGTGACACTAATAGCAGTAACCACACCAGAAGTAATAGTGGCAGTAGCAGCTGCTTGTACTGTAGGATTACCACCGCTAACAGAAACAGTAGGAGCAGTGGTATAATTTGAACCACCATTTGTTACGTTAATCGAAAATACTCGACCAGAAACAGATACTGTAGCTTCAGCAGAAACACCTTCAAGTTCCCATAGGCAGGAACCATCTACAGTAAGGCTACCGTCAACAGCAGTGGGTTCAGTTCCACGTTCTGCGGATTTACCACTACCAAGGTTTTTATATCTGTTACCAACGCTATTGCGAACTCTCTGGTTGATGAAATAGTTAGTTCCTGGTTTCCAGAGTGGTTCAAATTCTACAATAGGTGGATTGGTGATATCATAACCATCACCAGGGTTAAGTACGCTAATTTCACTAACGCCACCATAAAGACGGAAATCTTCCGACTTATATGAGAAGAATGGCACACCATTTACACCAATACCGATTTGCCCCACTGGAGTTGGGGTCTTAGTCGATTTTGTAAGTGTGGTTCTAGGAATACGTTTCAGGTAACGTTGGTTACCAGGATCTAGATCGATACCTTGGGCAAATGGTCCAATTCTATGGCTAGGCAAACCACTAGAAGCGATGATAGCATGGTCATCACTTCTGTAGGTATTTTGGACATCAGCAGGAATATTTTTAACAATGTTGTTGATACTGGTGTCAGTAGAGCTGGATTTTGCGAATTCTCTAGTAATCAGGAAATCGCTGTCAACACCAGCAATAGGAATGACATTTAAGCGAACTGTAAACTGAGTATCGTTCGCAGTACCAATAACATTGAAAGTTTTGTTATATACGTCTTCTGGAGCATTGAGAACAACAACTGTGTCATCACGACGTAATCCGTGAGGCTTTGAAGTTGTAATCAGAGCTTCTACTCTTCCCTGAGAGTCTGGGGAAGATAATTCAATTTTCTTACCAGTAAGAAGCTTCTTAACGTTGTAAACAAACGAATCCCAGATTGGCTCTAGAGAATCAAAACCAGGAGCGGCAGGAGTAGTGACTTTAGAGTCTTGTACGTAGTATTTGCCACCATTGGTGAGGTTGACACCTCTAGTGCCACCAAATACAGCAATGTCAATTCTACTTTGATCTACATTAGAATATCCGTAAATACCAAACGCCGAAATGACTTCAGAACCAGCTAAGTGTGGACGAGACTCAGTATCCTGCCTAGCACGGGTTACTCCAAGAAATTGAGTTACAGTTTTGTCGTCATACTCGAAAACTTCATTATTAATACGGAAACTTCCGTTAGTCTCTGGCCAACCGAGTGTAGAGTCAACAGTAACAAATCCCTGGTCGAGATTTGAACTAAGATCTTCGGAAAGAACAGTTTTATATGGTGTGGTGAATTCACCTTTACCATTTTCAGTATCTACATCCAATTCGTAGATTTTACCGTCTTCGGTAAAAACTTCTACAACAGTTTTGACGTAAATGCGGGCATCCCCTACATTTGGGTCATTGGGATCAGCATCTTGGTACAAAACTTCCCCTGTAAGTTCTACGGGGTTACCAGAGATGGCTTTAGCACGAATAATTTCTCTGGTGCTATAGTAAGCATCAGATGGTTTGAAAATTCTATCTTTAGGGTATAGAATTGTGGATTCTACACCAAAAAGAACCCTCATCAGATATTTGAAGGATCTGGAGGTTCCTTTAGCCGCATAGAAGTCTTTCAGTCGTTTTGTGACTGAAGAATCCCTAATACCCTCAGCAAACTTATTGGGGAACGATTCAGAGAACTGAGTTCTGAATCTTTCAAGAATAAACAGCGCAAAGAAGTTATTGAGGTTAATTACCTCAGATTGGAACGCATGTTCTGCTGGTTCGGACTCAGCAAATGTATATTCCTTGATTAGACCGATATTTGTCGTAGCGTGGAATCCACGAACACATCCTCTAAACTGTGTGTTAGTTTTTTCCCTATAATATATAATTTCTTCGTCAATGAGGATCAAACCCTCAGATGGAAAGTCTTTAGTGTTTTGTACGTCAATGATGCCCGCATCAATAGACACCAAGCCTGCGGTTACTGTGGATTCGACAAGATCATTGAGATTGTCGATATTATAGTAGTCATCAAAGTTCCCAATGATGTCCAGGGGATTACCCTTCAGTTCTTGGCTCCTATAGTAATACTTTAGGAACTGAATGAAGTCAGGATAATCTTCTCTGATAAATTGAGGTAAAAATTCCTCAACTCTATCAGATATTCTGTCTTTAACATCAGGTGAGACTGTAGCGTCAATGGGAGAGACTCCAACCGATGTGGAGGGAGTCTGCCAAGACGCTACGCGCCAAGATGACCTTTCAATTGCCATTAGGGTTTAACTATAGCTGGACTCTGGGATAATACCTGTACCTGCGGTATTAGAACCGCTCGCAATCTCATCATCAATTACATTTACCACTAGGTTATCTATACCCAATGTCAAATAGGTTTCTCGGAGTGCTACGAGATCATTTGACTCAGGTACGACCGAAAACTGGAGAATATTTTGATTGCTACCAACAACTTCATCAATGATCAAATCGTTGATAGTGATTTCTCCTCTTTCATAATCAACACTTCCCCAATTGCCCCCAATATACTGGGTAGCGCCATTTTCGGTAATGTAGAAAAGCCTTACAGTACCGAGACCATCATCATTTAGGTAATATGTAAAATTGCCACCATCCACTCTCTTAAAACCATTAGAGGTGAAACTTGGCGACTCCAATTGTGCGTTAATTCTATTACCAAAGCAAATAGTATAGTTAAAACGCTGATTCAGGGATACGGTAACATTTTTTCGCATTCTGATGCGAGTGATGTTTGATGTAACCGATTTTTCAGCATCGTCAATGATTTTCTGTAATTTTGAATACTTAAATTTGCCACCAAACTTGTTAAACTCCTTAGTTTGGTTAAGGGACTCCAGAGTCGTGAAAATGACCTGTTTGAGCTCCTCCTGGGAGCGTCTGGTGACGTTTGGGTTAAAGTATACGAAAGAAGTCAAATCAATATAGACTACAGATGGATCTATAATCTTTGGCTCGACCGCTCCTACAGAATAGTTGCGAATTTTCTTAAGAACTGCCTCTTTTTCGGAAATTGACAGTCTGTCAGCATTTTTGGGTTTAATGGCAATCATAACTTTGCCATATTCGGGAGGATCTGCTTGCTCTCCTCCGAATGCGACAATTGATTGGACATTTGGGTAAATTTGAGGAATAATCGACTCATAATCCTTAGTAGTTACCGCTCTACCGAAACTAGAGTAGAATTTGGGTGCGGCATACTTAATAGAAGTCACAGATTCGGCTTCTGCGCCACCATCGGGAGCAGATTCGAGTGTCAGAGTGATTCCAGACGTGATTGGGTTGTTACCAGAGTCCTTAATAGTTCCAGCAAAGGTAAAGTCGTCTAAACCATTAGCACCAGAACCACTAGAGAGCGAATATGTCGCTTCAATGACATCGCCATTCAAAAGTTTCTCCCCGATGATACCATCACCGAAGATAAGTTCAAATCTTCTGTATTCAGACTCTTCAAGGAAGAAGTTTTTGCTAGAGTTATCAACTGCGGTAATGTCAGTAGCCAAAAGATAGGCGTCAGTAACAGTTCCGCGAGTTACTTCAATCTTTAGAGTAGAAGTATCAGCTTTTTCGTTTCCGAGAATAAATCTTTGGCGCTCAGAAGTGTTTCTGACAAAAGTATCCTTAATGAAGATGCCCTCATAGGCAACAACATCATTAAAAGTCGCAATACCGTTCAGAGTATTGACAGAAACGATCAAATCTTTGGGAATTGAGAAAATATAGTTCGTATTTTCCTCACCAACGAAGCTTGCGAAGATTCCAGCGTTGATTTGGACCGCTTGGGGGTAAGGAAATGGAGTTTGGATCTCAACTTTGAAGGTAGCACGCGCAGATCTGTAACTTCTTGGCGTATAACCGATCAATTTAGCCAATTTTACGACATTTTCGCGCAAAATTGCGCTATCAAGGAAATTTTCGTTGACAATGAGGTTAGAACTGACCGCCGAATAGTAAGTATTGTAGGCGAGAACGTCTAAAAGGACCGAAAGTGACGATCCTTCAAAGTCATAATCCGAAAATTCGTCTTGACCAGCAAGATATGCCTTAAGTTGGGCTTTAATCTCGTTAAATTCTAACGAGTTGACCTGGGTAAGTGCCATTATTTCTTGAGGATGACTGCGATGTTGTCAATAACGTTTGGTAGACCTGTGATGAGATAGTATATCTCTACGTTGAGATCATTTTGGTCCTCAGTGAAATTCACTTGAACGTCATAACATACAACACGAGGTTCATATTCATTGACTAAGGTTTTCACCCTGTCCTCAAATTGGATCTTATTGCCAGATGACCAAAGTTCAAATAGTGGCGAAATTAGGTTTCCACCAAAAGCTGGTAGAAACGGCTTCTCATAGAAGTTGTAACGAACAATGTTCTTTACAGACTCCTTGATAGCCGCTTCATTCTTCAGAGTGTTAACATCGTCCGTAACGGGATTTTTCCGAAAGGAAAGATCAAAATCCTTAAACGAACGGCTAGTGGATGCCATTTGCCACAACTCGACCTACTGTATTTAGCAGGTTTTCTGAAGGGGCACTATTCCCAGCGTTCCACGTAGTCATCAAATCCATTTTTCCCACCACATTGGCGAGAAAGGCGATTTGAGGGTGGATCGTTGGGTTTTGCCTTGGTTGATTTTAGATATTTATCAGCTGCTGGAGAGGTAATTAGTACCATTCCGCTTTTGATGAAGTCGTCACCGACATCTACAGGTGAGTTAGCCATAAAAAATCCTCCTAAAAGTCTCAGAAGAGAACTTTTTAGGAGGTTGCTATCTCCGTGAGTAGTTATTTAGAACTACTTTCCTTGCCCACGGTACTTTTTCTTTGCTTTGTTACGAGAAGTAGCAGCGTATTTGGTGTTTTTGGAGTTGCCTTGACGAGTGCACTTGGGCTTAGACTCCAATTTTACGTTGCCAGTGAACGAAGGACGCTTTGCCATGGTCGTTTTTTCTGTGTGTTACCCCAAAATCATAGAGCCAAAGCGGGTTTTTGTCAACTCAGTCCCCGATGTAGACTTTTTTAGCGCCTTCAGAGATGCCATGGTTGGCAATTTTGCTCCCACAAGCGATGTCAGAACCCAATCGAGCGCATTTTTTGCCGTTTACAAAGACCGTATTCGATCCAGTAGTGATTTTTCGCTGTGTTGGGGCGTGAGTAGTGCTGTCACAAGTGTGTGCTGACCATTGATCATCCACTCTACCGACGTTTTGACCGCCCGCATAGACGTTTGGAGACCCCGCAGGGAGGGTTGTAGGGGGAAAACAACCATGTCCAGTACAATATCCGCCAACAACCGATGGTGTAGTGCTAGCCATAGTGATTAATATCGAGTTTGAGTGAGTGCTGTGCCCAATTTATCTCTACCTAAGTCCCAATTATTCTTCAAAGTCTGAGTAACAGTGAAAGTATAGGTCACAGGGACGCCAGAACAGAGGGTAATTACGTCATATGTATAGGTCAACGCCCTAGTGGCACGGAAATCGGGCTTGTATCTGATGAATGTATCCACTGTAGATGGGAAATCATTCTCAAATTGACCACCTGTAGTATATGGATCTGGTTGAACACTGTCTTTGCTGATAGTAAAGATCTCACCACCTTCGCTTTCAGTGCTATCCAATTCAAGTTTTGGTGTGTGAACCTGTTTTCCAGTCTCGTCGTCTCGGTATTCCCATACCCTTTCGTCAAACAGGGTCTCGTTAAAAGTCCCGATACAACTAATTGTAGGAAGAGTGCTGAGCACTGCTGTGGGTATATACGTCAAACCGCCTACTGGATACCCTGGGCATAGTCCAGGATCGATTCCAGAGGCGACTGAAGGGGTTACAGAGGTCATTTCGACACTGACTAAAACCTCTAATGGAGATGTGTCAGTGGGGCATGGCTCAAGGATAACTGTGATCGTATCCGAAAAGGGAACGCCGATCGTAGCATCGTTAAAATTGTATTTACTTAGGTACGCCATGCCCTCAGAGTTCGCGGTTTTTACGCGATTTTTTTAATCGTCTGTGAGGTGATCTAAACACATCGGAGATGTTCCTACCTCAATGCTATTTAAGCGTTTTTCATGGTCACAGACAACATCAACGAGTTTTTCATATTCCTCAGAGCCTGGACGGCGCATAAGGAGTGTCATGTCATTCAGACGCTTTTCTAATGCTTCTACTTGACTCTTCAAAAGAAGAATCATATCTAATTCGCTCATAGTGCTTCACAGGATATACACTGCTCTTGTAGATTGTACACTAACTTGTGATTGTCAGTGACAACATAAAATCCGTCTACGGTTTGATCATCAGAAGAATGGAAGCCATAAGTTCTCACTTTCTCGCATGTACCGTCGATACAAAACTGCTTCGTACCTGCGAGATATGAGTGAAAACGGTCATCCAGGTTAATCATAGTGCTACGGCTCCGTAGAGATTGTTGGGGAGCCCCTCTAAGGTAATTATAGAGGAATGTTCTGGTATGACAACACTTAAGTTGCCATTGATACCTTTCTTAACTTTCTTCCAGTAGGCTTCCTTCCTTACCCAGATACCATAAAATTCGTCGGCAGTTTTCACCTGCTCCTCTTCTGAAAAATACCTACGGCAAAGTTTTTCAAATTCTCTCGGACGCCCAACTTCAATGTCTACCCCAATCTGCTTGGAACCTACCGCAATCGCGACATAATCGTCACTGTCGGATTTACTCCAATGTACGTGGGCGGGCAAATGACAATTGAGCTTACCATCTAACCAGTCTGCGATACACAATCGGATTAACTCGGAGTGCGTCACACGGGGGTTATCAAAAAGGTAAACTCGGAATTTTTTCTCGGAAAAAATTTTGAGAATAGGGATCCTATGAAAAAGCATTGGCGTTCGTTCGAGGGGGCGAGAGCAAGACTTTATAGATTAGGCTTGCGGGTCCCTTTTAGCTAGGGGGGGGGCGCCCAGGGCGGGCGCCTAGTGTGATTCTTCAGAGTGCCCAGCAGGTCTGATTCACCCACTCGCCGTAGCTGATGGGTGCTAGCATGTAGCGGTCCCAGAGGAGGCGCAACTGGTCACGGCGTCGGCACTCGTGGGTGCTGTAGTGTCCAGACTGCCATGCGATCGTGACGCTACGGGTCAGAGGGGAGAGGCGAATGGCACGGGTTGCGGTGCTTGCCTTGCTGGTGTCTAGGGTGATCATGCTGTGTTGTGTGTGTGGTTAGTCTACCATGGAGGGGCGACCCCTCAGAGTTCCCAGAGCATCTCCTCCATCTCAGCGGCGTCGATGGCGGGGTCGTCCCAGCGCACCCCGTCGCCAGTGGTGACCAGATGGCGACCGATCTGCCCGTCAGTCATGCAGCGCACGAACTTCTCCCAGGCGGTCTCAATGCCTGCCTCTCGGTAGGTCACACACGCCTTAGCGGTGTTGTAGAGAAATTCATCGTTTCCGATCCAGAGGGCGGCGTTCCAGGTTTCGTAGTTTGCCCAACCGTTCATGGTCTGTCGTTTGTGTGTTGTGTGTATTGTAGAGCCAGGGTCGCTCCCCTCAGGGGGAGGGTGGACACCTCAGCGATTGACCCCAAACACCAGATCAGCGATGGCGTTGGTGTTGGCATCGGTGCGACACCAGCGGACGGGCTCACCCTTCTGGGGGCACATCCAGATCATGCAGGGCTCACCCGTGATTTGTGCCAGGCGGAAGGCGTGGTTCATGTCGGTCGCCCAGTCGCACCCGTGAGGATCGAAGTTGGTCCAGGCGGCGGGTTGAACTGCGATGGCGTTGGTCATGTGCTTTGCTTTGTTCCCTTAATTATAAGGGCAGAGGTTGGCGGTTCTGGGGGGCTAGTGGACAGTGCCCCGACTGGTTCACTTCCTGAGTTCGTGCTGTGCTGCCAGGATGATGTCAGCAGTCACGACCCGAAGGGGACGGATCGGCTCCCAGGCAACGTACAGCACGAGAGCCGCCACAACGATCTTAAGCATGGTCTGGCGATGGTAGGATGCAGAGCGGGACTTGGTGAGTGCTTTCATGATCAGTCGCGGTCGGAGATGTTCCACACTCCCCAGGTGCCTGCCTCAGGGGCAGGGGTGAGGATCTCGGTGCCTGCAGCAACGTCTGCTTTAGCAGCGGCAGAGCGTGCCATCATGGCGTTGTGCTGACGGGTGTAGTCAGCGAGGATGGCGGAGAGGTCAGGTGTTTTGTTCATGTCCTTAGTATAGGGTCTCAGGGGGTGCTGTGGGGGTTTGGTGGACACTCTGCCAACTGGTCAGGCAGCCGCCCAGTTAGTGTTACTTAGTGCCGAACATTTCTTGATACAAATCGAGATCCTGGTTCTTATACTTTTCATTGGTCAACCAGATCTCTTGTTCGATCCAGGCAACTTGTGCCCTTGCCTTAAGCAAACTCTCACGCAGTTCGTAGAGTTTCTGGTTTCGTTCTGTGATTGTCATGTGTTGAGTCTACAGGGTCAGGGGTGCTGATCTAGGGGTGCTGTGGACACCTAGCAGACCGTCTCCAGCTTGGCATAGAACTTTAGGAAGTTCTTGGTGACCCCAGGGGAGAACTCATGCGAGCCGCCGCTGCCATGGATCGGTAGGGGGAACGTTTCACTGAGGGCAGGGTGTGAGATCTTATCATGTCCAGAGCGACCCCTGCGGATCTCAACGCCTGGGATCTTGGCAAGCATCTTGCGAGCCTGCCTCATCTTGAGTTGTTTCATGGTGTCATTCTATAGGAAAGGGGGCACCGTAGCGCCCCCATGTCACGTTCTGTAATGTCTCAGGCGAGACGCATGGATGAGAAGAATGGGATTGTGTCCATCCCGTTGCCAGTGTTGATGCGAACGAACCAATCGAAGTTCTTCTGGAAGACGCCCTCCCCAGGCATCCCGTGGGCGTCTAGAATGGCGTTTAGGCGACTCTTGGTAGTGTTAGACTGCCAACCCCCATCAAAGAGGCGAACGAAGTTGTCGCCCACCTCAGCGATCAGGTTGCCATGGAGGCGGACGATAGCCACACCGTCACAGTGGTTGACCGAGGTGTTCCCAGACTGCCAGTCCCGATTCTCGGAGATGGCGGCGTTCATTTGGGTTTCGATCTTACGCATGGTGTCGTGTCGTTTGAACTGAGGTCATTATAAGCACCCCTCGGAGGGGTTTGGGTGCCACTGTGGACACCCTGTCAGGCGTCACACCAGGAAGGTGGAAGGGTCGCCGTAGTCTCCGACGATGTTGCCGAAGGCGTCTCGGATCTCGGCGTAACCGAATTCCTCGGACAGGTCCAGGCAGAGCAGCATGGCACGATCCAGGTCGGTTGTGGTCTCGTTCTCCTCAGGGGCAGAGGGGCAGATGATCTCGTAGGTGTTGTTCATGTAGACATTATAGGCACACGCGAGGGACGATCCAGGGTCAGAGTGGACAGTTCAAAGAAGTGGCACAGACCCGCTTGCGAATGTCCCCCATGGTGTGGCTCAATAGTTTGTGTCACCGAGAGAGGCAACGATTACTATCAACAACTCACTGAGAGTTTGAGTAATCGTCACCCACAAACACTTGGTAACACAAACCCTCCATCAGGTAGTAGTCAGCAACCTTCTGAAACTCAGGGTGATCATTGATTAGATCAGTGTCCAACAGATACTGAACATAATCCACCTGATCAGTAGGGTTAGCAAACTCAATCGGTGTAGTAATCATCGGAGGCGTCATCGTAGTTGTTGATGTCTTTGGTGTAGTTCTTGATCCTCTTAGCGTTAGCAATCTTATCAAGATAGCCGCTACTCTCAAGGTCAAGATACTCAGCATACTCTCTCTTCTTCTTACTGAAAGAGGAGTTACGATTACTACCTCTATTGTTCCAGGTTTTAGCCATTTGTGATACTTTTGTCTTAACTCAAAGGTTTCACTAATAGTTATACTTTCTGTGAAAGACTACCATCTTTCACCAAACCATTGAAATACTTACCAAGAGACAAATGCTGCTCTTTTGTATACTTTTCAAGGGTTTCTACCAATTCCTTCAAATCACCTGAGAAAGTATAATCATACACTTTCTCTTGACTTGCGAAGGTTACACTAACTTTCTCAGAGTCCACCGAAATCGTGTCAATAGCTGTGCTGTACTCTTTTACATCAAAAGTGACAGGACTCACAGTTGTGGCGGCTTTCGGTGCTGCTGCTTTTTTCTTGCGTGGTGCCAAGGTTTGATCCCTTTCGATTACTTTGTAATTATACAGCCAACTCGGAGGGTTTCGGAGGGGTCTGGGACAGTTCTCAAAGTGTACTCCGAGTGGTTGACTTTCGATAGGTTGCGTGCTAAGACCCACAAGCACCTAGACAATCTCATACGTTTCCGCGAACAAGCTCACACAAACCCATTTTTTAACACATTCTTTTCCACAGGTTTTTCCACAACGTTTTCCACAGAATACACGGAGTTTTCCACAAGTATGTTAGATTAACTGTTGTTTCAACACATCTATCACCACGGAGTAACGCGGAGCCTGTCCCTCATTATACACTCTATGTTTCTTCTTTGCTCTGAAGATCATATACTCTGACTCCATGAAATACTTTCTTACTACTCTCTTCTCTGTCTCTTGTACTTCTAGGAATGTACCATTGTCAGTAGAGATATTGTAGAAAGATCTGAATTGGATTACTCCTTCACATGGGTCATCATCATAGTGCCAATCTAGTCCATAGCCAGGATCGAGTACAGTAATACCAGCATATGTGGTATGACCAATGAACTCAATCATCTTGGTTAGTTTAGGCATCAGTTTAGCATTACGTTTGTAGTGCTGACTGTTGTATAGTAGGGGAGCGATACACCAACTAGGATTAGTTGTCCTTTGTGGTGCTTCATAATACTCCTTCTCTAGTATAGGAAAGCCTTTACCTTCTTTAGCGATGAAGTTCTCTTGATAGGAGGCAAAGTCTCTAAACTCTAGTTGTGGTAGTGCTTTATCAAACTCTTCTCTGATCTGATCATTGAATCGTTTGAGTACGAGTAATCGTGGCTCTACTTTACTTGGATTCAGGAATGAGGAGTTTGTTTGTTGTTCCATACTGGGAATAGAGTTTAGCATCATTTAGAGCTTGTTGATCGCTCTTGAATGGTCCATAGTTGTATGGTGTATCTTGATAGGACCAATACACACCTTTACGCTTTTGCTTGAGATCAATGATGATTTCTTGGTTATTAACTTGGAATTGGTGCTTCATTGAATAGAGGGATGAGTTCAGTGTGTGTTACTTTTGGATCGTGGGCTCTGATATTACTTTCGTAGTGAATCGCATCTTCGATAGACAGAAATGGTACTTGGACTATAGAGACCTGTTTCCTCTTCTGTCTCGTCAAAATAACGGCATACCTCATCATACAATGTGTGATTATTTACATGTGGATTGGATGTCTTTCCAGTGCTCCGTGAAGACAACAAGATTGGTGTCACGCTCTTTGGTCTCTCCATAACGAGTGGTGATAGTAACATAACGTTCACAGACAAAGTTGATTACACCGTCATGTCCATTGTAGGACACCACATCACCTTTGTCAAATGGACTATACTTCTCGGGTGTCATTGTTGAGTGCTTCCTTGAGTGCTTCGGCTACATTCTCCTTGAAGGAACGATAGGGGATGAACAACTCATCATCCTCTGTCTTATAGTCCTGATGCGTCTCTTTGAACTTACGATCTACATCATACAGCATATTCTGTACAATGTCATTGATCACTTCAATACTCTTTGGTGTGATGGAGTGCCATTCATAGCCAGGGAACATGTCATCCTTGACTCGATCTAATAGGGCTTTCTTACAATGCCATTGATGATCAAAGATCTGGGTAAATGCTTCCCAGTCATGATTAGATTTGAAATGTGGGATAGTCATTTGTTCTTCTCAACTGTCAACTAATGCTTCCATGTCAGAATGTCCCCATGGTGGCATATTATCACCTTTGATCTTGGGTTCACTACCAAAGTTCTTTTCATAATGAGCGTTCATCTTAGCCCATTGAGCATCACGCTCTTTCCACTCCTGGTATTTCTTGTCCAGGTCCTCATTCATCGTTAGATCATACTCACCACAGAGCTTACGCTGTTCATCTTCACTGACACAATCATTGAATACCAATGACATAGCAGCAGTTCTGATTGATTTGGGGTCCATGCCTACACATAGCATGAACTTCTCAAATAACTTGAAATACTGCTTACAGTTGAGATCTGATGCTGGTGCTGTGATCAGGTAATGCTCTTCAGGAATGTAATCATCATCATCCCATCCATAAGAGGGAGTGAACGTAGCATCAAACTTGAATTGTACTTCTGCTTCGTAGGTCATGATGCTTTCTTGATGGTGATCGTGTTGTCATCATTGACAATCCATTCTAGAATGTCACCTTCGTACCAGCCAAGTGAATCTAGAATCTCATCAGATAGTGGGATCATACAATCATCACCATCTTCTTCTATTGTTGTTGAATACATCATGTCCATGCTCTCATGAATTGATCAAGTGTGAAGATGTCGTCAGTCTGTGTCTCTTCGACTAGCTCATCATAGGATAGATCCTTGATTGCGTCAAGGTATTCTTCAGGTGTAGGATCTTGCTCTGGATCAAAGTCATCATGGCATAACCACTCATACTCTTTGACCAGAGCATTGATTAACTGCTCTTTAGTGTAGCTCATCGCTTGTACAGGTAACCACCTGCCCAGTCACAACGCTCAAACATCTCTTCACGAGAAGGAATAGAGAGCACATTGTAACGCTCACCCTTAGCAGGAGCTTTTACACTCGCAGGCTTATACACAGAACCAGTCTTCATGTCAATAAAAGCATGGATACTATCACGCTTACCATTGATATACATGTGGATCTTGTGATACTTACGCCCCTCAGAGTTCATCTTGTAAGTATAACCATCAGGAGCATCATGGGACAGCGCATCACACAGCATCAGCCCATACTTGACAATGTTGAGATAGATCGTGTTCCGCGCATCAGCGGTGGCGCAGAACTCAGCGAAGGTAGCGGTGCTCATGTCGTTGTCTGAACTGAAGTCAGTATAGGGTGAACTGGTGGGGTTTGGGAGACTGATCATGACAGTTATTGAACTGGCTCAGATCGCAGAGTCCTCGACCAGATCAGGATAGTATTCTTCCACTTCAGCAATCAGCTCATCCACAGTATATGAATCAAGGTTCTGATCCAGCATGTCAGCTACAAGACACATGAGAGTCTTGGTGTCCATGTCATCAACCATGCGGTCAATATATGCTTGCTGGAGAGTGTCACGATCGATGATGGGCATGGCAGTGGTGTTGTTCATGTCCTTATTATAGGGGATCGAAGAGGTCGTGGAGGTCATTGGGGTCAGTTCCAGGATCGTCACAGTCATCGAACATGGTAATGTTGCTCACTGGTACCTCATGCTCACCAGCAATGCGATACCAATGCTCACCATCTCTTAGTCCAAGATACTCTAACTCATCAGGAGGAAAAGTATTCTCACGCATCGCTGCTTGGATGCGATAGTGAATCAAATCACTCGGCTTCATTGTTCCAGAAATCCTCCCAATCCTCAGGAGAGTCAGTTACATCTTCAATGTTGGGGTTCAGAGTGAATGATGGGTCAATCATCTGACAGTTCTCTTCAAACTCTTCGGGTGTCATGATGCTAAAACGTGCCTGTAATCAATGGACTTGATACACCAGCCAGCAGCAGATGTGATCTCTTCAACTAAATCATCGCCATCATCTGCTTCCCAGAATGTGCCGATGTAATCGTCATACAAATGCTGCTCATCTTGAGGAGTTAATTCTTCATCAGCAGAATCACAATCAAGGTCAAACTCAATAGCAGTGACTTGGTACATCATCAGCAGTACACGGGGGAGTAATCAGGACCACAGTAGGCTTCAGTGTTGAAGTCAGTAACCTCAGCACCGTTAGCAATCAGGTTGCGGATAGAATACAGAGCGTCAGACTTAACAACGGTGGAGAATGACATCATCTCACTCTCAGCACCAGGATGCCAGATGACACGCTTAACAAAACGCTTGCCACCAGCACAAGGAAAGAAGTCGGTCTGGGTGGCGGAGGTCAGGAGTCGCATGGGTCGTTTGCTGATGTAGTAATTATAGGGTGGCTGGTGACCCTTCAGAAGGAACCCTGTGCCACTTGCTCTAGAGGCACACGCTTGACCTCCAGACGCTTCCAGCCACGGATCTCTCTGATACCATTGACCACCTGATTCACCACGTTGTTATGCTGACGGTTCAGACCACGAACACTCTTAGTCGCAGGGCGAGTGATGTAGAAGATGCTGGTGCTGTTGTCGCTGTTGTCGATGGAGACTTCGTAAGCGTTCATCAGGTGACTCAGTTGAAGTTGAGGTAGGTATTATCGGGGAGCAGTCCCATCTCTTCACATCGGCACTCGTAAGCAATACGCTTGAGCATCTCAATGTCCATCTCTTCAATGGACTTAAGGATGGTGCGACGCAACTGGAGATCGATGGTGTCGTCGGAGATCATGGGCATCGGTTGTTCCCTTGACTACCTTAGTAGTATAGGCTCACCAGTAGGGCAAAAGGTCGCGTGGTAGTCCAGCTCTCCGACTGTCCACCTGCTTTTCCCACGCCAATGGGGTATTGTCCTGATCAACCGTCATATTGAACGACAGCACAGCCCTAGGAGTGTCGCTCTCGTTTGGCTGTGTGTAATGATGGAGGAAACTTGGAAATAGAATAAGATCGCCTTCTTTGACCTCTGGCACATACGTCAGCTGCTCACCTGTGACAAAATGGTCAAACGGACTGACAAATATGGTGGGTGTGTGTACATCAGGATCATAATCTAGGTACAATACCGCACTCCAACCACCATGTCCGTGATTGTGTACTGGATGATGGTTGTTCTTGTATGCTTTCTCGAACCATGAGCGCACAATGAGTGGCTCACACCTGAAATCATGCGCGAATTGATCTAACTCATCCCTCAATGTACCAGTGATGGAGCTCAACAATAACTTTTCTGAGCTTTTGTCCGCGTAGTCCGACCATACCCTCTCGCTGCCCATCGTGAGCTGCCTAGATTCCAAAGTGTCAATTAGGAACCGCTTCTTGCGGTCCCAATCACTCAAACTGTACCTCACCAGAGGTATAGAGAACATCGTTTCAATCACTCGTGAGACCCTCCTAGAATCGCCTGTAAGGGGTCATACCCATGCGTGGGCAGGATTACCCTTAGTAAAGATACAATCTACCACACGCTGTAGACGTGAGGCAATCTGTGCGCCATGGTTGCTGTAGACAGGGACAGTAACAAAGCCAGTGCCCTTCTTATAGTTAGCCCAGTTACCTGGCTTGAGCGCACCACTAGAGATTGCTTGCGCGTCGTCGCGGTGAAGACGAATCACGCGACCGATAGTCTGCGCCATCTCAATGATTGGCAACTGGCGAAGGAGAATAACGTGCGTCAAACCAGGCACGTTGATACCTTCAGACAGAATAGAATAGTGGAAGAGGACAAACTTCTTGTCCTCATCGAGTCCCCAAGCGTGAAGAGTGTCAAAGAATTGGTCACGAGTGACCTTCTGACCGTCAATGATTGCGCCATGCTTGGATGTAATCATCATCCAAGAGTAACCACGCTCGATCAACTCTTGCTTGAGACCAGTCTGAACAAACATGTTCATGATATTCCGCGCAGAGGGAGCAGCAACCAGAACTTTGGTGGCTTGCTCATCACTGAGAGTGTCAATGATGCCAGTCACAGTGTCAGCATCGACAAAAGCAATAGTCTCTTTGGTACGAACTGCCTCAGTCTTGTGAGTGATAATGGTGGGAGCAACAATGCTGCCGCACTCCATCAGCTCCTGAGCAGGAACAGTGATCAGATTGTTACCATAGATCTGAGCATTGTTCATGCCACGCTTGCCATTGCGAGCAAACTTAGGAGTAGCAGTGAAGAAGTATGCGTTGTCAGCGTCAACAGATGCCAGAGCAACAACGGGGAAGAAGTTACGCTGTACGCTATTGTGTGCCTCGTCGCAATACAGAGTGTTGATCTTGACACCAGCATCAACAATCTTGTTCAGAGAGTTGTAGGTGGTGAATAGAATAGCGTGCTCATTGGCTTTGCGGCACATGTCAACGAACAAACCGATCTTGTCGCTGTTAGTAGAGCGGAAGTGAGGAGTCTCACCACTGTGAACGTGACCGATGATCACGTTGTCAATCAGCTCTTTGAACTCATCACAGAGCTGAAGCGCGAGCATGATGCGAGGCGCCACAACGACAGTCAGAGTGGGCTCAGATGCCTCAGAGAGGCGGTTGAGCAGGTCTCTGATGATACAGAGGGTCTTGCCGCCGCCAGTGGGGATGTAGACAGTGCCACGGTCCCAAGCAGCGAGGGCGTCAACCGTGCGTTGCTGGTGGGGGCGAAGGGTGTACATCGTGTCTTGCGTTGATGGAATCAGTATAAACTAAAAAACCCCGCCGAAGCGGGGTCAGTGGACAGTTCAGGTCAGTGTCACACGGACACGATGTCCTCTTCAACCCCGATCACCTGAGGCAGGAACCCCTTGAGATCGAACAACTTGAAGGAGGATCCTTGCTCAAGACGGGCAGTAACGATAGCATCGATGATACCATTGAAATGATCCATCTTCTGAGCAATCTCACGCCGCATGTCTTCGGCTTCCTCAGCAGGAACATCTTGAAGGAATGACACTAGATCAGGAACCTCACCAGTAGCATAGAACTTCTCCATGATCTCAACGATAGTACGATAGATGTAAGTACGATCGCCAGAACCATTCAGCACCACAAGATTCCTGACTCCGCGTCCTTGCTCATTCAGCATAGTTACTGCTTTCTTACGAGCAGAACGAGTGCTGAAACTCTCCATGGTGAGAGAACTCATCTTCTTGGCGATACACTCTTCAGCGAGAGTAGCGACCTTCTTCTGAGTGAAGGAGTGATCAATGGTGTTGATGAAGTCCACAATCTGACCAACAGTGGGCATGTTGTGGGGGTCATCTTCACACATCTCGTCAATACGAGCGGCGATCACTTTCTGCCAGTCAGTGATAGTGGCTGCCTTAAAAGCGTTCCAGTGATTGTTCTTACCAAGACCAATCTCTCGTGCTACATCTTCACGGGTGAACCCAGCGCGAACCTGAACCACGTTAAAGATCCAGCAAGAATAACCCTCTTGCTCGATGGCATCGAAGCGAGTATAGCCATCGATCAACTGACCGTCTTCAAAGATATAAGGAATGTCCTCATCAACTTTATACCCAAAGACGCGAAGGGCATTGCGGATGCGCTTCAGATTCTCCTGGTCAGTACCAGTTGCGCGGAAGATGTTGTAAGTCTGACCCTGATCGTTCTCAGTAATGATGCTGCTGAGTGTACGAGACTCACGACGCACAATAGTATAGCTGCGACCGTTAATCATCGGATACTGGCAGTCATTAACAGACGGACCAGAGATCATAGAGATCTTGATGAAGTTTGCTTTGTTGTTCATGATAATCTAGCAGATTTGCTTTGGTGTTGCTGGTGGCAGACTTGCCTGAGCAACTTGACTACTTTACCTGATGTCAGGCAGGGATGTCAAGCCCCATTTCGTGAATTGCCAATTTAGTAATCCACGTTTCGTCCCTGTGTGCTTCTACTTCCCATGGCTCATCGTCATAGGATGTATCTTCAGGGACAATACGAGAGAACCAATAGTTCTTATCGTATTTGGTGACATGCTCTCTCTTCACACGCTGCTTAACATGAATCAACTCATGAATAAGCGTGGTGAGATAGTCGTAAGGATTGAGATTAGCATGAAGCTCAATCTCAAACTCACGCGGACGTGAGCATGAATCTATGATGCCACATGTTCCGAAGTTACCTTCACGCAACATGCCACGAGTTACTACATCAATGGCAAGGTCATGCTTCCCAATAAACCTGGGGCAGAACCAATCGATGACAGCGCGGGTGAGTCTGCGCCGCTGATTATAGCCTGAAAAACTGATGGCAACTGACATAGATTGTGGAGAGTCCAGACTCCGCTAATGACAAAAAGTAATTTCATGAGAGGCGGTAGAGATAGTCCTCCAACTTCTTGACAATCTCTTTGTATTCTACACCGAGGTGACGCTCTTCGTTGTTCTGGTCACGAATGTTCATCAACTGAAGAGCAGAGATGATTGCTTGGAGCTCGGTCTTTGTGAGATTCATGCGCTTGCCTCAACAGAAATACTATACACCAGGGAGTGTGGCAACCATGACCACATCGTCCACTTTTACATCCGCACACCGCTGCTCAGCGATGGCAGCATAGTTGGGATCCATCTCGATCCCATAAAAGTCGCGCTGTACATTTAACGCCGCGACACCAGTGCTTCCCGAACCACAGAAAGGATCAAGAACAACACTACCAGCAGGAGAATAGACACGGATAAGATACTCCATGAGAGAAACTGGCTTGACCGTGGGGTGATTGTTGTCCTCACCTTTCTCTTTACGAGTAGCGCGAGGAGCATAGAAATACTTCTGATGCTCTATCATCACCTCACCGATGATATTGGAAGGATAACGACCGTCAGGATTAGCATCCACAGTCCCATACTCAGCACCAGAGCCTTTAGTGTTACCATCTTTCCCAAACGTACGACGCTTAGCACCACCCTTGACCCAACCTTTCGGGGGAAGCTTATCCCAAGGGATACGAGTGGTTTCAGTATCAATCATACCACATCCCCACTTTTCCATACAGTCTTTAATACTGCCTGTGTAGGGCTTTTGTGCTACAACAATAGGCTCATGCGCTGGCTTGAGTCTATTAGGCTTGGGCATCTTTGTGGTGGTCATCCACATAATCTGATCTTTGATGTTGAAACCAGCGTCCTCAACATTACATGCGAGGCGATGATACAACTCAGGAGAACAGAAAGCAAGACAGAACGCACCAGGGCGAAGCACACGAAATACTTCACGCCAGATGTCTACACTGGGAACAGAATGATCCCAGTGTTCCATACCCATACCGTACGGAGGATCAGTGATACATGACTGGAAAGAATTGTCATCGAAAGAGGTGAGGACCTCTTGGCAATCACCAGTTATGATTGAGAACATTAGATTCGCAGCGGTTACGGTCAGCGTGGGTGAAATAGTCAGTCTTGTCTTTACCACCAGACTGAGTGTACATGTTACGAACGTAGAAGTCAAATCCACGCTCATCTTTCCACTCTTCGTCCATCTGATAGGTCTTCAGGACAGCGCGAAGATCTTCCACGAGATTAGAATACATCTCACGCTTGGCTTGACTGACTACATCATCAGCAAAAAATACTGTGGTCTCGTTGTACTTCTTGCTGCTGAAGATATAAACAGATCCTTCATGAGGCAATCCACCATTGTAGGTAGGAAATGCTTGCTGAGAAGACTTACACTCTAGATCTAGAGTGCTTCCGTTCTCAAGATCGACACGAAAATCAGGGAAGTTCTGACTACCATTAGGCTGCCATTCATACTTGATGTTGTGCTTATCAAGCAGATCTTTTACCTGAAGCTCGTGAAGTGGATTGTCTTGGCTATTGGTCTTGAAAGGGAGGGAGAGAACTTCTTGGAAGAACGCCCGCACTTTGGGGTTGTGCGTTGTCATTCGTCTTTTCGTGTTGACTTAAGTAGTATAGGGGATTGGACCACCTCAGGGGAGAATGGTGGACAGCCTTCTGACTGTCACTCTTCTTCGTCATCGTCAAAGTCCCACTCGGGCTCATCATCATCATCGGTCCACCATAATCTATAGTTTTCCTCGTCTTCTTCATCCCATTCATCTAGGTGCCACTGAATGACGTGAAGTCCTTGAGCAGAACAAGCATGAATTGTGGAGTCTCCATCATTCATACACAGCACATGTCTCAACCAATCAGTAAGCTCATGCTCACTGTCATACTCATCCAAAATAGAATACAACTCTTCCAGTTGTTCCCTCTCTAGGTGCTTGGCGCGAATCATTTCGGTCTACGCTCCATAAAAGTAATGCGGTCAGTTTCCCACATCTCAAAGTATTCGTGCATCGTACGATAAAAATCTACGTCTGCCAGCCAGTATTCTACCACATATCCAGGTTTTAGCAACCTCAATGTATCTGGTTTTGTGACACGAAATGGTGTGCCAGGTCCTATTTCTTTATCGCCATACCTCATATATTGTGTGGCGATGATCACATCGATCTTATCAGACTGTGGGTTTAGTTCTATCTTACTGTCAACCTTGTGTACCTTGCGGTCATAATATCCAAGTGTAGTATCACTAGGATCAGGACCAACACACATACATTCCCCACCATCAGTTAGACAGGTCAATCGTGTCATGCCTTCCATCTTAAAACTAAGATGTGTGCCTGGTTTATATACCAAAGCATGAGGAATCCCTGCCGTTTCCGACATCCAAATACCCTTAGTGAACACCAAACATCTATTGTGTAGATAGAATTGATGTAAGTATTGATTTACTGGTCTTTCTGGCTCATCACCTGTGAGCCCACGAATGTCTAGACCATATTTAATTACTTCAGGTGGAATCTTGATTACTTCATTCTCAGGATCATCACCAATAAACTTAAAACCTTTAGGACACTGACTATAGAATAGTGTTGTTAGTTTGTGCCCAAAGTCACGAATCACGAGTCCAGGTTCAATCATAAAGTAGATCTATCAACGATTTTAATTAGTCCGTCTTCATATTGTTGGAACCAATCTCTACACAATGCGAGGGTATTGACTGGGTTCGTAGTAAACTCAAGAATCCAGGTTGGCTCAGTCACCGTGAGGATTTGTTCGCGTTCGACTGTACATTTGAAAGCGAAATGCTTTTTCATCAGAGTTCCCTGAATGAAACAGTCACTGCTGGGAATAATAATCGAACCTAGAGTTTTTGGTTTGAATGTACCGTTTGCTTCGTATTTGTGTACGATTCTCTCATATTGTGTATAGTCATCAGGACCAGCACAAAAACTAGATCCGCCCTTTTCTTGAGAAATTAGACGAGTTACACCAGGAAGTTTAATGTGAGTACAAGCACCTTTCTTATAGATGATGCTGTAGAACGGTACGTTAATACTATCAGATCTCCACTCAGATGTAAAGAACACTGTCCTGTGATGGACAGTCATTCTGTGGTTATCATAATAATACTTTCTCATGATCTCTTCATCCTGAGCTACCTTGCCATCAGGATTCTTCTCAATCCAGTCAGTTAATACATCAAAATCTGGCTGGATTTGTGTGATGTCAGGATCGTGACCAAAAATCTTTTTATGAAGTCGAGCGTTCTCACAACTCAGCACAGAAAATCCATGCTGTTCAATTACCTTACCAAATCCATACTGGGCAATTTGGTAACTCTGGGTTTCTGAAAGATCGTACATTACTCTGCGGCATCCATCTCAGCAAGTTGTTGCTGAAGTTGTTCAAATTGGAAATCAAAATCATCTTCATGGAAGATGGTAGTAATCTGCGTTTGTGTCAAAAGTGGATCAAAATGATTGGCTTGAAGTTTATGCATCTCGCACTGGTGTACTTCAAGTTCACTAGCAGTTACTGTCTGCTCCTGACCTCTGATAGCATTAAAGTTATTCAGAGTCTGAGTTACATCTCTTTCTTGCTCTTTTAATTGTCCAACATAGTTGAAGACATCATTGGCAAGTTGAAGGCGAAGAGGCTCATTGTCATTATAGGTACGAGCATCTACCTCCATGGCATAACTTTCTTCTTTGAGTTCGTCACACTTGACAGTGACATAAACTCTACCTGTTTCGCTGTCAACGCGATCGATAGTGTACTTTACACAGTCAGCGCTATAAACTTTGAACTGTGCTTCTTGTTTAATCTCTGATTGTGCCATTAATTTACAGTCCTACCTCTACGGTCTCCAGTTGTAATCCACGAATATATGTAGCTGTTACCATCAACATAATATCCAGAGTCTCCATTGGTTCCACGGTTTCCTCCAGATCCTGCGGCTCCTGGGTCACCACCACGGGCGCCACCGTTGGATCCACAGCCTGATCCACCGCCACCATTTCCACCTGAGTTGTAGCTACCAGCAGCAGCACGGTTACCAGCATTTCCAGCAGGAATACCGCCACCGCCACCACCACCGCCACCTTGGGCAGAGTTGTAGTTATTGCCTGAACCTTGACGATAACAGTTCTTACCGCAGTTGTAATTGTAATAGTAAGTGCCTACACACTGACCATTGTTACCACCACGACCACCACCGCCGCCGCCCCAGACTTGACCATTGTTTTCTACCCATACACCCGTGCGAGTGTATAGAGCAGTACCACCAGTCTGACCAGATCCACCTACATTACCACCATTGCCACCTTTACCAGCAATTCTAGCACCAGAATTAACTCTGATGTAGACAGCCGATCCAGCTGGAAATGCTCCAATGTAGATACCAGGATCACCACCAGCATTACCGTTGACTGTAATCAGTCCACGGATTCTGTCACCACTATTATAGGTTCTACCCAGTGTTGGTGAGGAATAGTTGCTAGTTGTGAGCCAATCACCTAGGTTAAATGTGCTTGTTCTAGTACCAGTGCCTGTACTTACAGTAAAAGTAAATACATTTTCCTGATCATAAAACGTTCGCCAAGCACCACCAGATTTGACATATGCTTGCTTGACAGTTCTCCAAGAACCACCAGAGCGCACAGACAACTTATCAACGTAACGCCAAGAACCACCGTCCTTGACGTTAGCATGGAATCCTCTACTTAAGTATGCGGCAGCAGCCGCATCATATGGAATCGACATGATTTAATTCAACCTATTAGTATCTATACCAGACATCACCATTGCTACCGCCAGATGGTGCGGAAGTGGAGATAGTTCTGTTACCATAAGCATTAGAACCAGATCCAATGGTGAGTGTAAGAGCACCAGTGCTAGAATTGAGACTGATGCTGGAGCCAGAGTTGCTGACAGCAAGTGATCTGACACCAGAGTTAGCAATAGTGATACTATTAGCACCGTTGGTAATAGTAATACCACTACCCTGTGTTAGTGTTGCTTTAGCAAATCCAGAGGAAGAACCAATAAGCAGTTGACCATTGGACAGGGATGATGTATTGATGCCAGTACCACCATAGGCACGATTGATAATCGTTGCTGCCCATGTACCAGTTCCGATTGTACCAACTGTAGCCAGAGAAGAGGCAGAAGTCAGGTTGCTCAGTGTGTCAATGGCAGACTCAATCGTTGCCTCAGTTGTAGCATCCAGAGCATCAATTCTCTGAAGTGTGGTAGTACCACTGCCATTGTCAGACAGAACCTGCTGACCACCAACCTTAATTTGGTTACCCTTGACATCAAGATCACCGTCGATATTAACGTTGTTTCTGATAGTTGTGGTACCAGTTGTAGCGCCAATCGTGATTGCTGTGGCAGCTCTTGCCAATCTCAGCGTGGTAACTGTAGAGTCAAGCAGATTAAATGTGGTCGCTGTAGATGTAATATCAGCACCATTGACAGCAAGATCAGCAGTCAGAGTTACATTACCTGTTACTCCAAGTGTACCGCCAAGAGTTGTAGCACCAGTACCAACTTTAAGAGTACCTGTGCTCTGAATATCAACACCCAGACCATTCAAGAACTGGAGATCACCAGCAGCATCACTGTTACCTGATCCACCAGTAATCTTGAGGTTACCAGTATCACTCAGACCGAACTTAGTCCAGTTACCACCAGTCCAATACCAACCCTGATACTCACCACGGGTAGGAAGTTCGAGCAGTTTCCAGTCACCATCATTAGCAGATGATGTACCTGGCTGAGTAGAGATAACGTCAATGTTCTTGGAAGATTCACCAGTAATACCGATCGTAATGTCAGCAGCGGTGAGTTTATTGTTGATCAGAGTTTCATTCTGAACAAGCAACTTACCCTTGAACTCAGTAGTAAGAGTGTTAGATTCAACTGTAATCTTATCCCTGACGATGATTTCATCGAATGTAGGACGGAGGTTAGCAGTTTCACCAACAACACTCAGAACTGGTGTATCAAGTGATTCTTCTTCACCAGTAACCGAACTAATCTTGGTGTTACCAATGAACAGGTCACCGTTAGAGTTCAGACCAGAGTAGAAAGCGATACCACCTTCTTCTTTCTGTGACTGAGCCAGGAGAACTTCTTCTTCAGTAAGAACTCTATTCTGTACAGAAGGAAGACCAGTAGAATAGTTACCAGGACCGAAACCAACATATTCAAATGTATGGTTACCAGATCTAAGGATCGATGGTCTTCTAAGTTCAAGATTAGTACCACCTGAAGCGTTCAGGGGGATCATTCTCAGTGTCAGATCCAGTTCTTCAGCATCACCATCTCTGGCTTCCAGAGTGATGTAGTTTGCTGTGGCAGGATCAGCAGAAGTAAAGTTAGTGTAGTTGTTCTTACTTTCAAGAATCCAACGACCCATCACCTCTTTAGTGATAGATCTAGCTGGGTCGGCATTGCCAGCACCATCAGTTGTGGTGACCAAACCGATAACAACGTTAGAGGCAGAAGATACAGCAGCGATGGGATCTTCTGTTGGATTATCCTTATCCAGTGTAGGATAGAGGTTGTTAATGTTCTGAGAGAACGAGAATCCAGACAGGTTCAAATCACTTGGAGTGATTCTACCATCCAATACTGTCAGATAGTAGATACCATTCTGAGCGCCTGCTTTGAGTTCTTGTACTCTTTCAATGTCGTAGATGTAATATACACCTGTGTAGCCCTGTCCAGATGGTACGTTTCTTTGCTGAAGAATGTAGCCATTGATAGGATCTCTAGACAGAACCGAAGAGTCAACAACATAACGCAGACGATATGTTCTATCTCTAGAAGATCTGTTATCAGCAATACGCTTCATGAATGAAGCGCCAGTGAACAGAGAGTTGGTGTAGAAAGTATCTTGTCCCAGGTGATAATGGACACCAGTTGAACTATTGCCAGAGGTGGCAGCAGTGACTCTAATATACCATGTACTCAGTTCAGTGTCAAACTGAAGGGGATGTTCTGGATCTCCAGGTACAAAAGCCTGGGTAGTAATGCTAGTAAAGTCTTCATCAGCAACAGTAGCACTTCCAGTTGGAGTTAGTGCTGCTGAATATATCTGTGGAACAGAACTACCACCACTGGAATTAATCAGCGAAACGTACAGAACTTCATTGATTCTAGCACCGAGGTTGAAACCCTGAAGTTTGTATGGTGGCTTGGTTGCTTCACTATTATATCCATAAATGTACAGTCTGGTATTAACAGCACCAATGAATGACCACGTTACACCACCATCAGATCTTGCGAATGGTGTGGTAGTCCATGTGGGAGGAATGTTACCAGTTGTACCACCAGCAGCAGTATAGTAAGCATTGCCGTTGTAGATACAGGAACTACCAGCAGCAAAGTTAGTGGAAGCTGTCCAAGTCTGGTTCTGTTGAGAAGAGTTATTCTTGATCTTCTGTACATCAAGAGCAATATAACCAACAGCAATCTCATCAATGCTGCCAGCATATACAGTCTGACCACTACCACTAGAACCACGATAACCACGATTCAGTACCAGTGAGCCATCAGTATTGACAGTCTCGATCTGATACGATTCGGTGGCATCAATAGCACCTACACGAATATACTGATTAACTTCTAGCCCATGATTAGCGTTCAGTGGGGTAGGAGATACAGTTCTATTGTGTTGGTTAAGTGTCCAAGTATAGTTCGCAATCGCTTCATACGAACGCGAAAGTTTTTTCGGTGGGATAACGTGTGTGACTGTACCTGCCTTATCCTGAGTAAATGGTAGAGTCTTAAATCCTTTCGCTCTCAGGGCGCATGAACCGAAGTTAGAGTTCGAGTTGGTAATAGATTGGTCACCACCGTTGATAGCAACGAAGTGATCCGCAAAACCCACAGCGAACACAGACACCGCCTGAATAACGGCGTCGTTAGAGCATTTAACGTGGAAGTTTCTATAGGTTGGCTTATAGATGGAGTCACCATCTGTGTGGTTACCAGCAATATATGCTGAGCCATCCCACTTAATAAACGCAGAGTCGTCTTTCTGTAGCGAAACACCCGTGAACTGTGCCACAACCATCGACTTGAAACCAGTCGATTTAGCACCGTCAGCGTGCATACCACAAGTACCCCATGTAGATCTCAACGAGATGTTGAAAATATATGGAGAAGCAGAGTCTACGTTATCAATTTCGACTTTAACAGTAGACCCAGTGGCAACAGGGTTATTAGCAGGAGCCGCAGCATTTGGATCCTTAATGACATATCTAAATGTCGTTGTTGTTGGAACTTCAGTAATGAAGTACGATCCATTAAATCTATCAGCAACAGCACCAGATACACCTTCGATCTGTACAGGCGTACCATTAGAGAAACCGTGAGGCGTAGTAGTTGTAACCTCAGCAGTTGTAGTATAAACACCCTGGTTCACAAAGTCAGTTACAATCGTGGAGATTGTAATTGGACCAGATGTGTTAGGACCAACGATTCTATTTTCTTCAACTCTGGTCTGGAACTCGTCAGCAGAGATAACACCAGTGGTGTCAGGAATATCATCGAAAGCCTTAGCAACCTTCTGATAGTACAGATCGAGGTCTGTAATTGTCAGTGGGTTACCAGTTGTATCGTTCTTAGAGCTCTGGACGTTTCTACCATCAGCATACTCAAAGCAAGTAAGCTTGTGGTGAGAGAATGATGGTGGGGAACTAGCAGATGGCTGAGCAGGGTCCTTATAGACACCAGCAGGAGGACCATCAAAGAAGGAGAACTGCCAGAAGTAGCAACCACCAGTTACACGGAAGATAGCAGCACGGTCGATGCTACCAGACGAAGGGTCAGGAATATAAAGAGGGCGAATCTTAGTCTTTCTAAGATCCATACCAACCAGAGATGTACCTCTGGGTACAATAACACCACCTTCTACAGAGTTAAATCTATACAGAAGGTTGTTAGGGTTTGGTGTGCCATCAGCGTTCTGAAGTTCCAGGTTTGAACTGGTGTTCAGAATGGGAATATCATCGTCAATAAAAGCTTCGCCCGCAGTATTCATGCCAGGGCGGTTATCAATTACATACTCAGAAGGGTACAGTACGATGGTAAATGCTTCAAACGCATCGTTAAACTGACCAGTTCTGTAAGAGAATCTAGCCGACTCAAGTAGTGCCCTTTGAATTGTCTTAAAGGGACGATTGGGCGAGTTACCCCTATTCTCAAACGAATCCGATGCGTCGAAGTCGTCTGGGTTGACATATAAACAACGTCCCGTCTTCGATGTGAAGACGTTCTTGAGTCTAGTAAGTGCCATCTAATATCAGTAAATAGAGGTTGCTTCTTCAAAGCCAATGAAATTAAACACTGCGCCAGAAGACGCATTGACATAGAGGTTTTGATACTGTTCAAGCACCAAACCAGTCAAACTCACTTCAGAACCGTTGGGAACGGTGTATGATTTCAGAATCTGATTAGCAGACTCAGAATAACTTACTGAAGCTACAACGACTTCAGCAAGGTTTTCAGATACCCACTCAGCAGTTACTGCCGTACCGTTAAGATTAGCAGCATTGTAGAGTGTTACTGTTGACAAAGATGGGAGCCATTCAATAGCACGAGACTGTACGCTAAGCTGACCAGCACCACCAATGGCAGACACATACATTGTATTCTGATCACCATATGTGGCAGCAGTGTTGAAGATGTTATTCTTCAGAGTGCTATTCTGGAGCAGCAGAGTTCCAGTATTAAAATCATAATATGTAACACGACCCCAGGTACCCACGGCACTATCAGTAATAGTACCAGCAGCACCAGAGGAATTACCAGTGATGGTAACATTTGGAAGAACTGTTACTGGCCAATCACCAACAAAATCCTTGAGCCAAACTTTAAGGTTGGATTGATCCCACTTACAAACAACAGCAGTTTGTGTACCCTGAAGAGTGCCACCAGGCTCAGTAATCGTTACAGTCTCACCATCTTGAAAAGCAGTGCCGTTGTGAGCACTAATGATGACGTAAGAACTTGTAGTGTAAGTACCAACAGGGAAACTAAATGCTTCAAAGTTACTGACAACAGGAACTTGAGAAGCAGGAGCAGCAAACTGAATTACATCGCTGTAATCTTGGATACCCACATCTACTGTGAGCGAAGCCCCAGTAGTGTTCATGATTCTCAGCGAACCACTGGCAAGTCGAGCACCAGGGCAAGTGTACATTGGGAAGTCCGCACGAACCAATCCGTTAGGACTTACTGTCCTATCGAGGAATTGATTTGCGTATTTTGATGTCGCTGAGTGGAAACTAGCGAGAACTCCGTTTGCCATGAGTAATTAAGAATATGCGTGGAAGTAGGTCTTGAGTCTGCTAGAAGCAGCAATCTGTTCCGATGTAATAGTCTGATTCTGATTGTTGAGGTCAATCAGAGTAAGTCTCTTAGCAGTAATACCACCACCGACTTGATTAACTGGATCAGTTTCATTTACTGTCAGGTCACCCTGAATAGCCGCACTACCATTAACATCGAGTTTAGCAGTAGGAAGCTTACCAATACCAACATCACCGCTGGTATCAATGATCATCTCCAGTGCGCCAGAGTAATCAGCGAAAGTAAGAGGTACAGACTGAAGTCTCTTCTTAATGATAAAACTGGTATTATCACCACCAATGAGGGACGTTCCCTCAAAGTATATATCTCCGCCAACTTCGAGTTTATATTGAGAAGGAGCAAGTCCAATACCGACAATAGAATTGACGGAATCCAGTTGGAATGTACCTTGGTCGAAGTTGACAGTACCTGTAGTAACAAGGTTATTGATAGAGCCAATCTCACTGATCAGCTTCAAATTACCTGTATGAATTACAGTTTCGGTAGTTTCTGTGCTGCTGGAATAGTCCCAAGTGCGATACTGAAGAGCGCCACCAGTAGCGCTGAACTGAATGGTAGCAGTAGTATAGTTAGCGCCGCCAGCATCAATCGTAAGTCCAGTAAGTTGACCATTAATAATGACAGGGGTTACAGCACCAAATGTACCATCACCAACAACAGTTGCTGTCAGTTGACCATCAGTAAGTCCAGAACCAGGGTCGTTAATAACGAAACTGCCAAGGGCATCTCCATTAAGGACAACAGTTACCTGAGGAAGAGTAAAACCATTAGTAGCAACTCTAAGACTGTAACCAGTGTCAGTAGAAGTATAATCAGTGTCTCTATCATAATATGTGAAGTCAGCGTAGCGAGTGGCTTCACTGGATTGGACATTTACATCAAGAACCAATCTACCAGCGTTGGTATCTTGAGCAGCGTCAAACCACTCCAGTCTCTTATAGGATGGAGAGTCACTATTGACATTGATGCGAATGTCTTCAGAATGGGTAGCAATCGCGTTGACTACTAACTGTTGGTTAAAGGTTGTATTGCTGTTGAATGTAGAGGTGGCAGTAACCACCATAGTGTCAACAGGAGAAGAACCAATAGTAGTGTTGTTATCAACCTGAAGATTACCCGAAAGGGTCAGACTCTCACCCTGAAGGCTACCAGTGATGATAGGCGAAGTCAGGGTCTTGTTAGTAAGAGTCTGAGCTGTTGTGAGAGTAACAAGAGTGTCAGTTTGTCCAGGATCAGGAAGAACATAAGTTCTAGTTACACCAGAAGGAATCTGGGCAGCGGAGAACTTAACAACTTTTGTCTGGTCGGAACTGTTAGGCAACTCGAACACACTATCGTCAATAGCGATAGGTGAGTTGAATCTAATAGTACCAGTACCAAGAGCCTGGAAAGAAAGATCTAAGTTAGCATCAGCACTATCTCTAGCAGAAATAACAAGAGCAGTGGATTGTTTTTGAAGCTGTAGCTTCGCATCACCCATAGAGAATCCAATGGATCCTTGGGTTTCAGAATAAACACCAGTAGCAGTCTTAAGCTCAATCGCAAGACCAGGAGTGTTTTGAGTTCCCCCAGGTACAGCCTTAAAGATAGAGCCAACTAATGACTTTTTATTGGTATCTACTGGGTCTGAATTATCAAGCAGCAGAAGCGTGTCCGAACTTGATACATCAGTCAGTAGGGTTAAATCTGATATTTTGCGAGTTGCCACGCTGTCCCTACATGAAGATCTTCTGTGTTATTTATACCTTTTTGTCAAACACGAATGGACCATATTCACTACCCCAAACTTGCTTTCCATTCTCATCATAACCCCTATCAATAACGATGTACTGGTTATGTCTGAGAATTGCTTCACTGCGAAGATACCCACCATTTACGAATGGACTGTGATAGTTTCTACCAACAAAAGCCCATCCATCAGGTAAAGCAACTCTCTGAAAATGAATGTCACAAACGGGATTGCGAGCAATAATTTCCTCACCCACCCACTCTAGTTTGATCTCTTTTTTACGATAGATTTGACCATCATGCTTAAACTTCTGCTCACAATAAAAGGTGTTATCACCTGTCTTTTCATGCTTAAGCAGAATGTGAGCATAGTGACTTGGCCAACTGGATGCTTGTTTCCAGTTATTATAGTCACCTTCAAACCACTCTAAAAACTCATCGAACATGTTTATGTATTGTTAGCGTAGCATCTTTACCCCAGTCATTCATCTTCCTAATACCACCGAAAGATAACTCTAGGTCTTGATCGTTCCAACCAAGTTCATCAATAAAATCCTTGTGTATTCTAACATGTAGATGTCCACAAGGATCGTATTGATATGAAAAATACTGCTGAATGTCTGGCTTCATACTACCTTCAAATTAAACCCTAAGGAAAGTCTATCTTGATCTGACCTGTTACGCTCTACACTGTGACGCAAATCAGCAGGAAAAATTATCATGTTCCATGCTACTGGTTCAAACCAAACTGTGTGGTGGAATGAGGATGCGTTTTGATAATCAGGGTCTACCTTCTCAATCAAATTATATCGCGTAATGTCTTGCTCATTTTCAAAAACAATTCTACCACAATTAGGTGGAGTTTCAAGCCACAATACACCAGACAAGTCTACATTGTAATGCTTGTGGGATAAATTGTAATCCCCAGGTTTGTTCTTATTTAACCACATCGAAGCGGGCAAAACTTCATGGCGATCGTCAATTAACTGACAGCAACCATAGATAACATCCTCCCAGATTGATTGCCAATGTTCAGCAAACTCAGGCAAAGTGTGGAGATCATATTGTGAGTGCCAACCAGCACTGCTAGAGTTGGGATCGTGGGCAGCCTGTTCTGAAAAGTTTTTAGCCCAGGAAAGCAACTTTGCCCTGGGCTGAACTTCGATATGAACTATTGGTGTGGGGAATAAGTTAATCAGACTCATATTTTTTTCTGATTTTTTTCAGTTCTTTGTATTCTGACTTAATTAAGTCAAATGCTGAATTAAATTCGAGTTTCCCTGCCATTTCCATGGCACAGATAACATCTACACGGTTACCAAAGTGAACGATGGCTCGCTCATACTCATCTAGATTATCGTACTTGCCCATTAGTATCGCTCGGGAATGTTGTTGTAAAAATCAACTTCACGGTGCCCCATCATCAGGGACTTGAGTTCCGCCCACCTGTCTACATGCTTCTTGTGGTATTCAATCCACTCATTACAGACAGCCAGCATATCTTCATAGCACTGACGAGGAGTTACCTCTTCATCTCCCATATAGTCATTAATACAATCATCCATCCTGCTGCGGCGCTGCTTAGCGTACTCAGCGTTCCAGTCAACGTTCAGTTCGGGGCGACCTTCAATAGTCATAACATATCGTCGAAGACCATTATATCATAGCAAAAAGAAAGGGAGGCGTCAAGCCTCCCTTCGCACTTCCTTCACACGATTTATTTAGTTACCCGCATAATAGCACTCTTTTACCTGACCATGTTCAATAGAGACTATGGCTCTGGGTGTTGGAGCATACCAAGATGACCACACAGCAGGATAAACCTCAATTTGCTTGGTGAAATTGAATGGCGTGACCCTACCGTTGTTTGTGGACTTGACGAGTTTGAAGTCGCCATGATCCTCAAAATCATATGTGCCAGTATAATCGATGCTCCAGAATCTGCCTTTAGGATCGAGCCAATACTCACTGAATAGATTGTCTAAGTTTTGTGTTTTGAGGGTTCGGTTCCAGAATCCTGGTCCGAGATCAAAGTTTGAGAAGATGGTGTCGTAGTATCCCATGTACGTTTAGGTGGTCTAAACAAATTTGGCCATGTGTCCATAATAATTTCTCGCAATTTGCTTGGGGTATTATCGTCTATCACTCTTCCTGGTTAGTTTCCAGTAAGTATTCTACGGTGTTGGCAACATCATTCATAGCATCTCTAAGGAATGGTTGCTGTCCACTTTCCTGTCTCATTGGATCTTTGTCATCTACCAACGACCAACGCCATTGGTTCATGTCTTGACAATACCAAAGATTTACTTTCATAGGAGATATATCAGAG
>Ga0181590_10000383_pt1 | contig 35100 bp, 22 predicted proteins | sample 071ome_34_FD_132446 | JGI IMG/M metagenome (GOLD analysis project Ga0181590, IMG submission 132446) | Coastal salt marsh microbial communities from the Groves Creek Marsh, Skidaway Island, Georgia - 071411BT metaG (megahit assembly) | ecosystem: Environmental > Aquatic > Marine > Intertidal...
AATTGGATCACTCCTTGTTGGTATTAATGCGGCAACCGCATTTTCTTATGCGCACAACATACCACTTATTGGCATCAATCATTTAGTAGGACATATTTATTCTGCCAACGTCGTCACACCATTTACATTTCCGTTAGTTGCATTACTTGTATCAGGTGGTCACACTGAGCTCATATATATGAAAGATCACATGCAATTTGAAATTATCGGAGAAACGCTTGATGATGCTGTTGGTGAAGCTTATGATAAAGTCGCTAAAATGTTAGGGCTTGGATATCCAGGTGGACCATTAATTGATCAAAAAGCAAGTCTGGGGAAAGATACGTATCATTTACCTAGACCTAAACTAGAAAACCAGGGGTTGAACTTTAGTTTTTCAGGGTTAAAAAGTTCGGTTGCGAATATCGTAGGCAAAGAAAAAGAAAACATTCAAATCGATAATATGTGTGCATCATTTCAAGCAGCGGTTTTAGATGTGATGGATTATAAATTAGAAAAAACATTTGATCTTTACGATGTCAAACAACTTATTGTTGTTGGTGGTGTTGCGGCAAACAAAGGATTAAGGCAAATGTTACATGACAAATACGCTCATAAAGATATTGTGATTCCACCACTAAATATTTGTACAGACAACGCGATTATGATTGCTGCTGCTGCGTATCATCAACTCAAACATCAAAAACAACCTAACACATATATACTCGGTGGTCAAGCAAACTTATCACTATAAAAAGGAGTCGTTATGTTCTTTTTAATGAAAATTTTGTTTAAGTATATTCTTTTACCAATCTTGATTTCTTTAATCATTCCGGTAATTTTTCTCATTGCGATGTACCAACCAATAGATCCTTATTATAAAGATAATGATCAATTAGAAACACTTGTTTTTGAAGAAGTTATATCAGATGGGTTTGAAATGTATGCACAAGTAAACGAATCAGAGACACCTTTATTCTTTTCAATCAATGAGAATCAAGTCAATCAATATATGTTTGACGTATTAAAAACTTCTAATGCTTTATTTGATACAAGCAGCGCCTATGTGATTGAAGAAACACAGTTTGGTTATGCTGGAAGTTGGTTTGTTTTTGAAGAAGATGCTATTGAACTGGTTTCTAAGCTTGATATTTTTGTTATTCCAAATTTTACATATCAAACATCACTCAGAATCATTTTTGATGTTGATTTTGATGGTGATATTATCACACTTCAAATAGAAAATATTTATATTGGAAATCTTCCGATATTATGGATGTTAGATGTCGCTGTATTTGGTCTCAACTTAGCAGGCATTGATTTAGTTGAAGAAATTTCTGATTTGCTTAATCAATTTGGGACATATGATCACGAAGAAAAATCACTTTCATTGAGTATCTCCACTATTTTAAGTCAACAAATGAATGATGAGGAAACTTCAGAATTTATTACTGTATTACTGAGTAATCTGCAACAAAATGACTTATTTGAAATTAAATCAGAAGCATCAGAGTTGTCATTTCTCATTCATTTAGAAAAACTTTCCGATCAAACAGAACCACTCGATATGACGCAATTTAGTGACATCCAATCTTTTGATCAAGCAACCACAAACATCTATGAATCCATTAACTATGTTGCGTTATTTCAAGAGGTTGTGACTCGAGAAGAAAATGATCGTACATATGACATTGCACTTGAAGCAAATGATTTAAATCCGTTATTATTTGTTGCAACAAACAATCTTTTTCCGATTTCATTTGATATAAGCGGATATAATATAGAACTGATGTATCCTTATTTAGAGATAGATGGTGAGATTTTAGTAAACGTACCGGTAAAACTCTTTGATTCAAATAATACAGTTGTATTTCAAACTATCATTCAATTAGAAACAGATCTTACATTTGAGAATAATCAATCCATGATCACGCTAAATCGTTTATCAATAGGAGATAGTAATTTTGATCAAGCATTTATTAATCAAATACTTACAATAGCTCAAATTCCAATTGAAAACAATACAATTGATATTTCTGAAATTATGTCACGCGTTACGAATCAACTACCTATTGAAACCATATCAACACAAGACTCAAATCTTATAATAGCAGTTGAAGCATCTTTACTAAGTCCAATAGAAACACAACTCGATGATATCGAGGTGATCGTAGAGGCGTTATCAGACATTGATGCCTTACCAGATGATATTCAAGCATCTTTAGATGAGATTGTTACAGCGTTTCAGACAGATGATGTCGATGCAATAAGTGATGCATTTGAAGATTTTTCAGAAATCTATGATGCGTTAGATGATACAATGAGAAGTGAGATAGAAAGTATTATCTTTGATTATATCGGTGATACAACAATTCTTGAATCCATATTAAATTAATGATGAAAGTAGAAAGCCTATGAGTATACAATCAAACTTTATTAAATCTATCATGGAAACAGATTTAGAAACAAAAAAACATTCCGAAATTATCACAAGGTTTCCGCCTGAACCGAATGGGTTTTTACATATTGGTCATGCTCGTGCGATTGTCACGAATTTTGAACTCGCAAAATCTTTTGGAGGAAAAACAAACCTTCGATTTGACGACACCAATCCTTCTAAAGAAGATGATATTTTCGTTCAAAATATCATTTCGGATATACGCTGGTTAGGGTACGAACCTGATGGCATCTACTATGCTTCAGATTACTTTGAAGAAATGTATGCACGTGCGTGCATTCTTATTAAAAAAGGACTTGCTTATGTAGATGAATCAAGCCCGGAAGATATTAAAAATATGCGTGGTACTACTGGGACAAAAGGAGTAGAATCACCCTACAGAAATCGATCAATTGAAGAAAATATGACCCTTTTTCAAGCAATGAAAGATGGAAAAAAAGAAGAAGGATCATGTGTTTTACGAGCAAAAATAGATATGACAAGTCCAAACATGAACATGAGAGATCCAGTTATATACCGGATTTCTTTTGACCATCATCACCACAGAGGGAATGACTGGGTAATTTATCCTATGTATGATTTTGCACATCCAATTGAAGATGCGATTGAAGGTATCACCCACTCACTTTGTAGTTTAGAGTTTGAAGATCATCGTCCGCTTTATGATTGGGTCGTTCGTGAGACAGAAATGCCAAAAGTTCCAAGACAAATTGAATTTGGTAGACTTACAATTGAAAATACTGTTATGTCTAAAAGATATTTAAGACAATTGGTTGAAGAAAACAAAGTTGTTGGATGGGATGATCCAAGAATGCCAACATTAAAAGGGTTACGCCGTAGAGGTTATACACCAGATGCGATTCGGAGATTTATCTTAGAATCAGGACTTTCTAAAATTAATTCAACAATTGATTCATCCATGTTAGATGCAGCATTAAGAGACGATCTTAATTTGAAAGCACCAAGATTAATGGCGGTGAAAGACCCTTTAAAAGTTATCATCACTAACTATCCAGAACATCAAGTGGAAGATTTAGAAGTGGAATTACATCCAGATTTAGAAACACTTGGTACAAGAACGATTCCTTTTTCAAGAGAAATCTATATTGAAAAAGAAGATTTTGAAATTGAAAAACCAAATAAAAAATATAAAAGACTGTATTTAGGTGGAGAAGTTAGATTATTTCACGCGTATTTCATAACATGTACACGTGTGATTTATAAAGAAAATGGGACAATTGATCATTTAGAAGCAACATATGACATTGAAACAAAAAGTGGGTCAGGATTTGATGCTAGAAAACCGAATGGCACCATTCATTTTGTTGAAGCGACACAAGCAAAACCTGTTACTTTTAATGTTTTTGGTCCAATGGTTTTAGATGAAGAAGAAGGCGATATTATTTCACGATTTAAAGAAGATTCGTGGGAAACTTACAATGGATATGCGGAACCTTACATCTCATCGCTTAACATTGAAGATAAATGTCAATTTAAAAGACTAGGGTTTTATTCCATTGATAAAGAAACCAATGACAAAGAGATCTTTATAAATGAAATCGTAACCTTAAAGAGCAGTAAATAATGGAGTTTTTAAAAGATTTAAACAAACAACAATTTGAAGCGGTAACTCACGATGTGGGTTCCGTTTTTGTCATTGCAGGTGCAGGTACTGGTAAAACACGTACACTCACAATGCGTATTGCGTATTTGATTGCTCAAGGATATGATCCATGCCGTATTTTGGCGGTGACCTTTACAAATAAAGCAGCAAAAGAAATGAAATCACGTGTAATTGATATGGTTGGACCATCCGCATCACAAGTATGGATGTATACGTTTCATGCATTTGGACTCCAAATTCTTAGAAAACATATCAATTTACTACCTTATGGATACTTATTGAATTTTAATATCATTGATGAAGAAGATGTCAAAGTAATCATTAAAGAGGTGATTAAATCTCTAAATTTAGAACCGAAAGATTATTCTATGAAGCACCTAAGACACATCATCTCTCTTTATAAAACGAGACGTTTAGATGCATTTGAATTTAACGATGAGGAAAACATATATTTAGGGTATGTTAGATATTTACGCGAACATCAATTTGTAGACTTTGATGATTTGATACTATATACACAAGAATTACTTAAAACGAATGAAGACATTAGAACCTATTATCAACAATATTTTGAACATATACTTATCGATGAGTTTCAAGATACTGATGTCATTCAATATGACATCATAAAAATGCTCGGAATTTCTCATAAAAATGTTTTTGTTGTTGGAGATCCCGATCAAAGTATTTATGCATTTAGAGGCTCACACTATGAAAATAATAAAAAATTCTTAAAAGAATTTTCAGCCAATCAAATTATTTTAGATCAAAACTATAGATCCACAAATGATATTTTGCATGCTGCAAATCTTCTTATTAATCATAACCAAAATAGAATTCTCGGTAAATCATTAAAAAGTGATTTAGGACAAGGAAAACAAGTGCATTTTTATACCGCACAAAATGACTATCAAGAAACCTATTTTGTTATTGATGAAATAAGAAAATTAAAAAGAGAAGGTGCAAATTACAGTGACATTGCGATTTTATATCGAAACAATGCCCTATCACGTATTTTTGAAGATGCACTTATTAAAGAAGGCTTGCCATATAAGATATATGGTGGCATAAGTTTTTATGAAAGAAAAGAAATTAAAGATGCCATTGCATATATTCACGTCATATTAGATCCAATAGAAAACTTTTATTTGAAACGTATCATTAACGTTCCTAGAAGGGGTATTGGCCAAACAACAATTGCAAAATTAGAAGCGCACGCACGAGAAGAAGGATTGTCTATGTTTGATGCCATTGATACAGTTAATATCAATGGAAAATCAAAGCAAGCACTTTTAGAATTTAAAGAAATCATCGAATCCATTCAAACATCCATTCAAGATATTACGCACTTAGATGAGTTTTTAGCAAGTGTTCTTGATATTTCCGGATATATGGACATGCTTAAGGCAGATCATGATGAAATGTCTGAAGATCGTATTTCAAACTTGAAAGAACTTGTGACTGTTTTTAAACGGAGTGAAGGATATTATGAGGGAAATACGAAACAAAAAGTACAACAATTACTTGATCAAATTGCGCTTTACACAAGTTTAGATAAGTCAAGTGATGATGAGGCGATTATTTTAAGCACCATTCATCAAGTAAAAGGATTGGAATTTAAAGCAGTCTTTATGGTTGTAATGGAGGAAGGAATATTCCCATCTGATTTTTCACTCGTTGATCCAAGAGAATTAGAAGAAGAAAGACGTGTGTGTTATGTAGGTGTCACACGTGCAAAACGCAATCTTTATATCTCTCATGCTCAAAGACGCATGGTATATGGTCAGTTCAAAATGAATTTTGCGTCAAGGTTCTTAAGAGAAATGAAACAGGAGAAAAAATTAGAAGACTCAATATCATCAAGCGTTCAGCAACAGAAAACATATTTATCTAAAGGGGACAAAGTAACACATACAGTATTTGGTGATGGTGTTGTTATTACAATGGATGAAGATGTCGCAACAATCGCTTTTCCCGCACCTCATGGAATTAAAAAAATTGTTGAAAGCCATCCAGCTTTAAAGAAAAAAGCACTGACAAGTTAGTAAATATCATTTCGTATATATAGTATTATTAAAGGTGATACAATGTACAATCATAAACAGTTAAAAGCGATCACATGCAAGGATCGCTTTATTTTTGTTAATGCAGGTGCTGGTTCTGGAAAAACAACCGTCATGATTGAAAGAATCAAAAGATTGATACTTGAAGGTGTTTCCGAAATAGACATTTTAGGATTAACATTTTCTAAAGAAGCAGCAACGCAAATGAAAGAACGTCTAAATGTAGAAAATGTTTATATATCGACATTTCACAGCTTTTGTTACCAGTATATAGAAGGTTTTGATGTTATCCCTAAGTCTGCACCATTTTCCAAAGATTATTTATTAAAAGTAAGTCTTTATAAAAACAAAATGGGTCGAAAACCATTCTTATATCATCGTTATATAAGTTATTTAAAAAGACACAAGTTTATTGATTATGATGATATGCTTATACGTTTTATTAGCATCAAAGACGTGTATCAATATAAACATATTTTAATTGATGAATTTCAGGACACTAATTTTTTACAATTGAGAGTTTTAGTCAAACTTATTCATAAGAAAACACATGTCTTTGTTGTAGGAGACCCTGATCAGAGTATCTATGGATTTAGAGGTGCTATGAAAGAAGTTTCAGACTATTTTATTCATAAGTTCAATGCGACTTTGATCACGCTAGATATGAATTATCGTTCAGACAGTAACATATTAAGTGTTGCTAATAAAGTGATCACCAATAATACTAATCGTATTGAGAAAACATTAGCATGTACAACTGAAAATAATGGTAAGGTTGCTTTACATATTTTTAATTCCACCCATACATATTTACAGTTTATATATCATGTTATTTTAAGTACCAGGTTCAATAGCTATGCAATCATAACAAGAACAAACAAACAACTTTTTGATATTAAATCAACCATAGATCTAAATATTCCAATGTTCAAAATACAAAAAATTTCTTTATATACACTACATGCTTCAAAAGGGTTAGAGTTTGACTGCGTATTTATTTTAGGCGTTGATAACAACCATATCCCTTATAAGTTTTCAGGAAATAAGCTTTCCATTGAGGAAGAAAGACGCTTATTTTATGTTGGAATAACACGTGCAAGACATGCACTCTATTTCATCCATTATAAATACAATAAAAATGTTAAACTATCAAAATTCATTGATGAAATCAGTGACAATCAAGTTTTTAAAGCGATAAAATGATATAATATTCTATAGGTGATTTTATGGATATTAAAACAAAAATTAAAGAATTAAGAGACCAAATTAATGCGGCGAATCAAGCATATCATACACTTGATAACCCGCTCATCTCTGATGCAGCATATGATCTTTTGATACAGGAATTAATTGAACTTGAAGCGATGTATCCTGAATATGATGATCCAAGTTCGCCTACGAAAAAAATCGGTGGCCAAATACTAGATAAATTTGAAAAAGTGACACATACGACTCCTATGATGTCTTTATCAAACGTTTTTAATCGTGAAGAATTATTTAAGTTTGTTGAACGTGTTGAAGAAGTTGTCACATCCGATTATGTTGTAGAATTAAAAATTGATGGTCTAGCAGTAACGTTAAGATATGAAAAGGGTATATTGATTCAAGCAGCGACTCGAGGGAACGGAACAATCGGTGAAGACATTACGCATAATGTAAAAACAATCAAATCGATTCCGCTTAGATTGTCTCAACCAATTTCTATTGAAGTGCGTGGTGAGATTTTTATGCCACATAAAAGTTTTATAAAATTGAATCAAATGAGAGAAAAGAACAACGTAGCACTTTTTGCTAATCCGAGAAATGCCGCTGCGGGGACGATGCGTCAGCTTGATAGTCAAATCGTTGCTCAAAGAGAACTTGATGCTTTCATTTATACAATTGTAGATCCTTTACAATTTGTTTCAACACATTTTGAAGCACTTAATTATTTAAAAATATTGGGATTCAAAGTGAATCCATATGCAAAAATTGCCAAAGACAAAGATTCTGTATATCAAGCGATAGAATCTTTTGATGAACTGAGACATACATTGCCTTATGACACTGATGGAGCAGTAATTAAAGTCAACACATATAACAAATATGATGTTATTGGATTTACTGCAAAATCTCCAAAATGGGCAACAGCGTTTAAATTTCAAGCCGAAATCGCTGAAACAACCATTAAATCTATCACATTTCAAGTCGGTAGAACTGGTGTTATAACACCTGTAGCTGAGCTTGATCCCGTTGTTGTATCAGGAACAACAGTTTCACGAGCGACACTGCATAATGAAGACTATATAAAATTAAAAGATATTCGCATCAATGATCAAGTGAGAATTCATAAAGCAGGAGAAATCATTCCTGAAGTCATTGATGTGGTGATTTCTCAGAGATCAAATCAACAACCTTTTGAAATGATTCAAGTATGCCCGATTTGTCAAACACCATTAAGACGTCTTGAAGGAGAAGCTGATCACTACTGCTTGAATGAATTGTGTGATGCCAAAATGGTTGGCCAAATGATTCATTTTGCTTCTAGAGTTGCTATGGATATTGATGGTTTAGGTGAAAAAGTCATTGAAACATTATATGAAAAAGGCTTTATTAAAACAATTACAGACATATATGAATTAAGTAATCATCAAGAAGCTATTGAAACGTTGCCTGGATTTGGTCCTAAAAAAGTTGAAAAACTATTAGATGCTATTGAACAAAGTAAATCACAACCTTTTCATAAAGTGTTATTTGGTTTGGGTATCAAACACATTGGTGCAAAAGTATCTAAGATTATTACACAACATTTTCAATCTATTGAAAACATGTATCAAGCATCTTTAGAAGATATACAAAATATACATGAAATTGGACCAGAAATTGCAAATAGTTTGTTTTCAACACTTAAAAAACCAGACTATATTGAAATGATTAGATATTTAAAATCAGTAGGTTTAAATTTTGAAAACGTTCAAAAAGACATTAAAGCACATGCATTTAATGGCAAGACATTTGTTTTAACTGGAAAACTAGAAAATTATTCTAGAGATCAGGCATCAGATATCATTGAATCTTTAGGTGGTAAAGTTACATCTTCTGTATCTAAACAAACAGATTATGTATTGGCAGGATCTGATGCAGGATCTAAACTTAAAAAAGCTGAAGCACTCGGGATAAAAATATTAGATGAAGCAACATTTAAGGATATGACACATGCGTGATGAATGGATTAGAGTTAAAGGTGCTAGAGAAAACAATTTAAAATCAATCAATATTGATATACCAAAAAACAAACTCGTTGTAATGACGGGTTTATCAGGTTCAGGGAAGTCATCTTTAGCCTTTGATACGCTTTATCAAGAAGGTCAAAGACGATACATGGAGTCACTTTCTGCTTATGCGAGACAATTTTTAGGCAACTTTGAGAAGCCAGATGTAGATCAAATCGAAGGACTTAGTCCATCGGTTTCTATCGATCAAAGAACAACCTCTAATAATCCAAGATCAACCGTTGGAACGGTCACTGAAATCTATGATTATTTAAGATTACTTTATGCACGTGTAGGAACCCCGTATTGTCCTGGTAGTAACGAACCACTTCAAAGACAAAGTATTGAAGAAATGACAGAGCGTGTTTTAGGACATGAAAACGCAAAAGTAATCATCATGTCACCAGTGATTGAGAGACAAAAAGGTACACATAAGAAGACATTAGAACAATGGATGAAAGAAGGGTTTGTTCGTGCATACATTGATGGTGAAATATTCGAACTAGAAGATGCACCTGAACTTGATAAAAACAAAAATCATGATGTATTTGTTGTTATTGATCGGTTGGTTATAGAAGGCGACATTAGAAGCAGATTATATGATGGTTTAGAACTTGCTGCAAAGCTCTCATCAGGAAGAACAATCGTTGATGTAAATGGTCAACATATACATTTTTCACAAAACTACAGTTGTAAAGATTCATCTTTTACGGTTCCTGTTTTAGAACCTAGATTGTTTTCTTTTAACACACCTATTGGTGCTTGTCCTGTATGTAATGGATTAGGACAAAAGTTAGAAGTATCTGAAATGTATGTGGTAGATGATACCAAAGCAATATTAGATGGCGGTATTATTCCTTACAAAAATAATGATGATGATAACTTATATTCTCAAATGTTAGCAACTGTTTGTGAACATCATGGCATTCCTCTTACGGTGCCTATGTCTGAACTTACAAAAGAACAAAGAGATATTGTATTATATGGTTCAAATGAACGCATTCATTTTAAACTTGTTTCTTCATCTGGTAGAAAACACGAAAAAAAAGAAATGTTTGAAGGTGTCATCAATAACCTAACAAGGCGATACCGCGAGACAACATCTGAATGGATTCGTGAGTGGATAGAAAACTTTATGACAGATTCAACATGTCCGTCATGCCATGGTGCAAGACTTAACGAACAAGCACTTTCAGTTAAGATTCATCAAAAAAATATTCATCAAGCAACAGATATGTCGATCGATCACATGATTGAATTTTTTTCAACATTAGAACTTTCAAAAGAAAAACAGCAAATCGCCAGATTAGCGATTGCAGAAATTATCGCTAGATTAACATTTTTAAAAGATGTAGGATTAAATTATTTAACATTGTCTCGATCTGCAGGAACTTTATCGGGTGGTGAAGCTCAACGTATTAGGCTTGCGACACAAATTGGGTCTAAATTAACAGGTGTTCTTTATGTTTTAGATGAGCCTTCGATAGGTCTGCATCAAAAAGATAATGACAAGCTTATTCGCACACTTAAAAAGATGAGAGATTTAGGTAATACACTTGTTGTTGTTGAACATGATCACGATACCATGCTTGCATCAGATTATCTTATTGATATCGGACCTGGTGCGGGGCATTTTGGTGGTGAAGTCGTAGCTTACGGGACACCTAAAGAAGTGATGAATAATGAAAACAGTTTAACTGGAAAATATTTGAAAAACATTCTTACGGTGCCATATCCCAAAAAGAGACGCAAAGGAAATAAGAGAGATTTAATGGTTATTAATGGCCATGAAAATAATTTAAAAAACATTTCTGTAAGCTTTCCAATGTCTACACTAACAGTCGTTACTGGTGTTTCAGGATCTGGTAAATCCACACTTGTAAACAGTATTTTACTCAGAGGGTTACAACAGCATTACTACAAAATTAAAGAAACTCCGGGGAAACATGATTTTATCGCAGGATACGAACATATCGATAAAATCATTGAAATTTCTCAATCACCAATTGGTCGGACTCCAAGAAGTAATCCGGCAACATACACAGGTGTGTTTGATGATATACGAGATTTATTTGCACAAACTGTAGAAGCCAAAATGCGTGGCTATCAAAAAGGTCGTTTTTCTTTTAACGTGCGAGGCGGAAGATGTGAAGCTTGTAGTGGCGATGGGATGAAAAAAATCACCATGCACTTTTTACCAGACGTTTATGTTCCATGTGAAGTTTGTCATGGAACAAGATATAACCATGAAACACTTCAAATCAAATTTAAAGGCAAGCACATTGCTGATGTTTTAAATATGACCATCTCAGAAGCACTTGATTTTTTCAGTGCAATTCCTAAAATTCAGGCAAAACTTCAAACACTTGTGGATGTCGGATTAGGATATATCACGCTTGGTCAATCTGCAACAACACTTTCTGGTGGTGAAGCGCAACGTGTGAAATTAGCAAGTGAACTCTATAAGAAAATAACGGATAAAACATTATATGTTCTTGATGAACCAACAACAGGACTTCACACAGACGATGTGAAAAGACTCGTTGAAGTCCTTCATCGAATTGTGGACCAAGGTGCAACCATGGTGGTCATCGAACATAATTTGGATGTTATTAAAAATGCAGATCATATTATTGATTTAGGACCCGATGGTGGTGATGCAGGTGGTCAAATTGTTGCACTTGGCACACCCGAACAAGTTGCTAAAGTAAAAAATTCATATACTGGGCAATATTTAGCTCAAGTTTTAAAGACTTAAGAGAGATTCTTTGATATAATACCCCTATGAAACTTCAACCTTCACAATCAAAAAAAATACTCTTAACACTGACGTTTTATTTTCATAAAAACATTGCGAAACATTTAGTGATTTTATTTCTTGTCAATACATTTGTATTAATCGGACTTATTGGTATTTTGTCAACATTAAACTTGAGTGTTTTTGAGACATCAGTTGTCAACATTCTTTTGCTTTCTATTTTTTTAACACTTTCTGAACACTTCATTAAAACCACCATGTCTATAAGAATGTATCAAGTCTTTGCTGCCTCTTTTGGTATGGCGAGTAGCATTATAATGGTTCTCATTGTGACTGTTTTTGCATTGGTATTTCACCAATTTAAAATTTTATCGGTAGAAGGTCTTATCGGTATGTCGTTTATTTTTATGTGGATCAGACACCTTCTAAGAAGATATATTGTCATTAGAAACAGTAGAAGACATTTAAAAAGGAAGTCAATATGAGTGTATATGTAAAAGACTTAGTCAAAGATTTAAATTTAGAAGTTTTAATTTCAGAACAAGCTCTTGATAAAACCATTGACAGTGATTTACTTGCGAGACCTGGTGTTGAACTCGCTGGTTTTTTTGACTTTTATGATCCAAATAGAATTGTATTATTTGGTTCAAAAGAGGCAAGCTTTATGCAACTTTTCGATGAAAAAACGATGAAAGAACGCATCGAAACACTCTTTAAAAAACAACCACCATGTATGATTTTCTCAAGAAATGTTTACATACACGATATGTTTTATGAACTTGGGCATACATATGGTGTTGCGATATTAAGGTCAACTCATAGAACCACGGCACTTGCAAGTTTATTGTATAATTTTCTTCACGCGAACTTGGCACCAAGAAAAACACTACACGGTGTTTTAGTGGATATTCACGGATTGGGAACATTGATCATTGGTAAGTCTGGTATCGGAAAAAGTGAAACCGCACTCGAACTTATTAAAAGAGGACATTTACTTGTTGCAGATGATCGTGTAGATATGTATGAAGCTTCAGCTGGATCTGTGATTGGATACGCACCAGATATTACAAAAAAACTGATTGAAGTGCGTGGTATTGGCATTGTCAATGTTGTTGAAATGTATGGTGCAGGCGCTTTTAGAGAAGACAAAAAAATACGACTTGTTGTTGAACTGGAAGCGTGGAACGAAGAAAAACATTATGATCGTTTAGGTGTTGAAACAGAATACGTCAGATATTTTGAAACAGAACTCCCTAAAATTACCATTCCTGTATTACCGGGTAGAAATGTTGCAACACTTGTGGAATCTGCTGCAGATAATATGAAACTAAAATATTTAGGCTATGATGCTGCAAAAGATTTTGTTGATAAAATTAATAAAAAAGCAGAAGGGAAAGAATAATGACAAACATAAAGCAATGGTTTTTCAAACATATCACACCAATAAAACTATATGGCGGTGCATTTTTATATTTTGTGGTACTCGTGTTACTTGCAGTTGTGCCTCAAACGCGTGTGCCATATGACAATGTTGCACTAGACCTAGGATTTGCAGAGGTTGCTTGGTATGCCGTATTTATTCTTTCTGGGTTGCTTATTGCAGTTTTTTGGTCTGTAGATGAATTCAAGAAAAAAGGATTGTCAGTAGACTTTTTATATGATGCTTTATTATGGACAGTACCCATTGCAATCGTCGGTGCGAGAGTGTATTATGTCATATTTGATCCAAATAAAAACTATCAATCACTTACAGATATCATCAATATTACACGAGGGGGACTTTCGATACACGGTGCTGTGATTGCTGCAACACTATTTGTATTATTTTATACTAAGAAAAAAGGTGTAAATTTTTGGCTCATTGCTGATATTGTTGCTGTTGGATTCCTCATTGGACAAATTGTTGGTCGTTGGGGAAACTTTATGAATCAAGAAGCATATGGACCCGTTATCGAATCGCAATTCATCTTCAATATATTACCGGCTTTCATTAAAGATCAAATGTTTATTGCGGGTAATTATCACCACCCTACTTTTTTATATGAGGGGTTATGGAATTTAGTTGGACTCGTTATACTGATCAACATAAGAAGAAAAAAACTTCTCAAAGTTGGAGATTTGTTTGCGCTTTATTTAATGTGGTATGGATTAGGTCGAGGTGCAATTATTGAACCACTTAGAACAGGTGGTGCAGAATTTGATGCATTACGTGTGTTTGGATTACCTGTAAATATTTATTTATCCCTCATTTTATTTTTAGGTGGTGGATTACTTCTCATGTTTTTAAAAAACAAGAAATTACCCGAATTACCTTATTATGCAGAAGTTGGTCAACATGATTAAGTTAGTATTATTTGATTTAGATGGGACATTATTGAAATCGACCGAAATTATCATGGATGCATTTGTCATCACGTTTGAAAAATATTTCAAAGAAGTGGAGCTTGATCAAAAAACATTAACATCTTTTCTCGGTCACACGCTTTTTGAGACGTTTGGTTTATACATCAAAGAAGATCAAGATATGGATGAGCTTGTTGATTTTTACAGAAAAACATCAGAAAAATTGATGCAAGATGCAACGGCCTATCCAAACGCAAAAGCGTTGATGGAAAAACTTCAATCGAAAAACATCATGATTGGGGTCGTCACATCAAAAATGAATCATGTTGCTAGAGAACATTTAACATTAATTGGATTAAATGATTATGTGACACATTTAGTTGGTTATGAAGACGTTGTCAATCATAAACCACATAAAGAGCCGATTGAGAAAGGTTTATCTTTATATGGTGTAAGACCCGAAGAGGCTGTTTATGTAGGTGATCATGAAAATGATATGGTCGCTGCAAAATCAGCAGGCGTGATAAGTTGCGCTGTGAGCTATAGTCACAGACTTAAAGAAATGCTAGCAGTGATGCCAGATTATGTTGTAGATGATTTATTACAAATAGAAGATATCGTATAGGAGATAATGTTATGTATGATGTATTAGTAATTGGTGCTGGACCAGCAGGTGTCACAGCAAGTATTTATACCAAACGTGCGAATTTAAAAGTTGCAGTATTCGAAGGCAATGTTCCAGGTGGACAACTTGTAAATTATAGCGAAATAGAAAATTATCCTGGTGTAAAATCTTTTAGTTCAATTGACCTTGCAACAGATATGATTGAACATATGTCTAAATTAGACATTGAAGTGAAATATGAAAAAGTCACGAAATTAGAAGATCATGGGTCTTATAAAACTGTCTCAACAGATTTTGGATCATATGATACCAAGGCGGTGATTATTGCAACGGGAAATGTTCCAAGAAAACTCGGTGTTGAAAACGAAGAACAACTCGCATATAACGGTATCAGTTGGTGTGCCATTTGTGATGGGCCAATTTATCGCGATAAAGATGTCATCGTTGTTGGTGGTGGAAATTCAGCAGTGGAAGAAGGATACTATTTATCGACGTTTGCAAAATCAGTCACTGTTGTCCAAAACTTAGACCGATTAACGGCAGAAGCAAAAGCCAATGAAAAACTCATTCAACAACCGAATGTTAAGGTTTACTATGAAACGCTTGTAGATAAGTTCTTAAAAGATGACAAAGGCTTAACAGGTGCGACATTGAAAGACAAAGATGGCAAAACTTTTGATGTGTTTGCAGATGGTGTCTTTGAATACGTAGGCATGATACCTGTGACAGATTTTGTAAAACATCTAGGAATCACAACGAATTATGGATATATTACAGTGAATGAAAAAATGGAAACTAAAATTCCAGGTATTCTTTCTTGTGGCGATGTAAACGATAAACAAATTCGTCAAGTTGTCACTGCTGCAGGAGACGGTGCTGTCGCAGCTCAAAACGCCCTTAAATATTTGGAGTCACTACACTAAATGTCATTTACCAAGCTTGTCAAAGAAGAACTTGTCACAATACCTATTGAGACATCTGAACAACTCGCTGAGTTTGCAGCTTTTTTGCACATGAATGGTGATATTACAAAACGTGATCAAAAACTGATACTCATATTTAAAACGAATAGTCCTACTGTTGCAAAAAGATTTTTACAGTTATCCAGAACACTATATCAAGCAGAAACAACACTGATTAAAAAACAACAACAAAAGCTGACAAAAAAACCTCAGATTTTAGTTGAAATAGAGTCAAGAGTTAAAGATATCTTGTCTGAAATTAAATTGTTAGAACCGTTATTTGAAACATCAGATGTCTTATTACCATCTGATGCCACACGACTCGCATTTTTACGAGCTGCATTTTTGTCAACGGGGTCTGTTAACGATCCTAAGACAGCACAATATCATTTAGAAATGAGTCATGAAAGAGATGATTTAGCAGTACTCATTCAAAGTTTAATGAACCGTTTTGATTTAAATGCTAAAATCATAAAAAGAAGACATCAGCATGTTGTCTATTTAAAAGATGCAGAACATATTTCAGATTTTATGATGCGTATAGGGGCTCAAAACTCGGTGTTTAAATTTGAAGATGCAAGAATTAAACGTGATTTTAACAACTCCATTAATCGTGTGATGAACTGTGAAATCGCAAATGAAAAGAAAGTTTATGAGGCTGCATCAAAAATTATTGATGAAATAACCTTTATTTCAAGTTATAATGTATATATAGATGAAAAAATCAAACGTGTGATGGATTTAAGACTGAATTATCCAGAATATAATTTAAGAGAACTAACAGAACAATATGAAATTGACTATAAAGAACCTATTTCTAAATCTGGACTCAATCACAGGTTTTCAAAAATAAAACATATTGCACAAGCATTAAGGGAGGGATCACCCCTATGATTAAAGGTGTTGGCATTGATTTAGTTGAATTAGAACGCATAAGAGAATTACTTTCAGATCGATTTATTGAACGCATTTTATCAGAAAAAGAAATGAAAGAATATCAAAATCTCGCACATGAACAAGTAAAACTTGAATTCATTGGTGGCCGTTTTGCAGCAAAAGAAGCAATATTTAAAGCGGTTGCTGTGGGACCAGGAAATACAAATTATAAAGATTTCTCGGTTTTACATGAACCTTCAGGGAAACCCTATGTAGAATCAACATTTTTTACAGATAAAGATCACGTCAGTGTCTCTATCACACATACAGACAGTTATGCAGCAGCATTTGTGGTCATTGAAAACAAGGAGTAAATATGAGTCAAGCACAATCAAAAAAACAAGTGAGTAAAGAAACAAACATGAGACAGCGACCACTATCCAAAGGAGAACTCCTTCTTATGCGTGTCGGTGTTGCAGTGATATTATTGACCGTTGCGATTATTGTTACCATCGTTGTGATTGCAACACTCGATAACGAAGAAGAAGTCATATTACCATTAGAAAATTATACCCATATTGTGTCGAGCGATTTAACCTATATCATTGGGGATAATGGTAGTGGATCCTTTGGTGATTTCACTTATTTTCAAACAGAGGATGAGAATGACTTAGCAATTTATTCAATTCTTATGTCTTCAGATGCAGAGAACCCATTATATATACTGTTGTATCGATCGGGTGATCTAGAAGAAACCATATTGACATTTTTTAATGAAAATGAAGAGACATTGTTACTTGAAAATGTATTACTATTAGATTTAGATGATCCTGTCAATGCAGATGTATTTTCGGTTCAAGCCGTGTTAGCACTCGGGATACCTCAGGCATCCCCACAATCACTGATTACATTTTATGTAGACTATAACGAAGAAAAAGAAGCATTCTTTGATACGGTATGGTCAGATACAACAAACATTTTAAAAAGTTTAGAAAACTTAGTATAAAAAAGGCGATGCCTTTTTTATTTAGGAGATACTATGAATTCAGAAATTATTAAGCAAATTAAAGATGCAACTCATATCTCAGAAAAACAAATTCAAACCGTTTTAAATCTACTGGATGAAGGGAATACCATTCCATTTATTTCTAGATATCGAAAAGAAGTTACGGGTGGATTGGATGAAGAACAAATATTTTCCATCCATCAAACATGGTCATATCAAAAAAATCTTTTTGAAAGAAAAGAAGATGTCATCCGTCTTATTGATGAAAAAGGCATGCTCACAGAAGAATTAAAACACGCGATTTTAACAGCTGAAAAGCTTGTTGATGTAGAGGATATATATCGTCCTTTTAAAGAAAAGAAAAAAACTAAAGCAACTGAAGCGATAGCTAAAGGGCTTCAAGGACTTTCTAATTTCTTTATGTTTTTATCTGATGAAGATCCAAAAGAAGAAGCAAAAAAATATTTAAAGGATGATGTTAAAACAGTTGAAGAAGCCTTAGAAGGTGCCATGCATATTTTAGCTGAATTTATATCAGATGATGCTGACTATAGAAAAGCACTAAGAGATATGATGCGCGAAGGTCATATGAAAACGTCGTTAAAAAAAGGTGCTGAAGATGAAAGACAAACGTATGCAATGTATTATGAATACGAAGAAAAAGTAAAGCATATTAAACCCCATCGTATTCTTGCCATTAACCGTGGTGAATCAGAAAAAGTATTGTCTGTAAAAATTGATGCAGACAAAGATGCAATGGCCTCTTTTATTAAAGAAGATCTTATTAAAAGACAAGCATCGCCATCTGTGACATATATCACACAAGCGATTGAAGATAGCATTAAACGTTTAATATATCCTTCTTTGGAAAGAGAAATAAGAGCAGAACTTTCTGAATTAGCAGAAGATCAAGCGATTGAAGTGTTTGCTGAAAACTTGAATAAATTATTGCTTCAACCACCTTTAAAAGGAAAGATGATTTTAGGCATTGATCCAGCATTTAGAACAGGATGTAAGTTATCTGTTGTTGATCAAACCGGAAATGTCCTTACAAAAGGTGTGATCTATCCTCACGAGAAATCAAAAGGAAGTGTTGCGGATTCTAAAGATGTAGAAAAATCAAAATCAACACTCTTTCAAATGATAAAAAAATATCAAATTGAACTCATTGCGATTGGTAATGGAACAGCTTCTAGAGAAACTGAAAGTTTTGTCTCAGAACTTATTAAAGAAATGAAGTTGCCTGTGAACTATGTCATTGTGAATGAAGCAGGCGCTTCTGTGTATTCTGCTAGTGAACTTGCTAGAGAAGAATTCCCAGATTTTAGTGTGGAAGAACGTTCGGCTGCATCAATTGCAAGACGTCTTCAAGATCCACTTTCAGAACTTGTTAAAATAGACCCTAAATCGATTGGTGTGGGTCAATATCAACACGATGTCACCCCTAAAAAGCTAAATGAAACATTGAACTTTGTTGTCACGCAAGCCGTCAACCAAGTTGGTGTGAATTTAAATACAGCTTCTAAATCTCTATTAATGTATGTCTCTGGGCTTAATAAATCAAGTGCGGAAAATATTGTGACACATCGTCAAAATATTGGACGCTTTCAAAATAGAAAAGACATATTAAAAGTACCTAAACTTGGAAAGAAAACATTTGAACAAGCTGTCGGTTTCTTACGTATTCCAGATAGTGATGAAGCACTTGATATGACATCTATTCACCCAGAATCCTATGATAAAGCAAAAGCAATCATGCGTATTTATGGCATTCAAGGCGATATGTTTGGGAAAGAAGAAGTGAAAGAGATTGTTAAAGACATTGATAAATCGAGACTGATGAGAGATTTAGATATTGATATGTATACATTATCGGATATATTAGATGCATTTATTGCACCTTTAAGAGACCCTAGGGATCAATTTGCACAACCTATTTTAAGACAAGATATATTAAAAATAGAAGATTTAACCATTGGGATGGAACTTGAAGGCACCATTAGAAATGTCGTTGATTTCGGGGCATTTATCGATATTGGATTAAAAGAAGATGGGTTATGTCATATTTCTAAGATGGCAAAACGCTTCATAAAACATCCTAAAGATGTTGTTGCCGTTGGAGATATCGTAAAAGTATATGTCATTAATATCGATTTAAATCGAGGTAAAGTCGGTTTATCTATGATTAAAGATTCATAAAAAAAAGCACGCAATGATGCGTGCTTTTTTATTAAACATTATAGGTAGTTGAGGATGTGTTGCCACCACGTCCTGTCCAATTGGTATGAAAGAATTCACCTCTTGGTTTATCTTTTCTTTCATATGTATGTGCACCAAAGAAATCTCGTTGCGCTTGAAGTAAGTTTGCTGGAAGATTTTCTGTCGTGTAACCATCAAAATAAGCAAGTGCAGATGACATCGCAGGTACGGGGATACCGTTTAATATCGCGTGTGATAACGTTACTCTTAAATCAGGTATGATCGCTGTCATTGTGGATTTAAAATAGTCATCCAACAATAAGTTATCAAGTGAAGGGTTTTTATCAAAGGCAGCTTTAATCTTATCTAGGAAAACAGAACGAATAATACAACCACCACGCCACATCAGTGCAATCCCACCATAATTCAAATCCCAATGGTATGTTTTTGCAGCTTCTTTCATGAGGGCATATCCCTGTGTATAAGATAAAATTTTCGCTGCATATAAGGCTTGTTTTAAGTGTTCTAAAAAGTGTGTTTTATCACCAATAAATGGTTCCATCGTTTTTGGATACACTTTAGACGCCTTTACACGTTCTTCTTTTAGTGCAGATAAAAATCTTGAAAACACAGATTCTGCAATAAGAGTTAAAGGTACCCCATATTCTAGTGCAGCATTTGCTGTCCATTTTCCAGTACCTTTTTGACCAGCAGTATCTAATATTGCATCAATTAAATGGTTTCCTTGTTCATCTTTATAGCTTAAAATTTGATACGTAATTTCAATTAAATAACTATCTAATACACCTTGATTCCATGTTTTAAATGTTTCTGACATTTCATCATTGGTCATGTTTAAATAGTCTTTCATGATGTGATAAGCCTCGGTAATGAGTTGAATATCTCCGTATTCGATACCATTATGAACCATCTTAACGAAGTGACCTGCGCCATCTTCGCCAACCCAATCACAACATACACTTTCGTCTTCAACTTTTGCTGCAATGCCTTGTAAAATAGGTTTTACTAAAGGCCATGCTTCTTTTGATCCACCCGGCATAATGGATGGTCCTGTAAGGGCACCTTCTTCACCACCAGATACACCTGTTCCGATAAATAGCAAGCCTTTTTCTTTTAAATATTGTGTTCGTCTCGTTGTATCATGATATAAAGAGTTCCCACCATCAATGATGACATCTCCTTTATCCAAAAGTGGCATCAATTGTTCAATGACCATATCCACTGGATTTCCGGCTTTTATCATCAGCATCACTTTTCTAGGTTTTTTTAACATCGATACAAGTCTTTTTACATCATCCGTACCACCGATCGGGAATCCTTTTGCACGACCATTTAAGAATGTATTAACCGTTTCAATTTTTCTTGAATTTACAGCAACAGAAAATCCTTTTGAAGCCATATTTAAGGCGAGGTTTTCCCCCATCACTGCAATCCCAATTAATCCAATATCATATAACATCATTTCTTACCTCTTTTTTTATAAAATAGATACTTTATCATTGTATATGGAATTGACATTTGAGTCAAGGCAAAGAAGTTTACGTATATGTTGACTTAAATCAAAAAATAATATATTCTATTATAGCGTCAAGGAGTAGTACTCAAGTGGTTAAGAGGACGGTTTGCTAAACCGTTAGGTCGGGTTACCGGCGCGAGGGTTCAAATCCCTCCTGCTCCGCCATCTGTGGCCCGTTGGAGAAATGGTTAACTCACATGCCTTTCACGCATGCATTCACGGGTTCGAATCCCGTACGGGTCACCAAATATATCCGTGAAAAAGCCAGCATACATGCTGGCTTTTTTATTTATAAATTCGACAGCCAAAGTAATAAAAAAAATTATTGACAAAAAATCACTTAAGTGATAATATTAAAATGTAAACGTTTACAGCCGATGGCTGTAATAAATAGTGAGAAAATTCGAAACGTTTCGATTTCGAAAAAACTATAGGAGGTCTCACATATGAAAAAATTAGCAAAGCTTTTCAGCTTATTTGCTATTCTAGGTTTGGTAGTTGGTCTCACATCCTGTGTTACATCTGATCCAGATCCAGATCCAATTGTTACAGAAATTAGTGCATTAGGTGATTTTGTTGATGGTGGTGATTCGGTGTATACACTCGATATTAATTCAACAAATGCATTATCATTAACATTTGAAAAAGCGACATTTACATATGCAAATGTGAATAAAGCTTTAGAGGGTGATTTCACTGCAATGAAGTCGTTAAATATTACGCTTCAAGGTAGTGGAGTTGCTGTTTTAGTAAAACTTGAAACATCTGATGGTTCAGTTGCAAAAGAAGTTCAAGTGAATGCAAACGCAACACAACAATCGTTTGATTGGGATTTATCAGCTGAAACTGAATTACTTGCTGATCTTGCCAAGATCTATTTATTTGCTGCTCCAGGACAAGTAGAAGTTTCAGGGTCTGTGTTGATTTCTGAATTGATTTTCACTGAAGATGCAGCAAGCGAAAACATCATTGAATCAGGATTTACTGATTTTGTTACACCAGATCCTAATGTTTATGATGGTTCTGGCGAACGATTTAACATCGGAAACTTTTACGATGGTGGTGACGGACTTTACGATGTTGAAGAAGTTGATGGTGAGTTTGTCATAAACTATGATAAACCAGAAGGTGCTAACGTATGGGCATTTATTCGCGCAGACATTCAAGGTGAATTTAGTGATTTTGGTCGATTAGTTTTCGAATTTACTTCAACAGCTAATATTGATCTTATATTGAAACTTGAGGGTACTTCCGGTAATTCTGAAGTACGTGTAACAGGTACTGGAGAACCACAAACTGTTATTTTTGATTTGTTAGCCCTATTACCTGCACAATTAGATAATTCAGATAAAATCATTATATTTGGTGCCCCAGGTACGACAGGTTCTGGCGAAATCACATTACATAGTGTTCGATTTGAAACACCGCTTGTTGATATAAACGAAATGGGATGGTATGCGTTAGATGCTGGTGTTTATACTCCAACAGTCAATAATGATGGAACTGTTACAGTTGATTATAATAAAGTTGACGGAAATCAATGGTCAGTAATGGTTTTAGATATACCTGAAGCTTATCAAGGACTAAATGTTTTACGTTTAAGTCTTTCAGGTGCAGAAAATGATAACTTCATTGTGAAACCAAACGATGACGGAGCACTTGAACAAAATGTGACACTAGATGCTAGCGGAACAATAGATTTAGAATTTTTAAATGCCGGTGGATTTACTAAAATTGTCTTATTTGCATTCCCTAATGTCGCACCTGTTTCAGGACAATTTACGATTACAAATGCCGAACTTGACTATCAAGCTGCAGACTTTGATCCAACAGTTGTATTAGATATAAACAGTAATTGGGCAGAAAATGATGCGGGTACTTATTCAATTACATATCCTGAAGGTGAACCTACAAAAGTTATATACGTGAATTCTAGTTGGCAATTTATGATTCAAAACTTTAATGTTGAGGATGTTGTTGGTCTTAACACATTAACATTGACATTATCTGGAACTGCAGGAAAAAATGTTTTAATTAAACCAAACGATGATTTTAATCTAGAAACTAGAGTTGAATTTACAGATGATCTACCTGTCACTGTTGTCTTCTATGCAGAGGGATTTTCTAAAATCCTAATGTTTGCTGAAGGTGGTACGGAAGGTGCCATTGGTACATTCTATATTCATGAAGCTACATTATCTTATACATATATGCCTGAAGAAGTGAATGATATGAACGGATATGTTATCACTGAAGGTGAAAATGGTTTAGATGTTGCATATGACAAAGCGGGTAATGGTTGGGCATTCTTAGGTATTGACTTTGATCCACTACTTACTACAGGTCTTAATACATTAACAGTAACTTTAACAGGAACAGCTGGTGAATCTGTATTACTTAAACCAAATGATAATGGTGCATTAGAACAAACTGTTACATTTACAGATGATCAACCGATAACAACAGTGATTACATATGATGCATTTACCAAACTTATTATGTTTGCCATGCCTGGCGATGGTGCTGCATCTGGTCAATTCACCATTAATTCAATAACATTGACATACAAAGAACCCGACTTCAATGGTGCAGTTGTTTATGATGGTAATAATGGATGGGTATCACTTGATGCAGGAATTTATACATTCACAGACGTTTCAAATGGCGTTCAAGTAGACTACAACAAAACTGCTGGTCAAGATTGGGTTGTCGCTATAAGTGATTTTGATTTAGATGCTGTTGCTGGTATGAATCAACTTACTGTAGTATTATCAGGTGGTACTGAAGGCGTTCAAGTTTTACTTAAACCAAATGATGATGGTGCACTTGAACAATGGGTGACATTCGATGCAAACGGTGAGGCTTCAGCAACCATTATGAATGCTTCAGGATTTACAAAACTTGTGTTGTTTGCTGAGGCAGGAAAATCTCCAGCATCAGGAACATTCGTAATCGAAAAAGTTGAAGTTGCTTTTGCAGTTGACTTAAATAATGTTACAGGATGGGTTTCACTAGTTGATGGTGTGTATACACTAACTGAAGTAAACGGAGACATTCAAGTTGATGTTAATAAAAATTCTGGTGATGATTGGGCTGCAATTAAATATGAAATATCATCAGACACTGCAGGTCTAAATACACTCGTAATTACAATTTCTGGTGGTACAGAAGGTCAACAAGTGCTGATTAAACCCAATGATGATGGCGCATTAGAACAAATGCTCACATTTAATGCAGATGGCGAAATCTCAGTAGAATTATCTGTTGATGCAACCATTACTTCAATGATCGTATTTGTATTACCAGGGACATCTCCAGCGACTGCACAAGTTGTCATTGAACATTTTGTCTTGACATATACAGAAGGAAACTAAGTTTAAAAATCATAAAGAGAGAACAAAGAGGAAACACAATGTTTCCTCTTTTTTATATAAAAAAAGAGACTACTCGTCTCTTTTAAATGTTATGGTTACATCTTTTAAATCATAAGGTAATTTTGGATTAATGATTGTTTTACCATGATATCGTTGAATACCATATATTCCAGAAATAATTTGGTGAATTAATATTCCTGGACCTGAGGAATAAATGCGCCATCCACCTTTTACAGGAACGTCACCATTCTTTAATAAATGAAAATTATTTTTTGCTTCATATCGATCATAAAACCAACCATCAGAAGAAGAAAAATAAGCATTTCTTTGTCTTGGAGAAGCGTGTTTTACAGTTTCAATAAGTTTAATTGGATGTACCATCTCTAATCCTTCATAGGCTCGATTATAGTATCCAGTGGAAAGCATTGCTTCTATATATCTTATGTGAGCATGTACATATTGAAGACCTATTTCACGTCCAAAATTTGCTGCTGTTTCTGCACGATTGAAGTGTTTTTTATCTCCGCCTAAATATGTTACAGGTTGATCCATCAAACGCACTCCATCGGGATATTTTAAGTGGTTATCAATGATATTAATGTAAGCTTTCGTTTGATTTTCTGATGAAAGTCCTGCAATCATTGAACGGATAAGCGGAAGCAAACGATAAGAAAGCATCGTTTCAGTATCTCGTGGATGAAGTAAATATGTTGTTTTTTTATTGAATACAACAAAGCCTGTTGGAATATCATCAGGAAGTAAATGTTTTTTTCTAGCATCTTTAACTTTTGAGATCAATGAACTTAGGTGCTCAGCATATTCAGCATCATAATGTTTTATCTCATTGGCAAAGGATTCAACACTTTGAATCATTAATGCTGCAGTCCATCCAGAGACCATACGCTCTTTAAGTGTTTGATTAGCAGGTTGCAAAGTATCATCCCAATCACCTCCTCCATAAACAGGTAAGTCGTGAATAACATTATTAAAAATCGATTTAATTTGATGTTGAACATGTTCGTAAAGGGTGTATGGTTGTGTATTCGCATGATCATTTAAAGAAAAGTAGGGAATCAACGATGAAAGTATGGATAAATCTCCAGTTTGTCTTAAATAATATGCAAGTGCCTTTAATGGCCAATAAATGATATCTCCATGAGATTCATGTGCTTGTATATGGGAATATTTGTCATACATAAACCATTGAGGAAAATCACCAGTTTCTAAGAATTGTTTTCCATATACAGTAAGTAGGATATGTTTTAAAGCTGGATCGTATTGTACGGCAGAGAAAAATTCAAAAGGTCCTTGACAAACATCTCTTGTACCCCAAGCGGCTCCATTATATTGTTCTAAACCGTGAGGTGAAGCATAGTGTATAAGTGCGTTATGAGAATACCAATACACCATATGAACATCTGCTTTCACCTGTTTAGTGGGATGACTTAAATCAAAATTTCTAAGCAATTTTTTATAAAAAACTTTTCCTGATTCAATTGCTTCATCATGTGTAAAATTGGTAAAGGCAACATCTCCATAATTTCCTGCGATACGTATCTCAAACGTATTGTTTAATGTAAAAGCCCCTTCAATTACTCCAGATGTTAAAGGATGAAAAGTGATAGGTTGATTTGTTTGGATGCTATATGTTAAATCTGGGTAGTATGGATGTGCCATTGAATCATCAGGCATCCTAATATTAAGTTGATTTTGAGTTTCGTTGATTTCTAAATCATACATCCATTCTTGTGGTCCCATGAGGAGTTGCATTGTCATTAAAACCTCATAGTGGATGTTGTTATTTGAATGTATTGACAATAGTGTCTCAGCTGTATCAATATGACCACTGAGAGCGATTGTTAATGTATCATTTTCTAATACATATCGCCATGTGACGTGTTGAAGTCCAACTTCAAAAAGTGATGGCATCGAAAGTAGTTTATACACCCCATTGATTTTCAAATATAAACGCAATCCGGCTATACGATGAAGTAATAAAGGGTGTCTATGGTCACCTAACATTTTATGAAATGATGTGTTGCCTAGTGATACGTGACTCATAAAAATACCAGACATGTAAGCAGTTGTTGCATGAACATGATCAGATGCGTTTAAAATGTCACCTTGCAAAATAATATGTCCTTGTGGACGTTCAAGAGTCACTTCTTTTTGTTGTGTCATGACATGTGTATGATCGTCCAAAAAGAATGAAAATAGTTGTTCATTATTAAATTCTTCATAACTTCTTTGTGGGTATAAGGACTGAATGTCTACGATATCTAATGATTTACCAGCTAAAAGTTCAGCATTCAAATATTGGCAGGGTTTTCGTTCAAGCAACGTAAGTGATTCAGGAATGATGCTTTGAAATTCAACAGTCTTTGGTTCAGTTATAGGGGTGTCATGTTGTGGTTCAAAATAGCCGTAAAATTGACAAGTGATACTTTTATTAGAAACCTCAATCGTATCACTTTGTAAAGTTAGATAACTGCTTTCATATTGATATATGCGATTTTCTAACACATCAAGATTCATGGCATGTATTTTTCCATCGAGTTTTTGCTTTGTTGTAAAAAATTGCATGGCATCCGTTACATAACCAATTGTCTTTTCACGCATACCCATTTGAAAGAATGCAGGTTGCCCTTGGTTTTGCCTTGCACACAATGTAAAACCCTTATCATTGGAAAAAGATTTAAAATCAATGTATTGAACGATATAGGCTTCGTTATTTAATATACCGTTAATATCTTGAATACCAATATCTTGACCGTAATATAATTGTACTTCATGTTGATTAGATGAAGACAAAGAAACATCATATGTCCAACCTGAAGGATATAATGTAAGCTTTATCGTGTAATGAATATCTTCAACTTGACCTTGATAAATCATCCCTTGTTCAAATTGATAGACACGGGTGTAATATGTTTGATTTAATAATTTATAATATCGATAATCATCATTGAATCGTAAATAAATATTTGATAATTGACCATCAATATCATTCGATTGTTGTAGATTGATTTGTATATTATGATACATGAAATCAAAGACATCACCATTAGGAAGTGTTCTAAGAATTAAGTGATCTTGTTTGATTTCTCTTAAGTTTAACTGATTATTTAATATCATGATGAGGTCTCCAATCGATGATGATTTCTTTTGTATCTTTTGAATTAAATCCATACATCAAAGTTAATGTGGATGGATCAAAATATTGATTTTTATCTTCATCATAAATGATGAGATCATTTATAGATATTGAAAACTCAACAAGTACTTTTTCAAATGGATTTAGTAATTGCTTTTTAAAATGAATAAGTTTTTTAACTGGCCGAACAGGAATAGAAGGATGCATATTCATATAAATTTGTAAAACTTCCTTGATAACAAAATTGGATTTGTTTTCTATTTCAAAAATTAAAGTTAAAGGAGATGAACCGTCCCAGTGATTCTTTAACTCAGATATTAACGCGACGGCTGTATCGCCATAAGTCAGTCCATATCCAAAAGGATATAAAGGTGTAAGATCTAAATCTAAATATTTGGTTGTATATTCTGAATTATGAGGATTAAACGGCCTACCAGTATTAAAATCATGATAACTCATCGGATATTGACCAACATGTCTCGGCAAACTCATAGGAAGTTTTCCTGATGGACTTACATTTCCCAATAATATGTGTGTGATAACTTCAGCATGTCTGCTGCCTAAAAACCAAGTGTATAAGATGGCATCCGCAGCTGTGATTGATGTTAAATTTAATGGTCGTCCACCATGAACTAATACAATTGTAGGAATATTGTTTTTATGAAGTGTTTTTATTGCTTCAGAAGCTTGCAGATCAATATCAATTCCGACTTTGGATTTAGATTCACCTGTATCGTAGTCACTCTCGCCAGTAGTTAATATTACGGCATCTACATCTTTAATATGTGATACATCATAAGATTTAGAAACTGAAACTAAAGTCAGGACTTTAGATAATGTTTGGGCATATGTTTGATTTTGACTTGATTGCCCATGCCAACGCCAAGCTCCAAGTAGTGCTTGTGATTTAGAAAAAGGTCCAACAAGAGCAATTTTCTTCATTTTATTTAATGGTAAAACACCATTATTCTTTAGAAGCACTGGAGATTCTAAACTTAGATCTTTTGCAGCATTTAAATGTTTTTCTGAACGTACAAGTGTCTTTTCACGACTTGTAGAAGCACCTTTATAAGGATCATCAAATAATCCTAAGTGCTCTTTGAGTGCGAGTATTTTATAGACGGCATCATCAATTTGCTTCAAAGTAATCTTTCCAGCATTTAGTAATTTTTTTCCATATGTTAAATAAGTAGAAGATCCCATTTCTATCATGAGCCCAGCGTGTAAACCAAGCTCGGCTGCGCGTTCATCATCTCTTGCAGCACCGTGAGCAACTGTTTGATGAAGTGCATCAAAATCACTTATGATTACACCATCAAAACCCATTTGTTTTTTTAAAATCTCTTGTGTAAGTTTACGGTTGATTGTTGCTGGTATACCATTAAAAGTATTAAAAGCAAGCATACACATTTCGCTGCCAGCATCAATTGCCATTTGATAGCTTGGTTGATAAATATTGTAGAAACGCTCATAACTCATATCAACAGTATTATAATCCCGTCCTGCTTCACTGGCTCCATATCCAGCAAAATGTTTAAAGCAACTCGCTAAATATCCGACCTCTTTAGGGTTACCATAGTGGTAACCATCAACCGCTGCTTTTGTCATTTTTTCGTTGAGTAATGGATCTTCACCATAACCTTCCATCACGCGTCCCCACCTAGCATCGCGCGATAAATCAACCATTGGTGCAAAAGTGACATGAATACCAGCGGTAGATGATTCAACTGCCGCAATCGCATTCATTTCTTTAGTAAGATTTGGATTGAATGATGCTGCTTGAGCAAGCGGGATAGGAAAAATGGTTTCATATCCGTGAATAATGTCAGCCATGAATAGTGCAGGAATTTTAAGTCTAGAATGTTTTAAGATAATATTTTGGACGCGTATCATTTCATCAGCATCTTTAATACCTAATACAGAACCCGCAAGTAAATATTCCTGTTTTTTAAGTTCCAAGTCTCTCATATCACCATAAACAGTAGTTTTTGAGGCTTCAATAAACATGTGTGGGGGTAATTGAGTCATCTGACCTAACTTTTCTTGAATTGTCATTTGATTAAGCAAATCTTTGATGTTCATAAAATGTCCTTTTTAGCAAGATGCTCGCCAGTATATTTTTCCAACAGGTGTTTCTTTTAAATCATGAGGAAAGCCTCTCAATATATCAATCATTGCAGTCGCTACTTGCTGTCCCCAGTTTATGTGATCAATTCCAATTGTAGTAATGCTTGGGTTCATATAACTTGTCATGAAGAAATTATCAAAACCTGCAATTGCGATATCTTCTGGTAAACGATACCCCTCTGCTTTAAGTGCCTGAGAAAAACCAATCGCACTTTCATCATTTGCACAGTAAACGAAATCAGGTTTTATTTTTTGAGATATAAACGTTTGACCAACTTGATGTCCACCTTCAATGGTGAAATCACCTTGATAAAATTGATGATCCTTAATTCCATGATCGTTAAGTGCTTTGACAAAACCAGCATAACGTTTGATTGCATTAAAGGAGTCATCAGGACCAGAAAGAAATCCAAATGATTGATATTTTTTCGAATCTATAATTTCGCTCATAAGTTGATACACAAGACCTTCATTATCTATGGTGTGCTGATACATATTTGTACCTGTATCCTCACGATCAAGAAAAATCATCGGCATGCCTTTATCCGCGATAGGACGTATTAAATCTGTTGTTAAATTTGCATCAAATATAATGGCACCATCGACTTGTTTTTCTCGTATAAATGATTCAGAGGCTTTACCCGAAGACACGACAATGTTATATTTAAAGCTTTGAAGCGTTTGTCTTATTCCTTCTAAAATATCACTGAAAACAGGACCTGAAAAACCATAAATGAAAACACCAATATTACCAGTTTTCTTTGTTTTCAAATGTCTTGCTGAAAAATGGGGTGAATAATTTAAGTCTTGGGCCGCTTTTAAGATTCTTTCTTTTGTTTTTGGATGTACATTTGGTACGTCATTTAATGCATAAGAAGCGGTAGATATAGAAACACCAGCCTTAAGTGCAACATCTTTAATTGTTGACATAATTAACCTCTTTTCTTCCAGGATAAACGTTTCATCCCTTGTTGAATTCTTGCATGATTTGTAACTAATTGATGAATTGTTTGAAAAAGTACAGCATCAATTGATAACATTTCTAAACCCTTATCTATTGCAATGATTTTATCGGATACCCAAAGTTCATTTTCTTGATTGAAAGCATCCGTAAAACCATAATCACCACTAAATCCAGGAATCTTTAATAAATATTCTAAAGAAGGTTGAATGATATTTGGCATAAAAGGATATGCACCTACAACACTTAATGCAGAAACTGTACCATCTGTTTTTACTGTATTTGTATGGTTAGGAATTGCATGAAAAACACGATATCCTCTAGGTGTATCAGATGCATTAAAGCCAAATGCATAAGCGTGAAAAGTTTTATATATATGTGATAAAGATTGTGATAAAGCTTGATGTGCTTGGGTTGCAATTTTAGCGTTGTCATAAATACTAAAGCCGTTAGCATCCACATAATTTTTCGTATCAATAAAGGCTAAAGGGAAATGATAAATAAATAATGTATTTGCAGGTGAATGCACATAAGTGTAATGATTAAATTGACCAATAGGACGTTCTAAATTATCATAAAGTTCTTTTGCATCATCATTATCGTAGAGTAAATACATCATTAATTGTTCAGCATACATATGCCAGTGATAAATATATCCAGGTTGTCCTTGAACATAATCGCCCTCTTTATCAGGATTATAAGCCATAGCAAAAACTTTTTTCCCTTGATAGATTGTAATAAACGATGACCAATCGATGCGATCAAAAAGAAAATCAATATCTTTTCTGATGTTAACATCATTAAAATACGCATCTACCGCAATAAGTCCCATCATCATCAACATTGTATCAATGGTGGAATACTCACATAATCCCCATCGCTCACCTGTGGATCTATTTAAGAAATGTGGATAAAAACCTTTATAATGATCTAACTTTTTTAATGTTTTTAATGTTTTTAAAACAATTTCTTTTGCTGAATCTTTTGTAAGCTTATGACTCTCAACTGCGAGAATAAGCGCACAAAACATAAAGCCAGTAGCGGCAATACTTGCTCTTTCTGGTAATTTTGAATGATCGGAAGTTAATCCATAACCGTCAGATCCATCTGTAAAATTAGTATAATCTAAAAAGAAATGTTGAGTTTTTAAAAACATATCATTAAGTTTAGGGTATTTCATATAAACACCTTTCATAAAAACAGTACAATTTGTTATAATAATTTATAGGAGAATACGATGATTAAAGTTAATCAAGGACAATTTTTTGTGAACGGAAAACCTGAAATCATTATTGCTGGAGAGATTCATTATTTTCGTTTACCAAAACATTTATGGAAAATTCATATTGAAAAACTCATTAAAGCCGGATGTAATACAGTTTCTACATATGTTCCGTGGCTGATACACGAACCTGCTATGGATCAATATGAGTTTAAGGGTGAAACTTTGGATCAATATGATTTAATTAGTTTTATAAAACTTATACAGTCGTATAATCTTTACATGTTTTTTAGACCTGGACCATATGTCATGGCTGAATTATATTTAGAAGGTATTGCATCATATTTGTTAGAAATTGAAGATATTTTTCCAGTAACATTTGGAAAAATTACTGTTCCAAATAAACAAGTGGATTATTTACATCCTTTTTTCATCGAACGTTCCAAAAAATATTATAAAGCTCTTTTTGAGGCAGTTTATCCATATATGCAACATCAAGGAGGACCAATTTTTGGTATTCAACTTGATAATGAAATAGGTATGCTCTCTTGGGTGTCTCAATCTCCAGGATTAACGAAAGATATTGTGTCAAGTTTAGAAGGGTATTTAGATAAAGAAAGTTTTCAATTTTATCCCAATAAAATTTATGAAGGTCAACAAAAACTTGGTTTATTATTACGAGAACAATTTAATACGTATGTGAATATTTTAGAAACACACGTGAAGTCGCTCATTGGTGATCAATTTATTCCATTTATTAATATTCACGGAACATCAGATGGAAGAGGTTTAACTTTTCCAATTGGATACTCACAACTCCTCAATACATTTTCTGGAAGAGTCATTGGTACAGATGTTTATTTTGGAGATCTCACATTAAAAAACATACATGATTTTTATATCATTAATAGCATACTTAATGCGCTTAAAGATCCAATGACGCCAGCAACAAGTTTAGAATTCAATGCAGGAAATTCTAATTTTGGTGATGATTTATCTGGTCATGATATGCCACAATCTATGGATAAGAAAATTAGATTCAATATGATTCAATCTCATCAAATGATTAATTATTATTTATTCAGCGCTGGAATGAACCCTGAAACACATGAAAGTTATCAAACCGGAAATAGAAGAATTGCACTCACTGGCGAAAGACACGGATTTTCAGCACCAGTTAAACTAGATGGCAACACAACGCGTATGTATGAAGTAATTTCATACGCCAATCGATTAATGCATACACATAATGATTTTTTAACATCTTCTAAAGAAGTGTATTCTACACTCACTTTAGGACTTCAACTAGATCAATTCATGACAGAATCGATGCGTCATGGGACACCAATCGAATCAATGAAAGTTGATTTAATGCGTAATCGCACTGGGATACTATGGGATACTTTTTTAAAACAGGCACTTATGTTGCATGTCACATTTAATACAATACACTTGGAATCTCAAGAGTGTATATCTCCAGATGAATATCCTGTTTTAGCAATCGCTTCTGCAACACATATGAAAGCATCGATTCAAAATCTATTGGTGCATTACCATAAAGCAGGTGGAAAACTGATTTTAGCTGGGAATCTTCCTTTATATGATTATGATGGATCACCATGTGAGATTCTATTAAATTATTTTGATATTAAGGCGGAACAACCAACATTTGATTATGAGTCACCCCTTTTAAGTGCATTTTATGATAAGCCTATTGAAGGATATCATTCATTTAGAACATATATGCTTCAAGAAATGGAACATAATGAAACTTCATTTTTTTATACTTTAGATAATAAGAAAACAAGTTTTGTTACGGATCGAGTCATATGGATTACAAATAACTATCCAGGACATTTAGAAGTGACAAAACGATTGCTTGATCATCTTGATATTAAACCTATCGTTAATGTTACTCATGATGGATTCGTTTATATATTTAAAACACAATCAACGCAAGGTACGATGTTGCATTTAATGAATATGGAAAGTGTTGATATTGTTGTGACATTGAGTGATTTTCCAATAGAACAAATCCATCTGAAAGCTTTAGATTCAATGATGATTCCATTGAACATGACTATAGATGATATGTTCATTACAGCATCTTGTGAAATGAGCACATACGATGAATCAGAAATAACTTTTAGAACGGAAGGATTACCACAAACGATTAGGATTCAAACGTCAAGCGTTATATCAGATTCACTTTGTCAAAAAGAAAATGATATATATATTTGCAAACTTCCAAAAACTACAGATACATATTTCACCCTTAAGAAAGCCTGATGGCTTTCTTTTTTATCTATCGGTAAATCCTAAGACATCAAGTCCACGTTGCACCATTTCCAAATCCATAAATATTTCCCAAATTAGACCACTACGATAATTTTCTATCATCAGCATTGTAATTCCCTTGTCAATTCCTATCACATCGGGACTATAATATGGCTCTTTACCATCAATTCTACTATCATCATAACCTTCATGTGTTCCAAGATTAAAGGATGCTTTAAAGCCATAAGGACCCCATAAATTCGGTAATGTTTTGAAATAATAAGCTGTATCTATCACTTCCTGC
>Ga0181590_10000385_pt1 | contig 34931 bp, 38 predicted proteins | sample 071ome_34_FD_132446 | JGI IMG/M metagenome (GOLD analysis project Ga0181590, IMG submission 132446) | Coastal salt marsh microbial communities from the Groves Creek Marsh, Skidaway Island, Georgia - 071411BT metaG (megahit assembly) | ecosystem: Environmental > Aquatic > Marine > Intertidal...
AAAACTTATGTTTAATTTATCAATATCTATTAAGACGTATGAATTCAAATAATGATATATTTTATCTTAGACCAAGTTTAGTTAAATATCTTATCTTTTAATAATTAATTAAATTATTTATTAAATTATTAAAAATATAAATAAATATAAAATGGCAGATATAAGTGATGTTTTCGGTAGTTTAAATTCAAATGCTCCATCAAATCAAATGCCTCCTAGTCCTCAAAATACAACACCTGCTGTTCAGAATTATAATGATGGTTTTATGATGAATGTAAATGCGAATCAGTTAAATCCTATGAATAACACTTCTAATAATCAAGTAAATTCTAATGAAAATCCAGATAATAATGATGCTATCCAAAAAATACAGAATGAAATTAATAAACAAAAAAAAATAAATGAATTGAAGAATGAATTAAGTAAATCAAAAAATTCAGATAGTATAATGGAAAAATATACTAAAAAAAGAAAAGATGTTATGAAATGGATTACATTATCTCTTGTAGGTGTCTTAGCATTGTCATTACACGATTTAATAAGATATAATATTAATAGATATTTAACAACTAATGATGTTTCTCAAAAAAATGAACATTATCTTAGAATATTAGTTCCATTGATTATTGTTTTTGTTATATGGACTTTAAAAGTTAATTCAAAATAATTTATTAAAAATATTTAACATTTTATTTTATTAATTAATTAATAAAAAAATTAATTAATTAAATTAGATAATTTAATTAGATAAATTAATTAATTAATTAAATTAGATATGATATATGATATAGATTATAATTTGTTAATATTTTTTATAAATAATTTTTTATTGAATGATAAGATAAATTCAAAATTGTTAATAAGGATATTGCATTTATTAAAATTTAATAAAAAAAATATAAGTGATGTATTAGACCATTATAATTTTGATTTAAAATATATATATTTTGAATTAGAAGATTTAAATAAATATAAAGAATTAATAAATAGAGAATATAATAATAATTTTATAAAACATTTAGATATAAGACATTTATATGATTATAATCATTTTTATAATTTAAAAAAAAATAAAATAAAAAATTTAAATTTTTTTTGTAATTTAAAAATATTAAATTTAATAGAAAATCGTGAATTACGTGATAATGATATAAAATATTTAAAAAATTTAACTGATTTAATTTTACCAAAAAATAAATTAATAACTGATAATGCTATTATTAATTTAAATAATTTAATTAATTTAGATTTAACATTTAATAAAAATATAACAGACAATGGAATAAAAAATAAATTAAAATTAGAAAAAGTTGTTTTAACACATAATCAAAATATAACAGATAATGCTTTTAAAAATATGAATAATTTAAAAATAATTAATTTAGGTTATAATAGAAATAAAAATCTCAATTTTAATTTTATATTTCATAATAAAAAACTTAAAGAAGTTTGTATTTTTAATAAAGAACTTAAACCAAATATTTTAAATTATATGAAAAATAATATTGAAGAATTAATTTGTCCTGAAAATTTTTTTTAATTAATTTATTTAATTAATTTATTTAATTAATTTATTTAATTAATTTATTTAATTAATTTAATTAATTAATTTATTTAATTAATTTTGTTTAATTAATTTTTTTATTTAATTTAAAAAACATTTCTTCTGTTATAGTTATTATTTTTTAAATTATGTTGTTGTTGTGGTTCTTGGTAATAATCATCATCACTGCTTGAGGTGTCATCATATTGAGAGTATTGTTGTGAATATTGTTGTTGATTTACTTTTGATTTTTGATTTTTTGTTTGATTAATAGTTTGATTTTTTGTTTTGTGTTTGATTTGATTTTGTAATGATTGATTGATTGTATTTTGTGATTCTTTTAATTTTTGTACATCATCTTGAAGAGTTTTTAAAACAAAATTGATAGTTTGATGATTATTTAATATTTGTTTTTCTAATGTTTCTATTCTATCATTAATTTGAATAACAGAATTACAAATATTGTCTTGTAAATTTTCTAATTTTATTATTCTATTATTTAATGGATGATTAGTATTTAAATTCATTTTTTATTTTAATTTTTAATTCTAATTAATTTTAAATAATATTAATTGAAATAAAATAATGACAACTTCTAATACTTCTTACACTTGTGATATTCCAAATGAACCTGAGGAAGAAATTAAAATAGAACTTTTACCAAAAATTATAAAAAATCTTATATTATATTTTATATTAATAATTATAAGTTATTTAAATTATATATTTATTAAAAATAAATATAATAATGATAATAATTTAAATAATTTTATATTATCTAATAAAATTTTTAATAATTATATTATTTTATCAATAACAATATTATTTGGACATTTATGTTATATATATTATTTAATTTATTTAATTTCTAAAGAAAAACAAAATAATATTTACATATTATATTGGAGTTTAACTTTAGTTTCGGTAATAGCACTTATATATTTTATGTATAAAACTCCAAATTTAAATTTTAAAATTTTAATTTTATTAAATATAGCATTTATTTATATTTTTTTAATATTAAAATTAAATAAAAATAAAAATATAAATGAGTATGAAGCAAATGTATTTTTAAATAATTTATTTAATAATTATGAATTACTAATTATTTTAAATTTTTTATTTTATATATTTTATACTATATTTATAATAATTTAATAATTAATATTATATTTTTTAAAATGTTAATTAAATAATTTTTATTATTAATAATATTATTAAAAATAAATATTATAAATATGTCTAGTAAGATAGGTTTTTCAAATCTAACAAAAAATTTTGGATTATATAAATCTAATATAAAAAATTTAATGAAGAATTCTCAATTAAATAATCCTATAGTGATGAATAAAATGTTTACTAATAATGAAGCAGCAAAATTTTTAGGAAAATTATCATTTTCGTGCGCTTCTCTAAAACAATTTGAAAAAATTGGTAATTATGAGAATACATTACCATTATTTAATCTTATATTTATAATATTTATATTATATACCTTAAAAATTAATTTAGATATATTAAAAAAATTATTAATAGATTTTGAATTAGAATTAAAATATAATAATGAAAATGAAAATTTTTATTTAACATCTAAATTTTTTAATTATTTAGGAAAAAATTTTAGCAAATTATTCAATCAAAAACAATTTACACTTTTAGGATTTTTATTTGGTGTATTTTTATTAATACTTGCCTTAGTAGTTGGAATTAATAAATTTTATAAACATATTATGAAAACACAAAATACACAAATTTTTGAAGAAAATTTAAGTTTTAAATATATAATATTATTATCATTAATAATTGCATTAGTAATTTCAATTGTTATAATTACAGTTATTATGTTTTTTATTATAGCAATAATTAGTATAATTATAGGTTTAAATGATTTTATTTTTATGTTTGAAGAAATAATAAATTATGGAATTTTTAAAAAATACAATAATAAAATTACTAATATAGGTTTCATTTCATCTTTAATAGATTTAATTTCTAAATTATCAATTATTCTCAATGTAATAATGGTTATATTTGGTATTTTATGTGTATTTTATATATTTAAGTCGTTTCAAAATTTAATTAATCATCTTAATAAATATAAAAAAAAGGATGGTCGTTCTATGGTAAACCCTCCACCTGAAAATAAAAATGTAGAAGGTGGAGGTGATGGTGATGAAGGTGGAGGAGATGTAGGTAATGAAGGTAATGAAGGTGAAGGAGGAGGTGGAGAAGATGGAGGAGAAGGAGGTGGAGAAGATGGAGGAGAAGAAGGAGAAGGAGGTGGAGGAGGTGGAGGAGATGGAGGTGAAGGTGGAGGTGAAGGAGTTGATGAAGGTGGAGGAGGAGGTGAACCACCTTCTTCAAATTCTCTATCTTCCTAATAATATATTAAATTTAATTAATTTTTATAAAAATGTTTTTAATTTTAAATATAAATATATTATAAATAATGTCAAGTACTATGAATATAAGTGGTCAGATTTCAAATGCTACAAATAGAACAAAATTAATTACAAATAATATTATTTCAAATAATCAAGATATAATAATATATGTTGCAATATTAATTCGTATAGGTGTTTTATATTTGAGTTCAAGAGTTGCAAGTAATATAATGAGTCAAATTTATACAGAAAAAGTATTATTAAGAGGAGAAGAACCACCATCTCTTACATATCAATTATTTTTATTTGTATTAATTGATTTCTTTTTATCATTAATTATAATTTTATTAATTTATATGATAAGTACACAGGAATCACCTGATGGTTCATCATTAATAGCGAAATTTATAAAACAATATTTTATATCATTGATAGTATTATTTACAATTGTTTATGTAATATCTAATATAATGTATAGAAAAAAATATTTTTTGTATAAAGATGATGGTCTTAGAGCAGTAAGAGCATTAGATGATTTGATATTTAATATTGGTATGTTTGTTATGTTAATTCCTTTTTATGTTCTTAAAATTTAAATTATAATCATAATTTAACAGTTTTATTTTTAAAATAAATTTAAAAAATAAATTTAAAATAATAATTAATAAATTTAAGTAATAAGAAAAAAATAATAATAAGATTTGTAATTATGTATAAGTTAAATAATATTGATGATTTGGATGATTTTTTAGATAGAATCATTAGATTGATTAAATTAATAAATTGTTATAATGGTATAATATTTGGTGATTTAATAATAAATTTGTTTTTAATAAATAATAATTTTAAAAAGAATAAGATTTTTAATATAAATAAAGAAAATATAAAAAAATATTTTGAATTGGATAAAAAAATTTTAAATGATATAAATGATATTAATATAATTTTTGATAATAAAAATATAATATCGTGTTTTACAAATTTTTTAATTAGTGATATATTTAATTTATTTAAATTTCATAGATATTATATAAAGAATGATATTGTAAATAAATTTGTAATATATCAATTTTCATTTTTCAATAAAATTATCAATTTAAATATAATATCAAATGCAATCTCAAATAAACATTTTATTAATAATTTAAATTTATTAACAAATAATATAGATTTTAATTTTATATATTATTATAAAGATAATTTATATTTTTTTAAAAATATTTTAAATTACAATAATAATTTAAACAATAATCAATTAACCAGTTCACATTTAATATTAAATAATAATGATGAAGCAAGTACATCATCAAATATAACTAATAATATAGTTATAGCAAAGAATGATATAAAATTAATAAATAGGATTTGTAATAAAACATTTTCATTAGTACAAAAAGATTATTATATTAAGAATCATTTAGAAAATATTAATATATGTTACAATATGGTATTAGATGATTATTTAATGGATGATTATATATTGACTGAAATGTATAAAAGTAAAAAAAATATATGTAAAAGAATAAGAACAACAGGTTTTTATGATAAGAATTTATTAAAAAATACAATAGGTATTATATTTTTCAAATGGTCTGATAGAGAACAATTAGAAAAAAAAAAATTAAGAAATTTATACAAAAAAGAAGATTATAAAAAAATTTTATCACAAGATGAATGTATAATATGTAGTAATAAATTTAAAGATGATGATATAGTAATTAATACTAGTTGTAATCATAATTTTCATTGGAAAACAGATTGTAATTTAAATATTGATTGTCCAGGTGTATCTAATTGGATAACAAATCATAAATATAATTGTCCTATTTGTCGTTTTGAAAATTTTATATAAAATTTTTTTTATTTTTATATTTTTAATTTTTTTGTATATATATATATTTAAATGTATATATAAAATAAAAATGAATATTATAAGTTTATTGAATTTAATAATGATAATTGTAATATTTATGGTATTATTTAAAATTAATAATGATATAAATAAGATTAAAGTAGTGCACGATAAAAAAGAAGAAAATCTTGGTGTTACATTAAATCAAGTATATAATAATCAATTATATTTTAATAATATTCTTAATCAAATAACAGATATAATGAATAACTCAACAACAGAAGAAGAAAAAAATAATTTATTAACTTATTTAAATGAACAATTAACTAATTATAAAGAAAATGTAATTGATTCAGAAAGTAGTGTAGAAGGTCCAGTAGTAGAATCTTATGAAGATTCGGATAATTCACAAATGGATTTAAGAGATAAATTGAATCAAATTAATGATTTAATAGAGGATAATAAAAATAAAAAAGAAAATTTAAATAGTTTACTATCTGATTCAAAGATAAATGAAATTTATAATCATTATAATAATGTTGAAAATTTAGTTAAAATTAAAGAAATAATGGATAAAATAGATATTACAAGAGATGGTGATTTAAAATTAATGTATGATATTAGCAATATTAATTTTTGTACTAATAATGAAGCCGGCACAGAAGTTTGTAAAAAATTAAAACCTGATTCCGTAGAATAATTAACAGAAACTATAAGTACAAGTAGTCAAGTATTATTATGATATTATTAATTTTTTTTAATAAATAAATAAATATTTAAATAAATAAAATATGTTACAATATTTATTTATAATAATTATAATTATAAGTTTAGTAATAATTGGTTATTCATTAGCAAAAATGTATAATGACATTGATTTATTCAAAAAAATAGTAATTTATGATCAAATGAAAAAAAGAGAATTAATAAATAATAATAAAGAAATATTAAATACTAAAATAAATAATAATGTAGAAATATTAAATACTAAAATAAATAATGATATAGAAAGTGCTGTACAAGGATTTAATATACAAACAGAAGGTTTAAATAATTTAACTAATTATATTTATGCAACAAGTATTTGTAATGTTGGTAGTAATAAAGTAAGAAAATCCGATTCCGATAATACAAAATTGTCTGAATCTGAGTTAGAAAGTTTAGATGACATAAGAAAAAATACAAATAGAATATGTTGTAATAATCCAGATGTATCACAAACATTAAAAGATACTAATTTTAGTTGTTATCCTAATCCTATAGATTCATTTGGTAATTATAAAAAAATAGAAAATTTTTCTGAAGATGAAACACCTTTAGATACACCTTTAACAGAGCCAGAATTAGAAGAGCCAGAATTAGAAGATATTCCAGAAATAATAGACACAGGAAATATACCTATGCCAGAACCTACAGAAACAACATTAAATAATAGTAAATTATTAGAATCTGAATTTGCAGATAAATTATCAGGTGATGGAACTCCATACGATGGTTTAAGTATACCTGGTGATTTAAAAATATCTAAAAAAGATGGTACTGGTGCTATTGTTCATATAGATGGTAAAAATACTAGATTATGTGGTACAGGTACAGGAAGAATGTGTTCTTATTTTCCATATAAAAATAAAAATACATATATTAGACCAGGTAAAAGAAATACTAATAATATTTATATAACACACGCAAATGAATTTAGAGCAAAAAATAAAAATAATATATTATGTGGTGAGGGTGGATTATGTTCTTATTTACCATATAAAAGTAATGATACTTATATTAGACCTGGTAAAAATAATAGAAATATTTATTTAACACACGCTAAACATTTAAGAGCAGAAAATAATAGTAATATATTATGTGGTAGAGGTAGTGGAAGATTGTGTTCTTATTTACCTAATACTAATAATCATACTTATATTAGACCTGGTAAAAATAATAGAAATATTTATTTAACACACGCTAAATATTTAAGAGCAGAAAATAATAGTAATATATTATGTGGTAGAGGTCGTGGAAGATTGTGTTCTTATTTACCTAATACTAATAATCATACTTTTATTAGACCTGGTAATAGAAATAAAAATATTTATATAGGTGGTACAAGACCATGGAATGAAACAAATACAACAGTAATTAATTCAAAAAATCCAGTTCAAATAAAATCTGGTATTAAAATAGATAAAGGAAAAGAATTATGTATAGATGATCAATGTTTAACAAAAGATGATATAAAAAAATTAAAAGATTTATAAACTAATTTATTAATTTTTTAATTTATTTATTTATTAAAATTCATCTATTATTATATTTGTTAATTATATTTGTTAATTATTAAAATTTGATTTTTTTATTAATTAATTAAAATTTACAAATTAATTAATTAATAAAATGAAAATAATAAATATAAATAATGTATATAAAAAAAATATAATAAAGAAAAATAATAAAAATTCAAAAATAAATAAAAAAAAAAGTATTTATGATATATTAAAGATTAATATTATAAAAAGAAAAAGAATTTATAAATTAGATAAAATAAAAAAAAGAATAAATAAATATTGGGCGATAGAAAAAAGGAAAAAGAAAATGGGTATTAAAATAGTATTAGATACTGAAACGAATGGAATACCAAAAAAAAATAGAGAAACAGGATTATTTGATTATAAAAATACAGAAGATTTTGAAAATGCTAGATTACTATCGATGAGTTATTTAGTATTAAATAATGATGATGCAATATTAGAGAAAAAAACAATTTATATAAATCCTGATTTTGAATTGTGTAACAAAGCACAAAAAATACACGGATTAACGAAAACTTTTTTGAAAGAAGCGGGTATATCAATAGAATATTTAATAGATAATTTAAAAGATGTTTTTAATAAATATAATATAGATATAATAATAGCACATAATATAGAGTTTGATTTAAATATAATATTATCAGAAATATATAGAATGAATAATAATGATAATTTTATAGATATTTTAAATAATAAAGAATTGTATTGTACGATGAAAAAATTTTATAAAAAATTAAATTATTATAAATGGCCTAAGTTAAGTGAAGCCTATAAATATTTTTATAATAAAGAAATAATAAATGCACACGATGCAGAATATGATACATTTCATTGTTATCAAGTTTATCTTAAATTAATTCAATTTTAAAATTAATTAAATAAAAATAAATAAAATAAATAAATGGAAAAATTTGAATGTAAAGATTTGGTAAAAAGTTCTACAAAATATTTTTATAAATATAATATAAAAAATAAAGTATGGTCAAATTATATGAAAGATGAAAGTATACCAATAGAAATAAGAAATTTAATAAATGGTGTTAGATATATTTATGCGAATGAAATAAATAATAAATTGGAGAATTGTTGTTTATTTAATAATAATGAGATATCAGTTTATCCAACAGGTTCAAAAAAATTATCAAGTGATATAGATACACAAATAGCATTAAATATAAATAAAAAAAATAATGAGGAAAAGATAGAACAGATAATAAATAAAATAATAAAATTATTAAATGATTCAAAAAAATTATGGAAAATAAGATCAATAGAAAAAACATTAGATATAAATTATTATCCACCTGCACTATTAAATATATCTGATAAGAAATTAAATATACATTATATATTAGTTAGTAAAAATAAAAATAAAAATAATATGTATGATACTATATGGATACCTCAACTTAAAAATAAAACATTATACAAAAATTTTTACAATAAAGAAATAGCTCTTTTAGAAGATTATGAAAATAAATATAATAATCATAATACTCATATTTTTTATTCAAAATATGAAAAAGAAACTATTAATTGTTTAAATAAATTAATTAATAATCAACTTATATACAAAAAAAATAATTATGAAGATGATGAAGAAATTAATAATAATATTCATTGTTTAGTCAAAAATTTTCATATTGGACCTGAAATGTATTTTACTTATTCTAGTGTTTTATTAATTGTATGGTTAAGTCAATTAAATCATAAAATACCCATAAATATTATAAAAAATTTAGCACCTATTGCAATAAAAGAACATAAAATTTTATATAAAATAACAAAAAAAGATAAATATTTAAATAGAATTAATTTTTTAAATGAATTTATATAAATATTTTTAAAAGTATTTAAAAATATATTACTATAATATATATATATTTAAAATTTTTTTTTTAATATTATTTAATATTAAATAATATTAAATAATATTATTTATTATTTTTTATATTGAAGCATAAGTTGGTTAATAAGATTAAATTTTTGTTCTGCTAATTTATCCATTTGTTTTTGTTTTTCAATTCTTTTTTGTTCTTTAAGTTGTTGTTTTTTTTGTTTTAATGCTTCTTTTAGCATATCTTCTTCACTCATTTGGTATGATATATTACTTCTTGCACTTTCAATAGCGCCTAGATTTCTATAATCGTCTCTTTGTTTAACTAATCTAGGGTCAATTAAACGAGATGTAGAATGTGCTTTTCTGTAATCCATACATTCAAGATTTTGAGAACTATCAGAATAATCATTTATTTTGTCAACACCTAGTTCAGCATATTTAAGTGTTTTATAAGATGTTGGTAATGCAATAGGTTCTTTATAAACAATCATTTTTTGATTAATTTTGGAGATATTTTGATTTTCAAAAGTATTATTAAAATTTTTCATAGAACTTACTTTTTTTTCAATATTTATGTCTTCTCTTCTAGGATCACTTTTATGCATTAATCTACCATACCCGTCATCAAACGCATTATGAATTTTATTATCATCATATATTTTATTAAACATATCCTTAAAATCTACTGGTTGTGCTTCTGAATTTTTTTTTTGTTTTTGATATATATTTTGATATACATTTTGAGGATTAAATGTTTTATTACTTTGATATTTATCTTTATAATCACTAAAACCCGTTTTTAATTCATTAAATTGTTTATTAATTCTTTTTAATTTATATTCTTCTGATAATTTCTTATAACATAATGTAACCAACTTAAATAATTGCTCTGAACCTCCTTTATCTGGATGAACTTTTTTCGCTAATAATTTATATTTTTGCTTTAATTCATCTAAATCATAATTTTTTGAAACACCCAATATTTCATATGGATTAATATTATCATTCATATTTAAAATATAATTAATTTATTATATTTAATTTTTTTATTATTTTTAACTTAATTAATTAAATTAATTTAAAAATTAAATTTTTTAATTAATTATAATTAAATTAATTAATCATTTATAATATGAATCGTGCTTTTTTTATGAATAATGGTTTTAATTTTGTTGAATTTGATATACCATCATTTGTATTTAATCACGGAGGCATTCCAAGAGGCATTCCAAATATGAATACTCAAATCAATCAAAATAAAATAGACCCATATAAAATATTAGAAATAGATAAAAATAGTACAAAGGACGACATAAAAAAATCTTATCGTAAATTATCTTTAAAATATCATCCTGATAAAAATAATGGTGATGATGAAATGTTTAAAAAAATAAATGAAGCATATAATATTTTAATAGATGATGAACAAAAAATACAACACGACCATTTTAACAATTTTAATCACGAACAACATTTTTCTTTCAATACAGAAGAAATATTTAAAGAATTTACAGATATTTTTGATGTTTTCCATAATAAATATAAATCATCAAATAATAACTCAAAAGAACAAAAAAAACACGAACAAACAATAGATATTCTAATTAAAATAGAAGAAATATTATTAGGTTCAATAAGAAAAATTAAATATATAAGAGATAATTTATGCAATAAATGTAATGGTACTTGTGCTTTTCATCCAAACGATATTGTTAGATGTGTTAACTGTATGCCTCAATTAAATAATTTATCATTTATTAAATTAACACCTAATCCTAATTGTCGTTCTTGTTTTGGAAAAGGTATTTTATTAAAAAGTGAAAGAAGATGTACTAATTGTAAAAATGGTTTAATGAAAAAAGATACAATTATACAAATTAAAATACCTAAAGGTATTCCAAATAACTATACTGTTCTTTTAAAAGAAAAAGGAAATTATAATTTAAATAATAAAAATTTTGATAACTTAAAAATTAATATTAAATATGATTTAAATAAAAATGTAGAAATAAATAATTTAAATTTAATATATAATTTAGATATTTCATTAAATGAATTATTTAATGGATTTCAAAAAAAAATTAATATTTTAAATAATATTAATTTAGAACAAATTAAAAACAATGAAGAAATTAATAAAGAAGTAAATAAATATACAAAAACTATTGAAAAAACAGATTATTTTAAACCTACCGAAAATATTATATACAATAATAATGGTTTAATTAATTATAAAAATGAAAATGAAATAGGAGATTTAATAATTAAATTTAATATTTTATATCCTGAAGAAAATAATAATAATTTTATAAAATACAAAAAAGTTTTTAAACAATTATTTAATAAATCTAATAATTTTATTTAATTAATTAAATAATTAAATTTAATAATTAATTTTTAATAATTTTATTTTAATAAATTAATTAATTAAAATAAATTAGATAAATGAAAAATAAAAATTTGAGATATGTTAAAAAATCTGATAAGTATTATCAAAAAATAGAATTGATAAATGGAAAAGAAAAAAAAACAAGAATTAGTAAAAAAGAATACAATGAGAAAATGAATAAAAAAGGTGGATGAGGTTTAGCTTCAATGCTTCCTAAAATTGAAAGAAAACAAAACGGAATTCAATATGGAGGTTCTTGAGGTCACCAATATTAGACCAAAAATTTATTTAATTAAATTTAATAAAACTTTTTAATAAAAAATTTTTAATAAATTTTTTTTATTAAAAATGTTTGATAATGAAGTTTATTATCTAAATTCTTATGAATGATAATATAACTGATAAAATAAATTTAATTAATTAATTTCTTATTAATTAAAATTTTAATTAATTTATTAATTTATTAATTTATAATTTTCTTTTTGAAACTCTATTTTTATTTTTTAAAATAAAAACAGAATAATATGAAAGAAATAATAATTGTATTATAATTAAACCATATGTAAATAATAAATAATATCTAAAAAATTTTTTTCTATTATCATTAGCACAATTACAATTATTGTTTTTTAATTCTAATTCATAATTATAAAAATATACAGAAAATGTAATAAATAAAAATATATTTACAAAACTTAATACCATTAATAAAGCATTAAAATTAAGAGGTTCTAAAACAAAAGTTAATAAAAACAAAACTACTTGTAAACCTACAAAAATTAATAAAAGATTTTTTAAAACTTTTCTATTATTTGTTAAAGCACAATTACAATTTTTTTTATTTTCTAAATCATATAAATATTTAATAAAAACACCATAAACAACTAATGGAATTATAGAAAATACATTAAATCCCATATATTCTCCTGTTAATGCTCCTTTAGCCATTTTATTATAAATAATATATTTTATAAATAATATATTTTTATAAAAAATATAAAAAATAATTGATTATTGATTATTGACTAAAATTATAATTCATTTTAAAGTTTGTATCAACCATAATATCAATATTGTGTTTATTTAATTTATTACAAAACGCATAACTATCTGAAAATACGCTTATGGTATTATCAATATCATAATCAAACCACGGATATGGTAATTTTTCAAGAGTTCCTTTTTTAAACATCATCCAACCCATATCAACAAATTCAGATTTCACATAGCGATTATCAATTTTATTATCCATTTGCACAAGTTCTTGGTGTTTAATAAAATTAATAGCACTTTGTTCTTGATAGGCTTGTTTATTAAAATTAATAACAACATTTGAAAATTCATTATTTAATAAATAAACTCCACTTGTACACTCATAAGGTGATTCTATTAATTTAGTTAAATCATTAAAATTAAAAATTATATTTTTATCTAAAAACAAAATATAATCATAATCTAAATTTCCTTGAAACACTTTTTGATTTCTATCATGTGTTCTAATATTTCCACCTAATAAAACATTTTTAGATAAAAACACATTTTTATCATAATTCATACTAAGTAAAGGACGATAATTATTTTGCATACATTGAATAATTAATTCACTCCAACAAACTAAAAAGCTGTTTGAAAATTCTTTTCCGTATACACAAAATAATATAGTTTGAGTTGGTCCTTTATTATATGGACCCGCTTGTGAATTTGTTTTTCCTAATTTTTCATCTTTTTCTATATTTTTTAATTCTTTTTCTAAATCTTCTAATGTTGAAACTGTTTTATTATCTGTCATATTAGAATTTAATTTTTCTATATCAATATTATTAGACATATAATATTTATAATTAATAAATTCAAATATTTTTAAATACTTTTGAAAAAATTAATATTTGCATAAATTCTTTTTTGTTTATAAAATTCTTTGTTTTTATATTCACTTATAATATTATCACTTTTCTTTTTACAAAATTCTTCATTTAAATTATTTTTTATATTTATATCTTCCAAAAAATTACTATCTTTACTGTATTTTAAAAAACATTTATTACAAGACACATTTAAACATTCTTCTTTACATACAATGTTATTTATAACATTATTAATCATTTTATTATCATTTAAATTATTATTAATTTTTTTATTATTATAATAATATATTTGTGCATTTTTTAAATTACAATAATCTAACATTTATATTAAATTATAAAATTAATAAAAAATTTTTTAAATTTAAATTTATTATAATTTTTTTTTTTTTTAATTAAATTATTATTAATTAAATTATTATTAATTAAATTATAATTATGAGAGAACAAAATATAGCAATTATTTTATTTTATTTTAAAATTTTTATGTATATTTTCGCAGCAATATTTGCAGGATATACTGTAAATGATTTAGATAAAAATTTTTTGAATAAATTTAATCAGGCAAATTATCAATTTTTAATAGTATTTATTTTAACTGCTAGTTTTTTCAATTTTCGTTTTAAAAAATGGAAAGAAAATTTATTTGAAATTATAACAATATCTATTTTATCTACATCTATGTTACAATTATTAAGGTCTTTTAAAAGAAATAAACAATATGTTGATAATTTATAAATTTATAAATTATTAACGCCCTGTACTACCAAATCCACCCTCACCTCTATCTGTCTCTTCCAAACTTCCAACTTCTTCTATTATAGGTGTTGCTATTTTTTCAATTATCAATTGAGCAATTCTATCATTTTTCTTTACTTGATACATCTCATCACTTAAATTATGAAGCATTACTTTAACTGGACCAGTATAATCTCTGTCTACAACACCAGCATTTACTAGTATACCCTTTTTAGACAATCCACTACGTGGCGCAATACGTCCATAAGTACCTTCAGGTACAGTGAAACTAATACCCGTATCAAATAAACGTGTTTGTTTAGGCATTAAACGACCTTCATCAATAGTATAAAGGTCATAACCTGCAGCTTGTTTTGAACCTCTTTTAGGAATTATAGCATCATCGTGGTTTTTACATACAATTAATTTATTATCCATTTTTCAAATTTAAAAATAAAACAGATTACTTTCTATATTATATTCATTAATAAAATTTTAAATCAAATTTTTTTTATAAATTATTTTATAATACATAAATCATTTTATAAAATATTTATTTAATTTAAAATGAGAACGCTTGATAGTGTATATAGTTTATATGTTGAAGAAATAAATGAAAATAATATAAAAAAATTAGTATTAAAAAATATAGAATCAGAATTAAATGGATTAGATGTAGAAAATAGTGAGTTTTTAAATAATTTAATAAATGAAGTAAATAAATATGAAAAAATTTCTATTTTTAAAATTAAATTACAAGAAAATTTAGATAATTTCTTAAAATCACCAGAAACCATATCATTACAACAAAGTGTTTCAAATAATTCATCATCAACATCCTCTGCAAGTTCAGAAAAAACAAATAAAACTAAAGTACAAAATTTAATTAAATTATTTGAAAATTTTTTAAATTATATTCAAGAATTAATTGTTTTACAAATTCAATTAATTTTATTTATTTATCACCATATTAAAATAGTATTTAATTTTATTAATATACAAATTCAAAATATTAAACAAGATGATATTACACTTAATAATATTAATAATGCAACAATTGAAAAAACTACAAAAGAATTAGAAAATAAATCTATATTTAATAATCTTAAATCTTTAATAGATAAATTTATTGCTTTGTTTAACAGACCAGCACAAACAGGTCAAGGTTCTATTAATTTAAATACTCTCCAAGATATTAAAAATACATATGAACGCAATCTTACAAATTTAATATCAAATGATGGATTATTTATTAAAACATTTGCATATCTTCAATCTTTAATAAATTCATTTGAATCAACTATTAAAAGTTATAACATTAATATTGATGATACAGGTTTAGAAGAAATTAAAAATTCTATATTACAAATCAATGAATCACAAATTTTAAAATTTATCAAAGATAAATCTTCTAAATTAAAAAATAAATATGATAATAATAATACAAAGAAAAAACCTGTTAATGAATTATTTAAAAAAATACAAGATATTACACCAGATGAAAAAATACAACATAATAAATTAAATAAATACTTTAATCAAACAGGTAGAGGACAAAAAGGAGGCTTCCCAAAAGGCGCTATTTTATTCCCAGAAAACCAATATGAATCTATAAATACCATCAAACATTTCATTTAATAAAAAATATTTTCATTTAATAAAAAATATTTTTATATAAAATCTAATTATTTAATTAATTAATTTTTTTATTAATTTAATTAATTAATTTTTTTATTAATTTAATTAATTTTTTTTATTAATTTAATTAATTAATTTTTTATATCAATTTAATTAATTAATTTTTTTTATTAATTTAATTAATTAATTTTTTTATTAATTTAATAATTTGCTAAGATATTGAGCAATTCTGTGATGATTTCTCTTTTTCTTTTACTATCAAAATAACGAATACGTATATTACAAAATCTCAAATATTCTTTTATTCTTTTCTTTGTATGTCTTGAACCATATATTAAATTAAAATTTTTTAGCAATCTTCTATTAATATCATATAAATTTTCTAATGTTAAATTAGTATCTCTATTAATTGCATTCCATACATCATCTATATTTAATAAATGATTTTTATAAATATAAATATCTAATTCAGGTATATATATTGCTACATTACGTAATTCTGTAGCAGTATAAGATGTTCTTCTTAATATTCCATTATAATATATTAAAATTCTTGAAGAATTATTTGTATATTCATAATCAACATAATTTTCTTCGTTTTCTTCAACATCATTTGTTAAATTAGTATTTTGCATTTTATCAACAATTTTATTTATTTCTTTTAAAGTATTTGCTATTTTAATATATTCATTTTCTTTTAATCCAGATGATATATCTAATATATCATTTAAATGTTCATTTATTTCATTTTTATAATTCATTATTTAATTTGAAATTTATAATAATAAGTTGTATATAATTTTATAAATATATATTTAGTTAAAATAAATCAAATTTTTAAATTTAAAAACATTAGGATATAATAAATATTATAAATTATTTTTAAATTATTTTATTCATTCATTTTAAGATTATAAAATAGAACATAAGCATTTTTAAATGGTATTTTATCTTTTGTGGTTTCATTAATAATTTCATCATCTATATACAACCATTCATTATCATTATTATTATTTTTTCTAATCATAGATACATAGTGACCTCCTCTAATATTTCCATAATGCAATCCAATTCCTTTTAATTCATAATTAATATTTTTATTTCTTTGTAAAACATAATTTTTAAAATCTAAATTAAAAGGAATATCTATTTTAATATCATTTTTACTTAATCTATCTTTTTTAGCATCATACACAAATCTTTTTAAATTAATAATTAAAACTGGCGGCAAATTCCAAAACTTTATTATTTTATCACTTTTTTTCTTACAATTACATTTATCACATTTCCATTCTATTTCATTATTATCACCATTATTTAACATTATTTTACTTGTGTATTGTTTAATACAATCATATAAATCTTTATTAGATGAATTACATTCTCCTACATTAATTTGAACAGGTAACTCTAAATTTAAACAATTAAAATATTCGTGATTATGATGAATAAAATCACAATTACCACAAACAATTTGTGATATTTGATGTCCATAAAAACATTCTATTATCTCTGAATATTCTTTAGAATGCAAATTAAACCAATGACCTATATTTTCTTCCTTGAATTGATTATATTTATTTTCATTATTTTCATCATTTATACTATTATTTTTATCATTATCTAGTATATATTTTTTATGTTTTAATAACATTTTATTAAAAATTATTTTAGTTTCAATTTCAGTAAATTTAATTTCTTCATTTAGTTTATTAATTATCATTAATAACATTTCGTGTATATCATTTTGTTGAAAAATATTAAAATAATCAAATTTATTTGATAAACATTTTATAAATCTTTTTGGTATTAATGAATTTCCATCTAATACTAAACTCTCATATATCATCTTTAGTTCTGTTATTAAAAATATATTATCTGATTCATTTTTTTTATTATTATTTAGTCTGTTCTTATAATTTTCTTCTTGATTAAAAAGAAATAACATAAAAGAATCACAAACTGATAAACATTGTATTAAAGTATTTGCATAACACGTTGAACCTATATTACGTAATCCACCATTTCTTTTTTCATATAATCTTTCTAATGATAACATCTTAAAAACATTAATAAAATTATCTATAATATAAATTTTATAAATTTTATAAATTTTAAATCAATTTTTTTTAATATACATTTAATTTAATAATGTTTGATGTATATATTTTAATGTTTATGTCAGCTATTTTAATTTATTTAGCTATTAGTTATAAATTTAATAAACAAGAATTTGATAAACAAATAAGCAATTCAAGCAAAAATAGAATTTCTAAAGAATATTTAGTTAAAATTAAAAAAGAATTATTTGAAATATTTGATGATGATTATTTAAATAAAATAAATAAAAAAAAAAATAAAAATTTAAATGATTACTTTTTAGATTTAAAAGAACCCCTATTAGAAATTAAAACACAATTAAATAAAATTAAATAAATAAATTAAATAAATTTTTTATAAATTAATAAATTTAAATTAAATAATTTTTTATTTAAATATTAAAAAACATTAATTTAAATTAAATAAAAATGGTTATAGAATTAGAAATAGATAAAATAAATAATGATAATTTAAAAAAAAAATTAGAAAAATTAGATAAAAATTTAGAACAATTTAAAGATTTAATAAATACTCTAATACCTTTAAAAACAACAAAAGAAAAAAAACCTGATAAAATTAAAAAGGAAACTGAAAATATAAACAAAAAAATAGAAGATATTAATAATACTGTTGAAGAAATAAATAATGTAAATAGTGAATTAACTGAAAGTTTAATAACAAAAACAGAATTAAATAAAATAATATTCTCTTATAAAACAAAATTAAATGATTATTTTGAAGAATTAAATTTAACAGATTTTTTATTAAAAAAAGATGAATTAGAAAATGAATTTTTAGAAAATATTAATGAAACTAAAAAAATAAATGATAATATATTAGATGATTTAGATAATTTTAATAATAATATTAAAACATCTATTGAATCTTTTTTACAAGAATTAATGAATATTGAACAAACAGAAAATAGTTCTAGTTCTAGTGGTGGTGGTAATAATCCTGCTTTTATTTCTCAAACAGGTCAACCTGTTTCTGTTGCTAAAGCTGAATCTGTTTATGTTGCTAAACCTCCTGTTACTATTACTACTGTTAATCCATTTAATGAATTAAAACAAGGTCTAAATTCAATCATAAGGCTTTTAGAAGAAAAAAAAAAGCAATCTTGAAAGCATATTAAGGAAAAAAAAGAAAAATAATATAAATAATTAATATAAATTTAATTAGTTAAATTATATTTTTATTAATATTTTATTTAATTTATTAAATAAAATATAATGAATTATTCAATAGATGATTGTTTTTAGATGAATTAAATTCAGAAGAATGTTTAGGTGATAACCCTGAAGAAAAATTATTAGAAATGATTTGGACATTATATATATTAATAGAAAAAAAAGAAAATGAATATTTAAAAACAAATAAATATAATGAGGATGATTTAAAAAAAATAGAAGGCTATATAAAAAACTTATTAAAACACGTAAATTTTTATGTGTCTGATAATAAAAATGAATTAAAAGAAGATAACAAAGAAAAAATAAATGCAGCAAATAAAGCAGCAGAAGCAGAAAGATTAGCAGTAGTAGCAGCAGCAGAAAAAGCAAAAACAGCAGCAGAAAAAGCAAAAACAGCAGCAAAAGAAGCAAAAACAGCAGCAGAAGCAAATGTAGCAGCAGCAGTAGCAGCAGCAGAAAAAGCAGTAGCAGAAGCAGAAAAAGCAGTAGCAGATGCACAAAAAGTAGCAGAAGCAGCAGTAACAGCAGTAGCAGATGCAAATACAGCAGTACAAGAAGCAAAAAATTTATTAACAGAAGCAAGAAATTTATTAGCAGAAGCAAAAACAGCAGCAGAAGCAGTAAAAACAGCAGTAGAAGAAGAAGAAAAAAAAAAAAACCAAGTACAATTAGTTAAATCAGTATTACAATCATCATCACCACCACGAGCATCACAATCATCACCACCACGAGCATCACAATCATCATCATCAGCACGAGCATCACAATCTCAATTAGAATCAACAAAAAATACTACTGGTCTACAATTATCAGATAATACAAACACAAATAAAATAAATAATAATAAATTTATAATTAATTTAATAAAAATTCTTAATTTTGGATTAGACACTAAAATTACAAATAACAATACTACAAATACAAATCAAAATTTTAATAAAAAAATAAATAATATTGTTCAACAAAATAATAACATAATTCATGCTTTATATAGTAATAATAATAACAATACTACTATTAATTTTGGTAATGAAAATACTATTGTTAAACCATTATTTTTAACAGATGGATTTATTTATGATAAAGTAAATATTAAAATAAATAAATATTATACACCATTATTTGGTATAGATGAAAATAATTTTTTTAAATCTATTCCAAACTCTGGAGAAAATAATAATTTAAATAACTATAAATTAATATTATTTATGATTAAATTTGATTATATAGGTTTAAATAAATTTCATAATATATATGAAAATAATAATATAAATTCTATTGATTATTTAGATAAAAGATATAATACACTTAATAATAATACATTTGTAAAGATAAGTGATAATATATATAAAATAAATAAAAAATACTATTATGATTATACATCAGATAATATACAGAAACATATAGTTGAAAATGTTGTTATAACAACATAATAAATATATAAAATATTTATAATAAATTTAAATAAATAAATAAAATAAATAAAATAATGAAAGAAATATTTTATAAAAATTCAGATTCATATTTAATTAAAACAAAACAAATAAATGATAATAATGATGATTTTATACATTTGAATTTAAACAAGATAGGCTTAGATGAAAATTCAGGTGAAAAATGGTTAAAAAATTTTACAGAAAATATGATAAAAAATTTTTCTTGTAAAAATAGAGATAATATTAAACAACATACAAATAATCATAATATCAGATTTTTAATAGAACTTGAAGATTATATAAAAAAATATATTATTGATTTTGATTATAGTTGTAAGGTAGTTGGCAATCAAAATAGTAATACATCTTTAAATGCAACTAATAATTTAATAAATGTAGAACAACAATCAAATCTTGATAAAAGTTATGAAAGAATTGAAAAAATATTAGATAATGTTTTAGATAAATTTTTAAATATTAAATATGAAAATAACGAATTTATAGAAAATATAGAAACTATTGACTCTACATTAAAAGAACAAATAGACCAATATAAAGAAATAAAAATATCATTAAAAAATAATATTTTTGAATCTCTTGGTAATGAATTAAATGATTATAATTATGATATTGGCAATAGTCGAAATAAAAATTTAATTGATTTAGATTTTGAAAATAATAATTATATTTATTATAAAAAAAATAATGAAGATAATATTAAATTAATTAATATAAAACAGCAAGAATATAAAGATATATTAATAAAGGATGGTTTAACTGATGAAAATAGTAATAATATAGTAGATAAATTGCTTACTGAATATCCAGATAGTTCATATAATATTATAAAATGTGCTTTATTATCTATAAGAAATCGTTTTCAATTAATTAATAAAAATTTAGAAGCAAAAATATTTGCTTTTGAATCATATATAACACGTGGAACATTATTTTACTATAAAACTATTTTAGATGCTATAAAAACAAAAATTAAAAATAAAAATAATGATAGTTTTATATATTTACCTATTTTATTTTCTGTATTTTTCTATCAAACACTTTTTGAAAAATTATATAATAAAATTACAGATGAAGAAATAATTAATTTTAAATTATTAGATGATCATATTTTTTTAAATCAAACCATACAAAAAACAAATACTTTAAATAGTTTTGCTAGTTTATTTTATATTGAAATTAAACCTTTTTTAGACCAATATAAAGCAGCAGATTCTGAACAAAAAGTAAAATTATTTTGTAATATTAATGATTATTATGATGCAATTAAAGATTATAATACAAATAATAATGTTAAAATATATATACCAGAATTAATTGGTAAAAATTATAAACAAAATGGTAATGGTAATGGTAATGGTAATAATAAAGAAGTTGATAAAAGAGTTTTTACAATTAAAAATGAAAAATTAAAATCAAAATATGATATATTACAAATAACTACTGATACAAATCTTAAAACTGATAGTAGACCAGAAAACTGTCAACCTTTTCAATTAAATTTTAATAAAATATTTGATGGAACTAATTCACAGGTTATGGCTCCTTATATGGCAGCATCAAATGTGATAAATAATTATGAAGGTTTAATGTTATTTACATTTGGTTATAGTGGTGTTGGTAAAAGTTTTACAGTATTAGGTGATGATAAAAAAAAAGGTGTTTTACCGTCAATTATAAATTCTATTCAAAATGTAAATAGTGTAGATGTTAGAATTTATGAAATATATGGAATGGGTTTAAATATAAATAATGACAATTTTAATGATAATAAATATTTTAAATATATTTCATATCAATTAAATGATGAAATAGATATTGATAAAAATTCAATAAATATTATAGATAGTTTAGAAAATATTCAATCAAAAACATTGGAAAAAAATAATTTAAATAAATTTTTAAAAAATTTAAATAAAAAAGATAATAGTATAAATAAAAAAATTGAAGAAATAAGAGGAAAAATAAATAATAAAATTGAATATAGTACAGGTCAAATATATGACGATGGTATTAATATAAAAACAATTAAAAAAACAAAAAATAATCCAGATAGTTCAAGGTCAATTTTATGTTATGAATTAATAATTAATAAAGATGGTCAGAAAATTCCTTTTATTATTTGTGATTTACCAGGTAAAGAAAAAATAATAGATAGTTTTGGAAAAGAAGGTCAAGCATTATTAAAAATAAATAATAATAATAATAATGTAATAAATGATGAATTTTTAAATAATCATTTTAATAATATTTTAGAAAATATTAAAAAACTTACTGTAAATAAAAGTAACAAAATATTTAAAGATATAGATATATCTGATGATGAAATAGAAGGAAAAGAAATTAATGTAGGATATACAATATTAGAAGATGAAGCTGGTACAATGTTGGATACCAAGTTAGATGATGCTTTAAAAATACCAAATGATAAAATTAATATAACAAAAGAAAATATAGTAATAAACACTAATAATGATGATAATAATAATGATATTAAAAATTTAATTTATTATATTCCAAATTTATTAATTTTAAAACAAAAAAAAAAATCTGATAGTAAGTACGAACAAGTTTTATTAGCAAATGAAAAAAAATATACATTTAAAAATGAATTATATTTAGGTATTAGTGAAGATTATAAAGAATTTATTAATGAAATCAATGAAAATGAATATACTCAAACTCAAAACAATAATAATAATAATATTAAATTTAAACTTCAATTAAATAATTTTAATAATTTTAAACCATATTTTAATTATAAATATTTAAACTTTAATAAATTAAATTTAAATATAAATAATAAAATAGGTGGAAAAAAAACAGAATCATATTTTAGTATACCAATAGTAAATTTGACAAAATTAAGAGAAGACTCTAATATAGAATTGAACAAAATTAAGTTAATTAAAGCTATGAATAATGCAATTAGTTATAAACAAAGTAATGAAACAAAAATAAAACCACATCCAGTATTAAAATTAACAAAAATATTAGATGAAATTAATGATAATGAATATATAGGTGATTACTTAAATAATGCTGAAAAATGTTTTAGATATACAAAAGCCGCAGAAGGTATATTTATAAATGAAAATATTAATGGTATTATTCAATTATTATCTGATAAAAAAGGATTATCAAATAGTAATAATAGTCAAAATAATAATGATTATAAGGAAGAAAATATGTATTATAATGAAAAGATTAGTAATAATTCTTTTAATAATACAATAATATATGAAAAATTATATGATATATATGAAAAAAAAACTAATAATAATGCTAGTAATAGTGATAAATTAAGAAAAATAGATAATATGTATGCATTTTTTGTAGTAGCAAATATATCATCAAATGAAAGAATAAAACAAAAATTGATTTGCAATGCTACTAAAACTTCAAAAGGTTATAAAACTGAACAAGAATTAGGCTGGGTATGTGACCAAGAAGAAGTAGATAAAAAAAATAAAGAAAAAGAAGAAAAAGAAAAAGAAGAAAAAGAAAAATTAATCGAAGATATCAAAAAAAATATTGGAAATATAATAGATAATAAAGATAAAAATGTTTTTAAATTTTTAATTGACGGCCAAGAAAAAAAATTTACTATTTTATTAAAAATTATAAACAATTTAAATAGATTAAATAATATAAAATTTAAAATTATTAATGATATAAATAAAGTACAAGAACAAAAATTTAGTGGAACAAAACTTTTAAAAAATATGAGTGAAATAATTAAAAATAAAATAAAAATAGAAAAGAAAAAAAAAACATTAGATAATAGAGATTTAAAAACTTATTTAGACAATAAAGATAATTTAAACAAAATAAAAAAAGAATATATTGAAGAATTAACAAATAAAATATATGATGAATATATGGTAAAAGATAATACAAATACAACAGACAAAGAATTTTCTTCTAATAATAGCAATAATTCGAATAATAATAATTTTGAAAGAGAGTTATATATAAGAGAAATGTGTAAAACACAAATCGCATTGTTTAGAGAATTAGAAGATAAGATTAATCAGATTAATAAATCAGAAGAATAAATATTATAATAATAAATATTAGAACAATAAATATTAGAACAATAAATATTAGAACAATAAATATTAATTAAAATAAATGAAAAGAGATTTAACAAAATTTTCAGAAGATAATTTATTAATATGGATAGTTGCGTTTGCATTAATGGAATTTCCAATGAGATATTTTTTTTTAAATATAGTAGGTGGTAAAAATGTTTCTATCTGGTATAATTTTAAAGAATTTAGTGTATATAATGTAATTGCAGGTGATTTATTTTATGTTTTAGTAGGCATTATAATATCTTATCGTATTTATAAATATTTATTCAAAAATGAAAGCAATTTAATTAAATTTTTTATAGTATTTTTAGTTGTTCAAATAATAGGTGACTTATTATTTTATACAGTAATAAAAAATTATCCAAAAAATTATAGCAATCGTTGGATAAATTTTTTTAAAAATTATACAAAAAATGCAGGATTATATGCATTGTTTGGTGATAGTTTATATATTTTAATATGGACTTTAGTTGCAGTTTTAATAAAAGATTTAAACAAAGATATACTCTATAGCATCTTATTCACATTTTTATTCATTTTAAGCATTATTGATGAAAGCTGAAAATGTTAATAAATATTGGAAAAAATTTTTTGAAATATATATATATTATAGTGATAAATCTTTAAATCAATTTTCACAAAAATATATTATTGAAATGATTAATAGATAAGTTATTGTCTTTTATATATTGTTGAAATATTTCTCTATTATCAATATTTAGTTGCATTTTAATATTTGACCATTTATTAGATAAAGATAAATTATTGATAACATTAATTAAATTATATTCTGCGAGAACATTTTGAGGTCCGTTTTTATTGGTCCATCTATTTACAAAATCATTATCGATAGTTTCATTAAAAATTTTACAAACAATTGATAAAGAAGATATGTCTTTAATTTCTAAATTCATAAATATTATATCAAGAATATCTTTATTCAACAAAGTATTGTTATTATTCATTTTAATCTATTAAATTAACTATATTGAATTAATTATATTGAATTAATTATATTGAATTAATTATATTATATATAATTCAAATTTTTTTTACTATATATATATATTAAATTATATATATACTAAATATATTGATATTATATATATATAAAATGTTTATTTTTGAATATTAGGAACCCAATAAGTATATTTATTATCAGGTGTTTTTTCGTGTTTGATAGTATTTCCTTTAGGGTCAATTTTTCTGTTATAAACTAAAATTTTGTTATTCATTTTGCCACCAGCTTTTAAATTTTGATTAGCAACTTTTATAATAGAATGATATAATACGGATATATCTTTGTTTGTTAAACTTTCAATAGTACGAAAAGGACTTAATTTAGCATCATATAATATTTCACATTTTAAATAATTTCCTAAACCTGATACTAAATAATGTTGATTTAAAAGAATTACACAAATTTCATTTCTTTTTAAATTCTTGTTTTTAATTTCATTAATTTTTTTTTTAAATATTTTTAATGATAAATTATTATCATAAATATCTATTGCTAATTTTGAAATTAATTTATTATAGTCATTTTCATTATTAATAAAATAAAAAAAAGAACCAAAACCACTTGCATCCATAAAATAAAGTTTATTATATGGAGAATTACTATTTTTACTAAATTCAATAGTTACATGAACACTTTTGTTTTCTATATCAAAATTAGGAACTATAATTTTTTTTTCTCCATTTAATTCAGTTCTATAAATACCTTGTAATCCAAAAAAATTACAAACCCACCAATCAATATTAGTACCGTCTTTTGAATATTTAAAAATCATTAATTTACCAATTCTATGTACATCAATTAGTTTAAGAGGTAAATTATTATTAAATTTATTAAAAAGTTTTGGAGAACGTTTTGAATGTTTGCCAGAATTAAAATTATATTTAATTAATTTTTTATTTAAAAAATTTTTTTTAATAAAATCCTCTGCAATTTTAATTTCAGCTGCTTCTGGCATATTTTATTAATTTGATTATAAAAAAATTTAATTATAAAAAAAATTTTGATTATAAAAAAAATTTGATTTAAAATTTCATATAAAATTTTAATTATATTAGTTAATTTTAACTAAATTTAAAATGAATCGTTATGGCCATCCTTGGGATTTAGAAGAAGAAAATAAATTATTAAATTTAATTAAAGAAAAAAAAAATATTGAATATATTGCTGACTCTCATAAAAGAACAACAGGTGCTATTAAAGCAAGATTAAAATATATTGCTGTAAAATTATTTAATGATGATGAAAATATTGATAAAATAAAAACTATAACTAATTTATCTGAAAATGTAATACTTGAAAGTATTGAAAAATTTAAAAGTAAAAAATTACAAAGCAAAGAAAACGTAACATTATATCAAAATAGAATAATTGAATTATTAGAGGATAAACTAAAATTAGAAAAAGAATTAAATGATTTAAAAATAGAAAATTATAAATTAAAAAATTTAGTTAAATAATTAATTATAAAATATTAAAATTATTTAATAAAATGTATAATATATTAGAAAAGACATTTAATAATATAAAAATTAGTTTAAAGAATTATAAAAAAATATTATTAGATAATAATATAGAAAAAATAAAAGATATGGCTTTAGGTTATGTATTAAAAATGTTAAGAAATATTACAACAGTACACGATATAATATTAGACGTAAAAAATAATTATTTAAAAAAAATTTATAAAGATAAAATATTAAATATAATATTTTTAGATACTAAAAATAATAAGATAGAAAAAATATATAATTTAAGTTTAATAAATAATTTAGATAAATTTGTTTGTGAAGTTCAAGAAAATAAAGATATAAAAGTTTTTATAGAAGGTAATCGTTATCCAAAATTAAATGAAATTATTAAAAACAAAGAAGGATTTTTATATTTTGAATTTTATGATAATATTAAATTAAAATATTTATTAATTAATTTAGAATATTTTAAAGAAAAGGATAATTATACTATAAATTTAAATAAATATATTAATGATTTTTATAAAATTGATCATAATACAATATTTAAAACAAATCAATATTTTGCATTTGATTTAATTAAAACAATAGAAAATAATGATAATAATATAGATGTTTTTAAATTAGACATTACTTCTATTTTTATTAATCAAAAATTATTTTTTCAAACAAATAATAAAATAAAATTAATTAATTTAATTAATTTAATTAAATTAATTAATTCTAATAAAAAAATATTTTTAAATTTTATAAAATATAATAATTTATTATTTTTTAATAAATTAAATAATATTTTAATAGAAAACAAATTAGATAAAACAGATGATTTAGATGAATATAAATTGATAATAACAGATAATAATTTAAATGATATTGTAATAACACAAAATGATTTGATATCATTAACAAATTAAAAATAAAAAATAAAAATTTATTTAAGAATATTTTTTAATTGTTAAAATGTAATATAATGGAAAATATATTAGAGATAAATAAAGAGAAGGATTTAAAGGATTATTATAATTTTTATTTTCATGATCCAAATTCTTTAAATTGGGAAAAGGAGACTTACGAGAGTTTATGTAAGATAGATTTTTTGGATGAATTATATGTTTTAAATTTTTTAATAAAAACAAAGATATCAAAAGGGATGTTTTTTTTGATGAAGAAAGATGTATTTCCTCAGTGGGATAATGATGATAATAAGGATGGTGGTACTGTATCAATGAAGGTACCAGAAAATGAAACATCATATTATTGGAATGAAATATCATTAAATTATGTATTAAATAATTTAATAAAAAAAAATAATGATACAGATAATTTAATAGATGAAAGCATAATAAATGGAATATCTATTAGTCCTAAAAAAAATTTTAGTATAATAAAATTCTGGATAAATGATAAAACAAAAATAAATTCAGAAAATTTAAAAAATTATTTTAAAATACCAGAAAAATATATAGGGGATTTAATATTCAAATCTCATTTTAATTAATTCATTTTTGTATTTATAATTAATTAAATAAATTAAATAAATTAAATAAATTAAATAAATTAAATAAATTAAATAAATTAAATAAATTAATTTTCATCATTAGTGTCAATTTGTGGAGATAAACATAATTTAATTTCGCCTAAACTAGCAACTGTATATTTTATAATTAAAGGATAATCATTTTTAAGATAAATTTCTGTATTATTTGATAAATTTGTACATTTAGTAAATAATACTAAATATTTAAGACTAAAATTACCTTGTATAATATTATTTTCTTGTTCATTAGTAATTTGAATGCTTTCATTATTTTTATCACTTAAAACGGTTTTTTGAGAACAAAAATCTCCAGTGCAAGTTAAAATAAATTCAGAATTAACATTTTTAATTTCAACAAAATCTGCAAGATTATTCATATCTCTAATAATTTTTTGAAAATCATTAGAAGGCATTGTAATTACACTATTAAATACAACATCAGGTATTTCAAAATTTTCATTATTTAAATCTAGCAAATTAATTTTGTATGTAGTCTTTGTGTTTTTTTCAACATTCTCTAATTTTATATTAAGATGATTCAAATCATTTTCATACATAAATAAAGACAATATATCATTATTATTTATTGTTTTAATTATTTTATACAAATTTAACATATTAATTCCTATTGATATGTTTTTATTACATTTATAAAACTCAAATTTCTCTGCTAATAACTTTAAATGAACCAATATTACGTGTGCATTATCCATTGTAACTATTTTAATACCATCTGATGTTATCTCTAATACTGTATCGGTTAATAACTCTTTTAATGCTTCTGTCATACATTTTATTGCAGATGATTGAATTGTTTTTATTAAAAATATTTTTGTTCCATAACTGTCTATTAATTGTTCATCTATATCTGCATTTTTTTTTTCATCATTTTTATTATTATTTTCTTTATTATTATAACTAATTTTAATATCTTTTTAATTTTCTAAATTTTATTAGTAATTATTTAATTTAATAATAAAATTTTATATAAAATATTTTTATAAATATTTTTTAAATAATTTTAAATAATTTATTAATTAATTAATTAAATTATTTTAATAATTTTAAATTATTAATTAATATTTTGATTTGATAAATTTTTAATAATTATTGTTTTTCATAATAGATTGCATAAGGACATTTATCATATGGTAAAGTAGGTTCTTTTGGTATTTCTTGATAATTAAAGAAGTTACAATGTTTAAGATGATTTTTAGATAAATCAAGTTCAGGCATTATTTTACATTTATGATGTGGTGATGGTTTTAATTGGTCATTTGTTGGAGGAATATATTTAAAGGTAGGACATTTTGAATTAGTTTTAGTAATACCTAATAATTCATTTTCAACATCTACTATATTACTTTTAGTATGACTTACATTAGTACCACCTAATAATCCAAATTCTACTCTACATTTATTATTATGTTCAAAACGATTAGGGTCAACACTATATTTAAAAATATTAGTAGATTGTATAGCATCTAAATTATTTTCGATTGGTATTAAATTATTTGAAGACATATTTTTTATTAATTAAAATATAATAAAAATATTATTATAATAGAATTTAATTAATTAATTAATTAATTTAAAAAATATAAATATAATAAAGATAAAATGAGTTTTGCGAGTAGTAAATATGATGTTGAAAATTATCAAAGAGATTTATTTGCAACAATAGGTGCTGGTCATTATCAAACAAATTTACCAAGAAATGCTTGTGATGGTTGTTTTAGTCCAGAAACACGTAATTCAACACACGGTAATAGTATTTATGAAAATAGTTTAGTTGATGTAGATAGTGAGTTAATGGGTTTAAATGTTAAAAATTCAAAATGTCCAACAAAACAATATGATCCTGTTAAATCTAATGAAAAATTCGTTGAACAAGGAAAAACCCATTATGATGATTGCAAAGTGTTTACAGCTGAAAACACATTATTAAGTAATCCACCTTGCACTCTTCGTGGGACAGGATGGAATAGATGGGAATGGTTATGTCAAAATCCTCAAGACCGTGCTATTGTACCTTTTAATAGAGGTTTAGACATAGGTGCAAATACAAATTTAATGGCAAGAGATAATCATAGACCTTGTATACCTGAGCCAGTTAAACAGTCATTATCTCATCCTTCGAAAAGAAATATGAAAAATGTTGACCCAAATGTAGTAATGTTTTATGACCCACTTAGTAAATACCCGGTTTATAATAATGTTGATCAATATCAAGTAGCAACAGAGCAAAATTGGAAAAATTGTACTCAAATTTAATTAAATAATTTTTAAAACAAAAATAAATTGTTTTTTTCTATTATAATTATAAAAGATGAGTTCAAAAAAACACGCGTTTAAAATTGTTAAAATTGGCAAAAATATTGGGTTAAGCAAAAAAGACGAAAAAGATTTAATGAAATTTGTTGCCTCAAATCGTGATAGCTCAAGTGCCTCTAAAAAAGTTGCTTCTGCTATTTTTAGAAAACTTAAAAAAAAAGACAAAAAAGAAGGTAAAGTAATTAAATTTATCATCGAAAAACAAACACCATTAAAAGATGGCACTAAAACTCAACGTGCTTATACCGCTGTATTTACAACAGAAAAAGTTACAATTAAACGTGGTAGTGTTGAATTGGAAGTAAACAAAGCACCTAAAGTAGCTGCTTGCTTAAAAACAGAAGTTAAATAAATATTTTTTTAAAATATTTTAAAATAATATAATTTTATTATTTTCATAATTTAATTAATTTATAAATTTAAAAATTTAAAAATTATATTTTTAAATTAATTAGATAATTAAAATAATAAAATTATAAATATAATTTTTTTTAAATAATTAATTAAAATAATTAATTAAAATAATTAAATAATTTGAGTAAAGTTAAAATGAGTTTTTAAATAAATATTAAATATATTATTTTAATAATATAAATAATATAAATGGAGGCATTTACGATAGCAGGATTAGGTGCTTTAGGATATATGATAGGACGTGATGGTTCTAACAACATACAAAAAGATAAGTTTACAAAAGATTTAATAAAAATAAGTAAAAATGAGAAACCTTCTGTTGATTCTGTATATTCTGGCAAACATTTTAATAAAACTATAGAAGAGACTATAAAAAGAGCGAGTAATGTATTAGATAATAATAATACTGTTGGTATAAATGAAAAAGAATTAGGAACAGATAGAAATATATACAGTCGTTTAGCAGATGTTAAAATGAATGAAGAACAATTTAAACATAATAATATGGTACCTTTTTTTGGTAGTAAAATAACTCAAAATATAGATATGGATAATTTTGCACAAGATAGATTAGATAGATATACAGGTGAAAATCGTTTTTATAGAAAAAAAAAAGAAGTTGAATATTTTGGTGATATTAAAAATAACTTTGATAATGTAGGTGGTCAAGCCAATACTTTAGAATTTCAAAGATCTCGCTATGTTGATTCAAAATATATAGCAAACAATTTACCTTTTGAACAAATTAGAGTTGGACCAGGATTAAATCAAGGTTATACCGCAGAACCATCTGGTGGTGTTCAACAAGAAAATAAAAGAGAATTTGAATTACCAAAAACAGTTGATGAAAGAAGAGTATTGACAAATCCAAAAATAACATTCGAAGGAAGAACAATTGATGGTCAAAAAGGAGACTTGCCTGGTGATATAGGTGATGTTAGCAAAAATCGTGTTAGTAAAGATTTTGAACAAACACCTGATATGTATTTACAATCTGGTAACCCTCAAAACGCAAAAGCAATGGAAAGACCTTGTTATGATATGAAACCTACACACCGTTCTGATTTATCAACACGTACAGTTCAAAATAATGTTGTATCTGCTGTTGAAAGCATCACCGCACCATTATTAGATATTATGAAAATAAGCAAAAAAGAATATGCTGTTACTCATCCTAGAACATTCGGTAACTTTCAAAATACTAATCCTTCTAAAATAACTATTTATGACCCAAATGATATCGCACGAACCACTGTTAAAGAACAACAAATACACGATAGCACTTTACTCAATTTTAAATCTACCCAAGAAAATACTATAGCTTATAATCCTGAAGAATATGTAGCCAAAACAACTATCCGTGAAACTACTGAAAGCAAAGGCAAAACAGGTAATGTTGGTAATCTTCAACAAGGTGATGCATACAAATATATTAAAGTTGACGCTAAAGACACTAATAAACAATACACATCTGATAAAGACTATTATGGTATTGGTGAAAGTGCAGCAGACAAACATATGTTATATGATGATAAATATAACGCAACTATTAATCAAGTTAAAGAAATTTTATTAAAAGAACGTAAACCTACTAAAACAAGTGTAAAAGTATTTAATCAAATAGATAATATGAATGTTTTACATAAAAAAGTTGAATGTGACCAAAAACAAACAAGAGAAAACTTAAATTATAATAATGTACATATTGAAACTCCTACAATTGATAGAATGCAAGTCACAAAAGATAAAACCGTCTATAAAAATGATTATAGATTTGAACCAAACATACTTTCACAATTAGATACTAACCCATATGCCAAATCTATTAATACTGTTTAAATATTAAAAAAAAATTTACAATATATATATAAAATATACTTAAAATTTTAAATAGATTTAATATAAAAATTTTGCGTAATAATTTTTTATTAATTTTATAATTTTATTATAAATTATGGATAATAAGTTTTATAATGATAATGTTGATATAAATTTATTAAATATAGATAATAAAAGTAAAGATAATTTATTAATAGAAACTAAACAACATCATTTATTTAATTTAAAAAATATTTTAACAAAACATATTAAAGAAGGTTTTGATAGTATTTATCAACATACAAAAATTTCAAACAAAGAAAACAAATTTATATTAAAAGAATTTCAAGATAATTTAGAAAATGTTCCTAAATGGAATCAAACTATTATTGATAAAGAAGTAAAAAGAATTAAAATTGTTTCAAAATGCGATTATTTATCTAAAATCTTAGAAACTCTTTTTAGTATTCATCTTAAAATTATTAATTTAAATACTAAAAATATTAAAATACCTTCTATTGATAATTATATTCATACATTATATATAAATTCAGCAAGAGATTTTTGGAAAAAACCTCAATTATTTTATCATAATGTTAATAATAAAAGAAAACAATTATATTTACAAGAAATTAGTAATATTATAAAAGATAATATTGAAAATACTATTCATTTTTTTATTTCAAAAATATCCGATGATTTACATAGCAATGATAGCAATAATTTATCTAATTCTAAAAAAATATTTAATCCTGTTAAAGATAAAAATGATATTCTTAAAGAAATGGAAGATCAAAATAATAATGATGATATTGTCTTAAATACTGATGAAGAAGACAATAATGAACACGATGGCGATGATGAACAAGATAATGATGATGATATTGTATTAAATACTGATGAAGAAGACAATAATGAACACGATGGCGATGATGAACAAGA
>Ga0181590_10000394_pt1 | contig 34497 bp, 22 predicted proteins | sample 071ome_34_FD_132446 | JGI IMG/M metagenome (GOLD analysis project Ga0181590, IMG submission 132446) | Coastal salt marsh microbial communities from the Groves Creek Marsh, Skidaway Island, Georgia - 071411BT metaG (megahit assembly) | ecosystem: Environmental > Aquatic > Marine > Intertidal...
CCTGATCCCCCGCCTGGAGATGATGTGGGGACAGATGACCCCTGACGGTGCCCGCTGGATGGATGGCACGATCGACACCGCTGCCCTGGATGAAATGCTGGCGGACCTCTAAGGGGTCGCCCCCCGTGCTACAATTCTCTCAAGTCAACCGACAGACTCCCATGATCCTCTCCATGTCCTCCGACCTCCAGACCCGCCAGATCGTTTGGACTGGTCGCGGCAACGACGACTCCCCGATGGGATCGCGTCTGCAGCCCCAGTTGGGGATCTCTGCCTTTGCCATCGCGGGGCAGTTCGCTGAGTTGTGGCACGATGAGGCAGTCGCCGCTATCCCCTGCTTTGAGTGACCGATGGGAACGGCAGCGCCCCTAAAGACTCCGACCCTTTCAACCTCTGATCCTATCATGACCCGCGACCTCGCAACCTCCCTTCTCAACCGTGCCGCTGACGGTGCCCAACTCCTGGAGATCCTGGAGAGCATCGCCGCCGATGAGCAGCAGGGCACCGCGACCGACTTTGACGGTACGCCCATCCTCTGGTAGGATTCTTCCATGGCATCCCCGATCAAAGTTCGTGACGCCCGCCGCTTGATTCACAAGGCAGGCGGCGTCATTCGGTCGGGTGGCAGTCACGACAAAGTGACCCACCCTGACCTTCCCCAAACCTTCCACCTTCCCTCCCATGGCAGCAAAGGACGCTCAACCCTCTCCCCTGGTATGTCGTCGGAGTTCCGTAAGTTCTACGCTCTCATGATGGCAGCGAAGGCGGCAGCATAACGAACCAACGACCCGTCCGCCCTTGGCAGTCCATTGGTTCGTGATTTGGCAGTGCCCCCCGTCGTGGGGGTCCGCCGCCTGGGGGCGTGTATATAAAATCCATGGGTCCCTGTAAGCTATAAAGTCTTGCTTTCGCCAGCTCTTTATAAAGCGCAAATGTTCTATATAAAACAAAAATGAAAAACTGTTTTACCTGAGATGCAAAAAAATCCGGATAAAAATTTTACGACTGTAGAGGTCGATCCAATTACTGGGGAGTATTATGTGAATATTCCTGAGTGGATACTGAACGACTTTGGGTGGTATGAGGGGACCGTAGTAAATATGGAAGTTGAAGGCGATTGTATCGTAGTAACCGAAGTAAAGGACGCCGATTGACAACCTCTACATAATACTGTATGATAACTGATGTAATTACACTATCTCATGGCTAAAGGATTTACTGTTAAAGCAAAAGCTCCTGAAGTTACCAAGGAAGCAGAATTCGATTACGCTAAAGCACGCGAAATGATTCGTGGTAAAGCAATCGTGTTCTGCTTGCCTGGTCGGGGAGTTTCATATACATTTCTGAAGAACTTTGTACAACTCTGCTTTGATCTCGTGCAGAATGGTGCAAGTATTCAAATTTCTCAAGATTATTCTTCAATGGTCAACTTTGCCCGTTGTAAGTGTCTTGGAGCAAACGTTCTCAGAGGACCTGATCAAATCCCCTGGGACGGCAAGCTGAAATACGACTATCAATTGTGGATTGATAGTGACATCGTATTCAACACTGAGAAGTTCTATCAACTGATTCTTCTTGACCAAGATATTTCTTCTGGTTGGTATTGTACGGAAGACGGGCAAACGTCCTCTGTTGCACACTGGATGGATGAGGATGATTTCCGCAATAATGGTGGAGTCATGAATCATGAAACGCTGGAAACCATGTCGAAGCGTAAAAAGCCATTCACTGTTGACTATGCAGGTTTTGGATGGTTGATGATCAAGCATGGCGTCTTTGAGCATCCTGAGATGAAGTATCCATGGTTTGCTCCCAAAATGCAAATCTTTGAATCTGGTGAGGTTCAAGACATGTGTGGAGAAGATGTGAGTTTCTGTTTGGATGCAAAGGAAGCAGGCTTTGAAATTTGGTGTGATCCTCGCATCCGCGTTGGTCACGAAAAGACAAGGATTATTTGATGTCTAACGATCGGTACACAGTATTCATAAAAGACTCTGAGGTTCATAGTAATCTCACAGAGGAAGAATACTTGGACCTCATGGAGAATCTGTCAATCGAATTTTACCAGACAGGTTCTCCACAACCTCATGAAATTAAAACAACAATCTCTCGTTCTACATAAACATGGCAAAATCAAAAGTAGGTGTCTCTGGTAGCAAAACGTCTTATAGCCCCGGACCTCCGAAGAAGTCTCGTCAAGGCGACGGCATGGGAACCAAATATGCCGCCTCTTCTCGCAATAAAGCGCGTAAGAAGTATCGCGGACAAGGCAAAGGATGATAATGGGGGCATCATGCCCCTTTTTTTATGAAAATAAATACTACTAAGGGATAGCAACCCCTCTAAAAGTTCTGATTTTCACGAATCAGGAGCTAAAATGGGACAATCACCTGTCGATAGAAACAAAGAGTACATGAGAGAGATGTGGGGAACCACAAAACTCGTCTCAGATTATGGTTCAATGCAGAATATTTCAGAGAAAAGAGTGCTTACAGAGGTTATGCATGACCTTGCACCACGTCATAATCTTAAAAAACAGACTGAGTTGCATGAAAAAATCCGCAATGACGAAGATTATGATGATTGGAGCTATGGAACTGAGCCAACTTACGGCAAACTCTGACATTAAGTATAAATAAAATCAAGAAAACTTTCGACCAAATGGCACTTCCACGGGTTTCTAGAGCATTTAAGGACATTAGTTTGTCTTTTGAGCCACATCCCGTGACAAAAGACCTCCCTGTTCTAACAAATGAGTCTGCAATTCGCAGATCTGTAAGAAATTTGGTACAAACGATACCAACAGAGAGGTTTTTTAACTCTCTTATAGGTTCAGATGTACGTTCAAGTCTGTTTGAATTCGTAGATTATGCAACCGCGTCGGTAATTCAAGAGCAAATTTTAGATACTATTGAAAATTTTGAGCCAAGAGTTGCAAATGTTGTTGTAGAAGTCGATCCAAGACCAGATGAAAACAGTTTTGAAGTCAATGTAATCTTTGATATTGTCGGTCAAGAGTTTCCAACTCAAGAATTCTCATTTTTACTAGAGGCAACAAGATAAAATGCCTTTTACTAAATTTACAAATCTCGATTTTGACCAGATAAAGACCTCTATAAAGGACTATTTGCGTGCAAATTCCAATTTCACGGACTTTGACTTTGAGGGGTCTAATTTTTCGGTCTTAATTGATACTTTAGCGTATAACACATATATTACTGCGTTTAATTCCAACATGATCGTCAACGAATCCTTCTTGGATTCTGCGACTTTGAGAGAAAATGTGGTATCTTTGGCAAGAAACATTGGATACGTACCACGCTCTAGAAGCGCCGCACAGGCGACTGTAAACTTTAACGTACCAACTACTAGCTCTTCCGCTACGATGACCTTACAGGCGGGTCTAGTATGCGTTGGTGCAACGAATGATAGCAATTATATCTTCTCAATTCCAGAAGATGTCACAACGACAATCAGTTCTGGGGTTGGATCATTTACAGATCTAAAGATCTATCAAGGAACATTCCTTAGAAAGACATTTGTTGTTGATGGATCCATTGATCAAAGATTTATTTTAGATAATTCTTTCATCGATAGTTCTACAATTGTAGTTAAGGTAAAGGGTTTATCAGATACTGGTGATGGTAGAGAATATAGTTTAGCAAATAATATTTTAAATTTAAACTCAACTTCTGAAATCTACTTGATTCAAGAAGTTCAGGATGAAAAATATGAGTTACTTTTTGGTGATGGATACTTTGGAAAGAAACTTGAGACGGGAGCAATCATCACAGTTTCTTATATTATTACAGATGGTAAGACTGGAAACGGTGCATCAAACTTCTCTTTCTCTGGAAGAGTAACTGACTCTGATGATAACATCATTGTTCCAAGTGGATCTGTTACTGTTTCAACAGTAAGTTCTGCTGCAAATGGTGGAGACATTGAGTCTGTAGAATCAATTAAGTACTTTGCACCAAGAATATATGCATCTCAGTATAGAGCGGTAACTAACCGTGACTATGAGGCAATTATTCAATCAATTTATCCAAACACAGAATCTGTTTCTGTCGTTGGTGGTGAAGAATTGGACCCACCACAGTATGGAAACGTCTTTATTAGCATCAAACCTAAGAATGGCAGCTTTGTATCAGACTTTGATAAGAACAATATTCTCACAAAACTGAAAGAATATAGCATTTCTGGTATAAATCAACAGATTGTTGATCTCAAAATTCTTTACGTTGAAATCGACACGGCAGTTTACTACAATAGTTCTCGTGTTTCAAGCGTAAATGATCTGAAGACAAACGTTATATCAGTTTTAAATACATTCTCATCATCAAACATCAATCAGTTTGGTGGAAGATTTAAGTACAGTAAACTTTGTCAGACAATTGATAACGTCGATGATGCTATTTCTTCAAACATCACCCGCGTTAGAATTAGAAGAAATCTGAATGCTTTGATAGAAGCACCAGGACAATATGAGTTGTGCTATGGAAATAGATTCCATATTAATGTTGAAGGTTTTAACATTAAGAGCACTGGGTTTACAATTGCTGGTAGTTCTGAATTATATTACTTTACAGACGTTCCAAACAAAAAATCTGACGGAACACTTGATGGAAGTGGAAAAGGAATCCTGGTAGTCACAAAAGATCTTAAGGATTCCACTGGAAATTATATGATTGATAGAACTTTAAATCCAATTGGAACCGTTGATTACGTCAAGGGTGAGATAATTATTAATACGATTACATTTACATCTACCGTAGAAAATAATAATGTTGTTGAAATTCAAGCAATACCAGAATCAAATGATGTAATAGGATTGAAGGACTTGTATTTGTCCTTTGATGTTTCAAATAGCGCCATAAATATGGTGAGAGATACAATTACATCTGGAGAGCAAACATCCGGTGTAGGTTATAAATCGACTTCTAGTTACTTAAACGGAGAGCTAAAGAGGGTATAAGATGATACAAACTGGGTTTGAGCAGAGGGTAAAGGTTCAGCAAATCATTGACAGCCAACTTCCCGAATTTTTACGTTCTGAAAGTCCAAAGTCTGTTGATTTTTTAAAGCAATATTATATTTCTCAAGAGTACCAAGGCGGTCCATCGGACGTTGCTGAAAACTTAGATCAGTATTTGCAGTTAGATAATCTGACACAGGAAGTAATTTCTGGTCAGACTACTTTATATTCTAGTATTTCTTCAACTACCGATACTGTACAGGTCTACTCAACTAAGGGATTTCCTAAAGAGTATGGTTTGTTCAGGATTGGTGATGAAATCATTACCTACACTGGGATCACCACAAACACCTTTACTGGATGTATTAGAGGTTTTAGTGGAATTCAAACATATAGAACTGATTTAAATTCTGAAGAATTAGTATTTAATAAAACATCTCAAGAAGCACACACTGCAGGAGATACTGTACAGAATTTAAGTGCTTTATTTTTAAAAGAATTTTATAAGAAATTAAAGTATACTTTCACTCCAGGTTTAGAAGATACTGATTTTGTATCAAATCTTGATGTAAATAATTTTATTAAAGAATCTGGATCTTTATATAAAGCAAAAGGAACAAAAGAATCTTTCAAAATTCTCTTTAATGTTCTTTATGGAGTTACTCCAACTGTAGTAGATCTTGAAAGATACCTAATTAAACCATCAAGTGCAGAGTTTTTAAAGAGGGAAGTTGTAGTTGCTGAAAGAATTTCTGGAGATCCAAACAAATTAGTTGGACAAACCATTATAAATTCTGCTGATGCAAATACTAGAGCGTCTGTTTCTGAAGTAGAAATCTTTACGAGATCTGGAATTAGTACATATTATAAGTTAAACTTATTTGTTGGATATACCGATAGAAGCACTGTTGAAGGTACTTTTGCAGTTCAACCAAAAGTAAAGTCGATCACTAAGGTATCTGTTGGTTCTTCAGTTATTACTGTAGATTCTACGGTTGGATTTGGAACAACTGGAACTTTAGTGTCTGGAAATAATATAATTTCCTATGGAGAAAAAACTGTAAATCAGTTTTTAAACTGTACTGGAATTGATGAAGAGATTGGTGTATCTTCAGAGATTAGAACTAGTGAAGTTTTCTTTGGATATGAAAATGGAGATACTACCAAGAAAGTAGAAATTAGAGTAGGTGGAGTACTCTCAGAATTTGAAAAAGTTGGTGATCCATCCTTAGTATCTGAGGGTCAGACGTTATATGTTAAGAACGTTGGAGAAATAATCAAAAATCCAGAGACTGATAAGAATTATAAGCAAATTTTTGCAAATTCTTGGATTTATAATACTACGGTAAGATTTGAAGTTGACTCTATATCTGGTTCGACTTTCACATTAAAATCATCTATTGATAAGTCCAGTCTTAGAGTTGGAGATACTGTAGATATTCTTCAAGGATCTACTCAGACAATTTCTAGAGAGAACGTTACTGTTTTATCTATTAACGTATCTAATAGCCAAATAACACTTGGCAATCTTGGAGGATTTTCCCCATCTGCTGATGTAGATTATACAATTAGAAGAAAATTAAAAACAGCATCAAGTTCTTCGATTCCAGTTGCTTATGATGGTTTGACTAGTGATGTTCAAAATCTGTATAATGAGGATGATGAGAATTTTTATGTAGCGTCAAACTCTTTACCATCATATCAAATCACAAAAGATGTAAAGAAAGCAACGATTAGTTCTGCTAGTGGAAGTGCCCTTGAAGGATATAACACATCAACATTAAAATACTCAGTATTATCTTTTAGTTCAAGTGTACCATTTGTAACTGGTGATGAAGTACAGTACACTGCTGAAATTGATACCCTTGATGGATTATCTGAAAGAACTTATTACGTTAAGGTTCTTTCTCAAAATAATAAAATTAAACTATATGAATCACCCTCATTTATAGAAAGTGATACTCCAATTGAGTTTTCATCAACAAATTCAAGTGGATCTCACACTTTTACATTAGCAAGACAAAAAACAGGTTTAATATATCCCCAAGCACTTTTAAGTAAATTCCCATCAGGACAAAATATTAAAAACGGAACAGGCGTAAAAACTCTGCCCGGAAGCGTTGGATTATTGATTAATGGTGTTGAAATTTCAAACTATAAATCATTTGATAAAATTTATTATGGTCCTGTAGGAAAGGTTGATCTGTTAAATGCTGGATCTGACTATGATGTCATAAATCCACCAACTGTAACTTTAGGAAATTCAGTAGTTAGTGGTGGAACTACCGCATTAATTAGACCAGTTGTGAGGGGTTCTGTAAAGTCTGTACATGTAGACCCACAAGATTTTGATATTAGACGTGTTCAGTCAATTACTATTAGTGGTGGTAATGGTAACGGTGCTATTTTAGAACCTATTTTAGAAACAAGATACCGTGAGGTAGAATTTGATGCAAGAGAATCGACAGGTGGTGGAGGAATTGATATTAATGATGACACAATTACCTTCTTAAAAAATCACAATTTAAGAAATGGTGATAAAATTGTATACAATAAAAATGGAAATTCTGAAATTGGCATAGGTACTTTTAATGGAAGTAATGTAGATCAAACTTCAACTCTACACAGTGGGTCGGCATATTTTGCAGAAATAGTTAATACATCCACAATCAAGTTGTATCAAACTTTTAATGATTATACTAGTGGTATTAACACGGTTGGATTTACAACATCTACAACACAAGGGATTCATAAATTTAGATTATTTGATGGAAAAAATACTTTAAAGGAAATCAAAGTTATTAGTCCTGGTAGTGGTTATGAAAACAGAAAACTGATTGTAAAACCTACAGGAATCTCTACAGTTTATAATACCGTTATCTTTGAAAACCATGGATTCAATGATGGTGATATTATCACTTATACTACGGATGGAACTGAAATTGGAGGATTGACTAGTGGAGATGAGCACTATGTTTTAAAACTTGATGATAATACGTTTAGATTGAGTGATCCTGGTGTAGGAACCACCCAATTTAGTGAAAACTACAGTAGAAGAAAATTTGTTAAGTTAACTTCAACTGGATCTGGATATCAAAATTTTGCATACAAAGATATTACTATAACGATTAATGCAGAATTTGATGGTGTTACTGGAGTTATAACTGCAACTCCACAGATTAGAGGTGAAATTGTAGATCTCTACCTTTATGAAACTGGAACTGGATATGGATCAACCATTCTTAACTTCCATAAGAGACCTAATGTTTCCTTCAAAACTGGAAAAGATGTTGAATTAAAACCAAACGTCATTGATGGAAAAATAGCAAGTGTTCAAATTACAAACGGCGGTTCAGAATATACTAGTGCACCAGATCTTATTGTTTCTGGATCTGGAGTTGGTGCAAAACTAAGAGCAGTTATTTCAAACCAAAAAGTAAGCTCAGTAGTTGTCTTAAATGGTGGAGTTGGGTACGGAGCATCAAATACCACAGTCAGCGCAAAATCTGTCGGTTCAAATGCAAATGCTAGAGCATCTGTAAGAGACTTAACCGTAGACAATTATAGTAGATTTGGACAAGAACTAGTATCTGAAAATTCCCAGGGATTAAAATATAGTTTTGTTGGATATAGTACAGAAATTGGAAATTCTGTTTTCTCGGATAATGGAGCATCCCACTCACCAATTATTGGATGGGCACATGATGGAAATCCAATCTATGGTCCATATGGACATTTAGATCCACTTGATAGTAATTCAACTATTGTACAGTTACAATCTGGTTATATTAGATCTACATCTAGTGTAGTTGATAGACCATCTGGATTTTCTGATGGATTCTTTACTGATGATTATAAGTTTGATAATTCTGGAAGTTTAGATGAGCATAATGGAAGATTTGCAAAAACCCCAGAGTTTCCCAATGGAGTTTATGCATATTTTGCAGGAATAACTACTGATCCAGTATCAAGTTCACTAATTCCACAATTCCCATATTTTGTTGGAGATACGTACAGATCATTACCAGTATCCCAAAATGTCGATCAAACTTTCAACTTTAATGATTCAAAATTAAGAAGAAATACCTTCCCATATAGAACTGATGATTCATATTCATCAAATGATTTTATTTCAGAACCAAATAAAATTCTCATTCAAAGAGCTACGGTACAATCAATAACAAAAGGTTCTGTTGATGATTTTTATATTAGAGAACCTGGATCTGGTTATTCGGTGTATGATCTAGCATCGTTTGATAATACAGATACTAATGGTGGTGGTCTTGGTGCTTATGTTCAATCCATTACTGGAAAAGATATTGTAAATGTATCTACAAGTGTTGAAACATTTTCTGATTCTGTAGTATTAAGATCTAGTGATACTGAAGTACTAATTCAAACAACAGAACCACATACAATTCAGGATGGAAACAAAGTTTCTGTATCGGGAGTTTCAACTTATATTAAAGGTTTGACGAACAAACATACTGTTGGGGTTTCTTCTGAAATTTTATATCTATCTGGACCAGTTTCCAGCAATTCAGTCTCTGGATTTGTAACTGATATCTATGTTTCCAATACTCCTAAAATTATTTCGGTTGGATCTACAGTAGCAATAGGAACAGAAAGACTTTCTGTTTTAAATGTATTCCAAGATACCAAAGTATTAAGAGTTGCTAGAGGACTATCTGGTGCTGGACACACAGTATCAACTAAAATTACAGAAGTTACTAACAATCTGATATTGAAGATTAATACTACTGATTTTGATTCAAATTTAAATCAAAAAGTATACTTTAATCCTCAACAACAAGTCGGTATAGGATCTACCACTGGAATTGGAATATCTAATGTATATACTGTTGGATTGAATGCAAAAATTATATCAGTCCCAACTCAAAGCATATATCTTCCAGATCATCCATTTAAGACAAATCAACAAGTTATACTGAGAACAGTAAGTGGAGCTTCGAAAATTTCAGTTTCAAACACTGAAACTAGCACTACATTCAATATTCCATCTACAACTTCTGAGACTTTATACGTAGTTAATAAGGGTAGAGATTACATTGGTCTTTCAACACAAGTTGGAGTAACGACAAACGGATTATACTTTAGATCATTTACTGCAAATGGTGATAGTGACGACTTCAAATATTCATTAGAATCTACCTTCAATCAGGTTACTGCAAAAGTACAAAAAATTGCATCTACAGTTTCTGTTTCAACAGATCATGGATTGAGTGATGGTGATTTAATCTCACTGACACTTAAACCAAATCTTTCCGTTGGGATTGGAACATCTACTGGTATTTTTGTAAAATATAATGCAGATGAGGGTAAACTGTTAGTCAACCCCGTGGGATTCACTTCAACTTCTGTTGGAACAGCAACAAGTGAATTAACAATTACATCACACGGATTTGAAACTGGAGAAAAAGTTTTCTATAATTCTTCGGATTTGATTATTTCTGGTCTTGAAACAGGATCATATTATGTCTATAGAGTAGACGATGATAAGATTCAGTTATCTGAAACATATAATGATTCTATTTCAATCCCACCAACTATCGTAAGTTTCGCTTCTACTGGTGGTGCTGGGCATGAATTATCAAAAGTTAATCCACAAATACCAGTTATTAGAAATAATAATTTAGTATTCAATGTAACAGATACTTCATTGAGTGGATATAATTTTAAAATCTTCTATGATAGAGAATTTAGAAATGAATTAGTTTCTGTTGGCGGAACAATTACAACAGCAAGTGTAATTGGCGTTGGAACAATTGGTATAGGAACCACTGGTGTTGGAACTGTCACCTTAAACTACAGCGACAAATTGCCAGCAAAACTATATTACACTTTAGAAAAATCTGGATATATTAGTAGTTCTGATACAACTGTAAAAAATTATTCAGAGATATTATTTGATGATAGTTCTTATACTGGAACTTACTCAATTTCTGGTATTGGATCAACCACTTTCCAAATAGCACTGAATGAAGTTCCAGAAAAACTTTCTTATGCTTCTACTGAATTTGCCCAGGCAAAATATTCAACTACATCAGTAACAGCAAAAGGCGGTGTAAATTCACTAAGGATTACTTCTGGTGGATCTAACTATAAAAAATTACCAGAATTTGTTAGTATTGCATCTACAGATGGTGTAAATGCTGATATTGTTCCAAAATCACAGACGATTGGTAAAATTAAAGAAGTTATTATTGATGATCAAGGATTTGATTTTTCTGCTGATAAGACATTAAGTCCTGAGGCATACATATCACCAAATGTTCGTTTAAGTAATAGAAATACAATATCGTCAATCAATGTAACTTCTGGTGGACAAAATTATATTTCTGCACCAGATCTGATAATCGTAGATCCAACTACTGGACTTTCTGTTGAGTCTGGCACACTTGAGGCAGTTCTTCAGGGAACTTCTATTGTTGCCGTAAATATTTTAGAATCACCAAAAGGACTGAATGAAATAGAAAACGTTGTATATGCGATAAACAACACTAATGGTGTTGGAATTCAAAGTTGCGTATCTTCTCCAGCTGGAATAGTTACATGTACACTACAAACTCCTATTTTAGGGTTCAGTACTGCTCCATTTGCTGTTGGAGATAGTGTATTTGTTGAGGGAATACAGAAAATTGGAACGGATGGTGATGGTTTCAATTCTGCAAATTATCAATATAAATTCTTCCCAATAACAAAATATACAAATACAAATCCCGCAACAGTTGAATTTGACATGTCCGGCATTGCAACTAATGCTGGAGTTGCAGCCACCAATCAAAATGCTTATGCCAATTTGATTAAGCAGTCAAATTATCCCACATTTGATGTTATCCAGTCTTCTTTAGAGTTCCATGATTCTGAAAAGATTTTAACATTGGAAAATTCAAATTATGTAGAAAGAGACCTCATAGTCACTGACAATAGAAATGATCTTCTTAAAGTATATGGATCTTATGAACTCTCTGTTGGTGAAAAGTTAATTGGTAAGAAATCAGGAACAGAGGCAACTGTAGAATCTATTGAAAACAATAAAGGATTCTTCAACATCAATTATTCTCTTGATACAAATAGGGGTTGGGTAAATGATATTGGAACCTTAAACTCTGATTTGCAAGTAACCCCAGATAATGATTATTATCAAAATCTTTCCTACACTATCAAGAGTCCAATAACATATGATGAGATGATTGATCCTGTAAATAGACTTTTACATACTTCAGGACTCAAAAATTTCTCAGATACTGGAATTACAAGTACAACTAGAGTAGGAGTCGGTACTACTGCTGCCGCTACAAGTATTGCACTTATCGATATTATTAGCGATAACAGAGTTGATGTTGTAAAATATTTTGACTTTGGACTTGATGTAGATACTCAAAATGGATCATCAAAATTTGTTAAACTTGAAAATAAAAAATTAGCAGATTATATCAAATGCTCCACAAATAGAGTTTTAATTTTAGATGACATCAAAGATTTATTCTCAAACAATGATGGTGAAACCGATTTATATGTAGATCTCGATTCCATTTCTATCACTGATGGATATGGTAGATATCTTATCCAAATTAAGAGCACTGATGGATTAGAAACTCAAGTGTTGGAAGTTATTACTGTTCCATCACAGAATAATAATTTACTAACTGTAGAAAAAGCATCTATTACTAGTGGAAGAACAAGTAATAATAATGTTGATACTACTTTAAAGTTGGGGGATGTTGATGCAAATACAAACGACCTTGCATTGAGATTTGTGCCACTAGAGTCTTTTAATACTGATTATGATATCAAAATATTGAAAAATCAATTCAACACCACCCTAACTGGAATTAATACTAGAACAATTGGATTTGTTGATCTTGTTGGAGTAACAACTACTGTTGGAGTTGGCACAACTGTTTCTCTGGTTTCTAGAGAAGTTGACAAAACTGAAGGTATTTTTGCCAATGTTGAAATTTTCAATACCACTTCAAAAGATAGAACTATCGTCGAACTTTACTTAGATCATGATGGATCTGACACATTTATATCGGAATATTATTTTGACAATGATGAATCTACACAATTGTCCGATAATTTTATAGGAACCTTTAAAGGAAGTATTAATTCTGGTGTTATTACATTAGATTATACTAACAGCACTGAGTCGGATGCAGTGTTAGTTAGAACTATAGCAGTTGGATTTGGCACAACATCTGTTGGTGTTGGGACATATAGATTCCTTTCTGGTTCACAACCAGAAGGAACAGAAAATTCAGCAAGACTTCAGACTAATTTTGAAACAACTACAGGAATTTCTACCCCAATTAGTGTTTCTAAGACTGATGTAACAACAATTAAGTCTGTTGCACGAGTAAGTTATGGAAACACTACTGCACTCCACCAGTTACTTGTAACACATGATGATACATCCGCATACACAATGCAGTATCCATTCTTGTCTATTGGAAGTACAAGTGGAATTGGTACTTTTGGATCAGAGTTATCAGGATCAGATTTTATATTGAAATTCTATCCAGATCCTGAAATCTCTAGCGACCAATCAATTGTTGTTCAAACATACAGTGAGATTATTCAATCAGAAAGTGATTTGAATAATGTTGCCGACATCTTGACATATGGTCCAGTAAATGAAGAACTAATTGTTTCTGCATATAATTCTAGAAATGGAGATAGAAGCAATAAAACAGCATTTGATTTAACACACGATACCATCCCAGTTTTTGCCAAAACATTCAATCCTGCATCTTCATCCGTTCTTGATCAGGGAACAGGAATATTTACAATTGACGACCACTTCTTCAATACTGGAGAAAGATTGATCTATGATGCTGGCTCTACATTTACTGGAGTTGCTGGGACTGTAATGAATATTGCAGGATCTTCCGTTGGATTGTCTACGGAAGTATATGCGATACGTGTAAATTCAAATCAATTCAAACTAGCAACCAGTGAAGCAAATGCAAATGCTGGCACTGCAGTAACGTTCACTGATGCTGGTGGTGGAAATGCACATACACTTGAAATGTATAAGAAACTTAGCAAGTCTCTTATTTCTATCAATGGTGTTGTACAAAGTCCAATTGCATTCACACCAATTAATTACGATTTAACTGACAATGGTGGAACGATATCGGTAGGATCTACATTCTTCTCACTGACTGGTATTTCCTCCATTCTTCCTGGAGATATAATGAAAGTTAATGATGAATATGTCAAAGTCGAGGGTGTTGGTATTGGAACAACTGCTGTAGGTCCAATTAGTGGTACTGGTAGTTTCAACCTGGTTAAAGTTGAAAGAGGATTTGTTGGATCTTCTGCAACAAGTCATAGTGATGGTGATAATGCTAGGGTTTATGTTGGATCCTTTAATATTGTCAAGAATAAAATTCACTTTACCGAACCCCCAAGAGGAGATCTTGGACAATTAATTGGATTAGATAATCTAACTAAGGTAAAATCATCCTTTGGTGGAAGAGTTTATCTGAGACAAGATTATGCTACAAACCAAGTATTTGACAGTATTTCAAAATCATTTACTGGTATAGGAAAAACCTATACAGTAACTGTTGGTGGTGCTAATACAACTGGGATTGAAACTGGAAGTGGAGTTCTGTTTATTAATGATATATTCCAAACCCCAATAACATCAAATAACGTTGGAAATAACTACAACTTCGAAGAAGGTTCTGTTGGAGTTTCAAGTGTTGTATTCACTGGAATCACATCGTCGAATGGTCAGTTAGTACTTTCACCTGAGGATGTAAACAAAAATCAATTACCAAGAGGTGGAGTTATTGTTTCTCTTGGATCAACACCAGGTCTTGGATTTGCACCTTTAGTTGGCGCTGCAGTAACTGTAGTTGTATCGGGTGGAGTCATTCAATCTGTTGGTTTAGGATCTACAGATATTCACGGATCTGGATATAGAGGTTCTGTATCGATTGCTGTTACCGAATATGGAGCATCGCCTGGAAGTGGTGCTGATGTATCCGCAACAGTTGGTGTTGGTGGAACTTTGATCTTTACAGTTAATTCTGGTGGATCTGGATATACAGACCCAATCATTAGTATTCCAGCACCATCATATGAGAATCTTCCAATTGTTGGAGTATCGCGTCGTGGAATAGGACCTACTACAGATACTGGTGAGGGATTACTCTTAACAGTAGATGTTGGTGCAGTATCAACAACTGGTATTGGATCCACTTTATTTGAAGTATCATCCTTTAGGATTTCTAGACCTGGTTATGGATTCAAACCTGGAGATAAATTTAAACCAGTTGGACTAGTTACAGCAAAAGGTCTTGCTTCACCACTTGCAGATTTTGAACTTGAAGTTCTTGATACTTTCTCAGATTCATTCTCTTCATGGACTTTTGGTGAACTCGATTTCATCGATCCAGTTACAACTTTACAAAATGGAGTTAGAACTAGATTCCCACTGTATTATCAGGGTGAACTTTTAAGTTTCGAAGTTGGGGATGGAGATCCAGACATAGATTTAAATGCTGTTCTCTTAATCTTCATAAACGGAGTTGTTCAGGAACCTGGATCACATTATAATTTCTCGGGTGGAACATCATTTGAGTTTAGTGAAGCACCAAGACCAGAAGATAAAGTTTCAATCTTCTTCTATAGAGGTACACGTGGAACTGATAGTTTCTCAGTAGAAGTTATTGAGACTATCAAAGAAGGTGATGAGATTCAACTCATCAAACATGGTGGTGTAAATTCACAACAGCCAAGAACAGTTGTTGGTATTGTTACTTCGGATTTACTTGAAACTAATTTGTATACTGGTATTGGAATTAGTGAAAACACCGCAAGACCATTTAATTGGATCAAACAGAAAGTTGATAGATTTATAAACAACGATTATGTTTATAAGTCAAGACCATCCATTGAATCATTGGTTTATCCAACAGCAAGAATTATTGGAGATGTTACAGATGCATCAACTGAAATATTTGTAGATGATGCCCAATTCTTCAACTATGAAGAAAATGAATCTTCAATTGTCATTAGTAGTGTAGATGCACTAATCATAAATCAAGGATCTAGTGATCCAGTTTCTGCAGCAATAACTGCTACCGTATCTGCTGCTGGAACCATTAGTGCTCTGACCATCAGTAATGGTGGATCTGGATATGTGGGTAGTGCAATTACAGTTTCTATCGCAGCACCAAAAATAATTGGAGTTGGCATTGGAACTACAGCTTCTGCAACAATTCCAGTATCTAATGGATCTTTAAGCGGAACTGCAAATATTACAAATCCTGGATTTGGATATACGCATACAAATGCTCCTAAAGTATTGGCACCAACAACAAATATTTCTTATGAAAATGTAACCTCAATTGATATTGTTCAGGGTGGAAGTGGAATTGTTACTGGAATTACTACAACAACAGGTAGTGGTGGAAATGGAACTCTGGGTCTTAAGTTCTTCTTGAATGCTTCATCTTCATCACAATATACCGACCTTAACAATGGATATCCAATTTTGATTGTAGATACAATAGTTGGTTCTGGTGTAACTTCAATCAATAATGCTCAAGATGCCGCTATAGTTGGTGTTGGAACAACATTTGCAGATAATGTTTACATAGTTAGATCATTCTCATCTGCAGCGGCGAATGCTGAGTTTGTCGCTGACATTCTTTCAACAACAACCACATCAGAAATATCTGCAACAGGATTTGTTACTTGTGGTAGATTCTCTTGGGGTCGTCTTGCTGGAATTTCAAGATCTTCTTCACCAATATCAATTGGTGTAACTGGATTGACTTTCTCAGGACTTAGCACTTATCCAACAATTCAAAGAAGAACATTTGGTCATAGAGACACAGGTGCTCTCAGAAACGATCTAGGATAAGTTATAAATATAGAAAAAAGCTAGCACGATGGCGGCAATTGTAACAGATCAGTTTAGAATATTAAATGCGGGAAATTTTGTAGATTCCGTCACCAATACTTCTAATTCATATTATGTTTTTGTAGGACTAGCAAACCCAACTGCCAGTGGATTTGGTAAGTCCTCTACCTGGGACACTGATACACCAAGTCCAGTTGATAATTTTGATTATCAAAGTTTTGTTGGTGACAACATGTCCTTTGGTAAAAAAATAACATCTTCTAATGTTAGAAGAGTTGTTAGAAGGGTTGACTGGACAAGGGGAACTCGTTATGAAATGTATAGGCAGGACTATAGTGTTGATAACCTTTCACCAATTACAAAGTCAGCAAGACTTTATGACTCAAACTATTATGTAATGAATAGTGAGTATAAGGTTTATATTTGTATTGATAATGGATCATCTGGGATTTCCACAACTGGAAATGCATCACTGGATGAACCAACTTTTACTGATTTGGAACCATCAAGTGCTGGTGTAAGTGGTGATGGATATGTTTGGAAATATTTGTTTACTGTAACTCCAAGTGATATTATAAAGTTTGATTCCACAGAGTATATTACTCTTCCAAACGATTGGTCTTCATCAACCAATGCTCAAATTGTAGCAGTTAGAGATAATGGAGATTCTACTGTAAATGAAAATCAAATAAAGAAAATATACATTGATAATAGAGGAGCTGGATATTCTCAGGGAACTCATGAGGTTGATATTCTTGGAGATGGTACAGGTGGAAAAGCAGTTCTTGATGTTGATAGCAGTGGAAGAATAACCAGTGCATCTGTATCTTCTGGTGGAAAAAATTATAGTTTTGGAATCGTTGATCTCGGATCAATTAACTCCAATTCAACAACCAAAGCAAAGTTAATTCCAATTATACCCCCATCAAAGGGACATGGATTTGACATTTATAGAGAACTTGGTGCTGAGCGTGTTTTACTTTATGCAAGATTTGATGATTCTACAAAGGATTTCCCAATAGACACTACAATTTCTCAAATTGGTGTTGTAAAAAATCCAACATCTGTTGGTTCAACTTCAGTGTTTACTGAAAATCAGTTCTCATCATTGGGGGCAATTAAATTTTCATCAGTAACTGGCACCCTTTCCATTGGAGATGCAATTAAGCAGTCTGTTACTGGGGGAACTGCTAAAGGATATGTGTTCTCATATGATACCGAAACAAAGATTTTGAAGTATGTTCAAGATCGCTCATCATTCTTAAATCAGACTACTTTTGATCAAACTGACTATGTTGGAGTTTCAACTTCGGCAAAAGTTTATGAGTTTGCATCAAATGCAAATGCTATTACTAGCACTGGTGGATTTTCCGGTTCAATTGATACTGGATTTACTGGAGTTTCAACAAATCCAACTGGATCAAAAGTTATTTCACTCGGTGTCCAGTTTACAAATGGAGTTGCTACTCCTGAGATAAATAAAGGATCAGGGGACATTATCTACATTGATAATAGACCCGCTATTTCAAGAAATTCTAGACAAAAAGAAGACGTTAAAATTATCCTGGAATTCTAAAAAATGCCACAGAAAACGAACCTCAATATAAGCCCTTATTTTGACGATTTTGATAAGGACGATAATTTTTATAGGGTCTTATTTAAACCAGGATTTCCTGTTCAAGCAAGAGAATTGACGACTTTGCAGTCAATGCTGCAAAATCAAATCGAGTCTTTCGGAAGTCATATATTCAAAGAGGGATCTATGGTGATCCCTGGAAATATTAATTATGATGGTGAATATACTTGCATTAAAGTAAATTCAGATCATTTGGGAATAGATATTATTAATTATGCAGATAAACTTGTAGGTAAGAGACTCAGAGGTCAGTCTTCTGGTGTAGTTGCGTCTGTTGACAAATATGAAAATATCTCACCAACAGAAGGGATCACAGATTTTACACTGTTTGTAAGGTATCACCAAGCAGGAACTACTGAAGAAGTAGCAACTTTCTCTGATGGTGAGGTTTTAATTACTGAAGAAAGTTTTACATATGGCAATACCAATATCAATGCTGGAGATACTGTAGCTTCTGTAGTTTCAGAAAATTCTTCTGCAATAGGAAGTAACGTATCTATTGGTAATGGTGTATATTTTATCAGAGGAACCTTTGTAGATGTTAGCGAAGACAAGGTAATTCTTGATCCATATAGCAACACACCATCATATAGAGTTGGTCTTAGCATATCTGAAGAAATTATAACTGCTAAGGATGATTCTGCATTATACGATAATGCTAAAGGATTTTCAAACTATGCTGCTCCAGGTGCAGATAGATTAAAAATATCCACAACTCTTACTAAAAAATTATTAACAGATTTTGACGACAAAAATTTTGTCGAGTTAATTAGGATTGAAAACGGAGAAATTAAGAAACTTCAAAATACTTCAGTATACAGTATAATTAGAGACTATTTTGCTAAAAGAACCTATGAAGAATCTGGCGATTATTCCTTAGGAAATTTTGGTGTCCAAATAGCAGAATCTTTAAATGATAGATTATCCAATGATGGCGTTTACTTTGATGGGCAGGTAACAGATCAACTCAATACCCCATCAGAAGATTTACTTGCTGTAAAAGTTTCACCAGGAAAAGCATACGTTAGAGGATTTGATATTGAAACTGTATCAACCACAGTATTAGATGTAGAGAAACCAAGAGATACTAGAACAGTCACCAATGCATTAGTACCTTTTGAGTTCGGAACTCTATTCAAAGTTAATTTTGCGGCGGGTCTTCCTTTTATAGGGATTAATAATAATAGTAATACTGTAGAACTTCACAACAGAAGAAAAACAACACAATTTGCAACTGCTATACCTACAAATAGCACAAAAATTGGTGAAGCAAGAATATATGCATATAACTTAAGTGATGCACCATACTCAAATAATGCATCGGAATTTGATTTGTATTTGTTTGATGTTCAAACATATACTGAAATTGTTGTTAATGAAGATCTCAACTCAACACAATGTCCAGCAACATCTTTTGTTGAAGGTGTAAGTAGCGGAGCATCTGGATTTGTTGTCACTGCAGCATCCAGCGCAACAATTATGCTGACTCAAACGTCAGGAACTTTTATTGCTGGTGAGCAGTTAAGAATCAATGGAACTACTGAGGTTTCAAGATCAGTTAAAACTGTAAAAACATTCGGTATTCAAGATGTAAAATCAGTTTATCAAGATTCGACCGGAACTGTTAGTGGTGGAGAACTAAAAGTAGATTTCTCTGCAGACCTTGTTTTACAAAAGAAAACTGCAACTAATTTCAGCATAACTGATACTATTACAATTAGTACTGCAGGTATTGCTACAGTTCCTGGAAAGAATTTTGTTGGAATTAAGAGTGATGCAATCATTAGATATCAAACTAGTGATCTTTCTGTAGAAACATTCAATAGGGTTCAGAGTGTTTCTTCTGATGGACTAGTATTGACATTGGAAGCTGCTACAGACGTTTCTAATGTATGTGATGGAAATTTACCATCATCAACACAAACAGTAAACTTTAGCATTGGTGTTCCTGTTGTACAGGAAAAAGGTGGTTTGTATGCACATCTGGAAGAGGATAATATTTCTTCCGTTGGGTTGTCAGGATCAAATCTGACAGTTGTAAAGCAGATAAGAGAAAAAAGTACAAACTCTTCTGGACAGTTAACTCTAACTCCAAGTGAAACTGGTATTACAAGTTCCAGATATGAAACTTTTGATGCTGACAGATATTCTATTGTCTATTCCGGATCCAATGGATATGAGCAACTGACTTCAGATCAATTTACATTGGCAACTGATGGAAGCGTTACAATTCAAGGATTGCTTGCATCACAAACAAGCGATGTTACTGTAAATACCACTCTTAAAAAGATTGGAATAAAGGAAAAGCAAAAAGAATATGTTAGAAGTGAAAAAGTTAATATAACAAATACATCCTCAGGAATTTCAACATCACTTGCTGGACTGTCAACAAGTCCATTTTATGGAACTAGAATTGAAGATAGAGAAATATGTTTGAATTTGCCAGATGTTGTTAAATTGATTGGTGTATTTGAATCCCTGAACACATCCGCACCAGTTTTAGATTCTTTAGAGTTCCCTTCAGGTCTTTCCTTGGATACAAATTCCATCTTAGGTGAGAAAATCTTAGGAAAAGATAGTGGAGCTTTAGCACAAGTTGTAACTAGATCTTCTGCTACAAAAGTTGAAATTGTAAGATTAAATGACGCAGAGTTTGCTGTTGGGGAGACAGTCACTTTCCAAGAGTCAAATATTCAGTCAGCTATTGCAACAATCAACAAAGGCAACTATCAAAATGTTACCTCACATTATAGATTAGACACAGCACAAAGAGAACAATATTATGACTACTCTAGGATAGTTAGAAAAAATGATGGATATATCCCATCTCGTCGCCTCTTAGTTGTTTTTGATTATTACCGTGTCCCATCAAATGATCTCGGTGATGTCTACACTGTAAATTCTTACGACCCTGAAAGATATAAGTACGATATTCCAGTTTTACCAAGTGGAATTAGAGTATCTAATGTTCTCGATTTTAGACCAAGAGTAGCACAATTTACATCAACCACTTCTTCACCATTTGCTTTCTCTAGCAGAACTTTTGCAACAGCAGGAACTAATCCAACATTGGTTGTTGCACCTTTAGAAGGATCTGTTGTAGATTATTCGCATTACCTGCCAAGAATAGATAAAGTTTCTCTTGATAAAGAAGGAAACTTTAGTGTAACAAAAGGCGTATCTGCAGTAAATCCAAAAGCACCGTCAAATGTTGATAGTGCAATGGAAATTGCAACAATTGAGTTACCAGCATATCTCTACAATGTAAAAGACGCAAAGATCACTATTACTGATAATAGAAGATATACAATGCGTGACATTGGAAAGATTGAAGATCGTGTAGAAACTTTAGAAACTCTCACATCTCTCTCATTACTTGAACTCGATACAAAATCACTCCAGGTTAGAGATGCTGATGGATTTGATAGATTTAAATCTGGGTTCTTTGTAGATGACTTTAAAGATGTTGGAAGATTAGATAAAAATGATTCTGAAGTCAATGTTGATAGTTCAAATAATGAACTCACAACACCAATTGATTTCTACTCACTGAAACCACAAGTAGCTTTAGAACCATCAATTAATCTTGATACTGCAGACTTCACACAGAATCTGCAACTTCTTGACTCAAATGTACAAAAAACTGGAGACTTAATTACTCTCAAGTATACCGAAAAAACTTGGATTGAACAACCTTTAGCATCAAGAGTTGAAAATGTCAATCCATTTAATATGATTGACTTTACTGGCAGAATTGAACTTTCACCTGCTTCCGATAACTGGGTAAGAAACGTCTTTATTGATGGTGGTGAAAGATCAATTGTTGGAGACTTTGATGGTTCATACATCGAAACTATCAAAATTTCTTCAACACCAGATACTCACATTAGATCTAGGAATGTTTCATTTACTGCTGGTGGATTAAGACCATTAGCAAGACACTATCAGTTCTTTGATAGTGCTAGTGGTATTGATATTGCACCAAAACTTATTGAAATTACAATGTCATCTGGCGTGTTCAGCGTTGGTGAAAATGTCCAAGGATTTATTAATGGTAATAGATCTAGTGGTGGAACAAGAATCTTCAGAGCAAGAGCGATTCAACCAAACCATAAAACTGGACCATACAATAATCCCACAACAACAATTAGTCTCAATCCTTACGATAGATCTTTAACATTACCAACTACATATTCAGCATCTTCCACTGTCCTTAATGTTGATTCCGAATCTTTATCCGATGAAGTTCAGGGTAGATATTTTGGATATGTAACTAAAGGTATGGTTCTGGTTGGTGAAACCAGTGGCGCACAAGCGGTTGTAAGCGACGTTAGACTTGTCACTGATACTTTTGGTGATGTTGGTGGTTCATTCTTCTTCAGGGACCCTCTGGCGTCCCCTCCGCCACCATTACGCTTTGAAACTGGTACAAGAACCTTTAAGATCACTTCTAGCAGCACAAATGCTCAACCTCTCCCTGGAAGTCTCCTGATTAGTAGTGGCGAAACAACTTACACTACTAGTGGAATTGTTGATACATTTAGGCAAACGAGGGTGATTGTAAGAAGACCACCCCCACCACCACCAGCACCTCCACAGAACAGAGGCGGTGGAAAAGATCCACTGGCACAGTCATTCACTGTTGATGAAACTGGTGCGTTCTTAACCGCTGTTGATCTTTTCTTTGCAAACAAAGATGAGAATGAAAAGGTTACGATTGAAGTACGCACAGTTGAACTCGGTACTCCTACCGATCAATTGGTCGATGATTTCTCAAGAGTAACTCTGGAACCATCACAGGTCAATACTTCTTCAGATGGAACTGTTGCAACTAAAGTTACTTTCCCATCTCCAATTTATCTTGAACCATCTAAAGAATATGCAATCGTAATTCTTGCACCAACCACAAACAACTATGAAGCGTGGATTGCTAGAATGGGTGAGAAGACGGTAAATACAACTACCTTACCGAATGCTGAAAGCGTAATTGTAACCAAACAGTATGTTGGTGGAAGTTTGTTCAAGTCGCAAAACGGCACAATCTGGACAGCAAGCCAATTTGAAGATCTCAAGTTCAAACTTTATAAAGCAAACTTTGCAACATCCCAAGGAACTGCATATTTCTACAATACACCATTAACAACCATTGATGCTAACCTTCCAAAGTTAACCCTCGACCCAATCAAGACCTTACCTAGAAAGTTAAAAGTTGGAATTACCACAACTTCAACTATGGATGCCATCTTACAAGTTGGTAGAAAGGTAAGCGATGGAACTGATACAAGACCATATGGGTACATTGAACAAGTTGGTGGAAGACTACAAACTACAGAAGTATCTAATGTTGGTGCTGGATACAGCAATGGTTCATTCTCAGATGTTCCACTTTATACTATCACTGGATCTGGAAGTGGTGCTAGAGGAACAGTAGTTGTCTCTGCAAACAAACTTTCATCAGTTTCAATTACGACAAAAGGTAATGGATACGTAATTGGTGATGTTGTTGGAGTTACAACTAGCAGCGTGGCTAAAGGAACTGATGGTCGTGTAACGGTCAAGACCTTAGATGGTAAAGACACATTGTATCTTACAAATGTTCAAGGTGAAGAATTTACTACCAATGATGATCTTGTTGTTTATAATGGATCAACTGCGGTTTCCTTTGCAAATACAGACATTTTAAGTTCATCTGTTGTCAATTCCCTTTATGAAGGAAATGTTATTGAGGTTAATCAATATGGGCACGGTATGCACGCGACAAATAATATTGTCACCTTATCAGATATTGAACCAAATACCGTTCCGTCCACATTGTCTGCGGAATTGACCATTGGATCTGCAAGTATTTCTGTTGCAAATACTTCGATCTTCGAAACATTCGAAGGTATAACCACTTCTAAAGGATTTGCAAAAATCAATAATGAAATTGTATACTATGATTCAATTACTGCAGGAAGTGGTGGATCTGGAACTCTTGGAATTGGAACTAGAGGAATTGATGGATCTTTAGTTAGATCACATCCAACAAATTCGCAGATCTTCCCATATGAACTGAATGGAGTATCACTTACTAAGATCAATAAGCAACATAATATGTCAGCAAATGCTCTACTGAGTAGTTCTCAAGATCTTGATAAGTACTACATTCAAATTGATCGTCAAGATAGAGCAACTGGCAATACACAACTCAGTTTCACCGATGAAAATTATGTTGGTGGAAAAGATGTAATCGCCACAAAGAATATTCAATACAATACTCTTCTCCCAAGAGTTAATTTTATAACTCCTGGAGATGGAACAAATGTTTCAGCACAAATCAGAACAGTTTCTGGAACAAGTGCTGGTGGATCTGAGGTATCATTTATTGATCAAGGATTTGAATCAATTGAGATCAATGAGCAAAATGATCTTTCATCTACAAGAATTGTTGCATCTGAAGTAAATGAAACTAATAGATTGACAAATCTTCCAAAGAATAGATCATTCACTCTTGGAATTACAATGAATTCCAATGATTCAAACCTTTCACCAGTTATCGATACTGCCAACATCACAATGATTTATGGCAGAAATCGTTTGAATAATCCAGTTTCCGACTATGCCTTTGATGGTCGTGTAAATCTCAATTCTGAAGATCCACACACATCAGTTTATGTGACTAACAAAGTCTCACTCAAACAACCAGCAACGTCACTTAAAGTATTGGTTGGATCATATAGGCATTCATCTGCAGACTTTAGAGTTCTCTATCAACTCTATAGGACAGACTCAAATGAAGTTGAACAAGCATTTGAACTGTTCCCTGGATACGATAACTTGAGAGATACTAATAATGATGGTTTCGGTGACACTATAATTGATAGTACCAGAAATAGCGGTAGAGCAGATGCTTATGTTGTTCCTAGTGCTGATGGACAATTCTCCGAATATCAGTTTAGTATTGATAATCTGGAACAGTTTAATGGATTCAGAATTAAGATTGTAATGAGTGGAACTAATGAGGCACGCTCACCCAAGTTTAAGGATCTCAGAGTCATCGCTCTTGCATAATTATGATTAGAGTTGATGGTTATAAAAACTTATACCGCGATGACTCGGGAGCAATTGTTAGTATTGATACAGATGAATATTCACAATATGTTAAATTGAGATCTCAGAGAAAACATCAAAGGGATGAATTGGTAGAAATGAGAAAAGATATTGATGAAATCAAATCCCTACTTAAGGAGTTTTTAAATGGATCCAAGTAAAATTGAACTAGAAAATTTAAGCAAGAGTTTTGAGTACTTTAAACTTGCTGCAGAAATTGACGAATGTGAGTCTATTGAAAGACTTAGAAATCTTGCAAAATCTTATATAAAATTATACATGAAACAACAAGAGGTTGTTTCTGCTATGGGTTTATCCGGACTATAAATATTTAAAACCCTCATTATAAAATGGCAGTCTATACCTCTAATATCTTAGTAAATACTGATACTGATTTTACTCAGGTGTTTACTTTAGAAAATGCTGATACTAATTCTGCACTCAATTTGACTGGATATGATGTAAAAGCACAGATGAGAAAACACCCCAGTTCTAGCGGTGTTACAACATTTACCTCATCAATTCTTAGTGCTGCTGCTGGACAAATTCAAATTGGATTGTCCACATCACAAACAGCAGATCTTAAAGAGGGTAGATATTTGTATGATGTTGTCATTACAGATACTTCTTCCGTAATGACAAGAGTTGTTGAAGGCACTGCACTGGTAAGCAAGGGAGTTACTCGCTAATGGCAACCATTAAAGTTAGGGTAGGTCAGAAGAACGGTGTTAAAGTTGTAGCATCAAATACATCAGTTTCTACATCAGCAGTTGGTAGTGCAAGTGATGTTGATACGGGTGCAAGAGCTGCCAATACCTTCCTAATGTATGATGGGACTGAATATATTCATGTTCCTGCATCAGAAATCTTAGATTTAGCAGACACCGTTGATGATAGTTCTATTGATTATGGAAGTTTTTAAGTAATTTTTTAACTAAATACATAAAAAGGTAATACTGAAAAATGGCCGCACCTGTTTTAAAGTTTAAAAGGGGAAATCTAACTGATTTGCCCGCTCTGGCTGTTGGTGAACCTGGTTTTACAATTGATAAGTTTGATCTTTATCTCGGCAGCAGTTCGGGAAACCAATTTGTTGGAAGTGGTAGATTCTGGTCCACAGAAACTGCATCGGCAGGTAGCGCCGTAAATATCTTCGAAGCTACTGCCAACGGAACAAATAAAATTTCTCTGAAAGCACCAACAAGCATTGCTTCAGATGTAGAACTTATTTTCCCATCTGCCCAAGGTGCAGTATCTTCGGTACTGACTAACGATGGATCTGGAAATTTAAGTTGGGCTAGTGGATCAGCAAACCCAGTATTTACTGGTATTGCAACATTCAATACATCTCAGGTAGATGTCAACAGCACAGTAACTGTCTCTGGTATTACCACCTTTGAAAGTACGCAGGATAATACTTTAGGTAATGTTGATAGTGGTGCAGTTCAGATTGATGGTGGCGTAGGTATTGCCAAGAATCTGACAGTTGGTGCCGCAGCGTCGATCACTGCCGATTTCTATGTTGTTGGTCTTTCAACCTTTGAAGGTGCTGTAGAATTCAGAGGTGGAACAATTAACCTCGGTGATTCTGACACCGATAATATCGTACTTGGTGGCGAAATTAATTCAAATGTAATTCCAAATACTGACGATACATTTGATTTAGGTTCGTCTTCTAAACAATGGAGAGACCTGTTTATTGATGGTACGGCAGACATTGACGCATTAAATGTAGGCATTGGTACTTTTGTTGACATCAACGTCAGTGGTGCAACCACAGTTACTGGTGCTTTAGATGTTAACGGTGGTGCTGATATCTCTGGTGGAGAAACCACACTTTCATCTGCTACCGTTTCTGACCTTACTGCTGGTCGTGTTGTTCTTGCCGGAACTTCAGGTGCTCTTGAAGATGATGCAAGTTTAACTTATACTGATGCAGATGGTCTTACTGTTGCCAATAGTGGAATTAATGTTACAGGAGTTTCAACATTCTCTACAGATGTAGTTGTTGGTGGAGACATTCGTGTTAACGGAAATGATGTTAGAGATAGTGGTGGAAATGCTGCCTTAACATTTGATGGATCACAGGGTGTAACTGCAAACGCAGGATTAACTGTTACTGGAACTCTTACGGCAAATGGTGCTGTTGATCTTGGAAATGAAGTTACTGACACCATTACTGCCACTGGACGTTTTGATAGCAGCCTGATTCCTCTTAGTGATGATGCTGTTGATCTTGGAACCTCTGGTAATCAGTGGAGAAACCTGTTTATTGACGGCACAGCAGAGATAGATGCATTAAATGTAGGCATTGGTACGTTTACCGATGTTAATGTTGGTGGTGCTCTCACTGTAACTGGTGCTGTTGATTTCAATGGCGGTTTAAATGTCTCTGGTGCTGAGACTATTCTTTCATCCGCTACTGTTAGCGATCTGACCTCTGGTCGTGTTGTTCTTGCTGGTTCTTCTGGCGCTCTCACAGACGATGGCGATTTAACGTTCTCCGGTCAAACACTCACAGTTGTTAACACTATTGATGTTACAACTCTTGAAGCTTCTAATATTAAAGCAAAAGACGGAACTGCAGCAATTACAATTGCTGACAGCACTGGAGATGTTACACTTAACGGAAATCTGACGATTCTGGGATCTCAGACCGTTGTTAACACCGAAACCTTAAAGGTTGAGGACTCCCTGATTGAAATTGGACTTGTCAATAGTGGTGGTGATCTGGTTGCACCTACCACAGATGCAGACATTGATGTTGGTACAATTTTCCACTACTTTGTAAATAGTGCTGCCAAGAAAGCAGCAGTGTTCTGGGATGACTCTGAGCAGAGAATCGGTATTGGTTCTGATGTATCAGAATTGACAAGCGTGTTGACAGTCGCACACTATGCAGACCTCCAAATCAAGGGTCTTTGGATTAGTGATTGTGCTGGTACTCAGCAAGTAATTTCATGCACAGGATCGGAAAGATTTTTAAATGATATCACCGTAGATGGTGGAACATTCGTCTGATAACTTTTAAACAACTTATAAATACAGGTGGGATAATCCCACCTTTTTTTGTATGCAATTATGAATGAAACTGATTATAGGTCTTTAATTTTAGTTTATCAGCAAAAATCGGCAGATTTACTTTCTCAGGTTGTAGCTTTTGAAGCGAAGTTGATGGTTCTAAACCAAAGATTTGAAGAGCAATCTAGAGAAGTAGTTGAACTAAAAAAAGAGGTGGAAAGTTTAAAAACAAAAAGTAAAAAAACACAACCAAAGACTGTTATAGACGCTGAGGGATTCTAATGGCAAAACCAGCAACACGCCAACAATTGATTGATTATTGTTTGAGGCGTTTGGGTGCACCAGTATTAGAAATTAACGTCGATGATGACCAAATCGATGATTTGGTTGATGATGCTTTACAATACTTTCAAGAAAGACACTTTGATGGTGTTGAAAGAATGTATTTGAAGTATAAGATTACTCAAGAAGATATAAACAGAGGACAGGCGAAGAATACCACAGGTGTTGGGATTGTTACAACAAGTGCAACATCAACAACTATTAGTGGATATGGAACTACCACATCCAATTTCTATGAAACTTCAAACTTCATTCAAGTTCCAGATTCTGTCATAGGTGTAGAAAAGATATTCAAATTTGATACTAGTTCCATTTCAGGTGGAATGTTCAGTATCAAATATCAATTGTTCTTAAATGATTTGTACTATTTCAACTCAGTTGAACTCTTACAATATGCAATGACCAAAACTTATTTGGAAGATATTGATTTTCTTTTAACAACTGATAAGCAAGTAAGATTTAATAAAAGGCAGGATAGATTATATCTTGATATAGATTGGGGATCACAAACTGTAGATGACTTTATAATTATAGATTGTTATAGAATTTTAGATCCAACAACATTTACAGGTGTTTATAATGATAGTTTCCTCAAAAAATATTTAACCTCTTTAATCAAGAGGCAGTGGGGACAAAACTTAATTAAGTTTGGTGGAGTTAAACTTCCTGGAGGAATTGAACTCAACGGGCGTCAATTATACGATGATGCAGAAAAAGAATTAGCAGAGCTTCAATCAAGAATGGCACTTGATTATGAACTTCCACCTTACGACTTTATTGGATAATGGCACTAAATCCCTTTTTTCTTCAAGGTTCTCGTGGAGAACAAAATCTCATACAGGATCTTATTAACGAGCAACTTAAAATATATGGTGTTGAGGTAACTTATATACCAAGAAAGTTTGTTAGAAAACAAACTATCCTTGAAGAAGTGCAATCATCAAAATTTGATGACAACTTCCTCATAGAAGCATACCTTAATAATTACGATGGTTACAGTGGTGCTGGCGACATCATGACTAAATTTGGCGTAAGCATCAGAGATGAAGTTAGTTTAGTTATATCCAAAGAGAGGTTTGAAGATTTTATTGCAGTTTTTCTCGAAGGAGAAGATGATGATGAAATTACAGTCTCATCAAGACCAAGAGAAGGAGATTTAATTTATTTTCCACTAGGACAAAGATTATTTGAAGTTAAATTTGTAGAACATGAAAGTCCATTTTACCAGTTGGGTAAAAATTATGTCTATGAACTTCAATGTGAACTCTTTGAATATGAAGATGAAGTTATTGATACATCAGTAGAAGATATTGATAAGACAATAGAAGATCAAGGATATATTATTGATCTTACAATGTTCACTACGACATCTCGCGCTACAGCGACTTCAACAGTTGGTCAAGGATATATACGGCAGATTTTCTTAAATAATGATGGATCTGGATACACTAGCACACCAATCGTAACTATTTCTGGTCCAACAGATCCAAATGGAAATTCTGTAAGTACTGGTACAACTGCAACCGCTGTTGCAATTACTACCACCAGAAATAATGTAACTTCAATATCTGAAATATTGTTGACACACGCGGGTATTGGATATACCGGTGCAGAACCAACAATCACTATTACTGGTGGCGGTGGTGCTGGTGCTGCAGCAACTTGTGGAATCGTTACAGATAAGAGAGGTGTTGTTAAGTTAACCGTTACTGATGGTGGAGTTGGTTATAGTACAGTTCCAACGGTTAGTATATCCGTAGCATCACTATCACCAAATCTAAATGCAACAGCAAAGGCAGTTGTTAGTGCTGCCGGAACAATCAGTGCTCTTAGAATAGTAGACGCTGGTTCTGGATACTTGGCATCCGCCCCAACCGTCACAATTGGTGCCGCATCGACAGTGGGAGTTGGAACTTTCTGGTTTAATGAGGTTGTCACTGGATCTGCAACCAGTACTACTGCCAGAGTCAAGAATTGGGATTATGATACCAGTATATTGAAAGTTGGTATTGTAACTGGCAGATTTACTCCCGGAGAAGTTATCACTGGTGGCAAGTCTTCTGCAGAGTATGCAATTAAGACTGTAGGAACAGCTAGTACAACCGATAATAAATATGAACAAAACGACGAGATAGAGGATTCTTCAGATCTCATCTTAGATTTTACTGAATCCAACCCATTTGGTACATATTAATGTTAGGAACTTACTTTTACCACGAGATCATTAGAAAAACCATTATTGGTTTTGGAACTCTTTTTAATCAAATTAGTATCAAGCATAAAGATGCTGATGGAAAGATCATAAATGATCAAAGAGTTAGTTTAGCATATGGACCAAAGCAAAAGTTTCTTGCACGTCTAGATCAGCAGGCAAATTTAAATAAGGCAGTACAAATAACTTTACCAAGAATGTCATTTGAGATGACATCTTTAGAATATGATGCCACTAGAAAGTCTGGTATAACCCAAACATTCAAAGCAGTAACTGGCACAACAATGAAAAAAGTTTACATGCCAGTGCCATATAATATTGGATTTGAGTTATCCATTATGTGCAAATTGAACGATGATGCCCTGCAAATCATCGAACAAATTTTGCCATATTTTCAACCATCATTTAATCTCACAATCAATTTAGTTGATTCGATTGGAGAAAAGAGAGACGTTCCAATCATATTGAATAATATATCGTTCCAAGATGATTATGAGGGTGATTTTTCTAGCAGAAGAGCATTAATTTACACACTAAAATTCACAGCAAAAACTTATCTGTTTGGTCCAATTGCTGATAGTCCAGAAGGTCTCATTAAGAAAGTTCAGGTTGATACATATGCTTCAACCAATAGAACTACTGCAAAGAGAGAAATGAGATATGTAGTTACTCCAAGAGCAAAGGTTGACTATAATAATGATAACACTGGAGACTTGACATCAACTGTTACAGCAACAGATACTTTACTACCAGTTGTTGATAGTTCCGGATTCGCCATTGGGAATAGAATTATTATTGACAATGAAATCATGTATATTGAAGCTATCCCATCTGGAACTCAACTTTATGTTCAGAGAGGATATGAATCTACAACTGCAGTAGAGCATCTTAAAGATGCAAACATTAATCTGCTAACTACTGCGGATGATGCACTGATTGAACCAGATGATGACTTTGGTTTCAATGAGTCCTTCACATACTTTAGTGACGGAAAAGACTATAGTCCAACACGCCAAATTGATATTTAATAACTTATGTCAGATTTTGATGCTATTGACCAAGCCCTCAATGTAGAGAGTAGTATTGTTGAGGTTGAGAAACCTGGAGCGATACAGAAACCAGAGGAAAAGAATGATATTAAGAAAGACTATGAGTACACTCGTGCTAACTTATATTCTTTGATTGAAAAGGGGCAAGAGGCAATCAATGGAATTATGGAATTGGCAGGTGAGGGTGGAAGTCCAAGAGCTTATGAAGTTGCAGGTCAGTTAATTAAAAGTGTTGCAGATACCACAGATAAATTAATTGATCTGCAGAAAAAACTTAAGGACGTTGAAGAAGAGACTGTTAAGACAACAAATAATGTGACAAACAATGCTGTATTTGTTGGTTCAACTTCAGACTTGTCTAAGTTACTTAAACAAGGTTTTCTAAATAGTAATGATAAAGAATAACTGATAATGAAAGGTAATTCTTGTAAAAAAGGATACTACTACTGTTTCACTTCAAAGAAGTGTAAGAAGATTCCTATGGGATGGCACGTCATGCCATCTACTGGGCGTCTTATGAAGGACAGTGAGCACAGTGAAGAGGAAACTGAAACCAAGAAGAATGGAAATGGTACTAGCAATGGTAGCAGTACTCCTTCTAATGGTAGTAATGGTTCCTCCGTTAGTGAAGGAAGAAGATGGAGCGAAAAATATAAAAGATCAATCGATTGCGATAATCCAAAAGGATTCTCTCAAAGAGCACACTGTCAAGGAAGAAAAGTGAACGAAGCAAAAGAAAAGGGAGACCACGAAGTATCGATGGCACATTCTCAGTTGAAAAAAACTGAGAGAAATATTAAGTTACTTCGCAAAGCACTTGGTAAGAAAGAAAAGAATATTCCAGCTTGGGTCCAAGCAAAAATTACGGACACCGAGCATAATATGGATGCTGCGGCAGGTTATATGGATGAAGCAACTGATGGAATCAAATCTAAAGATTATAAAGGTAGATTAGATAAATGGTTTGACGATGGTGGTTGGGTTCAAACAGGTGGTAAATATGATGGAAAACCTTGTGCCAAGCAACCAGGACAGACAACAAAACCATTTTGTAGAGATCCAGATGATCGCGCAGCAATGAGTAAGGATGAAAGAGAAAGAAGGGCAAAGAAAAAGCGTAGAGAAGATCCAAATGCAAATAGAAGTGGTGAAGCAAAAATAGTGTCTGCATCGTATTCAAATTGGAGAGATGAATTAGATCAACTCAATGAGAAGAAAGACGCTTGTTACCATAAAGTCAAGTCACGTTATAAGATTTGGCCAAGTGCGTATGCTTCTGGTGCATTAGTCAAGTGCCGTAAAGTTGGTGCTGCTAACTGGGGAAATAGCACTAATGAAGGATATGAGTTCTCAAACTGGAGAGATGATTACCAACCAATTGAGATTGAGACAACCGACTTAATCACCGCAGATGAAGTCATCCAAGAAAAAATGACTGACGCTCAAATGGATAAACGAGAGCGAATCGTAAAAAGCATGAAGAAAAACTTTGCAGGTTTCAGAAAAAGATATGGTGATGATGCAAAGAGCGTAATGTATGCAACTGCAACTAAACAGGCACTCAATGCTCACTATGATTGGAGAGCAGAACTTGATGAGGATTGGCAAAAAGTAAATCGCCAAGACAAGACTGATGGATTAAGTCAAGCAGCAGTTGATGCTTATCGTCGTGAAAATCCTGGATCAAAACTTCAAACTGCAGTAACTGAAAAGAAACCAAAGGGGAAGAGAGCAGAACGTCGTGCTAACTTCTGTCGTCGTATGAAAGGAATGAAATCAAAACTAACATCATCAAAAACAGCAAGAGATCCAGATTCAAGAATTAACAAAGCACTGCGTCGTTGGAGGTGCAACTAATGAAAGATTTTAAAAAATTTTTATCCGAGAGTATTACTATCAATGGTGATTTCAATGGAACTTTAAATGTGAGTGGATCACAACCAAACTCACAAAACTTTGGTGAAAGTTATGTTGCAGACGTAATGTGGCAAGGTAGTCTTTATCGTATGGACATAAATTGTAAAGATTTACCAACTAGAGAACACCTTGGGGAACAAATACAAGGAGAATATCCTGGAGCAGTTGTTCATAACATTTATCCAGCGAATGTATCATCAAATAGTACTCTTAGAATAACAGGGGTAAAAAGATACCAACCAGAAAAACTAACTTGGACACAGGAATAATATGGCTCAGTGGAATAAAAATAATCAGGACTACCTAAATCAGGAGAGAACTCTCTTTGAGGTTTTCATGTGTGCCGAC